>Ga0070733_10001812_pt1 | contig 15661 bp, 17 predicted proteins | sample Coa_R1_9_FD_66450 | JGI IMG/M metagenome (GOLD analysis project Ga0070733, IMG submission 66450) | Surface soil microbial communities from Centralia Pennsylvania, which are recovering from an underground coalmine fire - Coalmine... | ecosystem: Environmental > Terrestrial > Soil > Unclassified ... | reverse complement strand
AGCCGCCCGCGGGCGCTTCGCAGAGCGATCTGGCCGTTGCTCGCCACAGAAGCGATGTAGGTCGATGTCGGGGCGAGCGGGCGCTCGTCGGCGCGCGTCGCGCCGCTGAAGACGACGTCGCGGAGATCGGACTGGAGAAGGATCCCCAGGACGTGGGCGCTCGTGAGCCGCCCCAGCGACGTCCCCGTGTAATAGTGCGAGAGGATCTGCTGGGCGCTGTCGCCGTGCAGCGCAAGCCCATCCGCACCGACTTGACTCATTCCGACGCCATGACCATCGCCGGCTCCCTCGATCACGAGCAGGGACCCGTCCGCCCACGCGCTCTGCACAGCTGCCAGCGCCACGAGGGGGGCGAGGAGAGTTACGGCACGTCGCCAGCCCACTATCGCCAAGGTAGACCATGACTGAAGCCGAAGTTCTCGAATCCGTCCCTAAGGAATTGTTTATTGCAGGCACCTGGCGCGCTGCGCAGTCGGGGGATCGCCTGCCCGTGGAGGACCCGGCGACCGGGCAGACGCTCTGTGAAATCGCCGACGCCGGCGAGGCCGACGCGATGGCCGCGCTCACCGCGGCGGCCGACGTGCAGGCGGAATGGGGAGCCCATCCGCCGCGCGAACGCGGCGAGATCCTTCGCCGCGCCTACGAGCTGATCCTCGAGCGAACGGACGAATTGGCGACCCTGATGTCGCTCGAGATGGGCAAGTCGCTCGTCGAGGCGCGCGGCGAGGTCGCCTACGCGAACGACTTCCTGCGCTGGTTCAGCGAGGAGGCGGTGCGCATTCACGGCAGCTACTCCGTCAGCCCGAACGGCCGCTCCCGGATCCTCACGATGCGCCAGCCGGTCGGGCCTTGTCTTTTGATCACGCCGTGGAACTTCCCCCTCGCGATGGGCACGCGCAAGATCGGGCCAGCCGTCGCGGCGGGCTGCACGATGGTCGTCAAGCCGGCCAAGCAGACACCGCTCTCGATGCTCGCCCTGGCGAAGATCTTCGAGGAGGCGGGTCTTCCCGCCGGCGTGCTCAACATCGTCACAACGTCGCGCTCGGGCGCGGTCACCGATCCGCTGTTCGACGACCCGCGCCTGCGGAAACTCTCCTTCACGGGTTCGACCGAGGTTGGTCGCAAGCTCTCGCAGCGCGCGATGGACGGGATGCTCCGGGTGTCGATGGAGCTCGGCGGCAACGCCGCGCTGCTCGTCTTCGAGGACGCCGACCTTGAGCTCGCGGTCGACCAGGCGATGATGGCGAAGCTTCGCAACATGGGCGAGGCATGCACCTCGGCCAATCGCCTGTACGTGGCGGCGCCGGTCGCCGAGGAGTTCGCGCGGCGGATGGCGGCGCGCATGGAGCAGCTCCGCCTTGGGCGTGGCATCGATCCCGACACCGACCTCGGCCCGCTGATCGACGAGACGCAGCGCAGCAAGGTCCACGAGCTCGTGCTCGACGCCGTCGGCCGCGGCGCGACCGTGCTGACCGGCGGCGAGCCGCTCGAGGGTCCGGGCTACTTCTATCGCCCGACGGTCCTCACAGGCGTGCCGGCCGAGAGTCGCGTGCTCACCGAGGAGATCTTTGGGCCGGTCGCGCCAGTCGTCAGCTTCGGCTCGGAGGAAGAGGCGATCTCGCGCGCGAACTCAACCGAGTACGGGCTCATCGGCTACATCTTCACCCGCGATTTGAACCGCGCTCTGCGCGTCGCCGAGGCACTCGACACCGGCATGGTCGGACTCAACATGGGCGTCGCCTCGAACGCCGCCGCGCCCTTCGGCGGGGTCAAGCAGTCCGGTTTCGGGCGCGAGGGCGGCGCCGAGGGAATCGAGGAGTATTTGTCCCTGAAGTACGTGGGAATCGGGATCTAGCCGAGGCTGTCACGCAAATGACCAGAGCAAGGGCGCGTCTCAACCTCGTCGCTGCCACAGGCATGGTCACGCTCGCCATCGTAGTGCGTCGCCTTCGCCCCAGCCGCAAACGCAAACGCAAACGCCAAGGACGGCGGCAACCTCAGCCTCAAGACCTCAAAGCGAGTTATCAAGTACGGGGCGGTCGCAAATTCCGCGGACGAATTTACAATCACCGTGCGCGGAAGCACACCGACAGGCGCAACCAAGGTGCGCGTGCTGCTGGCCTCGAGCCTCTCCAAGCGCGACTTCCCCAACGAAGACGCCGCCCGCAAACTCATCTACCTCGCCGTCACCAACGCCGTCCGGCCTGGACACGGACCCGCAAGTGGACCGCCGCGCTCCTAGCCTCCAAAATCGGAGACCGAATCCCCGACTAAACCCGCCTACACAGAAAACGGGACACCCTCGTTCACTGAGAACATTTGGCTACATATCTCTTTACTCCGCGCCGGGTATGGTAGCGTCGCAAGCCTCATCAGAGAGTGCGGGCGGCGTAGCGGTTAGGATCCTGCGCCCGGTGGAGGTGAGCTGTGAAGGCCTGGCTGGATCAGTCGAACAACGCATTCGGGGTGGCTGACGTAACGGTCGTGGCGCTGGGCGCGCTGGGCAATGGGGCCGGCCGCTAAGCCGCGTCTCCTCTCGAATCTCCCGACGTCGGGAGAGCCACAAGCTATTTTGCCAGACCATGCGCTCCCGACGTCGGGAGATTTGCCAGACCATGCGCTCCCGACGTCGGGAGATTCGCACGCGGAGCATCCGTCATGTCGTACGTGCGCCCGTGGCGCGCACATTCTCCACGCCTAGCGAGTCTCGAGATGCTAGGAAACCGCAATCCATCGCAGACATCCGGAGATTCAGGTCCGGAGAACGACAACGGCGGGCGTCCGGACCGCTCCCCCGGACTCTTCTGGGCGGCACGCACCGACCTGGACGAGCCTCATTGGAGAGAGGCTGGCAGGCGAATCGCTAGGGCCGGCCACACGATGCACTGGTGGATAGGCGATTGGCTGCGGTTTGGCAATCGGCGGTTCGGTGAGCGGTATGCGCTCGCGTCGCGGCTCACCGGGTATGACGTTCAAACGCTAATGAATCACGCCTATGTTTCGGCGCACGTCGCCGTGGCGCAGCGGCGCGCCGAGGTGTCGTGGAGCCATTACGTGGAACTCGCGAAGTGTGACCCCGCAGATCAGAGTGCTTGGCTCGCGCGCATTGTCGCGGAGCGGCTATCTGTCAAGGACCTTCGTGTGCTCTTGCGTACGGCGACGAGTGACACGCAACCGCCTGCGATCCGGGAAAGGGTACCCAACCTGGATGCGCCGCTCTGTCCTGTGTGCGGCCGGCCGATGCCAACCGAGAAGCCCGCATGAGTCGTGTGCTCTGCGGCACGCTTGCCAGACGCCGCGGATTGGCGTGGGCTCTGGCCGTGGCAGCACCTGCCGTCGCAGTGGCGGCATCACTTTCCAACTCGCGCGTGCGCGCCCAACCCCGAGGACATACGGCCGCAGCCGCGCCGACGTCCAGCGCACCTGGTTTGGCACGGAGCCTAGTCGACCTGAGCGAGTCTTTCAGCGCGTTCGTCGAGCCGCTCATGACCACGCCGGCGGGCGTTGTCGCAAGGCTCCCAGCTGCCGTCGACGGCGCTCTGGCGCCGAGCGCCACCGGTCGAGAAGATTCTGCCGACGCGGCATACCTGTGGGAGCCGGCTCCCGGGTACGAAGCTTGGGCAACCCCGAGCACTGGCGGCGTGTGTCTGGCGGTGGTCCGCGCGACTGGCGGGCAGGTCGCGCGCGTCTGCGGCACCGTCGCCGCTGCCGTGCGCGGCCACTTGATCGTGACCGCCTACAGCGCGAACCTCGGGCCTGTGTTGGTTGGATTGGTCCCAGACTCAGACCGGACTGTTGCAATAAGGTCACTCCACAACCGTTCCCTCACAGTCGTTGTGCACAACAACCTCTGGGCCGCACGGGTGCGCGGCGCGTGCGCCTGGATCGAGGTTCGCGGAGCAGCTCGCCGGCACCTCGCGATCGTGTGCCGAACGTCGGCCTCCGCCAAGGCAATGCGTCGCCGTCGGATGGGCTTCGCTGACGAGACATCAACCGTCGGTGCTTTCGCGTGTGGAGTCGCCGCTGTCCACTGCGAGAGCCTGCGCGGGGTCGTACGCTCCCGACGGCTGCCGGCCGCGACAGGCTTCGCCGCGACAATCGACCGCCAAGATGAGTGGGCTTCTTCGACGAGATAGTTGACGCCGCCTGGCTCGTTTCGGAACAGTCCGACCCGCCCTCGGACCCGGCGTGGCTGGGGCCGCCCTGCGACTTTGTGCCCAAGCGTTGCGACCTCGACATCGAGTTCGTGCGCAGTCGCGACATGTCGCTTTGGATGCCGTGGGCGGAAGTGTTTCCTTACGGCGTGGCGTTGACGCTTGAGGTGCGCTGGGCTGCTGCCCAGAGGGTGGCCCTTCCTGTGATCCCGGGCGAACGAGGCCGCGCCGGCTTGTGCCTCGGCGCAGAGTTCGACGACGGCCACCGCGTACTTGCTACGTCGCGGCGACGCCAGTCACGCGAATCGCCGCTCGAGCGGACACTCGTCGTGGCTCCTTTGCGCGCGCGACCGAATCTTGCGACCATTGAGGTCTGGCTCTGGCCGCTGCCGCATGTCTCGCTGACCTGGGTTTTGGAATGGCGTGCGCAACGGATTCGCGAGACCGCTGTGCGTTGGGACACAAGTGCGCTGTCCGAAGCTGCGAGCCAGTCGCAACGCGTCTGGCCGAGGCCCGTGGTTGCAAGCTAGGCGAATCGTCCTGGGTGTGATGGAGGCTCTGGCGTTTTGTGTTAGGCCAGGACCTTGTCGTCCTGGTGGGTAGCGTAGAAGGTCTCCTCGAACTCGCGGCGGGTGACTCCGAGGTAGCCGCGCGGAGGCGTTGGGTGTTGTGCCAGTGCACTCAGCCGAGGTGTGGCGAGCTCGACCTCCTCGACGGTCTTCCAAGGGGCCTTGCCGAGCGGGTCCTCTGATCACGCCGGCCGTGCAGTAGCCGTTGACGGTCTCGGCGAGAGCGTTGTCGTAGCTGCGTGACGCCCGGCCTCACGCCGTCGTCGACGTCGGCCTGCTCGACCCACGCCCGCACCGACTCGACCCCATAGCCGAACTGCTGCGCTTGACCGGCCCATGCGACATCCCCTTCTCGGCGTGCAACGACCGCCCATGTTTGTCCGAACCGAGGAACACCTCATATCGGCGGGCAGCAGAGCCCACGCGAGCCGCAAGCAAGGACGCAGCGGCATCTAGACACACTGCCGCCCGCCGGCTAACTTTTGGTGTCGGCCACGCTGTGGAGACGAGATTGAGAGACGACCATGCCGAACACTCGTGAGCCGCAGCTTGCCGTTATTGTTGGCGCCGCTCGCTCGGGCACGACCCTACTGCGCTCCCTCCTGGATTCCCATCCGGACATAGGCTGTCCAGCGGAGGCAGGGCTCCCAGCGCTCCTGAGTCACGCGAGACGCGTTTGGGCCACGGTTTGCGCGAGCGGCGATCCGTCGATCATCGACCCGCAGAGGGCGCCACAGGTCGACACGCCTGCCCCGGTGATCCAGCTTCCCCCGTATGCCGAGCGCGAGATTCGCCGCGTCGCGTTGGCTGTGATGAAGTCGTACTGTCAGGACGGTGAGAAGCGCATCTACTGCGATAAGTCGTTGGACAACGGCCAGCACCTGCCGATGATCTTCCACGTCTTTCCCGGGGCGAGGTGCATCATTATCGTGCGGCATGTCATGGACACCATCGCCTCGGGGATCGAGGCCTCGCCGTGGGGGTTCGACGCGTACGGCTACGCGCCGTTCGTGTACGCCTCACCGGAGAACACCGTGATGGCGCTCGCGCGCTACTGGGAGATGCAGGTCTCGCTCGCGCTCGCATGGCAGGAGTCAAACCCGAACACCTGCTTCCGCCTGCGGTACGAAGACCTCGTGCGCCACCCAGAGACAACGCTCACCGAGGTGTTCCGCTTCGTCGACGTTGCGCCGGACATGTCGGTCTTAGCCCGCGCGTTCGGCCGATTCAACCCGGCGTCCGGTCCGGGCGACTACAAACTAGCGTTCACGGGCGAGATCACGACCGCGTCGATCGGGCGCGGCAAACAAGTACCAGTCGCGATGGTCCCGCTCCCGCTGCGCGAGCGCCTGAACGAACTGCTCGCACAGCTTGGCTACTCGCCGCTGACCGACGCGTGGAACGCCGAACCACATGCGCATAGATCCGCGTCAACAGAAGTGCGCTCGCAGCTCACTCGGCTGATGGTGTGGCGTGGTGACGGCAACTGGGAGTACGACATCGACCGGGTGGCAATCGTCGCCGACGACGATCCTCAGCTGCGCTGGACCATAGATCCGCGCGCCGGGATCATCCGCCAAGGCGACGGCGAGGTCGATCTCGTCCTCACGGGCACGAGCGAAGACTTAGCGCGCCTTATCCGAGGTGATGAGAACCCCGGCGTTCTGCTCCGTTCCGGGCGAATCCGGTCCGTAACGGCCGAGAAGGAGCACGAGCCGCTGATCCACTCGCCGCGGATGATATCTAGCCTCATCGAGCATCTAACTGATCGCTCTGGCAATGGCACGAGAGTCGGAGGGCGGCCCGTGAAGTGCTGTGATCCGTCCTAGACGCGTCCGCACCGGAGTCACCACGAGGAGTTATTGCGAAGAGGCCGCGCGGTTCGCGACCCTCGCCTAGATGGTTTGATTTCCCCGCCATCGGGGATGTGAGTCCCCTGTCCCGGGGGCCCCGACCTCGCCAAGCGCGCGATAGCGCTCGCGCAATTCTGCCGCCGTCAGTCGCGTCCAGCCCCGGATGCCGCGCCCGCCGTCACCGTGTAACAAAGCAAGCATACCGCGGGATGCCCGCAATGTGCCACGACCAACCGCACATCGCCGGCTCGGATTCGACACGCGTCATCACTGGTGGCAAGTAACCCGCGATACCCATCTGCCGCCCAAACCTAACGTGCGCGCGGCAGCTCGTCTGACGAGATTTGCCCCAAGGCCTACGCGCCTTCGTACTGGTGTCAGAAATCGCTCTCGCGCGGCGGGCGCGGGAAGCGGCTGGTCCTCGAGGCGGGCGCTCGCCGCGCGACCAGTCGGATGTGCAACGTCTCCCACGACATGAAGGCTCGGCGCGTCTATGAGGTTTCTCGAGCTCTCGACATCATCGACTTGGCGCTCCGGCGCCGCCAGTCGCCGCTTTGAGTACGACCTATCTGGAGCGAGTCGCTTTGCGTGGTGAGGCGGAGAGCAAACTTGACTGTGCCGCTCACGCGCTGTTACCTTCGGCATTGTTCGTACCGAGTTGCGCTCGGCGATGTAGGCCGGCGCACGCAAAGATCACAATGAAAGGAGAGTGTGTGATGAGGCCGGTACCGCACGTGATGGAACCGGTGATGCAGGACGCGATCACTAGTCGGCGTAGTGCGACTGATAGGCAGTCCCGCAGGCGCTTGTCGACTGCGGCGCTAGGGACGGCCGCCGCGGCGCTGGGGATAGCGGGCATGGCGGCGCCCCCGGCATTCGCATTTTTCGTTAGCCACTTCGGCACAGGCGCGGGCGCTGGTCAGTACTATGGCCACTGGCACCATTTGCACTACGTGCGTGCCTACTCGTCGGCCGGCACCTACCCGAAGGCTGGCCCGTGCATCTCAGGGACTTGCCACTTGGTGACAGCCTCGGCTCAAAGCGTTCTAGCGCAGGTCGTCCCCAATTCGACGTACGCGTACGGTGGGGTGTCGTACCGGACCCGCGCCGGGCACTCGGCCAGCGAGCGGTACAGCTGAGCAGGCGCATACGGCCGTTCATCTGTTCTATTCCGATGTGGCGAGGCCACCATGGCGATGCTCTGGTCGCTCAGGAAATGGCTCGCGGTTGTGACGCTGGTCGGCGCCGGCTGCGCTGTTGCGGCTGGCACGACAGGTACGACTAGTCGCGGGGGTACGACTAGTCGCGGCGGAGTCACGCGCGAGTCGGTCGCGGTTCCGCTTGAGCGGCGCTTGCGCGCCGCCTTGACGACCGCACCCGACCCGCGCGTGATTGACGCTGCCGGGCGCGCCGTCCTGCCGCGGACGATTGCGAGATTCGGCCTGGACATCGCTGCGACGCGCTCCGTTACGCCATCGTACGCGGGCGAGCATGAGCAAGTGCTCGTAATCCCCGGGGCGCTCGGCGTTTGTCTCGTGTTGCGAGCGGCGCCGCCGGTGCCGACGGTGGCTGCATGTTCATCCGTGCGACGCGCGCTCGCCGCCCACCTGCTTCTTCTCGCGGCGCGGATAAGAAGCCGCTTCGACGGTCACCTTCAGCGACTGACCCTCGTCGGCCTGGCGCCGGCCAGCGGTCTGGACCGGCGAGTGCGTGTCACGTTCGCCGGTGGGCAGGACACAACGGGCGTCACCAACGATGTCTACACGTGGGTAGGCAAGCAGGTGCCGTCGGCCGTTGACGTCCCGGTCGGCAGAGCGGGCAGCGTCCGGATTACGCTGCCGAGACGGCTGTTCTGAAAATGAACACCACATTCTCGCCGGTACACCCTCCGTGACCTCGATGTAACGCGCCGGGCCCACGTGTGGTATCTCATTGTGTCGCGCGCGTGGCGATGCCAACATGTGCCCGTGAACCGGAACCCTCGTGCGCCAGCGTCGTCGAACAGGACTTATCTCCCGAGTCCGAGGCGGCCATGTGCGTACCCATGTTGCGATGTGAAGCCTCGCGAGCTTGGCGAGCCTCACGCCAAACGTGCGCTGCCAAGCTCCGGGCGCGCGTAACGGCTCGCCGAGAGAGCCTCGACCGACCGTGACTCTCGATGGCCATACACTCCTGCTGGCCGCGTTCCAGAGAGAACACATCCACCGCCACAGGCTGGTGGCGGACGACGGATGTGCAGGAGGGACTACATGTTCCAGGACGGAGGCACGAAATGGCAGACTGACGCCGCAGGAAGTGCGTGCGTACCTCCCGACCTCGGAGGGAGGTCGGGAGAAACAGCCCTGGCCGTACCGGGCAGACAAGCACATTCAAAAGCGGGTAGAGATATCGCTGCATACAGCGATATTTTATAGCCGACGGTCCCCGAGCCCGGGCGGCATTCCCCGAATAGGCGGGCGGCCCGATCGCTCCAGGCGCTCGACACGGAGTTTGCGGCGAGCGCGATCGCGTACCTGGCCCCGGTTAAGGCTGTCGGCAAGTGCATGACGCGCGATCCCATACAGCCACGCGCGCGGCTCGCTGCGCGAGCGGCGCGGCAGGTTCGCGGGGAAGCGCTAGGAGCTGCGCGGGTTCTGGTTGAGGATCGAGATCGAGCTCGGTTCCGAGCCCTTGCATGCGTGCACCGCGCGCTGGAACTGGGATGCCTGCTGGTCGAGCCCGGCGGGGAGGGTGAACGCTCCATCGTGGTCCGGGTCGGGAAAGTTCCGCACTCCGTGTGAGCGGATGCATGTGGCGTAGGTCAGATCCTTCGACAGCTCGTGAGGATTGGTTTTGGGTGGCCGGCCACCGTTGGGGAGGAGGTGGCCGCAGGATCGTGAGGCGGACCGAAACGACGGGGAGTTGGGATCGGTGTTGCCGGGCGAGATCTTTATCTGCACGGCGTTCCCTGACACCGAAACCTTCGGGTCGGGATAGCTGGAAAGCCCGTGTGAGCGCATGCACGCCGCGAACGCAACGAAGTTGGTCGCAGTGGTCGCCCGGTTCGGAGTCGTTGTCGTGCTCGGCGCCGATCCGCCACCGCCGCACCCCGCAACCAGAAGGCAGCTCGCGAACAATGCAACGGTCGACGGAGCCGTGCCGCTCGCAATCAATCGTGATCGGTGCGCCCTGAAGGATCTCGTCGTCATTTCGCGTGTGGAGTCGCACACGAGGTGTACTCCGGGGGCGGTGACGGCGAGGTAACGGCTGGCTTTCTGGCCCCGCCGCCGGTTGACTATGCGGCGGCTTCTTCGCTCGGCGTCCGGACCGGATCCACGCGGAACGCGAAGCACCCGGCACCCGCGAAGTGCACGTGCAGGAAGGCGGTCTCGGAGACAAGCAATGCGGCTGCGCGCTCGGCCAGCTCTTCGCCGGGGAGCACTTCTGCGGCCAGCATCATCGCCTCGGCGTCGTACGCGCGCACGGACAGCATCCGGTCAAAGACCTGCTCACTGAGGGCGCCCGCCACAGGTTCATGGGCCGCGCAGCCGTCGGCGTGGACGAAGACGGGGCCCTCCCCGGTGTATGGGCTCTCGAGGGTGAATGGGTTGTAGGGCGCAAGCATCAGGCCGTCACCGATTTCGGCGTTACGCAGGCAGCGGCGGCATGGGCTCGGACCGTCGGCGAGGACTCGCCGAGAGCGCCGGGGGTCCGTGTCGACGTCTCCGGCAGGAAGCGCGTGGATCGTGAATGCGGTCATGCCGACATAACGGGCCGGCGAAGGAAAACGTGAGGTGAGCGCTGCGGGACCTGGTCGCTAGCGGCGCCAGAACGCCAGGCGCTGCACCGACGCGGTGAGGATGTTGCCCCAGGTGATCTTCGCGCTCTCGCGCTCCGAGATTGCCTCGAACGGACTGAACCGCAGCTCGCCACCAGTACCAGACCCGATGGTGCCGTCGTCCTGCCTGGTGCCGTCCACAAAGATCCAGCCGCGCTCGATGCATGGTGCCTCACTCATTGCGCGAGCCTATCCCATAGCAGTTGACTGAAAAGTGCCGGCGCCGCTCGGTGCGGCCGGGTGTCGCGGCGCTCGGTGTCGGCGGGGTGGCGTTTGCGTCGATCCCGAGTACCGACGGCGTGTACACCGCGTCTGTGCTCAAGGGCTTCGGGGCGGTTCGCCTGATCGACCCCTCGCTGAGCAAGTACAACTTTGAGAGCCACTGCTCAGGTCTCGAGCAGCAGGTCACCTGGAACCAGGCGGGACCCCCCGGTGCTCCTGGAATCCCGGGTGCGCCGGGATCTACAGGGCCCCGCGGCGCGACCGGGTCAGCCGGTGCGACCGGCGCCGAAGGACCCGCCGAGCTCGAGAGCACTCGCTCCTGCACTCCCGACCTCTGTATAGACGCTGACCCCAACTCGGGTGGATCGGGTGGATGGGGCTTCGATTTCGCCACCAACTCGGCTGTAACCGACCTGACAGTGGGAACACCTGCGTCGCTCACGGTCACCGTCGTGCAGGACGGAGCCGAAAACGCGGACGGTTCGATCACGCTGGCGTGGAATCCGTCCGATTTCAATGGCCCTACGGCAGGCGCCGACGGCAGTGCGACGTGCACCACCGCGTCGACAGGCAACGCAATGAGCTGCACCTACACCGACCTGTCGCATCAATACAAGAGCGACAGCTTCACGTTCACGCCACTCGCCGATAACCCCGACGCGCAAGTCGAGGCGACGGTATCTGTCAGCGGGGAGCAGGCCTCAGCGGTCTTCCCCGTGGCAATCAGCGGCTGAGCGACGCGAACAATGGCGGGGGCGGTCGGCTTCGGCCGGCCACCCCCGCCACGCGCCGGCGTTACAACCCGCGACGGCGGGCTGCTGCGACGCTCCTACGAACCGACTTGGCTTCGCACACGCAGGTCCGGGCGTCACGTCAGCGCTCGGACCACCGCGGTGAAGCCGATCGCGATCAGAAACACCGTCACCAGGGATCGCCCCAGGCGCAACGCCGCCGCGCCCGCTCCCACGCCTGCGAGCGCCGGCCAGTCTGCGCTGTAGCGGCCGTTTGCTCCGAAGAGGTCGGTCACGACGAGCGCCGTAAGCATGGCCACTGGCAGTAGCCCCGCCGTCTGCTGTACACGCCGGTGGTTGAGGAGCGAATCGCTCAGCGAGACGCCGGCCAGCTTCAGCCCGTAGCACCCGAGCGAAGCGACAACGATCGCGATCCACGCGGCGTTCATCGATCCTCCGCGCCGCCAGGCCGGTGAGCCGAGCCGATTCCGGCGGCGATCGCGACGCCGGCCGCGGCGATGACAGGCACGCCGGCGGGGACGATCGAAATGAGCGCCACGGTCACGGCCGCCGCGCCGAGCGCGACCGACCGACCCTGCGAGCGCGATAGCTGCGGCCAGAGCAGCGCGAGGAAGATCGCCGGCGCTGCTGCGTCGAGCCCGAACGTGGCGGGGCTGATACTGCCGCCTGCGAGCGCTCCCGCGAGGCTGCCAAGGTTCCACAGGGCAAAGAGCGTGAATCCTGTCGCCCAAAAGGCGTAGCGGCGCGCGCGCGGCGCGGGCTGCGCGATCGCCATCGCGGTGGTCTCATCGATCACCAGCTGAGCGGCCAGGAACCGTCGTATCCCCCGCGGGCGCAACGCGTGGCTGACCGGTACGCCGTAGAAAGCGTTGCGCACTCCGAGCAGTAGCGCCGTTGACACGGCGGCATAGGGCGAGCCGCCCGCACCGATGATTCCAACCAGTGCGAACTGCGACGCGCCGGTGAACATCACCGCACTGAGCACCATCGTCTGAGCGAGGCTCAGCCCGGCGCCGACCGACACCGCGCCGAAGGTGATCCCAAATATGCCCGCGTAGAGGCCGATGCCTGCGACGGCTCGCAGAATCTCCTGCCGCCCGGGAAACGGCTCCGGCTGCGAGGCCTCGGCCGTACTCGCGTTGGGAGTCCCAGTGGTCGTGCTCACGCGCGGAACGCTACGACGCGCGCTGCGACATGCGATAGCAAATATGGCGCGCGTTTCCACCTTTTGCGCAATCATCCAGCACGTTGGACGCCACAGACCTCCGCATCATTGCCGAACTTCAGCGCGACGGGCGTCTTTCGAACGTCGAGCTCGCCGACCGTGTCGGTCTGACCCCCGCTCCATGCCTGCGGCGCGTCAAACGTCTCGAGGAGCAGGGAGTGATTGTCGGCTACGCGGCGCGGGTCGACCCACGTGCTGTCGGAAGGTCGTTCGAGGTTTTGGTCAACGTCGACCTCACGAGCAAGGACCGTGCCACGTTCGAGGCGTTCGAGGCCGCGGTCGCCGGCTTCGATGACGTGATCGAGCTGCGGCGGATGTTCGGTCTGCCCGACTACGTCATTCGCGTCGCAACCGAGAGCGTCGAAAGCTATGAGACGTTCGTCGCGCGCCTCGGTGACGTGCAGGGCGTCGCCAAAATCGATTCTCACCTGACGATGAAGACGATCAAGTCTCCCGATCAGCCTCGGTCAAAGCTGCGGTAGGCCGGCTCGCTGACGGCGCCCTTGACGACAACTCGGACGAGGCGTACCGTCGTGTTGTGCCCGGTTGACGCTGACCTCTTGCGTTCGCGGCTTACCCTCGTCCGCCGCCTTGGCGGTGTTTCAGACCGCTGCGCGCGCGGTTTTCAAGCCGCGGCGTAGTCGAGCGCGACCTGCCGGCTCGTGCAGCCCTTCATCTCGGTGACCAACTCGCCGTCGAAGGTCAGGACCATGTAGCGGATGCCGTCGTCTAGCGGCCACCCGTCGATCGGCTGCTGATCCGGGCGAAAGCCGACCAGCGTTCGCTCGCCGAGGTCTGTGATTTCGGCGATCTCTCCGGTCGGCGGGCGACCGAGCTCGCGGTTCTCGCGCATCGTGTGGATGATCTGCCTGCGGTTGCTGCAGTTCCACGGACCATCTTCGACTGCGCGCCACTGAGCGTCGGGCGCAAACGCGGCCTCGAGCGCGTCGAAATCGCCGTCTGACCACGCCTCCCACATCACTCGTACGAACTCCTCGTGCGTCATCGATCTGAGCGTAGCCGACGTCAGCTGACGCGACCCACCGCGCACGAGGCGTGCGACACGCTCCCTGGCGCGATCCGCCACGCGCGCCCTGCGATGATCCGCGCCGCGAGCGGACCTGAACAGGAGGAGGCTTTCATGAGCGATCGGTTTTTCGGGCGGGTTGCGGTCGTCACGGGCGGCGCCGCGGGCATCGGCCTCGCGACCGCGCGCGCCTTCAAGGCCGAGGGTGCGACCGTCGTGATCGTCGACTTCGACGAGCACGGCATGGCCGCGTCAGCCACGGAACTCGGCGTTGACTCGGTGCGCGCCGATGTGACCTCCGAGGCCGACGTCACCGCGATGTTTGCCGTCGTGCTCGAGCGCCACGGGAAGATCGACATCCTCGTCAATCTTGCGGGCATCTACCCCGCCGCAAGCATCGAAGAGGAGACGCTCGCCGGCTGGAAGCACCTGATCGAGGTCAACCTCGACTCGACGTTCCTCTGCTGCAAGCACGCGCTCGCGCCGATGCGCAAGCGGCGCTACGGGCGGATCGTGAACATCTCCTCCGGAACCGTCAACAACGGCGCTCCCGGCCTGCCGGCCTATGTGGCAACCAAGGCCGGCGTGATCGGGTTGAGTCGCGTTCTCTCGCGAGAGGCCGGCCCGGACGGGGTGACCGTCAACGTGATGATGCCGGGGTTGATTCCTACAGATACCGCGCTGAACGCCTTCGGCGAGGGTGCAGCGACAGATGTCGAGACCTCGCCGATCTTTGCGAACGCGATCGCGCACCAGTCGATCAAGCGCGCTGGCACCGCAGAGGACATCGCCCACGGAATCCTCTTCCTCTGCGAAGAGCGTTCATCGTGGATGACCGGCCAGACGCTCCAAATCGACGGCGGCTGGCACTTCACCTAACCGTCGTACACGCCGAGAGGAGAATCACTTGGAGATCACGCGCAGCGGACTCGAGACCACAGTAGGGCCTGCCGACTGGTTCACCGGATCGGCCTACATCGACACGCTCGCCGTGGCCGCAGGCCCGTCGACCGCGCAGGCCGCGAACGTCCATTTCACACCCGGCGCGCGGACCGCCTGGCACACCCACCCGCTCGGCCAGACGATCTTCGTAACCGAGGGCCTCGGTCGCTGCCAGCGTCGCGGGGGACCAGTCGAGGCGATCCGACCCGGCGATCGGGTGTTCTTCGAGCCCGGCGAGGAGCACTGGCACGGTGCCGCACCCGACCGGTTCATGGCTCAGCTTGCGATCCAGCAGGTCGACGCCGACGGCAGCTTCGCGACCTGGGGCGAGAAGGTCAGCGACGAGGAGTACGACGTCGAGCCGGCGTCGTGATCGGCCGCCGACGCGGCACGGGGCGCTAGCCGGCGCCGATCACGACATTGCCGTACGACGCGCTGATCTCATGCAGTCGCTGCAGATCGCGCGCCGCGGCCTCCTCCCGCTCGAGCGCGGCCCGGTAGGCCGGGTACGCGCGAGCGCTCTGGGCTCCCCTCGAGTCGAGCCAGGCTGAAAGCTTCTCGGCGGTCTCGCCCTCGGCGGTCACCCAAGCCATGTAGGCGTCGTCCAGCAGACGAATGCCAATCAGCGCAACGTCGCGCCCGGTGTCTCGCTCGGTGCTCGGCTCTGTGGCTGACATGTGAAGCCCCCATCCCGATTCTTGTTCCGTTATTGCGGCGATCGAGGTCCGGGAGCGGGAATCGAACTCGCTCTGACCGCTAGCTGGGCGGATACCCCCAGGAGCGGACCTCTCACGCTGCCATGTCACCGTAGAGCGCGCTGGTGAAGGCACCGCGAACGGCGGGTTGTCCGCGTATTAAGCCGGGACCGCGATGTGCACCTGCGTGGTCGAGACTGGCGCCGCTGGTTTGCGTCGTCTGGCGCCCGCTAGTACCTTGTCGGCGGGGAAGTCCAGAAGGAGCGGCAGGGTGGACGAGGGAGCTCGCGCGATTCTCACCGTTGCTCGGGGGGTGCTCGGCGATCTCGATCTCGAGCGCGTCCTCGAACGCGTCCTCGCGGCCGCGCGCGAGCTGACGGATGCGCAGTACGCAGCTCTCGGCGT
>Ga0070733_10001811_pt1 | contig 15668 bp, 9 predicted proteins | sample Coa_R1_9_FD_66450 | JGI IMG/M metagenome (GOLD analysis project Ga0070733, IMG submission 66450) | Surface soil microbial communities from Centralia Pennsylvania, which are recovering from an underground coalmine fire - Coalmine... | ecosystem: Environmental > Terrestrial > Soil > Unclassified ... | reverse complement strand
CTGCTCTACCGCTCCACCTTCCTGCAAAACCATCCGGTTCAGATGGCGGGCGGACCGGGGGATAAGGTTTTTCGCAACCTCGTGCTTGGCGGGAATCCGTTTTGCTTCACCGTGCAGCGACTGTCGGCGAATGGCCACGTGTTCACGGTGAGCATGGGAGTTCCTACCGTCGACGTAGTCGAAACACTCAATGTTTTCCGTTCGTACCTCTTGATGTTCGCGCCCCTGTTGTTCCTCGCGGCGGCCGGGGGTGGTTACTGGCTCAGCCGCCGGGCGCTGTCGCCGGTGGACGACCTGGTCCGGACGGCACGCGGCATTGGCGGGGCCAATCTGAGCGGACGCCTGCAGAAAGTGGAGACGGGCGATGAACTGCAGCGACTTTCCGATACGTTGAATGAAATGCTGGACCGGATCGAAACCGCGTTCCTGCGGGTGACCGAGTTCACGGCGGACGCATCGCATGAGCTGCGCACCCCCATTTCGCTGATTCGGACCGAAGCCGAGCTGGCGCTGCGGCGTTCCCGCGGAGAAGCGGAATATAAGGAGGCATTGCGGCACATTCTGCTCGAGGCCGAACGCACGACCTTTCTCATCGAACAGTTGTTGGCCCTGGCCCGCGCCGATTCCGGCCGCGAATCCCTGCACATGCAGCCTGTAAACTTCCCGCGGACGCTCGCTGGCCTCGTGGAAGGGTGGCAGCATGTGGCCGCCATCCGTAATCTTCGGTTCTCGGCGGAGCTGGCGACGGCAGACTCTTTTGTCATGGGCGACGAAGCATCGCTTCGCCGCGTCGCCGATATTCTTCTGGACAACGCATTCAAGTACACGCCGTCGCCGGGCTCGGTGCGGTTGGCGTATGAGGTGCGGGAGGAGAAAGCCACGGTTATCGTTGAAGATTCCGGAGTGGGGATCGAGTCCGGCGAGCAGGAGAAGATTTTCGAGCGCTTCTATCGCGTGGATAAAGCGCGCAGCCGGGCGCAAGGCGGCGCGGGGCTGGGACTCGCCATCGCCCTCTGGATTGTCTCCCACCATCGCGGCACGATATCAGTGGTAAGCCGCAACGGCTGTGGAGCGACTTTCAAAGTTGAGCTGCCCACGATCCCAGCGCCGATCCACAGTCCTCAGTTGGCCTGACTCCTCGGCAAGAAAAAATGGCCGGCAATCTGCCGGCCATCAAGAAGCATCCGTTGAGTTAAGGTTACGCTCCAGCCGCGCGCGCCAGAACCTCCTGCCCGCCCGCCTGAAAGACGTTGGCGAAATACAGCCTGTAGGAGCGATGAACCCCGTACGTGACCGGGAATACGGCTAGAACCAGCGGCCAGCCGACGTGAGAACTGGCGGTCTCCACCATGCAGCACACGCCCCCACTCAGCACGTAGTAGGGGAACGAAAGCTGGGCCAGGTTCCACCAGATCGAAGCGGCGGACTTTTGCTCACTCATGCTGATGATGGCGGCTACCGGGGCGGTTTGTCCCAGGAACAGAGTTGCCGCCGCCAGCGCCAGACCGGCCGGGGTAGAGTTCCAAGCGGCGCTGGCGAGCCAACCGGAGTGATAGATCAGGCTGGCCGAGCAGCTTGCGAAGGCCATCATGCAGAGGTTGAAGGCCATCTGTTGCGCATTGAACTTCGCATTTTTCCGCGGCCAGCACTGTACCGCTGTGGATATCAGGGTGACGGCAAGCGCTTCCGCCGCGCTGAGGTTTACCACTGCGATCAGCAGGAACGGAAGGTTGACCGACATATTGCCATTAATGCCCGGCAGCTTAACCTTCATGCGCGAGGTCACTGCGGCCAGTCCGATCACGGCGGCGGCGAACAGCAGATGCAGCGCGTGACTCTGGAATAAAGCGTATCCGGAGGCAGTAGCGGCGGCCAGGGCCATGGCGCCGATGAACATTTGGGTTTGCCGTGTGTGGTGCATCGCTCTCATCTCCTTTCTGTTTTATTCACACGGCTAGTTATTGTTCGTCGTCGCCAGCGTCAGAGAACGCGGCGTCGGCGTTACCCACGGAGGCGCCCCAGACCACGCTCGTCGCAGTGGTCGCGGTGCCGGTGGAGGATCCCCATACCACGCTGAATGCGGTCAGGGCGTTGCTGTTCCAGGGGACTGACTGTCCCCAGACCACAGACGTCCCGCTCACTTCCGACGCACCCCAGACCACGGAGGTGCCCCAGACCACCGAAGTCCCCCAAACCACTGAGGTCGGGGCCACGCTGGAATTGCCATAGACTAAAGAGATCGTGCCGTTGGACGCGTTGTAAACGGCGGTGGGCGAAAGCGCCGCACCGACGTTGGACGGAGCCAGGTAGCTGTCGCCAATCGCGCTCTGCACGTTCAGCAGTCCCGATCCCACCGAGAACAAGTCGTAGAAGCTGGTGAAGTTCTGCGAAAGATGGGGCACCCACGCTGTAGTCGAAGTCAGACCCATCTTGTAGGAGTCCCTCATGAGCCGGGCCTTGACCTGGTCCGGAGTGAGGCTGCTCTGTTCCTGCAGCAATAGTGCGACGGCGCCAACCACCGCCGGCGTTGCCATGCTGGTGCCGCTAAGCGTGAAGTAGTCGTTATTTCCGTCGCTACCGGTCACTAATTCCGCTGGGTACGCTGCTTCCAGGGTTGTTCCCGGAGCCGACAACGAGACTATAGCGTTACCGGGCGCGACCAGATCGGGCTTTACCACGTGGTCGTAAGTCGTGGGCCCTTTTGAACTGTAGCTGGCCAGGGTTTCGGCCGAAGCCAGGGAAGAACCGTTGCTTTTGGCGGCACCGACGGTCAACACGTAAGGATCGTTGCCCGGAGCGGTGACGGTTCCGTATCCGTTGCTGCCGTTGATGCTGAGACGGCCATAGTTGCCGGCGGCCACCACCACGACAATCCCAGCCTTCCAGGCCGATTCAACCGCCTGGCACAGAGGATCCTGGGTATAGCTCATCGCGATGCCGCGACCGAGCGACAGGTTGATGACGCGAATGTTGTAGGTTTTCTGCAGCGAGATCGCTTCCTGGATGGCGGCGATCACGGTGCTGTCGGTTCCGGCGCCGTTCATATCCAGAGCCCGGAGATCTACCAGGTTTGCCTGCGGAGCCACACCTTCGTATTGTCCGCCGGAGAGGGAACCATTGCCCGCAATGATGCCGGCCACGTGCGTGCCGTGGCCGTAGAGATCGTATTTGGCTCCGCTCGAGTTGCTGGTCGCGGATCCGGTGAAGTCCTGATGGTAGAGCACGCGAGATGCAGTATGTGCGGAGTTCCAGAGATCGGGGTGGGAGTCGTTGATGCCGCTGTCAATTACCGCGACCGTAACTCCCGCTCCGGTATAGCCCGCATTCCAGGCTGAATCGACGCCGACGGCGTCGTCGGTAGTGTCGTCCATTACGTTGATCGGATGGTCGATGCTGATGGACTGGACTGCCGGATCGTTGGCCAGAGCCGCGAGCGCATTCGCCGGGACGGAGAACGCCGCGCCTTTCACCAGATCGAGGTGACGCGACAGACGGCTGCCGAGATTCTGCGCGCGCGCCAGGTCGGCGTCCTTCGGGCTCTGCCGGTATTGCACGATTACTTTTACCGGCTGGGTCGGAGTCGCGCTCAGGCGGCCGACCATTTCCCGGACTTCGGAAGTCATTGCGCCCTGCGGCGACTGAGAGCCAATCTCTCGGGCGGTCAGGGGGCTCTCGGCCTGTCCATAGGACAGACCGGTCGCCAGCAGGAGAAACGACGTGAGGCGCTTGCCCCAGGCTGCGCTGTGACGCTCATTGCGCGTCTTCCGTTGAGTTGATTTGACGGTCTGCATATAAATCTCACCCTTCTTTCTTTACCGCGGGCTTTAAAGCGGGGGAACGCACATTTCGGCGCATTTGGAAGGTTGCACGGGGACAACCAATCGAGCCCTTCTAAACGCCTGATTCTATTGAGATAATTATCTGGCGGCGCGGGTAGGAGGAGTCAGTCTGTCCTATCTCTCGCGGGATGGGCCAAACTGTCCTGGCTTCGGGGAATGAGAGGAGCTTTGTGACTTTGGAGTGTGCCGCGAAGTTACGAGCAGAGAAAGCTACAGGCCCGCCGATGAAGCGGCCGACTTTTCCGGGAGCTTTGGCATCGCGGCCATAAGGCGTTGCGTGTACTCGTGCTGCGGATCGGTCAGGACTTTCCGGGTCGGTCCCTGCTCAACGATCTGGCCCTGATGCAGAATGGCGACCCGGTCGCAGATCCCAGCGACCGAGGCGAGATCGTGTGAGATGTAGAGGATCGCCATTCCAGTGGTCTGGCTGAGACGACGGAATAGCGCCAGAATTTCCGATTGCGTAATCACATCGAGCGCGCTGGTGGCCTCGTCGGCAATAAGCAATGCGGGATGGTGCATCACCGCCATCGCGATCAAGACGCGCTGGGCCTGGCCCACGCTCATCTGTGAAGGGTACTTGAGCAGGAACTCCTCGGAAGAAGGCAGACTGACGCTCGTTAGCGCTGAACGCAGCGCGCCATCGCATTCTGAGGCCGTTCCCGATGAGTGCGCGCACCAAGCTTCTTTGAGTTGAGTGCGAATCCGGAGCGCCGGATTCAGCGACGAGAGTGGACTCTGCAGAACCAGGGAGATCTGCTTGCCGCGCAACTCGCGCAATTCCGATTCGGAAAGCGGCAAGAGGTTCCGCCCCCGGAAGTCGAGCGTTCCTTCAATTTGTGTCTTTCTGCGGTCGAGCAGACCGAGGATGGTCATGGCCAGCGTGCTCTTCCCCGAGCCGCTCTGGCCGATCAATCCCAGAACTTCGCCGCGAGCGACCTCGATCGCGACTTCGCGAAGCACGGGCTTGTGGCCATTGCTGACGGAAACCCGCGTGGAGAGCACAACATCGGATTGCGATCCTGAAGGCATGGTTCGAGCCGATACTTCACTTGACCCACAGGCGATCAATATTCCAATAAGTCTGCGGCGGCAAAATCACTGGCGTGCTGTTCTGCACTCGTGCCGCCACGGCAGAGAGCGAATTCTTGTTGACCAGATAAATGAACGGCGCCTGTTCCACCACGATCTGCTGCACCCGGTCGAACGCTTCCTTGCGCCGGTTCGGGTCCGCCGAAGAAGCCTGCACTCGCATGAGCCGGTCAATCTCGGCCTCCCACGGCGTCTCCGGCGTTTTCTCCTGCGGGTTCCACTGGTGATTTTCTGAAGAACTCAGCCAGACGTTCATCTGCTCGTCGGGGTCGAGTCCAACGTTGGTCAACCCCAGCAAAATGGCTTCGTAATCGAAGGTTTGGGTCATGCGCTCGATCAGGGAGGGGAAGTCGAGAGTAACAACGTTCACTCGTATCCCGATTTTCTGAAGATCGTCCTGAATCATGGTGGCCATGCGCTCGCGATACTTGTTGCCGGCGTTGGTGATAATCGAGAACACGACGGGGTTGCCGGAGGAATCTTTGAGCACTCCGTTTTCGAGGCGGAATCCCTGGCTTTGCAGAAGTTTCATCGCGTTCTCTGGCGAATACGCTTCCGGCTTCAAATTGGCGTTAAACCAGAATTTGTTCGCTGGTGAAATCGGACCGGCCGCGGGCTGCGCGTGTCCGCGGAAAACGATGCGGCTCAGGTCCTGGCGGTTGATGGCCGAGGAAATCGCCAGACGAAAGGCGGTCGAGCGAAACCAGTTCTTCTTATACTGCGGCAGCGGAGAACGCGACACCTGGTTAAACCACATCTGCTCGCTATCGAGGGAAGGTCCGGCGTCGTGGACGAGCTGCGGAGTGGTGGCTGCCAGCTTGTCGAAATACTCACTGTCGAGCGAATTAATCAGATCAATCTCGCCCCGGCGAAAGCGCAACAGCTCGACATCGCGGTCGGTTTGAATATCCAGTTCAATCGTGTCCAGATACGGCAGCTTCTGGCCCTGAGCGTCGCTCTTCCAATAATTCGGATTGCGCTTCAGCAGTACGGACGACCCCGGCCTGTAGTCGGCCACCACGAACGGACCGAGGACCGCCATTTCTTTTTTCGGAGAATGCGCCGAAAGGATCGCAACCTGATCGAAGAGACGGTCGAGCCCGGCGAGCGGCGCCGGGAATGTGATCGTGATCTGGTTCGGCGAGATGACTTTGGTCTGTACCGCGCCCGAACCCGAGCGGAAGGCGTCACCGGTGGGCGAGTGCAGAGCCGGATCCATCAACTGCTGCATCGTGTAAGCTACGTCCTCGGCCGTGAACGGCGTGCCATCGGAAAAAGAAACGCCGCTGCGCAGAGTGAGCGTGATCTGGCGCCCGTCATTCGAGACTTTCCATGACTCCGCCAGTTCCGGCTCCAGACTTTGCGTCTGACGATTCATCCGCATCAGTACGCCGCCGGTGAGATAGCGAATTATGTTGGAAGCATCGTCTTCGACCTTGAGCGGATCGAATGTCTTCGGCTCGGCATGCAGGCAGAAGCGCAACTCGCCGGTCTGGGCCGCCGCGAGAGCCGGGCGGAGACCTGCCGAGATCACCAGCAGCGCTATGGCTCGCAATACTTTGTGCATGGACTGACTCTTTCCTTCACCGCGCTAGGCGGAAAGCTCTTCCCGTTGCGAAAGTAGGGTTTGAAACGACGTGACCACCAGCACCAGTAACACCAGCGGAACAAACTTCCAGGGCTCCTCGCCGACCGAAACCAGTCCCTCGAGTTCCTTCAGGAGGCTGCCCCAGGAAGGCATGGGCTCGGCAACGCCCAGGCCGAGGATTCCCAGATTCGCCTCGGTAAGAATGAAGACAGGAATCGAAATCCAGAACTGCGCTTCCAGCACGGGTTTTAGATTGGGCGCGACATGAATCCAGAAAAGCCGCGCGGGCGAAATGCCCGCGGCGCGCGCCTGGCGCACAAAATCCGACGATCGAAGATTCTCGGCCGACGTGCAAAGCACCCGAGCGGCATTGCTCCAGCCCAGCAGACCGAGCATCAGGAACGTGACCAGCACCGAAACCAGCGGTGAAACATTAAGCGGCAGCACAGCGCGAACTGCAATCAATAGGAAGAGCCAGGGAAGCGACAGAAAGAGATTGGTCACGGCCATCGCGCAGCGTGCCCAGTTGCCGCCGAGGTAGCCCGGGATACCACCAATTACTGCCGCCATGAGAGTGGAGAGCAGGGCCGCGGCCGGCGCCAGCAGGAGTGAAATACGCGTGCCGTAGAGGACGCGGGCGAAGCGATCCCGTCCGATTTCGTCGGTACCCAGCCAGTGTTCATGTGACGGCGGAGCGTCGGCCGCTTCGCGATACTGCCGCGCGTAGCCCGCGGGAGCGAGCCAGTTCGCCGCCACGGAAGCTCCAATCACGAGGAATAGAACCACGGCGGCGACCCGTTGCCAAACATTGCCCGGAATGGAGGTCACGCGCTCTCACCTCGCAGAAGATATCCGGCAACATCGGCGCTGGAATTGGCAATTAAAGTGGCGAGAGTGACCAGGATCGTGAGGTTCATCAGCAGCGGAAGATCGCGCGCCAGCGCAGCCTGCCAGGCCAGTTGCCCGACTCCGGCCAGACCGCACAGAGCTTCCACGGGAATCGCTGCGCCAACCGCAAGGCTCGCCGAAACGCCCGCGAGTGCGAGCAGTTGTGGGGCGGCGATGGGAACGACATGCCAGAAAAGAATGCGGATTTCGCTCAGGCCCTTGCAGCGAGCCGTCGTGATGTGCGGCAGTGCGTAAGCCTTCGCCAGCAGATTGCGCGTGAAGCGGTAGACGCGCGGAAATACGATGAGCGCGATGGCCAGCGCGCCGGGCATATTCCACAAAACCGACAGCAGCGCCAGCACGGAGGCGGGCAGGCAGAGGAAAATTCCGCTGACCAAAGTCGAAGCCGCGTCGTAGGCAGGCACTCTCAACCAGGCGGCGCTGAGCGCCAGCCCGAGCGCGGCCGTCCAGCTGAGAACCAGACCGAGCCCGACGAGACGAAGAGTGAGCGGCAGGCGCTGGCGCAACAGGCCGGCGACCGGCTGCCCGAGTGAAATCGAAGTTCCCAGGTCGCCGTGCGCAGCTCGTTCGATCGAGTGCGCGTAGAAGATGAAGATATTGTGATCCTTGGCCCGGGCTTCGCGCAGAGCGCGAATGCTTTCGGAACTCAAGTGCGGATCGAGTTCATTTTCGTCGGAGTCGAAGCCGGGGGCAAAACGAACCAAGACGGCGGAAAGAAATCCTCCCAGCAGAACCGTAGCCAGCAGAACCAGTCCATGCCGCGCAATCTTTTTCGTCAGCATGAGTTCGGTCTCCTAATTGCTCGAAGCGCCCAGCGCCTGCGAATTGTTCTTCAGGGCTTTCGCATGATGGTTCTGCTTCATGGAATACATGCGACGGTCGGCTTCGGCCAGCAGACGCTCGACGTCATAGCCGTCGTCGGGGCAGAATGCGGTGCCCACGCTCAAGGTGATGAGGTCGCGTCCGCAGACATGGCGGACGGACTCGACGGCCGCCTGATTGAGGCGTTCTGCCTTTTCCCGAGCCGCCTCTGGCGTGAGGCCCGGCGCGGTGATGACAAACTCGTCTCCTCCCATGCGCGCGACGTAGTCGTATCCGCGGCAGGCGTCTTTCAATCGGGTGCTGAATTCGCGCAGCAGTTTGTCGCCTTCGGCATGACCGAACGAATCGTTGATCTGCTTGAAGCCGTCAATATCGCAAACCAGCACGGCCAGCGAGGTTTTCATGCGCCGGCTGCGCGCCACTTCCTGGGCCAGATGAACGAAGAGAGACCGCGCGTTGGGCAGTCCCGTCAGATAGTCCGTAGTGGCGGAACTCTCGGCCTGCTGATACTTCAGAGCATTTTCCACCGACAGCGCGACCTTCGAACCGACCGCCAGCAGAATGCGCAAATGATCGGCGGTGAAGGCGTCGCGATTCGAGTGATACATTGCCAGCACACCGACCACGCCATTCAGGCCTTCCAGGGGCACAGCCAGCGCTGAGTTCAGAACGGTCTGCTGCGAATCGGAAGCATATCCGGCTTCCACCTGGGGATTGCCGTTGATGATCGGCTTGCAGTTTTCCGCGACCCATCCGCATAGACCTTCTCCCACTCGTACTTTCAACGAAGAAAGCATGCGGAAGTTTTCCCCGCTGACCAGTTCGGGAAGCAGCCAGCCATTTCGGTTCACAAAAACGACGATGGAGTCGTAAGGAATCATGCGCCGCAGGCGCATCGAGAGCACGGAAAGCGTTTCGCTGAGGCTCAGGGAAATTCCGAGGTCCTGGCTGAGTTCGAACATGGTCTGCGCTTCCTGACGCGCCGACGCGATCAAGGTGAGGAAGTCTTGATTCTCGATTCCTGCCGCGGGTTCGGAATGTTCAAAGCCCGCCGCCGGAGCCAGGCCACGCGCCACCCGCACGCCACGAGTGAGACCTTGCAGCCCGTCTTTGTCCTCGTGAGCCCGGGCCATGACCTCCATCTCGACATAGCGGCGATCCAGAACCTCCACCACGCGGGGGTCGAACCATTTGCCGGAGTTCTCCTTCAGCCGTTGCATCGCTTCTTCCAGCGGCACGGCCGGGCGATACTGGCGATGCGAAGCCAGAGCATCGAGAAAGTCGACTGCGGCCAGGATGCGCGCTCCGATCGGAATTTCCTCCCCGCTCAGCCCATCGGGATATCCCGAGCCATCCCATTTTTCATGGTGAGAACGCACGATTGGCGCCACGGGATAGGGGAACGCGACCCGCTCCAGAATTTCCGCTCCCACCAGGGGATGAACTTTCATCTTTTCGAACTCTTCTGGAGTGAGCTTTCCCGGCTTGTTGATGATCTGTTCGGGAACCGCCAGCTTCCCGATGTCATGGAGCAGTGCCGCCGCGCGCAGGGCTTCGACCTCCGGCTCAGCGAGTTTGAGTTCCTTGGCTACTTCGACCGCGTAAGTGCGCACGCGCTGCAAGTGAGTGTGCGTGGTGTGGTCTTTGGCCTCGATGGCCAGCGCGAGCGCTTCGATCGTGCGCATGTTGAGCGAAGCGATTTCCTCGACATGCTTCTTTTGAACTTCGACCCTCTGTTTCTCGGCTTCGAGCCGGCCGAGATACTGGCGGTAGGAGCGATACACCCAGTAGATGAGCGGCAAGACGAGCAGCGACGTTTCCCAGCCCGCGGAGCGGTTGATCATCCCCACCAGACCGACCGCGGCCGCACCCACGAGGTAATAAGGGAAGGACCAGAAGTAGCATTCCGACCAGACCTTCCGGCTGGACTTGCCTTCGGTCATAGCGATGACGACCGAGATCGGGATGGTGTTGGCAAAGAAAAACACCAGCGCCGCCACCATCAGCAGGATGGGCTTGTTCGAGCCGGCTCGGAACGCCAGCCAGTGATAGCTGAAGTAGGTGAGTGCGCTCGCATTGGCCATCATGCCGGCCACGTTGAATACTACTTTCACCGGGTCCAGCCGCTTCCTCGTCTGCCATACACTCTGCACCAGGCTGGCCGTGCAGCCGATGAGCAGCGTTTCCGGCAGGCTCAGCTCCAGAACGCCCAGCAGAATGAACAGGAAATTGACTGACATCGTGCCGTCAATTCCCGGCAGTTGCACCTTGAGGCCAGACGCCAGGATGGCGACGGCTAGATAACAGATGAATCGGGTCAGGTCTTGTGAGTGCCAGTGCGACAGGGCATAGGTCAACACCGCCACGCCGCAAGACGCGGCGAGGCCGACAAACATTCTGGTTTGCAGTGACAGTCTTTCTTTAACCGCACTCATCTGGACTTCCTGCAACGTTCTCCGATCTGCTCCGCCCAATCCTGGCGGGGAGGCACGATTCCTAGACCGGACCGCTCCTTGCCTGGGGCTCGGAAACACACGTCTGCCTGCACAGAACCTTGGGAAATCCTATTGGAATGAATGGGGTCGAAGAAGCTTACCAAGGTAACGCGCAGCCGTGCTGCTCGGCTGCGCTTGGAGAATCTTGTAGCGTTCGAATCCATCTCCGATTACCTTGGTGATCCGGCGGAGCAGATGCCAGTGGGTCATTTTGGCCCACGTGTGTCACGATCAAGGTCAAGCGCTCCGCATGTCACCCAGCCCACCAAAACCGGGATCACCTCTCGACAGCGTCCTCGGCGGAAGTAAAGATACGGCGCAGCCGCCGGAAATCGCCTGGCCTATGTTTTCAGCGACTCCGGAAGGCCGGATCACGGGATGCAATTCTGCGCTGTTGCGGCTAGCGGGCTATTCCGCGGATGAGCTCATCGAACGAAATCTCTCCTCGATCCTCAATGCGGGAACAAAGGGTCCCCAGGAATCTTCGCCGGCTACCGCCGACATGATCGAGGCCGTTTCCTCCCGAGGCAGCTACGAAGCCTATCTCTCGCTCCGGTTGAAAGCAGGAGGAACGCTTCAAGTGCGAGCGACGGCGACCTTGCTCTGCGGCATCGGCGGGAAGCCGGTCGCAATCTGCATGGTGGCGATCCCGGCTTCCGTGAATGCGCCGCTTACGGGCAGCCATCCAACCGAAAAAGAGCCAGCCGTCGTCTCCCGCACCATCGAGGGCACGAGGTTCATTTTGGCCAGCCCGGTCATGCACAAGTTTATGGGACTGGTGGACCGGGTTGCGGGACACACCGAAACCGTTCTGATTACTGGTGAAACCGGCACGGGCAAGGAATTCATCGCGCGCACCGTGCACGAATCTTCGAATCGCCGCGGGCGTCCGTGGGTGGATATCAACTGCGCCGCGCTGCCCGAAAATCTGGTGGAAAGCGAACTCTTCGGATATGAGAAAGGCGCGTTCAGCGGCGCCGATGCTTCGAAGCCCGGCCTTTTCGAGCTGGCCGACAAGGGCACGTTGTTTCTGGATGAAATCGGCGAACTGCAATTGCAGATGCAGGTCAAGCTGCTGCGCGTCCTCGACGGGCAGCCGTTCTTCCGACTGGGAGGACACCGCAAGATCAAAGTGGAAGTCCGCATTGTCGCGGCCACGAACCAGGATCTGGACGCCGCGGTCAACGAAGGGCGGTTCCGCAAGGATCTGTTTCACCGCCTGAGCCAATTTCAACTGCGAGTTCCACCCCTGCGGGAGCGGCCCGAGGACATCGTGGCCCTGGCCGAACACTTCCTCCAGCTAAAGGCTCCCCACGCGCATTTCTCTACTCGAGCCGTGTCGGCGCTTCTTTCGCACGCCTGGCCGGGCAACATCCGCGAGCTGCGCAATCTGGTCGCGAAGCTGGCGATGGATTCGGCTGAAGGCGAAATTGATTTCGCCAGTCTGGACGCCGCTTATTCGGGCGAACCCTCCGCTATGCGGCAGACCGCATCGCTGCCGGTCGGGAATCTCGAGAGCATGGAAGAGCAGATGATCATCCGGGCGCTCGAGAGCACCGGGGGCCGGCGCGCGCTGGCCGCCGAGCAACTCGGAATTTCCCGCCGCACCCTGAGCCGCAAACTCAAGGAATACAACATCAATGCGGCCATCGGAGAGGGCCGGCCGCCGCTCGGCCTGATCAGCAACGAGCAGCAGAAGTTCTTCCGAGCCCGGGTGGAAATGCCGGTGACGGCGCGGAATGCCCAGGGCGAAGAGTTCGCCGTGGATGGAGTCAATCTCAGCACCGGCGGCATGGGTCTGGCCGGAGTAAAAGAGCCGCTGCGTCTGGCGGGGCTGCTCGAAGTGCGATTTGTTCTGCCCGGAACCGAGACGGTATTCGAAGCGAAAGCCCGTCTGATGTGGGTGGGAGACGGCGGCCGCGTTGGAATCCGCTTTGTGGTGATCGAGCCCGCGCTGTTCGAACAGCTCCAGCACTGGACCAACACTAAAATGCGGGACGAAGGCTGGGAATTTCCCTTTTAATTTTCTTGATTCCTGCAATTGTTCAACGGTCGTGAGAGGGAAGTCGGGCTGCGCCTGGGTCAGCGCTTGAGCAGATGCTCGAAGTAGCGGGAATTGTAGAACTCGTTGGTCTTCTGCACGTAATCCAGAATCTTCAGCATGCGGTCGCGCCCTTCGCGGTTGACTTCGCGGAACTGCACCGCGGCGCCTGATCCGGGATCCAAGCGCAGGACCACACCTTCGTGAGTGAGTGTGCCGTCTTCCATCGAGAAGCCCATCTTGATCTGGCTCCCCGGCGACAGAATCGCGCTGGTCTCGACGTAACACCCGCCCATGCTGATATCGGTCAGATTGGCAAATACTGGCGCCGCGGCGCTCTCGGATTGCAGCTCGATCGTCACCCGGCATTTTAGCCGTGGATGCGAACGCCGGTCCTTGACCGACATCTGCTTCTGTTTCTCGACGTACATGCGCCGGTCGGCTTCGGTGAGCAGGTGTTCGGCGTCGGCGCCGTCTGCGGGAAAGACCGCGCGGCCCACGCTGAGCGAGAGAATCTCTTCTCCGCATACTTCGGCTCCGGCCTGGCGGGCGAGCGCGCGCATCTGTTCGGCTTTCTTGACGGCCGCGTCGGCGGCCAGTCCGGGCGCGATCACCACGAATTCATCTCCGCCCATGCGGGCGACATAGTCGTACTCGCGGCAGCTGTCTTTCAAAGCCTGGGCGAACAGGCGCAGCACGCGGTTGCCTTCCAGATGCCCGAAGCGATCGTTCACCTGCTTGAACCCGTCCATGTCCGAGACCATGACGGTCAATGTCGTCTTGTCGCGCTGGCAGCGGGCCAGTTCACGATCGAGTTGCAGGAAGAGCGAGCGCGCGTTCGGGAGTCCGGTCAGATAATCCGTGACCGCCGAGTTTTCCGCCTGCTGATACTTCAGCGCATTCTCGATGGCCAACGCCATTTTCCCGCTCACCGCCAGCAGTACGCGCAGGTGATCGGAGGTGAAGCTGTCGCGCTCGCCGCGATAAAGCGCCAACACCCCAACCACTCCGTTGACGCCTTCGAGCGGCACCGCGAGCGCGGAGCGCAGCGTGCTGGTCAGCGAAGGATCGTTCAGATATCCCGGCTCGACCGAAGGATTTCCGTTTATGATGGGCTTACGGTTGTGCGCCACCCATCCCGATAATCCCTCGCCCATCGGAATTCTTAGCGACGAAAACAGCCGGTAGTTGTCTCCATTCACGAATTCCGCGACCAGTTCGTGATCGCGAACGATATAGATCGCGATCGCATCGTAAGGCACCATCGGTTTGAGCTTGATGGAGAAGACCGACAGGGTTTCGCTGAGGCTCAGAGATGCTCCCAGATCCTGGCTCATTTCAAACAACGCCTGAGCCTCCTGGCGGGCGGCGGCGATGGAAGATAAGAACGTCGCTTCGTGCCCGGCGTGATCCTGCGCCGCGGTGTTCTCGAAGCCGGCCGCGGGCTCAAGTCCACGCTCAATCTTTATGGCAGTCGAAAGGGGCGCATCGGGGTCCTCGGCTGATTTCGCGATGGCAAGGTGCTCGAGATCTCGGTAGCGGCGCTGGAGAACCGCTACTACTTTTGGATCAAAGGACTTCCCGGACTCGGCCGCGAGCTTCTGCATGACGTCGCGCAGCGGGAGCGCACGGCGATACTGGCGGTCCGAGGCCAGGGCATCGAGGTAGTCCACCGCCGACAGGATGCGCGCACCAATCGGAATCTCTGCGCCTTTCAGGCCCAGCGGATAACCGCTGCCATCCCATTTTTCGTGGTGCGCCCGCACGATCGGCACCACCGGGTAAGGGAAGCGCACGCGCTCCAGAATCTCCGCTCCGACCAGGGTGTGGATCTTCATCTTCTCGAATTCTTCCGGCGTCAATTTCCCCGGCTTCGAGATGATCTGCTCCGGCACCGCCAGCTTACCGATATCGTGCAGCAGAGCGGCGGCATGCAGAGCTTCGAGTTCCGGCCCGGTCACGCCAAGATCTTTTGCCACCTCGATCGCGTACACACGGACGCGCTGCAGGTGCGCATGCGTGGTATGGTCTTTCGCCTCAATAGCCAGCGCCAGCGCCTCGATCGTGCGCAGGTGAAGATTGGCCATCTCCTCGACGTGACGCTTTTCGTCTTCGAGTTTGCCCAGATACAGCCGGTATGAGCGGTAAATCAGATAGACCGCTGGCACTACCAGAAGCGACGTTTCCCAGTTGAAGGTCTCGTCCAGCCAGCCAATCGCGGCCGCGATTCCGGCCCCCACCAGGTAATAGGGAAACGACCAGAAGTAGCAGTCGGTCAGAATGCGCATGATGGGCCGTCGCTCGGTCAGAGAAATGACTGTCGCGATCGATCCGGCATTGGCAATGAAATAAACCGTTGCTGCCAGGCCCAGTAGCAGAGGCCGGCTCACTGTCAGCGGATCCAGCCGGTGATACACCTCGTAGGCGAGCGCGGTTGAGATCGAACAGGCGCAGATGTTGAATGTCACCTGGATCGCATTCGGGCGTTCCCGATGCAAACACTGCGCCAGCATAGAGATCGAGCCCAGTATCAGCGTTTCCGTGAAGCTCAGTTCCAATACGCCAATCAGGATGAAGAGAAAATTTACCGAAAGAGTGCCCGTGATGCCCGGAAGATTGACCTTCAGTCGCGAAGCCAGAACCGCGATGCCCAGGTAGCAGATGAACTCCGCAATGTTCTTGCTTTGCTGGTGAATGCCCCCATAGATCAGAGTCGCCGTCCCGGCAAGGATGACCGCGCTGATAAACAGTTTGGCCGCGGCCGGCAGATGCGGCCACGAGCGCGTGTTGGGCGCAGAATCCTTTTCCGTGCTGGATGATGCACTCATAAACATAGGTGCGCACACACTTCGGCCCCGACCGGGAGCCGAAGCATTAGGAAT
>Ga0070733_10001810_pt1 | contig 15679 bp, 8 predicted proteins | sample Coa_R1_9_FD_66450 | JGI IMG/M metagenome (GOLD analysis project Ga0070733, IMG submission 66450) | Surface soil microbial communities from Centralia Pennsylvania, which are recovering from an underground coalmine fire - Coalmine... | ecosystem: Environmental > Terrestrial > Soil > Unclassified ... | reverse complement strand
GAAGGAAGAGAAGAATACCCCGATCCCGGTGATCATCACCATCTATGCGGACCGTTCCTTCACCTTCGAGATGAAGACGCCGCCGATGTCCCACTTCCTCAAGCAGGCCGCCAAAATCCAATCGGGGTCGAAGGCCCCGGGCCGCGACAAGGCCGGCAAGGTGACAAAAGCGCAAGTGCGCGAGATCGCCCAGAAGAAGATGAAGGATCTCAATTGCGACACCATCGAGGCGGCCATGAAGATGGTCGAGGGCTCCGCCCGCTCGATGGGTCTGGAAGTTGCGGGGTAACGGGTCATGGCAATCGGAAAGCGTTTGAAGAAGGCCCGCGAGGGCGTCAACCGCGAGAAGCTTTATCCGCTCGCGGAAGCCATCAAGATGGTCAAGGAGCGCGCCAAGTCGAAGTTCGACGAGACGGTCGAGATCGCGATCAATCTCGGCGTCGATCCGCGTCACGCCGACCAGATGGTTCGCGGCGTGGTGACGCTGCCGAACGGCACCGGCCGCACCTTGCGCGTCGGCGTGTTCGCGCGCGGCGCCAAGGCGGAAGAAGCCAAGGCCGCGGGTGCTGACATCGTCGGCGCCGAAGACCTGGTCGAGAAGGTGCAGGGCGGTACGATCGATTTCGACCGCTGCATCGCCACTCCCGACATGATGCCGCTGGTCGGCCGCCTCGGTAAGGTGCTCGGACCGCGCGGCATGATGCCGAACCCCAAGATCGGCACGGTGACGATGGATGTCACCACTGCCGTGAAGGGCGCCAAGGGCGGTTCGGTCGAGTTCCGGGTCGAGAAGGCCGGCATCGTGCAGGCCGGCATCGGCAAGGCCTCGTTCTCGGAAGAAAAGCTGGTGCAGAACGTCAAGGCGCTCGCGGACGCGGTCGCCAAGGCAAAGCCCGCCGGCTCAAAGGGCACCTACATCCAGCGCGTGGCGGTTTCCTCCACCATGGGCCCGGGTGTTAAGGTCGAGCCGGGCAGCCTGCTCGGCTGAAATTCAACGGCGGATCGACGCAAATTTGAGGGGCGGAATTGGGCAACCGGTTCCGCTCCTTACTTTATGAGAGGCACGAGGCCGGGGAGGGGGAGAGCATGCCCGAGAAGGTCCTGATCTATTCGCGCTTTCCCAAGGCGCTGATGGCGCGGATCGGACAACGCTTCGAGCTGATGGATACGGCTGGAAAGCCGCCGGTCGAGATATTCACGAAAGAGCAGCTCTCCAGCGTTCGCGCATTGATCACGGCCGGCGGCACGCCGTTGGGCGCGGCCGCACTCGACATGCTGCCCGCCTTGCGCGCGATCGTCTGCTACGGCACCGGCTATGACGGCGTCGATCTTTCAGCCGTGGCGCAACGGAAAATCCTGCTCGGCCACAGCCCGGCGGCCAATGCGGCTGCTGTTGCCGACCTTGCGGTCACCTTGATGCTGGCGGTGACGCGCCGTCTCCTTCCGGCCGACGGGTTCGTTCGCGACGGCAGCTGGGCCGCGTCAAAGCCTTCGCCGCTGTTGCGGCCGCAGCCCGGCAATCCTACCCGCCGCGTCGGCGTCTACGGCATGGGCGAGATCGGCCGCAAGATCGCGGCGCGGATGGCGGCATTCGAGACCGAGGTCGGCTATTTCAGCCGCAAGCAGCGTGATGTGCCTTACCGATTTTTTCCGAGCCTGGCCGCGCTCGCCGAATGGTGCAGCGTCCTGATGATTGCGGTTCGCGCAAGTAGCGACACCCATCACGCCGTCAATGCCGACGTCCTGCAAAAGCTCGGCAAGGACGGCTATGTGATCAACATCGCGCGCGGCTCGGTGATCGACGAGGCGGCGCTGGTGGCCGCGCTTGCGGACAATATGATTGCAGGCGCTGGTCTCGACGTGTTCGAGAAAGAGCCGCATGCGCCGGACGCGCTGACCGAGTTTGCGAATGTTGTGCTGACCCCGCATGTCGGCGGCCACACGATCGAATCGCACATCGCGATGCAAGACTGCGTGATGGCTAATCTTGAGGCGTTCTTTGCCGGAAAACCGCTGGTCTATCCCGTCACATGACGGTTCCGGCCCTTTGCAGGCGCGCTTTCCGGGTCATTTCCGGCCCCTGAAATGCCTTAAATTTAGCGCTTGGCAAGGCCGGAAAGACTCGTTAAAGAGCGCGTTCCGGGCGTGCTGGCTGTTGCTGGCACGTCTGTGCTCGCATTCCGAAAACCCGGCACGATAGGAGGCCATTCCTTTCAGGACATCCGCATGGATTGCTCGAAAGGGAGGGAAACCATCGTTTTGGAGGGATGTTGGCAGGGGTGAGCCGGCTTGCCGGAACGCCTCGATCCTGTCCGAGACTGCAGGCGCCTGAGTTGAAACGCACGTTTCTTCAATGGCTTAATTCACCGGCCTGCATAGACGGGTGAAGACCGGATTTCGCGTTCCGCCACGCGTGTTGCGGCGGGCAGCGGATTTAAGGTTCGAACCTCGACACCCCACGCCGAAAGGCTTGGGAGGGCAGGCTTGTCAAATGTCGTGCTGCCCAAAGCGTCCTTAGGACTTGCGTGCCTCGAGGTCAGTTTAGGGCGGGACGATGGGTTTCAACCCGGCGGTCCCTGCCTTTGGGCACCAGACCGCCAACCGGAGAGAGCTTGCTGTGGAAAGAGCGGCAAAAAGGGACGCGGTCGAGGAGCTGAATGGTCTGTTCAAGGCCACCAGCGTTGCGATCGTCGCCCATTATTCCGGCCTCACCGTGGCCCAGATGCAGAAGCTGCGCATGCAGATGAAGCAAGCGGGTGCGTCGGTGAAGGTCTCGAAGAACCGTCTCGCCAAAATTGCTCTTGAAGGCACAGACGTCGTTGCCATCGGCTCCCTGCTGAAGGGACCGACCGTGATCGCGACTTCCAAAGATCCGGTGGCGGCGCCGAAGGTTGCCATCGAATTCGCCAAGACGAACGAGCAGTTCGTCATTCTCGGCGGATCGATGGGCAAGACCGTCCTGAACGTCGATGGCGTAAAGGCGCTAGCCGCCCTGCCGTCGCTTGATGAGTTGCGCGGAAAGATCGTCGGCCTCCTGGTGGCGCCGGCGACCAAGATCGCTCAGCTCTCGACTGCGCCAGCGGCCAAGCTCGCGCGCGTTGTTCAGGCCTATGCCTCAAAGAGCGAAGCGGCCTGACGCCCTTCGCACATCGTAAACCTGGTTCGAACCGAATACGCTTAAGGAAACAGATCAATGGCTGACCTACAGAAGATTGTTAACGACCTCTCGAGCCTCACCGTGCTCGAAGCGGCCGAGCTTGCAAAGCTCCTTGAAGAGAAGTGGGGCGTGTCCGCGGCTGCCGCTGTTGCGGTTGCCGGTCCCGCCGGTGGCGGCGCGGCCGCAGCGCCGGCTGAAGAAAAGACCGAGTTCACGGTGGTGCTTGCCGCCGCGGGCGACAAGAAGATCGAGGTCATCAAGGAAGTCCGCGCCATCACAGGTCTTGGCCTCAAGGAAGCCAAGGACCTCGTCGAGGGCGCACCCAAGCCGGTCAAGGAGGGCGTCAACAAGGAAGAAGCCGACAAGATCAAGGCCCAGCTCGAAAAGGCCGGCGCCAAGGTTGAGCTGAAGTAACGCAAGTTGGTTCAGCGAAATCCCGGGCGAGCGCAGCGAGACCCGGGATCGAACCCCGGGCAAGCGGAGCGCGATCCGGGGATCTCGCGACCAAAGACGTGGATGGCCGGAGCTCCGCCGCGCCGAAGCGGCTTCGGCCCCGCAGGCGGGTCAAGCCCGGCGGTGACGAAGGTAAAAGCGACAAAAGCGTACCGCCGGGGCAACCCGGCACGCGCTTTACACGGGAATGTGTGGGGATTGGCAGGGATACCCCTCGAATTTCCACGATTGCCATCCCATATCGGGATGGCAGCAGGAAAATACGGTCGGCGTCGGGAACCGCAAGGTTTCTGCGCAAGCCGTTGGGAGACAGGCAATTTCGGGCTTTTTCAGTCCGTGACGAACAAGTTTTGACGGGCGGGTGCGGTCACGCGCCCGCGCGTCGTTTTGCGTTCTTTAGATCGGATACTTTGATTCAGGATTTAAGTCCTGACATTGGGCTCCCGGGCTTAGGAACGAATCGAAATTCAACCCGGGGGCGATGCCGATCGCGCTCCGGAAGGTTCGCCCCTCGCAGGGCGACGAAATGAGAGGCCACGATGGCGCAGCAGACGTTCACCGGTCGCAAACGCGTTCGCAAATTTTTCGGACACATCAAGGAAGTCGCAGAGATGCCGAACCTCATCGAGGTTCAGAAGGCGTCCTATGACCAGTTCCTGATGGTCAACGAACCCTTGGGCGGCCGGCTGGACGAAGGCTTGCAGGCGGTGTTCCGCTCGGTGTTTCCGATTTCGGATTTCTCCGGCACCTCGATGCTGGAATTCGTCCGCTACGAATTCGAGCCGCCGAAATACGACGTTGACGAGTGCCGTCAGCGCGGCATGACCTATGCTGCGCCGCTGAAGGTAACGCTGCGCCTGATCGTGTTCGATATCGACGAAGAAACCGGCGCCAAGTCGGTCAAGGACATCAAGGAGCAGGACGTCTACATGGGCGACATTCCGCTCATGACCATGAACGGCACCTTTGTCGTCAACGGCACCGAGCGCGTCATCGTCTCCCAGATGCATCGCTCGCCCGGCGTGTTCTTCGATCACGACAAGGGCAAGACCCATTCGTCGGGCAAGCTTCTGTTTGCCGCGCGCGTGATCCCCTATCGCGGTTCCTGGCTCGATATCGAATTCGACGCCAAGGACATCGTGTTTGCTCGCATCGACCGCCGCCGCAAGATCCCGGTGACGTCGCTGATGTTCGCGCTCGGGCTCGACGGCGAGACGATCCTTTCGACGTTCTACAAGAAGATCAATTACAAGCGGGCCAAGGATGGTTGGCGCGTGCCGTTCGACGCCAACCGTTTCCGCGGCTACTCCACGATCAACGACCTGGTCGATGCCGATACCGGCAAGGTGGTGCTGGAAGCCGGCAAGAAGCTCACGGTGCGCGCCGCGCGCCAGCTCCAGGAGAAGGGGCTGAAGGCGCTGCGCATGTCGGATGAGGAGCTGGTCGGCAACTATGTCGCCGAGGACCTCGTTAACCCGAAGACCGGCGAGATCTATGCCGAGGCCGGTGAGGAAATCACCGACAAGCTTCTGAAGGGGCTGAACGAGCAGGGTTACAAGGAGCTGCCGCTGCTCGACATTGACCACGTCAATGTCGGCGCCTATATCCGCAACACCCTGCATGCCGACAAGAACATGACGCGCGAAGACGCGCTGTTCGACATCTACCGCGTGATGCGTCCAGGCGAGCCGCCGACGCTGGACTCGGCGCAAGCCATGTTCCAGTCGCTGTTCTTCGACCCCGAGCGCTACGACCTCTCCGCGGTCGGCCGGGTGAAGATGAACATGCGCCTTGAACTCGACGCGCCCGACACCCATCGCACGCTGCGCAAGGAAGACATCCTCGCCGTCATCAAGACGCTGGTGGATTTGCGCGACGGCAAGGGCGAGATCGACGACATCGATCACCTCGGCAACCGCCGGGTGCGCTCGGTCGGCGAACTGATGGAGAACCAGTATCGCATCGGGCTCTTGCGTATGGAGCGCGCGATCAAGGAGCGCATGTCGAGTGTCGATATCGACACCGTGATGCCGCAGGACCTGATCAACGCCAAGCCCGCGGCCGCCGCGGTGCGAGAGTTCTTCGGCTCCTCGCAATTGTCGCAGTTCATGGACCAGACCAATCCGCTGTCGGAGATCACCCACAAGCGCCGTCTCTCGGCGCTTGGCCCGGGCGGTCTGACGCGCGAGCGCGCCGGCTTCGAGGTGCGCGACGTGCACCCGACGCATTACGGCCGCATCTGCCCGATCGAGACGCCGGAAGGTCCGAACATCGGCCTGATCAATTCGCTCGCGACCTTTGCGCGCGTCAACAAATACGGCTTCGTCGAAACGCCCTATCGCAAGGTCAAGGACGGCCGCGTCACCGACGAGGTGATCTATCTCTCGGCGATGGAGGAGGGCCGCTATCACGTGGCCCAAGCCAACGTCGCGCTCGACAACCGCGGCCGCTTCACCGACGACCTCGTGGTCTGCCGTCACTCCGGCGACGTGGTGATGATCACGCCGGACAGGGTCGACTACATGGACGTGTCGCCCAAGCAACTCGTCTCGGTCGCAGCCGCGCTGATTCCGTTCCTCGAAAACGACGATGCCAACCGCGCGCTGATGGGTTCCAACATGCAGCGTCAGGCCGTGCCGCTGGTGCGCGCCGAGGCGCCGTTCGTCGGCACCGGCATGGAAGGCGTGGTCGCGCGCGACTCTGGCGCCGCGATCGCGGCGCGCCGGACCGGCGTGATCGACCAGATCGACGCCACCCGTATCGTCATCCGCGCCACCGAGGATCTCGACCCGACCAAGTCCGGCGTCGACATCTACCGGTTGATGAAATATCAGCGTTCCAACCAGTCGACCTGCATCAACCAGCGTCCGCTGGTGAAAGTCGGCGACGTCGTCAAGAAGGGCGACATCATTGCCGACGGTCCCTCGACCGATCTCGGCGAACTCGCGCTCGGCCGCAACGTGCTGGTCGCGTTCATGCCGTGGAACGGCTACAACTTCGAAGACTCGATCCTGCTCTCCGAGAGAATCGTGAAGGACGACGTCTTCACCTCGATCCACATCGAGGAATTCGAGGTGATGGCCCGCGACACCAAGCTCGGTCCTGAGGAAATCACCCGCGACATTCCGAACGTTTCGGAAGAGGCGCTGAAGAACCTCGACGAAGCCGGCATCGTCTATATCGGCGCGGAAGTGCGCGCCGGCGACATCCTGGTCGGCAAGATCACGCCGAAGGGCGAAAGCCCGATGACGCCGGAAGAGAAGCTGTTGCGCGCCATCTTCGGCGAAAAGGCTTCCGACGTCCGCGACACCTCGCTCCGCGTGCCGCCGGGCGTGCAGGGCACGATCGTCGAAGTCCGCGTCTTCAACCGGCACGGCGTCGACAAGGACGAGCGGGCGCTGGCGATCGAGCGGGAAGAGATCGAGCGCCTTGCCAAGGACCGCGACGACGAACAGGCGATCTTGGACCGCAACGTCTATAGCCGCCTCGCCGAGCTCCTGGAAAACCGCCAGGGCATCGCCGGTCCCAAGGGCTTCAAGAAGGACACCAAGATCACGCGCTCGGTCCTCGAGGAGCATCCGCGTTCGCAATGGTGGATGTTTGCATCCCCCAACGACAAGCTGATGGCCGAAATCGAGGCGATGCGGAAGCAGTACGACGAATCGAAGAAGGGGCTTGAACAGCGCTTCCTCGACAAGGTCGAGAAACTGCAGCGTGGCGACGAACTGCCGCCCGGCGTGATGAAGATGGTCAAGGTCTTCGTCGCGGTGAAGCGCAAGATTCAGCCGGGCGACAAAATGGCCGGCCGTCACGGCAACAAGGGCGTCGTCTCCAAGATCGTTCCGGTCGAGGACATGCCGTTCCTCGAAGACGGCACGCATGCCGATATCGTTCTCAATCCGCTCGGCGTGCCTTCGCGCATGAATGTCGGGCAGATTCTGGAGACCCATCTCGGCTGGGCATGCGCAGGGCTGGGCAAGCGCATCGGCCAGACCATCGATGCTTACTACAGCAAGCAGGACGTCAAGCCGCTGAAGGAGACGTTGAAGAAGATATATGGCGACGAGGAGACGATCAAATCGCTCAACGACAGCGAACTGATCGAGCTCGGCCGCAATTTGAGCCACGGCGTGCCGATCGCAACGCCGGTGTTCGACGGCGCCAAGGAAACCGACATCGAGGAAATGCTCAAGCTTGCCGGTCTCGATGCTTCCGGCCAGTCCACCGTCTATGACGGACGGACCGGCGATCCCTTCGATCGCAAGGTGACGGTTGGGTACATCTATATGCTCAAGCTGCATCATCTGGTGGACGACAAGATCCACGCGCGTTCGATCGGTCCGTACTCGCTCGTTACCCAGCAGCCGCTGGGCGGCAAGGCGCAGTTCGGCGGCCAGCGTTTCGGCGAAATGGAAGTGTGGGCGCTGGAGGCCTATGGCGCGGCGTACACGCTCCAGGAAATGCTTACCGTGAAGTCGGACGACGTTGCCGGCCGTACCAAGGTGTATGAGGCGATCGTGCGCGGTGACGACACGTTCGAAGCGGGTATTCCGGAATCGTTCAACGTGCTGGTCAAGGAAATGCGTTCGCTGGGTCTCAACGTCGACCTGCACAATTCCAAGATGGGCGGTACGCCGACATCCGAGGCGGCCGAGTAAAGATGGGCATCAAGCCCGGCGCGGCGAGCGCCGGGCATCTGCGGTTTGCGCTCGCATATCGGGTGCGGCGCGTGGGCTTAAAGAAGAATTTCGAATTTGCTGCCGGTGACGGCCGGCACGCGAGGAGAAGACCATGAACCAAGAGATTATGAATCTGTTCAATCCGACGACGCCGGCTCAGGTCTTCGACCAGATTCGGATTTCGATCGCGTCTCCTGAAAAGATTCTGTCGTGGTCCTACGGCGAAATCAAGAAGCCGGAGACCATCAACTACCGCACCTTCAAGCCGGAGCGCGACGGCCTGTTCTGCGCGCGCATCTTCGGGCCGATCAAGGACTATGAGTGCCTGTGCGGCAAGTACAAGCGGATGAAGTACAAGGGCATCATCTGCGAGAAATGCTCGGTCGAAGTCACGCTGTCGCGCGTCCGGCGCGAGCGCATGGGCCATATCGAACTGGCCGCACCCGTCGCCCATATCTGGTTCCTGAAGTCGCTGCCGTCGCGCATCGGTCTTCTGCTCGACATGACGCTGAAGGATCTCGAGCGGATTCTTTATTTCGAATATTACGTCGTGCTCGAACCCGGCCTGACCGCGCTCAAGGACCGTCAGCTCCTGTCGGAAGACGAGTATCTGAAGGCGCAGGACGAATACGGCCAGGACTCTTTCACCGCCATGATCGGCGCGGAAGCGATCCGCGAGCTGCTGAAGGGGCTCGATCTCGAAAAGCTCGAGGCCTCCTTGCGCGCGGAGATGCAGGAGACCGAGTCCGACATCAAGCACAAGAAGCTCGCCAAGCGGTTGAAGATCGTCGAGGCCTTCCGCTATTCCGGCAACAAGCCGGAATGGATGATCCTTACGGTGGTGCCGGTGATTCCGCCGGACCTGCGGCCGCTGGTGCCGCTCGACGGCGGCCGCTTTGCGACCTCCGACCTCAATGATCTCTATCGCCGCGTCATCAACCGCAACAACCGCCTGAAGCGGTTGATGGAGCTTCGCGCGCCCGACATCATCATCCGCAACGAAAAGCGCATGTTGCAGGAGGCGGTCGACGCCCTGTTCGACAACGGCCGCCGCGGCCGCGTCATCACCGGCGCCAACAAACGCCCGCTGAAGTCGCTGGCCGACATGCTCAAGGGCAAGCAGGGCCGTTTCCGGCAGAACCTGCTCGGCAAACGCGTCGACTATTCCGGCCGTTCGGTGATCGTGGTCGGTCCCGAATTGCGGCTGCACCAATGCGGTCTGCCGAAGAAGATGGCGCTCGAGCTGTTCAAGCCGTTCATCTATTCGCGGCTCGACGCCAAGGGCCTCTCCACCACCGTGAAGCAGGCCAAGAAGCTCGTGGAAAAGGAGCGCCCCGAGGTCTGGGACATTCTCGATGAGGTGATCCGCGAGCATCCGGTGCTGCTGAACCGCGCGCCGACGCTGCATCGCCTCGGCATTCAGGCGTTCGAGCCGGTGCTGATCGAAGGCAAGGCGATCCAGCTTCATCCGCTGGTTTGCGCGGCCTTCAACGCCGACTTCGACGGCGACCAGATGGCCGTGCACGTTCCGCTGTCGCTGGAAGCCCAGCTCGAGGCGCGTGTGCTGATGATGTCGACCAACAACATCCTGCACCCGGCCAATGGTCAGCCGATCATCGTGCCGTCGCAGGATATCGTGCTTGGCCTGTATTATCTCTCGATCATGCGCGAGGGGTTGCCCGGCGAGGGCAAGCTCTATGGCGAGATGGCCGAGATCGAGCATGCCCTGCATTCGAAGGTCATCCACCTCCACACCAAGATCAAGTATCGCTGGGAGGGCGCCGACGAGGGCGGCAAGCCGGTCAAGCGCTGGATCGAGACCACGGCCGGCCGCGTCATGCTCGGCAACGTGCTGCCGAAATCGGCCAAGATTTCGTTCGACATCATCAACAAGCTGATGACCAAGCGCGAAATCTCCAGCGTGATCGATCAGGTCTATCGTCATTGCGGCCAGAAGGAGACGGTGATCTTCTGCGATCGCATCATGGCGCTCGGCTTCTACAACGCGTTCAAGGCCGGCATTTCGTTCGGCAAGGACGACATGGTGGTGCCGCACGGCAAGTGGAAGATCGTCGAGACCACGCGTACGCTGGCGAAGGATTTCGAGCAGCAGTACAATGACGGCCTGATCACCCATGGCGAGAAGTACAACAAGGTGGTCGACGCCTGGTCGAAGGCGACCGAAGAAATCGCCAAGGAGATGATGAAGGAAATCTCCTCGACCAAGAAGAACGCCAAGGGCGTCGAGGCCGACATCAACTCGATCTACATGATGGCCCATTCGGGTGCCCGCGGCTCGCCGGCGCAGATGCGTCAACTCGCGGGCATGCGCGGGCTGATGGCCAAGCCTTCGGGCGAGATCATCGAGACGCCGATCATTTCCAACTTCAAGGAAGGCCTGTCGGTGCTCGAATACTTCAACTCGACCCACGGCGCCCGCAAGGGCCTGGCGGATACCGCGTTGAAGACCGCGAACTCGGGCTACCTGACGCGTCGTCTGGTCGACGTGGCGCAGGACTGCATCATCACGCAGGACGATTGCGGCACCAAGCTCGGCATCAAGATGCGCGCGATCATCGATGCCGGCACGGTGGTGGCTTCGCTCGGCTCCCGCATTCTCGGCCGCACCGCGGGCGAGGATCTGCGCGATCCCGCGACCAACAAGATCATCGTCAAGCGCGGCACCCTGATGGAAGAGAGCCACGTGGAAGCCATCCAGCAGGCCGGCATCCAGGAGGTGAAGATTCGCTCGGCGCTGACCTGCGAACTCGTCAACGGCATCTGCGGCAAATGCTATGGCCGCGACCTTGCCCGCGGCACGCCGGTCAACCACGGCGAAGCGGTCGGCGTTATCGCCGCCCAGTCGATCGGCGAGCCCGGTACGCAGCTCACGATGCGCACGTTCCACATCGGCGGCGCGGCGCAGATCAACGAGCAATCCTTCGTCGAGTCGAATTTCGACGGCAAGGTGACGATCAAGAACAAGGCGATCGCCAAGAACAGCGAAGGTCATCTGATCGCGATGGTCCGCAACATGGTCGTTGCGATCTCGGATGCTGACGGTACGGAGCGTGCGACCCACCGTATTCAATACGGCGCGCGCATGCATATCGACGACGGCGACATGGTCAAACGCGGTCAGCGCATCGCCGAGTGGGATCCGTACACGCGCCCGGTGCTGACCGAAGTCGAAGGCACCATCGCCTTCGAGGACCTGGTCGAAGGGCAGTCGATTTCGGAGACGCTCGACGAATCCACCGGTATCGCCAAGCGTGTCGTCATCGACTGGCGCTCGTCGCGGGGCGGGGCCGATCTTCGCCCGGCGATCATCGTCAAGGCCAAGGACGGCAAGATCCTCAAGCTCGCGCGTGGCGGTGAGGCCCGCTACATGCTCTCGGTCGACGCCATTCTGTCGGTCGACGTCGGCGCCAAGGTCAAGCCCGGCGACATCCTGGCGCGTATTTCGACCGAAAGCGCCAAGACCCGCGACATCACCGGCGGTCTGCCGCGGGTTGCCGAACTGTTCGAGGCTCGCAAGCCAAAGGACGCGGCGATCATCGCGGAAATCGCCGGCACCATCCGCTTCGGCCGCGACTACAAGAACAAGCGCCGTATCTCGATCGAGCCGATGGACAAGAACGAGGAGCCGCGCGAGTACCTGATCCCGAAGGGCAAGCACATCCACCTGCAGGACGGCGACATCGTCGAAAAGGGCGATTTCATCGTCGAGGGCAATCCGGCGCCGCACGACATTCTGGCGATCAAGGGCATCGAGGAACTCGCTGCCTATCTGGTCAACGAAATCCAGGAGGTCTACCGGCTGCAAGGCGTGCTGATCAACGACAAGCACATCGAAGTGATTGTCCGTCAGATGCTGCAGAAGGTGGAGATCACCGACCAGGGCGATACCGACATGATCTCGGGCGAGCAGATCGACAAGATCGAGTTCGATCAGCTCAACGCCAAGGCCAAGGAAGAGGGCAAGAAGCCCGCCACCGGGACGCCGGTTCTGCTCGGCATCACCAAGGCGAGCTTGCAAACGCGCTCGTTCTTCTCGGCGGCTTCGTTCCAGGAGACCACCCGCGTGCTCACCGAGGCCGCCGTCAACGGCAAGGTGGACCCGCTGGAAGGCCTCAAGGAAAACGTCATTGTCGGCCGCCTGATTCCGGCCGGTACCGGCGCCTCGATGGCCAAGATTCGCGAAGTCGCCGTCAAACGCGACAAGCTGATCCTCGACGAGCGCGAAAAACAGGCCGCGATCGTGCCTGCCGCTCCGGAAGTCGAGCCGCTCGCGTTGCCGCCCGCGGAATAAAGTCGGGCGAATTCAGGATGTTACGAAAAGGCCGGCGGAAGCCGGCCTTTTTGCTATTTTTTGTCTATTCTGCTTCACTAAACCACAATTCGTTCATCTTCCCTTCAGGGAAAAAAGCGCTTCATCCAAAACGACTTACGCTCGCCCCCTTCCGCAACGGCTGGTCGGCGGGGGCCGGAAACAAGCGGAAATATATGTTGGATTTGGCAATTGTGGGCGGCGGGCCTGGCGGCCTGATGAGTGCTTGGTACCTCAAGAGGAAACTGGGCGAGTTGTGCCGGGTCACCATTTTCGAGGCCACCGACCGGATCGGCGGCAAGGTTTTGACGCGCAAATTCGACTCCGCGCCTGCCATGTACGAAGCCGGCGTCGCCGAGATCTATGACTACTCGATGACCGGGCCCGATCCGCTGCGCGAGCTGATCCAGCATTTCGGCCTGCAGACGATTCCGATGGATGCCGAGCAGGTCCAGCTCGACGGCGAACTCTTAAACGATGTGCCGGGCATGCGCCGCAAATACGGCGCGAAGACCGCGGACGCCATCGAGGCGTTCCGCAAGCGCTGCACCGAGATGGTGTCGCCGGCCGAATATTACGAAGGCATCGGCGCGCACGACAACGAGCATCCCTGGGCCTACCTCACAGCCGAAGAATTGCTCGACCGGGAGGTCGACGACGTAGCCGCCAAGCGCTTCTTCAAGGTGATGGCGCGTTCCGATATCGCGACCGAGGGCCACAACACCAACGGGCTGAATGCGCTGAAGAACTTTGTGATGGACGTCGACGGCTATATCGGCCTGTACTCGATCCAGAACGGCAACGAGCAACTGATCGAGTGCCTGCAGTCCGAGGTCGACGCCGATATTCAGCTCAATCACCGGGTCCTCAAGGTCGGCAAGACCTCGAATGGCCGTTATCAGCTCAACATGATGAATGGCAAGGGACCGGAAACACGCGATTTCGATCTCGTCCTGATGTGTCTGCCGCACTCCTGGCTCGCCACCATGGCCTGGGATGGCGAAGAGCTGCGCAGGTCGATGGTCAAGCACATCGCCTATTTCGACCGGCCCGCGCATTATTTGCGGGTATCGGTGCTGTTCGATTCGCCGTTCTGGGGTGAAAAGATTCCCGGCTCGTGGTTCATGTCGGAGGCCTTTGGCGGCTGCTGCGTCTACAACGAAGGCTCCCGTCACGACGTCGGCAAGCATGGCGTGCTGAACTGGCTGATCGCGGGCTCCGATGCGCTCGCCTTCGCCAACCTTGCTGACCAGGAGCTGATCGATGCCGCGCTGAAATCCTTGCCGGCTTCGTTCGGCGACGCGCGCGCCCATTTTCTGGAAGGAAAGATCCACCGCTGGCTTTCATCGGTAAATGCGCTTCCCGGCGGCTTGCCGGCGCGCGACGTGATGACCAACCACCGGCCGGATCCGAAGCAGCATCCTGGTCTTGTCGTGGTGGGCGACTACCTGTTCGACTCCACGCTGAACGGATTGCTCGACTCCTCCGATGCCGCCACCGATATCGTCGTCACCGAAATGATGCGGCTGCGCCGGTCGCGCGGGGAGGGCGGCAAGCCCGCGCCCGACAACATCGACCGCACCTATTTCGAGAACTACCGCGGGCTCGGGCCTTATCGCGAGGTCTGGGGCCATTTCACCGATCCCGCTTACCTGGCCGATCTGATCAGGATCGTCTGGGGCCGGGCGAAAGGTTACAAGCTTCTGGTGGCCGGATCGGCCAGCGGCGAGTTGGTTGGAGCGTTGCGCGGGCGCGGGATCGACGCATGGGGCATCGAGAACAACCGCGCCATCCATGCCAGGACGCCGAACGAGCTGAAAAAGTTCAACAAGCTCGGATCGATCGTCGATTTGCCGTTCAAGGACGACGAGTTCGATTTCGTGTTCGAGACCAGCCTTTGCCACGTCGCCGAAAAGCGCGTCGTCAGAGCCGTTCGCGAGCTCAACCGCGTCGTCAAGACCGGCCTGGTATTCGGCTCGGTGACGTCGGACATGTCTCCGCAGTTGATCGACCGCTATGACCTTCTGCGTGGCGTCAGGAAGCTCGGCACCTGGTGGGAATGGTCGGAGCTGTTCTTTGGCAACGGCTTCGACCTGTCGATGAATCGCCACGACTGCACCGATGAGCTCTGGGCGGCGACGCTTGCCGCCAACAAGGGTCCCGGTGAGTGGTATGCCGATTCCGAAAGTCTGCGTTATTCCTTCTTTGACAAGGTCGAGGCCGACGATTGAGCGGCGGTACTTGTTTATTTTGCTGATTGCGCGCCGATCGCATAGGATCAGCACGGTGGCGCGTTCGGCCCCTTCTTTCGGTTTGCGGTCAAGCCGGCCGTGCAGCATCGGTTGGTTTCATGGCGTCCAAGCCTTTATTACCGGTTGATCGGATCGCCGCTCCCGCGGACGATGCCGAGGCTTTGGAGGCCGATGAGAAGCGGCTGGCGAACGCCGAAATCCCTCCTCGAATTGCCGGCGAAAAGATTCCACCGCCAGCCGATGACGACGAAGAGGATGATGACGAGCTTGAGCTCGAAGACGAGGAGGATGACGAGGATCTCGTTGTCTATACCGCAAAGGAAGCCGCGGGCGCGCTGGCGACGATCTATGCCTTCGTCAAACCCTTCCTGAAGAATTACAAGAAGATCCTCACATTCGTCGGCCTCGGCGTCCTGGTCGAGACGCTGTTCAATGTCATCATGCCGCTGAGCCTGAAGTTCCTGATCGATGACGCGCTCGGCGAAGAGGACTTCGAGGCGCTGATCAAGATTCTCTCGGTGCTGGCGGCGGCTGGAATCTTCACCTCGATCGTCGCGGTCTGGTACGAGCGGTGGGACGCCATGCTGGCGGCCTCCCTGATTTCGGACGTGCGGAGGCGCCTGTTCGAGCATGTCCAGAATTTGCCCGCGGCCTTTTTCGCGCGCACCAAACGCGGCGAAATCCTGTCGCGGTTTTCGGTCGACATGTCGGCCTTCGAAGGCTCGATCAAGGGCTTTGCCAGCAGTGCGGCGCTGCCGTTCTTCGAATTGATCGCCGGCATCATTCTGATGCTGTTCCTGAACTGGCA
>Ga0070733_10001807_pt1 | contig 15684 bp, 17 predicted proteins | sample Coa_R1_9_FD_66450 | JGI IMG/M metagenome (GOLD analysis project Ga0070733, IMG submission 66450) | Surface soil microbial communities from Centralia Pennsylvania, which are recovering from an underground coalmine fire - Coalmine... | ecosystem: Environmental > Terrestrial > Soil > Unclassified ... | reverse complement strand
AGTTCGACGAAGCGTCCGCCCAGGCTCTGCACCTGCTCTTTGGCGGCGGGGCGCATGTCATAGGCGGAGGCAACGGCGCCGAGACGGCGGGCGGTTGAGATGGCCTGCAGTCCGGCGACACCCGCGCCGATCACGAACACGCGCGCGGGCGTGATGGTGCCGGCGGCGGTGGTCATCATGGGAAAAATGCGCAGCGAAGTTTCCGCCGCGAGCAGCACCGCCTTGTAGCCGCAGATGGTGCCCATGGAAGAAAGCGCGTCCATGCTCTGGGCGCGGGTGGTGCGGGGCATGAGTTCCACGGAAAACGAGGTAACGCCCGCCGAGGCGATCTGTTGCAAGATCTCGCCGGAGCCGAACGGCCGCAGGAATCCTATGATCGTTTGACCGCGGCGCATGAGGGGCAGATCGGCTTTGCCTGTGACGTCGTTCGAGCCGTAGCACAGCACCTGCGCCACCATGTCGGCAGCTGCGAAAACCGCAGCGCGGTCGGGCACAATCTTCGCGCCCTTTTCCACGTACGCAGCGTCTGGGTAGCCTGCCTGCTCGCCAGCCCCGGTTTCTACGATGACCTCGATCCCAGCTTTGGCGAGATTGGGAATTACGATCGGGACGAGCGCAACCCGGCGCTCTCCGGGATAACTTTCTTTCGGAACTCCGACGATCACGCGGCTCTCGTCCTTTCCGTGCCGATCAGCCACCTGGGCCGCCTCGACGTTGCCGGGAGTGCCCGGCGGTAAGCGGGAATTGTTTCACAGAGTAGCCCGTGAATTCTGTGACCTACGTCACGAGAAACGTACAAAAAGTGGATGGGAAACAGTAACAGATCGTCCGACGAACGGGAAGACACTGCCGGCCGCGCCCACCTAGGCTGTGTCCGCCGCACCGATTTGGCGGAGATGATGAACCATGTGGGTGAGGTAGTCAGTCGCGATAAATCCAAGAGTGACCGGCTCTCCTGACCCGATGCGGACAGCAGTTTCAAGCTTAGCAGCGGGCAGGCGGGCGATGACATGAGCGAGATAGCGGTTATAAGCGGCCCACAACGAGATCAGCAGCGCCCAATCCGCTTCTTGCGGCGCCTGGATTCGCACGTTGCCATCCTGATCGTACGCGGGAAACTCCAAGGACGGCTGCAGCGCGGCGCGAACGAATCGCTGGTGATTGTTCGATGCTGAATCGATCAGATGTCCCAGGACCTGCCGCCGCGACCAACCGCCGGGCAGGATGGGCTTTGAGCTCTCGACTGCGCTGATTTCGCGCAGCCGTGGCTCCGCCGCTTCGATCACCGACAATAGCTGTTCACTCAGTTGTTTCATTTCCTCTGTCCTTGTTGCCCAAACCGATAATGCCACACTCGCGCCGCGCCGATCAGATTCGTGTCGTCTCCCAGTGACGCGAGCGTGAGTTTGGTTTTGTCCGCCGGGACGAACCGGCAACCGCTACGAATCACTGCACGGATGCGGTCGAGAAACAATGGCGCACTCTTCATCACGCTGCCGCTGAGGACGATCGCGTCGGGCGTGAACAGGTTGATCAGGTTAGCGAGGCCTAAGCCAAGATAATAGGCCTCGTGTTCCACAGCCCGCAGTGCGACGGCATCTCCCTGCTGCGCGAGCTCACAGATTTTTTGGGCCGTAACGGCTTCGCGATGCGGATATGCGGCGGGCGCATGGCTCTCGAGCCACGCAACCATGGCCGGACCGGCGGCCAGCGCTTCCCAGCAACCGCGAAATCCGCACGAGCATTGCGGGCCGGCGGGATCGACCACGTGATGTCCGACCTCAGGGTGAGCCCCGTCAACGCCGTGGTAAAGTTTGCCATCGAAGACCATTCCACCGCCGATGCCGGTGCCGACCGTCACATAGATGAGGCGGGAGCGATTGCGGCCCGCGCCCCATCCCGCTTCGGCCAGGGCCACGGCGTCGCCATCGTTTTCGAGAGCCACTTGCAGGTTGAAGATCTGCGCCAGGTCCTTGACCAGATTTTTTCCACGCCAGCCGGGGAGAAAGTCGACGTCGCCAAACTCGCCGCGCATGGGATCGACCGGACCGGTCGATCCGATGCCGATGCCGGCTAGTTCCACCCCCGCCTGCGTCGCCGTTTCGCGCAGCATGGTGGCGATGAGTTGCAGACTGGCGGCATAGCGATCGGGATCAGTGGGAGCTTGCGTGCGGGCAAGCACTTTACCATCGGCGTCGACAATGCCGACTGCAATTTTCGTTCCGCCGATATCGACCCCACCGGTCATAGGGATTTTTCCCGCGTTCATCATTCCTCTTCGCCCACATACTTTGTCATCCTGAGCGAAGCGAAGGACCTATGGACGCGTCAGCAGCACCAAGGCTGCGAGCGAATGCACAGGTCCTTCGCTTCGCTCAGGATGACAAGCTGAAACTTGAACACCCTCCAGCACGCCGCCCTAGTACTCCGGCACGATGGCCCGGGCCTCCTCCAGCGTGACGCGCTCCTTATTCTTGTACGACAGGTTGGCCATGTGAACAGCCATGGCCGATCGGTAGCCGATTTCCGGCGGGGCGTTCGGAACGCCGCGGCTGCGGACGCAGTCGATCCAGTTCGCCATGTGGTCCTGGTTGTGGCTGTGGCCCTTGGTGGATTCGCCGTCGGGGCGGTTCGTTTTCTCCGGCCAATATTCGATGGGCTCTTCGAAACGATGTTCGAGTGTCCCGTCGCTGCCGAGAATGCGGTCGGCCATGTCGTAGTGCTTGTTGCTGAAGCTGGACTGCCAGGTCACGACAATGTCTTTGGGGAAATCGAGCGTGACGGCGATGGTGTCTGGCACCTCGCGTCCGTCTTTTTCGGAGAACACGCCGCCCGACATGTAGGCCGCCGAGGGCAGCGGCAGGTCGAGCGCGCCCATGACCCAGGCAATCTGGTGCACCATGTTCTCCGCGCAGTTGCCACCGGAAAATTCCCAGAACAATCGCCAGTTAATGAATTTGTAGGGATCGAACGGACGATCCGGACGGCCGTTCAGAAACGCGCTCCAGTTCACGTTCTGCGTGGTGCAGTCGGAAGGCACCGGGCGTACCCACTGGCCCCTACCGTGAGGAGTGTTGCGGCTCATCCAGCATTCGACCTGCGTGACTTTACCCACCCATCCGTCTTTGATCATCTGCTTGGCATCGAATTGCGCACCGGAGCTTTGATGCTGCAATCCGATCTGCACCACGCGGTTCGATGCTTTCGCGGCGGCGAGGCATTTATCGATTTCAGGAATCGACCACGCCATCGTCTTCTCGGAATATAAATCTTTTCCCGCGGCCAGCGTGTCCAGAAAGTGCCGCGTATGAATGTGCAGCGGGCTCGCCACGATGACGGCGTCGATGTCTTTCATGTCGAGCAGCCGCCGGTGATCGTCAAAAGTCTGAATGCCGGGAACCTTATCTTTCGCCTGGTCGCGGCGGCGGCTGAACACGTCGGCCATGGCCACGAGCTCGACGCCGTGCACCCCGCGAATCTGCCCCAGCAGGTCGTTGCCGCGATCACCCACCCCGATCATGCCCACGCGGATACGATCGTTCGCGCCCAACACCTTGGAAGTCGGATACGCCAATACTGCCGCCGTTCCCATCGCGGCCTGCTTTAGAAAAGTGCGTCTGCTCTGTTCGAACTTAATTAGGTCCTCCATAGTCTCCCCGTTGCCTTACGATGCGTCCGCCTGTTGCAGAAGTTTCTTCATTCCCGCCCAACTCTGGCGCGACGATGCTTCCGGCGACCCCGCGCCGCGCCAGTGTGTTTCCAGACTCACCGCGAGGTGGTAGCCGTCCCGCTTGAGCGCCTTGAACTGGCCCGCCCAGTCGATCACGCCTCCACCCATCGGCGCCCAGTCGAAGCGGTTGCCCTTCTTGACCGCATCTTTGCAGTGGCAGTGGCCGATGCGATCCTTGGGCAGAAGATTGTAGCCGTCGGGATACGCAATCTCGCCGGTGGCGGCTGCATTCCCGGGATCCCAGTTCAGCAGGAACGACGGCGACTTCACCGCGTCAAGCACCTTGGCGGCCTCGGCTCCGGTTGCGGTGTTGCACGCGGACTCATTTTCGAGGAGGAGAATGATTCCCTTCTTCTCTGCCTTGGCGGCCGCATCGCGCAGCTTTTCGTTCATGGCGGCGCGGTAGGGAGTCTGGTCTTCCAGACGCCAGAAATCGAAGCAGCGCACGCGATCGGTCCCGAATGATTTCGCCATATCGATGGCGCGCTCCAGCACCTCGTCCTGTTGCTCCAAAGTAAAATTCGCGCCGAAACTTCCGTTCTCGCTGACCTTCGACTTGGGAGCGCCCGGCCAGTCCGCTTTGAACAGCGGGCTGGCAATGTCGGTCACCTTCAATTGATATTTCTGCAGGATGCGCCGCGCTTCCGCCACCTGCTTCTCGTCCAGGTTGACGATGTTTTTGTTCCACATGCCGCGCAGCTCAATCCATCCCATGCCGAACTCGCGCGCAGCCACTTCGCAGGCGTGGCCGAAGTCCTGGGAAATCTCATCGTTGATGATGCTCACGCGGAACGGCGAGGCGGAGTCGGCTCGGGCCATACGGGATGCGGCAGTAGAAACGGTCATAGCGGCCATTCCTGCGAGAAATTCACGGCGTGCAAACTGGACAGGCATGACCTGCTCCTCGAACCAAAGTTGGTCTCTGGAATGAAAGGCGCAAACAAATCTACACCATGCAAACGATGAAGGGGTAGCGGGTGGGTATGACGGCAGAAGGAGGAAAACCCAAAAACCACGAAGCATCACCAAGGACTCCCGTTCTCCTTCGTGTCCTTCGGGGTTAATGATTTTCGCACAAAACAAAACGCCCCAGACTCGGTTAGAGTCGTGGGACGTCTGTTGATCAGCCCTCCCCCAAGTGCTGCTCAAGAACAACTCTACGTCGGTCCTCGAATCTGGTAAATGGCTCGGGAGTGCTATGCCGGGCAAGATTGGCGGAGTGCGCGGCATGCGCGCTGGAAATTCTTGCGCGCAAAACAAAACGCCCCAGACTCGATTTGAGTCACGGGACGTATGTTGATCAGCCCTCCCCCAAGTGCTGCTCAAGAACAACTCTACGACCACCCCCGAATCCGGTAAATGGCTCGGGAGTGCCATATATGGCACGAACGTGGTAGATGGCTAAGTGAATGAAACAACTGGCGTTACCAGTAGTGGCGGGTTAGAAGACAGTAGATCGGCAGTCCCCGGAAAGAACGCCACGCTCCGCGCCCGAGTTTGTAGAATGGGACGCCATGAAAGCCACACTGCTTCAGTTGATGGCGGTGATTTTTTTCGTGAGCATCTTCTTTCCCGCTCAGGATTCGCATTTTTCTCCGAACGATCACCAGATTCCGGTGCCTGATTGTCTCTCGGCGGCGAAGATCCTTACGGAACGCTACTCCTGATGTCCCCAGCATGGATCGTTCGGGCGCGCCGGGATTTCGCTGTGTGCGCGATGCGAAGTAAAGCGCACGCGAAGAATCAGCGCACGATGAAGGAACTCGTCCCCGACGCCGGTTGGCGAGAGGCTGAAGCGCGGAAAGTGGGAACTGCCGGGGGATCACGGGATAATGAGAGGCAATCTTAATCTGCGCCGCTCGCAATTCGTGCCGAAGGCGTATGCCCCTGGTCCAAACAGATCGGTCCGTCGCTGCCAGGAACTCCGATGCACTCAATCGTGCAGAACAACGTTGAGCAGCGAACTGTGCACCTGCAGCGCGCCTTCCGAGCCTCCGGCGTAGTGAATAAAGCCGAGCTTCCGGAATCGATTCATGAAGAAGCTTACCCGCGAGCGAGTAGTCCCAACCATCTCGGCCAGCGTCTCCTGGCTCATCTTGGGCACCACAGTTTCGGGAATGCCTTCCTTGCCAAAATGAGCGAGCAACAAAAGTACGCGGGCCAGCCTCTTTTCGCTGGAGTTGAAAAGTTGGTCCACAAGATCTTCTTCGTAACGAATGTTGCGGGCGAGCAAGTATGCCACGAAGATCTCGGAGAACGCCGGTTCGCGATGCAGAGCCTCCATCATGGTTCTCTTGTCCACGCGCAGAATCTCGCAATCGGTCATGGCCATCGCAGCGCCCATACGCAGAAGCTGACCTGCCAGCGACCCTTCCCCGAAGAAGTTTCCTTCACTGACGATCCCAATCGTTGCTTCCTTGCCGACCTTGGACACGACGGTAAGCCGCACCTTGCCTTTTTGGACATAGAAGACCGCGTCCGCCCCGTCCCCCTGAGCAAATATCATCTGCTTCTTGGGCACGACCAGAATCTTCCTGCCCTCGCCGATGGTCGCGAGGAAGGCGCTGGAGTCGAACTCATCGTTTTTCTTAACAGCCACCCGGAATCTCCTCTCCTGCAAAAGCAGTCCGCAGTGGGGCTCATACGGATGAATAGCGGCGAACCTGACTTGTCCCAACCCCACGGTACGCTCATAGAGCCCAGCAGTTATGGTCAGTTTTGGACAGTTTCTTGATTGCAATGAAATCCCGAGGCGTCACGAAAAAAGCGAAAAAACAGCTCATTATCTTCGACCGCGTCATGCGCTTGCCCCCGCTAGATGCTGATCAGAACTGCCCGGGCATCCTTCCGGCCGGGATCCAGCCTCACCGGCTGCTGAAGCGTACGATCAATATCGATCGACATTGTGTCTCCCCGAACGGCTACGCCTTTCGCCCGCTCTCCGCCAAGTGAATGAGCCTCGGCAGCACGTCACCAAAAGCCCCTCCGGGATCTCCCAAGGCAAAATAGAGTTTGCTGTAGAGTCCATGCAGTTGAGTGTAGGTTGGCCGTTCCGACTCGTCAGGCTCGAAAATCTTGTTGGGCGGGCAGATCCTGTCCTGCGCTTCCTCCACCGTCTTGAAAGTTCCCGCCGCGAGAAAAGCGAAAATCGCCGAACCGAGGCTGGTTACGCTTTTACTCGGAACCAGCACCGGTCTTCCGAGCACGTTGGCGTACACACGGTTGAGCACGTCATTTTTCTGGGGAATGCCACCCGCGTTGATAATGCGGCGGATATGCACGCCATGCTCTGCCACGCGGTCAAGAATCACGCGCGTATGCAGCGCGGTTCCCTCGATGGCCGCGAACAACTCATCCTGCGCCGTGCTCTGCAGATTCCAACCAAGAGTCACTCCCCGCAGATTTGGATTCACCAGCACGGTGCGGTCCCCGTTATCCCAGACGTACCGGAGCAGGCCGGTCTGGCCGGCACGGTAGTTCTCCAGGCCCTGGCTCAACGTTTTCACGTCGCTTCCGGCCCGCGCCGCGATGGCGCTGAAAATGTCGCCCACGGCCGAGAGCCCGGCTTCGATTCCCGTGCGCCCGGGATGAACACTTCCCTGCACCACGCCGCACACCCCCGGCACTAGATTCGCCGAAGGCGTGATCCCGATAATGCAGGTGGAAGTTCCGATGACGTTGACGATGTCATCGGTGCGGCAGCCGGCACCGATGGCATCCCAGTGCGCATCAAACGCGCCGACTGGGATCGGGATGCCTGGCTTGAGTCCCAGTTTCTTCGCCCACTCCGGGGAAAGGTGCCCGGCGATCTGATCGGAAGTGGCATACTCGCCCTCCAGTTTGTCGCGGACCCCCGCCAGCAGAGGGTCGACTTTCACCAAGAACTGCTCCGAGGGCAATCCGCCAAGCTTTGCATTCCACATCCACTTGTGGCCCATGGCACAGACGCTGCGCTTGACCTTCCAGGCATCAGTGATGCCGCACAGAGTGGCGGCAATCATGTCGCAGTGCTCGAAGGCCGAGACGAACCGCGGCCGCTTCTCCGGATTGTGGCGCAGCCAGTGAAGCAGCTTGGAGAATCCCCACTCTGAGGAATACACGCCGCCGCACCAGTGGATGGCCTCCAGTCCCTCGCGATGGGCAGCCGAGGTAATCTCCGCGGCTTCGTCCTTGGCGCGGTGATCGCACCATAAGTAGTAGTCGTCGAGCGGTTCGAGATTTTTCCCGACCGGGATAACGGACGAGCCGGTGGTATCGAGAGCAATCGCTTCGACTCGCTCTCCCGGCAGTTTGGTTTTTTTCAGGACCTCGCGGGTCGCGGCCACCAGCGCACGCAGATGATCTGCATGCGATTGCGTGGCGTACTCCGGATCTTCGCGTTTGCGTTGAAGCGGATATTCGACGACCGCCGACTCCAGCAGTCCCCGTTCGCTGTCCACCAGCGAGACGCGGACGCTGAGAGTTCCAAAATCCACCCCGGCAACGATAGCCATCAGCGGGCTCCATTCGGCGCACCGCGCCAGTCAGCGTCCCGACTGCAGCGTCCCAGGGTCCGGACGGGCGAACTGAGTAATCGTTTGCTTATTCTCGGCAAAGTAGAGCACCGGAAAGCGTTTGTCAATCCGCACGCATCGAACCCCACTTCAAAGCGGATTTCATCGCGACGTCAGCAGATTATGCACGCGCACCTGCACCGGAACCGGGCTCAGCGCCGCCGAGTTCGCTCAGCAGCTTGCCTGGCGATGGTTATGAATGTCATGGGACACACGGATCTGCTTACCGCGACGCGATACCAGCATCAGGCATTGGATTCGGTACCCGACGCCATCGATCAGAGGAGCCTACGTCACAAACCACGTCACAACGAGCTAAGAGCACTGTGAGGAGTGATGGTAAGTCATCGAGAGAATGGAGCCGACGAGCGGACTTGAACCGCTGACCTGCCGATTACGAAATGGCCTTTAACTGTCGGCCCCGTGCATAGTCAACGAGATAGCCCGTGCTGGCAAGGGCATTCTAGGGCCATTTGGGCGTACTTGGCAAGGATTTAAGGGGCAGTTTAAGGGGCAGCTTTCGAGAACATTTTGTAGAGCGCCAGCAGACGCTTCTCTGTCTCGGCGTCCAAATCGGCCAGTACACTGCCAAATGTCACTGTGCTATCCAGCGCAGGCGACGAAGGCGATTGCACCTGCATCTGCCGCACGACGCGCTTCACTCTATTCTTGCCATCAATCTTAACGATTACAACGTCCTCCTCGTTGCCAGTGAGGTTCTGGACAATCATGTGGTCGCCCTTGCCCACTTCCTGACCGCCAACCATGAACTGAGTATCACGCCAAAGCGTAACGGTGCCGTCAGCGAGGTTTAATTTCTCTGGTGGTTTGTCTTCCATACTCGGGAATTTTATCACCGGGCGACAGGCTGGTTACTGCGGATCGAGGTCGTCAAGTTCCGCGATGACAGTGTCGCGCCGGTTGGCTGTTTGTTCTGTGGCTTCGCTCCACCTGACGTTTCCGGGTTCATAGTTTCCGTCGTTCTTAATCCTGTCCAGCGACGTGTATGGCGGGCGCGGCCCCACCTCATCAAGGAATTCTTCAAAACTGCGGAACCTGAACCTGATACCGCGAGCGCCGTAGTTCTTCCAGTCTTTTGCGTTTGCGTCATTGCATCGACGGCGCGCATTGTAGTAGGCGTACCATTCGGGTGTGTGGGACATGCCGTGCTTCTTCGCCGCCATGTCCAGCAGGTTATCCAAGCCGGGCACAGGCAGTGTAGATTACTTCCGTTTTCGCCGTTGCGATTTGGCTTGTGTAGGAAGGTTGCCATTTGAATCGAGGCCCGGAACCGGGCCGCCCAGCACGTGCTTCACTCTCGCTCGATCGCCTTCTTTCCAAGCCTCGATAAGCTGCTTTCCTTTGTTGCTGAGGTTGACAGAGTACGTCACGAACTGGTCATTGTTATTGGCCTTCAGTGTAACGCCTGCCATTCCGGCGGCAATGATGCGCGAGAAGTGAAGCAAGCCGTCGCCGGACACTATTAGAAAGTCTTTTTTAAGCTGGCTCAAGAAAAGTAGGTTGTCTATCGCCTCGATGTCGAAGGCTCTGGTAATCGCGACGAGTATGGACTTGTATAGATGAATCGCTTCGGATGATATGGTGCCGCGATGATACAGGCCGTGACACGTTAAGCACAAAGCCACCAAGTTCGCGGGGTCATCGCCGCCCCCGGCAGCCACTTCCCAAATGTGGTGCATATCCAAAGCGAGGATTTCTCGGCAACTCGGCACCGCGCAGCGGTATCCAGCTTCCGCCAAAACGACTGTTTTTGTGCTTAGGGGAAGGCGCTGCCTTTCGCGGGGTTTAGCCTGTCGCTTCGGCATAGTGAACTCTACCCAAGTATCTTTTCGATTGTTTTACGGGGCAGCCGCCTAAACAGGTTGCCCCATTCAAAAGTGCTGATACCGGTATCATCGTCAAAATGCTGTTGGAGAAGATCATCGCGACGAAGGGGATTGAGGTGATGGTCAAGTGCTTGAGCACTTCCAAGGTTGAATTTCGCAATCAACTCCTTTTTGGTGCGCGGTTCTTCACACTCCTTCATGATTTGTTTGGCTCGGCCAGTTGTGAGACAGCCGCGAACGTATTCCTCCACTTCCGCACGGTTAGACACGCTGGCAATCGTTTCCAGTGCGCTGAGGCGGTCTTTGATTTCAACCAACTCCCCTTTCAGTTGGTCGGAGGCGACTTCTACCCGAGCTGGTCTTTGCTTCTTTCCACTCATTATTTTGCCCGCCCGGCGGCCTGATCGCTGGTGTCCAGCAAGCCGAAGTCGTTGAGATCGAATAGCCTGACCCGTTTTTTATCGTCCTTCATTTCCATCAATCCCATCGACGTGCAGCGTTGGGCCAATGCCACCAAGGCGTTCGGGCTCATTTTGCAGGCCACGCGAGCCTGCTCCATCGTGGAACTGCCGTCCAGCATTTGGTAAGCAGCGCGGGATTTGGCGTCGGTCAGTGCCTCCTGTAGCAGTGTCTTGACGGAGGAGTATGACGCGGCCCGTGTCCAGTTCCGAATATCAGTGAGTACCTCAAGCAGCCTGTCATCGCCCATCTTTGCCCCCAGCGTCAAAAAAGTTCGGTGGCACCGAGATGGCGAGTTTGGGTTTTTTCCCGTCGTCGTCGCTTAACAGTTTGCTCTCCTTAAGCTGCTTTACCAGCGTACTGAGATGGCCCTGATTGACGTTTGTCTTCTGTCGTATCTCCGCTTGGGTAAGCGTGCCATCCATAAGCAGAACGGACTTTCCCTTGGCCGCGCTGCTGCCAACCAATCGGATTAGTTCAGCGCGAAAGTTTCGATCACGTTCGGCAATTGCAGGCTCCGCCATTAAGCGGATAAGGTCGCGGATTTCGCGCACTGCTTTTAATAGTTCAGACTGTTCATCCATTTTTCTCCTCTTCGGCCTCGAAGAAATTGGGGGGAATCGCAATAACAAGTGTCGGGTTTGTACTCTCGGCTTTCAGTAATCCATTAGAACGTAGTGATTTCAACAAACGGCTCAACAACCCGTGGTCTATACCCGAGTCTTTCGCAACCATCGCTTGGGTTCTCGAACCATCCATCAGCCGAATTGCTTTGGCTTTTGCTTTACCTTTCCCGACGACTTCTAGTAGCAACGCACGTAATTTCTTGTCACGCTCCGCCAGCGCAGGTTCAGCTATAACCCGCAGAAGATCGCGCATCTCACGAAGTAGCTCAGTCTGCTCGTCCAATCTTCAATACCTCCAAACAATCACTGACCGTAAAGACTACGACCCGTGTAACTACGTGTCAATGAATCACATAACGAAACTGCTGGTCAATCTGGCGTTCTGGTACCATTAAGTCAGACCCACGGGCAGGAGTTGAACCTACATATCTGGAGCGTGAACGCGCGGGGAACCCTTGGCAGGAAATCCGCAAAGTTCACTAGCTACCCCAGTGCCCTATCCTTTGGACGACCGGGGTCTGACACTCATAAGGGCGAAGGGCAAGACACTCCGCACAAAAATCTATGGCGCTGCCTTGGTACGGCTGCGGCGTCCGGATTTTGTTTTCTGGGCTGACACATTAACACCGGCGACGCGTTCGAGCCGCTCCAGGTCAACCTCTTTCGTTTCCAACAGACGCAGCGTGTACGCTTCCCACCAAGAGTCGGGAACCTTCCCTGCTTCACGCAACCGGGCGACGACAACAAAGGGGTCAACAACGAAAACGAGTTTGTATCGCTGATTTCCGACATGCTTGGACTTTATGAATCCAAGTTCGTGAAGGAGCAGCATTCTCTCGTGCCAAGTCCGGACGGCCCGGCTCCCCGTGTATCCAGCAGCGTAAGCGTGGTCAGCCTCGTTGCCCATCTCAACCACACCACCATCAAAATGGCGCGAAAGCAGTTCGAGGTAGACGTGTGCGACATCCCGTCCTGCCGTCAAGGTTTTATCCGAAAGCAGTGCAAGAATCAGCGGCAGCGTGCGCGGCCCTTTGAACCAGCCTGCGCCTGCGCCGTTCCACGCGGCATCATCCGGCCAATAGTGCTCTTTCAGTTGTGCTCGCCGGTCAGCTCCGGCTGTCTGCGGCATCGGATTATCTTTCCTAATTCGCCTAATCGCGCGTGGCAACATTCTATCACCAAACTGCCATGCAGAGGAGTAAAATGACCTCGACGACAAAATCATGGTATCGGTATTCCCCTGTAAAAATCAATGGTCCCGGAAGGGATACTTTGCGCGGCAGTCTGGGGAATGTCGGCGTTATTCAAGAAGAAACCAAAACGCCGATGGCGATATTATTGACAATGCCGAAATTATAGCGGCCTAAATTCGCCGTACTAGCTGAACTGTGATTTGCCAATACCGCATTGCGTCTGGATGAAATTGCGGCAGCTCCCCCTATTGCTGTATCCTGTATCCGGGGTGTCCTGTGTCCACGTGTCCTTGGTATCCGCTCGTGTCGCGTGAATATCCCCGTAAATAGCCACAACTGAAAGAGCACTATTGGCCGGATGATGCCGCGTGGAACGGCGCAGGCGCAGGCTGATTCACTTCCCGTTGCAACCCCGGCAAACGGTACTTACCGATGGCACTTTCGTGCCTCGGAATATCCGACACATTCCGGCAGGATCCCGTTCAGCCCCAGCTAGGGGCCGGGGGTTTGCAAACATGGTTAAGAAATCGCTGGGGCCGAAGGATGCGCTGCCCAAGGCGCAGGTGACGCGCATGTGGAAGGCCGGTAAATCACTGACGGACATTGCGCGGAAGATTGGCACAGGCGCACGGCCCAACGGTACCGGGCTGCGCGTTGGTCGCATCCGGGCGCTGCTAATAAAGGCCGCGCTGTATCCGCGCAAGCAAAGCAAGTAACCGGGCCACGGCACTGTTCTAGCAGTGCCGCAGCCCTAACCAGCAGTGAAGGAGTACTTCAATGCCAGCTTTCAAGAAAGTAGCACACGCCACACCCGCAGAAGCGTTCTGCGGCAGCCTTGACCGCAGCCAACGGAACCACCTGCGCGCGCTGCTTCACCACGAGCACGCCTGCCGCGACCTCAAGCGCGCGCTGGGTATTGCGAAGACCGAAACGATTTCACACGCACAGCACGCCACGGGGCTGGCGCGCAGGGGCGAAACAATCCGGCTGTTTAAGGACTACGCCGACCGCAGCCCGGCCAACCTGACCGCGACCGACACACACGCAACAGCGGGAAAGGCAGGTTGCAGCCTATGACGACGACCTGCCCCAACTGTGGCCAGCCGGTTGACTTGACGAAGCGGGGATACTGCCAGCGATGCGGAGCGAATGCAGTTTGTGTGCCGCGTGTATCAGTGGCGCAGTGGATTGTGCGCTTCATCAAGCGACTGCTGGGTTGACGTTCGAGGAAGACCCAAATGCGCCGGGGCTGGTTTGCCTCGGCGCATTTTTGGTCTTTGGGGTTAGCGCAGCCGGGCTTGAATTGCCAGCCGTTTGACCATGCCGTAACCGTTGCCTTTGCTCCAGCCCAGCGCTTGCGCAATCGCGCCAGTAGTTGCACCTTCGCCGTACATTTTGACAACCAACGGCAGGCGGTCAGCCTGCGGAATTAGCTTTGTGCCGCGCCGGACATGTGCCGCGTTAACAGCTTGGGCAATTTTGCGGCGCGTCTCCTTGGGCATGACACGGTCTTTTTGTGCAGCGCTAATTTTCCGTCGGTGTTCTGCGCTGAGGGTTTTACCTTTGTGGGCTGCGGATAGATTGTCCTTCCATGCTTGGGACATGGGCGGTCGTTTTTTTCCCTTGTGGGCTGCTGCAATCTGCTGCCGTCTTTCTTTTTCGATAACAGCCTTGGCTACTGCAAGCAGTTCTTCTGTCGGCGTGTCCTTAACGTGTTGCTGCTTTTTCCTGCGGCGTTTTTCCGCGCCGCCGAGGTTGTGTTGCTTATTCTTGGGAGGGCCATACCCAAGCTGGCCCGCAACTTTGCCCATGCGCCACAGTATGCAGCGCACGTGCGGGGGTTTGATGCCAAGCTGCTGGCCGGTTGCAACACTGTCCAACCCTGCGCGCCAGTAGTAAAAAGCAGCTCCAACGTAAAACTTCGCTGGGTTTTCAATCATGCGAAGTTGCGTGTCAACCTCTTCGATTTTTTGCTGAAAGTGTTTTTTCAGCGCTGCATCGCCCGCATTTTTGGCAGCCAAGAACTGCTTGCACAGTTCGTCAATGCGCGCTTCAAGGTTGGGGAGTTTTGCAGCAAGTGTCTTCTGCGCGCGGGCCAGCCGCTCCGCGTCTGTACCGCTGTAGCTGCGCCTTGCCCACCACTGGTCCGCACGGGCTTCGACACAGCCGACTATGACGGCACGCAGCTTGTTATTGTCGAAGACCCAATCAGGCGGAGCACCTTGCCGGTACGCAGCGAGCTTGTGTGTCTGCGTGGTCATGCGGGCATAGTCTTCGAAGGCTATGCCGTTGGAAGTGAATTCGCCGTTGCCGACGTAATCCGCATGGACAGGTTGCATTTGCCTGCCCACAAACTGATGGGTGTCGAACGTTAGGTTGCTCACACCATGCCACGCGAATGTTACGCGGAATAAAAATGGGCCGCTCGGTTAAGCGGCCCCGCCCAAGGAGGTTGGCTTGGACTTCGCGCCCCGCCCATGTCTAGTAAGCCGGGCGCGCAATCTTGTTAGCTGTGCAACCGCGCGGTCACAATCGGCGGCAGGCTTCCCGCTGTCGGATCTTGCACTGCCGAATCCGCCATGACGAGGCCAGTGAACAGCGCCTTGCCGTTCTCGATATAGCCCGGCACCTGCAACCGGCGGCGCAGGTACATCGTGCTCACATGCACAGTGAAGTGGCTGAGGTCACCAAACACGCAGAACGAACCGGCGGCCTGCGTTCCCAAGCTCGCGTTGTAAGCGGGCAGGCTGGGCGCAACGTAAACCGGCTTGCCGAGAATCTGTGTCACGCCGTCAACCACGGGGAACAACGGGCGATGTTGGTCGTCAACGCAGTTGGAAATCATCTTCGCAACGGCATCGTTTACCAACCACGCGGCTTTGTCGGACTCGCGATAGGCTTTGTTCACGCTGTAGAACACATTCGTGAAGTCGCCCAACACGAGCTTGCCCTGATTAGCAGTGGTGACGCCGGAATCAGCCGCGCCGTTCAAAATGCCTTGCGGTGCAGTGCTGCCGTCGCCAAGCACAAGGTCAGCTCCGATGCCACGCGAAAAGCCGACGCCGAACGCGCGGCCCATTGCAGCCATTGCACTGTCGAAGGCGCGCTGATCTTCTTCCCACTCCAGCGATGCGCCAAGGGAGAACCTGTACGTCCACTTGTTCAAGAGCTTTTGCGTAATGCCGGGGGCAACGGACGTGCCCTGCTGCGAAGCTTCACCAACTTTGACGGCCGCAACTCCCGACAAGTCCCAGCCCGGCAGTTGCAGCGGGCGCA
>Ga0070733_10001806_pt1 | contig 15703 bp, 11 predicted proteins | sample Coa_R1_9_FD_66450 | JGI IMG/M metagenome (GOLD analysis project Ga0070733, IMG submission 66450) | Surface soil microbial communities from Centralia Pennsylvania, which are recovering from an underground coalmine fire - Coalmine... | ecosystem: Environmental > Terrestrial > Soil > Unclassified ... | reverse complement strand
TTTCGCCGCATTCACTCGCAGCTGAACGAAAGAAAGAACAACCGCCGAGACCGCGATCACGCAGTTGCATGCGGCTCCAACTTTCAACGTCCCGCGAAATCCCAGCAGTTCGATCATCAACAGCGGCACCGTGGTCCCGACCACCGCTCCGGCCACGTTAGCCATATACAGATAACTGAAAGACCGTCCGGACTCCGCGGGCAGCATCTGCCCAATCGCGCGCATGGCCACTGGCACCGTCGCTCCCATCAGGCAGCACCAGGGAACCAGCGTGACCGCAACCCACATCCCGGCGGTGAAATAGAAGGCCGCCGAAGAAGACAAGCCGTAGTGTTCGACAGCGGCCCGTCCCCACCAGAGTGCATGAGGCACAACAATGGCCGACATTCCAATCAGCAGTTCGATCAGTGCATAGAGACGCAATGCCGGGAATTCCGAGGACTGTTCCCTCCGGCGAAGCCAGCGGCCGCTGGCCCACGATCCCAGGCCAAGCCCGGCCATGAACACCGAAAGGATGATCGAGACCATGGCGGTGGTGACTCCCAATTGCGCCATGGCCAGCCGCAACCATACCAGTTCATACAGCACGCTGCAGAATCCCGAGAAGAAAAAAAAGATGAAGAACCAGCTCACGAAGCGTTCCGTCCCTCGACTGCCTGCCTTCGATTGCCCGTCCGCGATTGCCCGTCCCGAGATTGTCCGTCCCGAGATTGTCCGCCGCTCGCGATCATGCCGATGAGTTTGCCGGCGAGTTTAGAGACACGAGTGTAGAGAGATTGCTCGCACCAGGCAAGTGAACACGGCGCGAGCGGTCAGTCTGGAAGATATCCCAGACTGCCGTCGCGCCGTTTCCGAACCGTCAGCTCCTTACGCCTTACGGCACAAGGTTGAACACCGTGCCGTCGTTATTCACTCCGCCTTCCAGAGTCGTGCCAAACAAGCCCGATGCGTCGGTCAAGATCAGATCCCCGGTTGGAAAACTTCCGTCGCCGAAGGAAGTGCCTTGAAAATCGCGCAGCAGAACATATTTCCAGGGTCCACCCGCTACCGCTGGCGGCTTCAACCGGAACACGGAGCCGTCGTTACCGTTGCCCTGGGCATTGCTCATCCCGCCTTCGCTGGTTGTGCCATAGAGTTCGTCCAGCTTGTCGCGAATCACTCCAGTGTAGGGGCAGGCGCCATCGGTGCCGCCGGTGAACTGGTAGAGCGTATTTTCCTGCCATGGAAGCCCTTTCTTCGCCGGCGGTGACAGCTCAAAAATGCCGCCGCAGCCCGAGGGGCAGACCGAGCTGTTCACGATGCCGCCTTCGCGCATCGTGCCGAAAAGATTTCCCGCGGTGTCGAAAATCAGAACCCCCACCGGAACCGAGCCTTCCGATCCAGTGAAGTTGTACAGGATCTGTTCACCCCAGACTCCGTTTTTCATCGCCAGCCGAAAAACCGTACCATTGCCGCTGGTTCCGCCGCCTTGCGTCGTTCCGTACAAGGATCCCTTGCGGAAAGCCACGCCGCGCCCAGGTTCGATCCCATCGCTATCAAACGATCCAAAGTTATAGAGGACCGTTTCCGTCCAGGCTCCGCCTGGGGCTGCCGGTGGCTTCAGTTGGAAGACCGTGCCACAGCCATTAATGTCACACGTCGCGCCGGATTTGCCGGTGCCGCCGTATTCCGTTGTCCCGTAGAGATCACCAATTCCGTCGAAGGTCAGTTTGCCAAAGGGCCAATATCCCTGGGTTTGATCGGCGGGAAAGATGTAGAGCACAGTTTCCGTCCAGGGGTCGCCGGGTACGGCGGGCGGGGATAACTCGAACACTGTTCCCGTATCGTTGGATCCGCCAGCCTGGGTTGTTCCGTAGAGATTGCCGACTTTGTCGAAGATTAGAGTGCCGAAAGGCGTGGCTCCGTCATTGGCGCCGCCCTGAAAACTGTAGAGGACGGTCTTGGTCCATGCACCGCCAGTCTCGGACGGCGGGCTCAACTCAAACACCGTGCCGTACGGAGTCGTTGAGTCGGGACCACCCCACGTGGTCGTACCGTAGAGGTTGCCCATGCTATCCACTACCAAGCCAGCGTCGGGATTGTTGCCGTCAACGCCACCGCCGAAGCTGTACAGCACTTGTTCCACCGGACGCGACGCGTGCGCAGTGCCGCTTAGCGCCAAAACAATAGAGAAAACTATGATTTGGCTAATGGTAAGGGAGGACTTTATCGAGTTCATGTCGGGCATCTCCTTCAAGACCGTATTCAGACTGGGAGAAGAAGCCGATAGATTGATCCGAGCTTACCTTGAGTATTTTTTAGTGTCAAACTTACCCGCACGAAAAGTAAACGCAGGCCTTACCTCAACATTAGAACAGCCGAAGATTTTGGCTGATCCTTCCATTTGTACGGAAGCACCGGTAACTTCGGCTGCAGTTACTTCCGTTCGACGGAAACGTCATCCAGTCGATGCACTCCGGAGCGGCGCAATGCGAACAGAATAGCCCAGCCGATGAATCCAGCGGCGTAGAAGCACGCGAGCCCTATGGCAATTCCCGGCAGCATGTTGGTTTGCACGATTGAACCGGGAGGGCTCACGCGGGCGAGCGAGGCTTCAATCCCCTCGCCTTTTTCGATGACCAGCAAGACTCCGGCGAGAATGATGATCATTAATACAGCAGTGGTTTTAGGAAAACGAAACTCCGTGCGCATGGTGAACCCCCTAGTGGGAAATGTTAGCCAGACTCGTGCGCCACCCAAGGCTCGGACATGTTGCTGAAGGGCTCCGGCCAGGAGTCCAGCGGTCTCACGTACGTACAAAAACGCGCGTGCGGTTATTCCTTTTGTCGCCGTCTCCGCTTGTACTTCCTCGAAAACAGCGGTCATCTCGTCGCCGAACTGTTCGCGGTGAACTGCCGGGTAGAGATGCAGCAGGCACCGGTAGATTCTGAGCATGCGATCAGATCTCCTTCGCCGCCCGCAGACTAAGCGACGCCCGCAAACTCGCCAGATGCGTGAGATGCTTCATCCGGCTGACTTCCGCCTGCAGGTTTCTTCGTCCCTGAGAGGTCAGGCGATAGGCCTGGCGCCCACGCGAACTTTCCTTCTCTTCGAAACGCTCGATCCAGTCGTCATCCAGCAACCGGCGCAGCGCGCCGTAGAGAGTGCCGGTGCTCAGCACCACGCGCCCGTCGCTCATCTGCTCGACGTCCTTCAGAATCGAGTAGCCGTGCCGGGGCTGCCCGGCCAGGCTGAGAAGAATGAGCAGGACGGGTTCGGAAAGGGGCAACGCCTCCATCATGACCTCCGGCGACATGTCGCCTAACGCCATATTGGACGATGCGCCTTCTGAAGTCAAGAAAAATCACGTACCGACGGACGCAGCCTGCCCTGAGCGTGGTCGAAGGGTCCGCCCCCGACGAAAGCGCCCGGATTACTCAGGCACCACTCGTGCTATGCTGCCACCCCTATGCGCCGACTGCTTGCAGCCCTGCTGTTGTTCCCTCTTTCGCTATCGTTCGCACAAACGAAAACCACTTCGCTGGATGGTTTGGCTTCAGACTTCTGGACATGGCGCGCCAGGTACCGGCCATTCTCCTTCGACGACATTCCGCGCATGGAACGCCCGGCCGGAGTGCGCGATTGGTCGGCAGCTGCGATTGCTCAAGAGCGCGCGGACCTCGCCGAATTCGAACACCGCTGGGAAACGATCGACACCACCGATTGGTCTGTGCCGCAGAAAGTAGACTATCGGTTGATCGGTTCAGCCCTCGCTCGCGTGCGCTGGGAGCTGGATGTAAATCCGCGGTGGCAACGCGATCCCACGTTCTACATCGAGCAGACCGTCGACGCCGTGCAGGAATCCCTCATGCCTCCGCCGCCGTTCAGCGAGGAACGCGAGAGAGAGATTGTGGCGCGCGTCGAGAACATTCCTGTGATCGTGCAGCAGGCCAGACAAAACCTGAAAATGGTCGCGCCGTTCGCGCAGTTGGCCATCGATTCTCTTTCCGACATTGATGCGCGGTTCACGCGCGCGGAACGCGGCGTGTCGCCGCTGCTGACCTCTGCCGATCAACGCACCCGCCTGCGGGCGGCGATGCCGAAGGCCATCGAAGCGCTGATCGCCTACCGTGAGTGGTTGAAACAGAAGCTGCCGACCATGAGAAAAGATTTTGCGCTAGGCGCAGACTCCTACGGATTCTTTTTGCACAAGGTTGCCCTGCTGCCCTACGCGCCGGAGCAACTGTTGACCATGGCGCGCCAGGATTTCGACCGCGTCCTCGCCATGGAGTCCTACGAGCACCAGCGCAACCTGGGCGCGCCGGAGTTGACCATCCCCGCGACTTCAGAGGAAGAGATCGCCCGCATGGTGCAGGCCGACGCATTCATTCGCCGTTACCTCGTCGCGCACGAAATCCTCACCGTTCCTTCCGATCTTCCGCATTGGACGATGCGCCCCGCACCTGACTACGGTTCTGCCTTCGACGGTTTCGGCGAACTCGACGACTTTACCGGGCCCTCGCGCCTGCATCAGGATGGAACCCGCTGGTTCCTGCCACCATCCGCCGATCTACCTTACTTTCACAAAGCGTACGCGCAGGACCCGCGCACCACCGGCGTGCATGAGGGCGTGCCGGGACATTTTTTCCAGCTTTCACTTTCCTGGCGAAATCCAGACCCGATCCGCCGCCAGTACTACGATTCGGGCGCAAACGAAGGCATCGGGTTCTACGCGGAAGAAATGATGCTGCAGGCCGGACTCTACGATGACAGCCCGCGCTCCCGGGAAATCATCTACAGCTTTGCGCGACTGAGGGCGCTCCGCGTTGAAGTAGACGTGAAACTCGCGCTGGGCGAATTCACTATGTCCCAGGCCGCTGACTATCTCGCGCGGACTGTTCCCATGGACCGAAAAACAGCCGAGGGCGAAGCCGCAGACTTCGCCAGCGCTCCCGGCCTGGCCATCGCTTATGAAATTGGCAAGCTGCAAATCGAGCGGCTGCTGGCGGAGCGGCGCTTGCAACTCGGTGACAAGTTCAGCCTGCGCGAATTTCACGATTACGTCTGGAGCAACGGAAACGTGCCGCTCTCGTTGCAGCGCTGGGAACTGGCCGGTCTCGACGATGATATAAAGAAGGCGGATGCAGAAGCGAAGTAGAATCGCCCAGTCAGAAGTGAAAAATTAGATCGCTCGCCACCGTGAGCTGGTTCTGCCGCCGGCCGTTGTCGTACGCCTTCATGTCCCAGGCCCGCTCGAAACGCAACTCCGGACGCAACTGAATTGTTGAGCCGATCCAGTGACACCACATGATCGTGTTTTCCGAATACTTAGTCGCATAGCCGGTGCGCTGACCTTTCTTATCGTCGAGAAAGTCGCTGCGAAACGACACGAAGTTGTGCGCCGACAGTTCCTTCTGCAGAAAATTGACCACGGCGTATTCGGGCGCAGTGCAGCGCTGCTCCCCCGGCAGGCAGTAGGCCGCGTTGGCGCCGCTTTCCGGCTGGATCGTGCCGTCGAGCGCCGGCACGTCGCGCTCGTACATATACCATGACTCGCTTGCCATGTGCCAAGTCTTCGAGAATTTGTGATACCACGTGACGTCGTACTGTTGCAGATTGTTGTACGCATACTTTGCGTCGTTGATCCCGTTGGCGCAAACGTAGAGGTTGTCGTTCACCGAAGTAGTCGTATAACTCACGCAAGCCGTGCCGGAGGGCTTCGCATCCGGAGTCCACGGGGCAACATCGTGGCCGTCGGTAATTCCAAGCTGCACCAGCCAGTGATCGTTGAGCTTCACCGTCGCCATCAGTCCCGTGTCGGTGAAAGGATCGATCGCATACAGCAGCGAGTGGCTGAAAATATAGTTGTTCGGCGCTAGCTGCGCCTCAATCCCGGGTACGGAAATGAAGCGGCCCAGCCTCAGATTCATCCCCTCGGCTACCTGCGGAATGTAGATATCGACATATTCCAGCGTCGGGTCAAAACCGTATTGATGATGATCGTTCAACAACTGGCCGCTCATATAGCCCTTCGCGATCGTAAAGCGATAGTCCGTTCCGTAGAGGGCGGTAAGGTGGTAGCCCCAGTCGACATGATCGCGTTGTACGGAATCCGGCAAGCGCTCGGCGTAAAGCACAACTTGATTCAGCTCCAGGCGATTCGAGTAGTCGTCGTTGGCCTCGGGCGAATTGCTATGCGAGGAAGTGCTGAAATTGAGCGTGGGATCGATCCATCCATATAACTTCGTCCGGCTTCTGGCCCCGTTGATCGCGCTCATCAACGGATAGCTGTTCGTGTCCGGCTCTCCCATGACTGGCGAACCTCCATACGACCAATCCGAGTTCGGAAATGGCGGCGAATCCAGCGGCGACGCAACTCCGCGCCGTGCCGGAGCCGGTGTAGACGCGGCCGTACCCGACCAGTCCTGGCGGTAAAACTCCGCCCAGCGGGCAAAGAAACTCCTTGCTTCGGCACTCCTCGGTGTCGGTGCATCCGGCGACGGAGTGGCGCCCTTATCCGCCGCCTGGCACTGACCAGGAGCGCGCGATAAACACGCGACACATAGCAGCAGGAGGAAGAATCGAACCCGCCGGAACGAAATCTTCTGTGGACGCATAGCAATGGCATGATCCGCGGAGGCTATTCGAGAGAGCAGCCTGGAATCCAGCCAGACCAGAATCAAAGAATTGCAAGGAACAAGATGTTTTGGAGTAGTTGGTCGCGCTCCTGTCCGTCTAACCCTATGAAATACCTTAGCACGCTAGTGCTGCGAACCGGGTGGACGCCTCTTCCCGTGCACGACCGCCGAGCCACCCGTTACCGCCGTCCTTCCTGCTTACCTTGGTAACTCGAACGTTAGCACGCTCAGCGATATCCTAACGCTACCCATCCCCCGGGTCTCCGCCCGCCGAGCCCTGTTGCGGCGACGCAAAAGGCTCGCGATGGAATGGAGTGGACAGAGAAATGCCAACGAAAATCGGCCCTTTCGAAATTCTGAGTGAACTGGCGAAATCGCCCACGGGTGCGGTTTACAAAGCCACCGACCCGGAGAGCAATCAAACGGTTGCCCTGAAGGCAATCCTGTTGAGTGCGTTCGGCGACAGCGCCACGGCACTGCAACAGGCGCTGCTGACCGAGGCCGAGAGCACCAAGGTCTTGAGCAGCCCCAACATCACTAATGTCTTTGGCGCGGGCGAAATCGAGGGGCAGTTCTGCGCCGCCATGGAATACGTGCAGGGCAACAGCATCGCAACCATGCTGGCGCGCAAAGAAGGATTTACGATCTGGGATCTGCTCGACATCGGGCGGCAGTTATCGGCTGGCCTCGATTACGCGAAATCGCACAACATTGTTCATTACAGTCTCGAGCCCGCGAAAATCATGTGCGGCTGGGATGGCACGGTCAAGATTCTTGGCTTCGGCGTTTCCAGCGTGGGCAACTTTGTACATTGCGTTTCGGAAGGCGTGCCTTCAATTCTGCACTACATGTCACCGGAGCAGGTGCAGGGACATCCGACCGATAGCCGCTCGAATCTGTTCAGCCTCGGCGCCATGTTCTACGAAATGGTGACCGAGCGGAAGGCGTTTGACCGCGACGATATCGAATCTCTGCGGGAGAGCATCATTGAGAGCACGCCGGTGCCGCCCATCCATGTGAATCCGAAAGTGCATCCCGGTCTCAGCGACCTGATTATGAAGGCGCTGGCGAAAGACGCGGCACAGCGTTACCAGAGCGGACGCGAACTGCTCGACGATCTCGAAAAATGCAAGGAATCGAAAACTCTGGCCGCCAAGAAGCCTGAGACCAAGGGAACCGTCGCTCCCACCAGAACGCAGGCGGCAGCGCAAGCGAAGCTTATCGCCGGAGCTTCGGCCAAATCCTCCGCTCCCGCGCGGCCGTCGACTCCCGCTGCGGCGTCGCGCCCTGCAGAAGTGAAATCAGGACTGGCGAAGCCTGCGGAAAAGAAGATTGCACCTCCTCCGGCGGTTGCGGCGCCGGCTCCATCGAAGCTGGCTGCTCCGAAAGCTGCGGCGGCTGCCGCCGGCGTGGGCAGCAATTTCAACAGCGGCAACAATGCGGAAGACTCGTCTTCCGAAATTCAAGAAATCGACCTTTCAAATCAGTTCATCAGTTCCTGCGTGAAGGCGACCATCGAATCGTCGGACAAGCCAACCGCGACCATGTCTTCCGCGGTGGCCAACGAAGTCGAACCGCCGCAGATCGAAACCTTCGAGCCGCAGGTTGCCGAAGAAGCTGCAGCTCCGAGAATTACGGTCGATCCCATGATGGCCGAGAGTGGGCCCAAGGGACCTGGCGGCGTCAGCTTCTCGGAAATGACTGAGCTGCCTCCACTCAAGGAAGCTTATGTTGCGCCTCCGCCGCCACCGTCGACCTCTTCGTATCAGCCGGTAAACTCCGGCCCCGCGCCCGTCACCATGTTTCAGGGCGGCGACACAAAAGAAGAAGAGAAACCCAAAGTACGACCGCGCGAAGTCGCGGCCAAGGCCGTCAAAGAAATCAAGGGCGTTCCGCCCAAGCTGATGCTCTACGCTCTATCCGGCGCGGGCGTGCTGATTCTGCTCATCGCTCTCGGAGTCACGCTCTACATTCACAGTCTGAATAGCGACGACGACCCAGGCGCAAAACGCGCGGTCGAAGTCGCGGAAACTCCGGCCCAGCCTGTGCCCAGCCAGCCCGCTCCGAAAAAAGCGCCGGCTCCGGTCGTGGCCCAGCCCGTGGAAACATCGGAACCCGAGCCTGCCGCTCCAGTGGCCAGCTCGAAATCGCGCAACGCGCACAAGAAAGTCGTCGCTTCGCCGGTCGTCATCCCGGGGCAGCTTGCCATCGATTCCACGCCCCAGGGCGCGCAGGTGCAGGTGGATGGCCGCGGCGAACCCAACTGGGTCACGCCCTTCGCTTTGACCAACCTTCAGCCGGGGCAGCATTCCATCACGGTCAGCAAGGCGGGCTACGGCACCGACTCGCGATCGGTTGCGATTACATCCGGCAACCGGACGACCACCGTGGTCCATCTGTCGCAATTAATGGCCACGCTGATCGTGAAAAGCGATCCTGCCGGAGCCAACATCTATGTTGACGGTCGCGACGTGGGCGCGAAAACTCCAGCGCAGGTCAGTGTCGATAAAGGCCAGCACGTTGTCCTGGTTCGCATGTCGGGCTACATTGACGAGACCATGAACGCACAGTTCGTGCTCGGCCAGACCTTCAACTTCGCTCCTTCGCTGCGCGCGCTCGGCAATACCGACAACATCAAAACCGTCGGCAAAATGTCGAAGCTGTTCGGCGGAAAAGGCGCGCAGACGGGGCAGGCCACGCTCAGCATTCGCACCACCCCCAGGGGCGCACAGATCGCGATCAACCAGCACCTCATGGATAAGAACTCGCCATTGGATGTGGCGCTCGACCCCGGGAATTATGAGATCGACATTACGCTGACGGGGTACGCGCCGCTGCACCGAGTGATCACTGCCGACCGGGGCGGCAAGGTTGTAATCGACGAGGCGCTGCAGCGGCAATAGCGTTCGCGTACTTCAATATCTACCGCGCGTTCCGCATCAACTTATCCGCCGGGTGCCCCATTTCTCGCACGTTCTTTGCGCGAGAAAGCCTGCCCTGAGCTGCCGAAGGGTGGGGATTTTCTCATGTGGCGCTACTACTTTCAGAAACCGAACTGCACCACGACCGGGAACAATGAGGACTCATGTGCGGAGCGCTAGTAGGTGAGCTTCGGCATCTGCCCCTGGTTGGCCAGAAAAGCAACTCGAACAATCCCTGCCGAACTCACGCCGTCCAGCACTTCCTCAACAGCACCCCAGTGCGCGCGCATATCCGCTGTGATGTATACCTTGTGCTCAACCTCGCGATCCTCGAGCCGATCCTGAAGTTTCTGCGTTACGTCACCTGATCGGATTCTGTCAGTACCGAAGTAGACTTGGCCATTGCGCAGGATCGTAATCCTTATCGCATCTTCCCTCAGCATGCCGCGCATTGCGACTGGATGCGAGACCTTTGGCAGGTCGGCGCTCACTCCGTAGTGGACCGGCGGTATCGTCATGAACACAAGCAGTATGACGAACACAACCATCCCCATGACGCTCGCAAACTGTAGCGTGTTGAAGTCGCTGAATAGTGGCGACCTCAGAGATTTTCGCCGCATGGCGCGCCCCCGACTCCATCTCCAATTCCAGCACACCCCACAGACAACGGAAGGTCACCACCGTAACCGAGGCATACTTACCGCTGAATCAAACTCACTCCCCCTCCACCGTCCTGTCCTGGGTCAGCAGCCCCACGCGCAGCACGCCCGCGTTGTGCGCGCGGGCGATCACGTCGGCGACATACTGAAAATCCACGTCCGCATCACCGCGCACGAAAATTACTTTCTCCGCCCTGGTCAGATAAATCTGTGCCAGCCTTGCGTTCAGGTCTTCCCAGCGAACGTCGGTCCGATTGATCTGGACCTTCGGAACCTGGTCCTTCGCCGTCCACACAACTTCAATCACCACCGTCCGTTCGATGATCGGTTGCGACTTCGGATCCTTCGGCGGCTGCGGAATCTGCGCCACCTCGCCGTGCTCCTTGTCCATCGACACCACCAGCATGAACATGATGATCAGCGTGAGCAACACGTCGATCAGCGGAGTAACGTTGATCTGCGGACCACGCGCACCTCCGCCTGCCATTGAGAATGCCATTGGAAAACTCCTCTCGGGCACGCGCGCGTCTCCAACATCAGACACCTCACCAGCCGAAGGAGTTCCCATCGTTTGTCGCCCCGAATCGTGCGACCTCTTCCCCTCTCCCAACCGTTGTCATTCCGAGAGCAGCCGCAACGAATTCCTGAAAAGACCTGCCATTCCGAGACCAGCCGGCGAGGGAGTCTTTAACGACTTGTCATTCCGAGACCAGCCGCGACAGAATTCTTAAACAGACTTGTCATTCCGAGCGCAGCCGGAGCAAAAGCGACGGCAACCGAGGAACCTGCTTTTTGCCGGTACGAGCGCAAGTCAGCTTTCTCTCCCGCGAAATGAGCCACCCGCCTTGCGTCTTCCCGCCGCCGCCGTGCATCATGGAACATCGGCCGCAAGGAATAGCGGCTGCGAAGTCATAAGACCCATGATCCGTCGAGCGCCCGCCGCCTTCTTGATGCTCCTGTTCGCCGCCGCGTTCGCGCGCGCCCAGGACAACTACGAAATCCAGGTCTACGGCGCGGAAACTGTCGCCCCGCGTTCCACCATGGTCGAGATTCATTCGAATTTCACCGTCGACGGCAGCAAGACCGTGCAGGACGGCATGCTTCCCACCAACCACGCCGAGCACGAGACGCTCGAAATTACGCAGGGAATTAACGACTGGTCCGAAGTCGGCTTCTACGTCTTCACCAGCATCCAGCCCGATGAAGGATGGCAGTGGGTGGGCGATCACATTCGCCCGCGGGTTCGCGTCCCGGAGAGTTGGCACTGGCCCGTGGGCGTGAGCATCTCGAACGAAATCGGCTACCAGCGCGCGGCCTTTTCGCCCGACACCTGGACGTGGGAGATCCGCCCCATCCTCGATAAGAAAATCGGCCCGTGGTATTTGAGCTTCAATCCCACTCTGGATCGCTCGTTTCACGGCCCCAGTGTGAACCAGGGCGTGACGTTCTCTCCCAACGTGAAAGTCAGTTACGATTTCACCAAGAAAATTGCCGGCGGGCTGGAATACTATGCGGCCTACGGCTCACTGACCGGCTTCGACGCTCTCCGCGATCAGCAGCAGCAATTCTTTCCCTCAATCGATATCGATTTCGCCCCGGAGTGGGAGTTCAACTTCGGCGTCGGCGTCGGCACGACCCGCTCTACCGACCACCTGATCGTGAAATGCATCGTAGGCCGCCGCTTCTCGTGGACCCACGCAAAGAAGTAGCCCCCGCACTCCGCGTAGGCCTTCGGATGAAAATGTGGGGACAGTCGCCCCCGCCTGCCCTGAGCGAAGTCGAAGGGGCTGTCCACCTCGCGCAGCGAGGCTCTTAGCCAGTCGTCCCTGTAGGCAGCTGCGCTGGAGCTACCGGATACACCGCCACACCCAGCGCCCGATACCGCGCCGCGAAGAAATACATCGCGTATGCCGGGAAGAAGACGATGGCTGGCACCGCAACCAATGCCAGCAGATAAAGGAAGGCCGCCAGCAGAACACATCCCACCACCGCCGCCAGCGTGATGGTAAGGGCGTTCCATGTCAATCCGGCGCTCTTGCCGGTGAGCACCGCGATAATCGCCAGGCCCACGGTCGGTATAGCAACCAGCACACCCAGAATCAGCGACACGATCGCGATGATGATTCCCGCCCCAATCGCCAGCACAGCTTTCATGAGCACATAGACGGCGAAGCCACCTTTTTCCGCCTGGACCACCGGCCATAGTCGCCGCCAACCCTCGACCGCACCAATCCCCTCCAGCGCCATCTGCGGCACCACAAAATCCTTGGTGAATAAATGAACGATTGCCGCGGCGACGATGAACAGAATCATCAGGAAGAACAGCGCAATCCCGCCCAGCGCCAGTCCCAGCACATGCTCGTGCGGCGCGTGAAACCATCCCGCCGAGAACGCCGCGGCCGCGGGAATTCCGACCAGCACCGCCGCGCCCGCCAGCACAGCGAGCGCGTAAACCACTTGCCACAAAAACAATTTCAATCCCGGACCTTGCCGGCGGATCCATCCCTGTCGGATGTGGCACTCTTTCGCCAGCACGCTGTCGAACAGAACGAAGCGCATCACGCTGCTCACGTACAACATGAAGATGCCAAACACCAGTCCCGACACGACCAGCACCACGATCAACCCAATCAAGGCGGGGTCAATCGACCCCAGGTCAGGAAGCTGCCGCGGATTGCCCGCGTGTTGACTGAAACTGCGGGACGCGTTGCAGCCGCCGGAAGCCAACTCTCCGGCCAGCAATCCAACCACGGCCAGCCGCGTCCACTGCCAGAAACGAAACGGCTGCGCCAGTTGCCGCTTGGTGTGCTGCAGAGCGAGCGTGACCGTATCCATTGCGGAAATCGGCAAGATGCACCTCGGCAAAAACTCTCAGCAGAAAGGTACTAGCTGAACTCACAGGTGGCAAATCAATTTTAGAAGGGAAGAATTCCTCCTGGAAACAGAACCTGCAACATGACAGTCCAGGTCCCGGAGGGACCGCCGACAATAGCCCGCCAGTTTCACTGGCGGGAAACTGGGCGAACGGCAGCGCGTCCCGGAGGAACGCCTGCAATCCTACTCATACCGCAACGCCTCCACCGGATCGAGCTTCGAAGCCCGCATCGCCGGCACCATGCCGCTGATCACGCCCACCACCAGCAACACCATGCCCGAAAGAAACACGGTCATCAGTGAAATTCGCAGGTGAATATCACCCTGGCCGGAATCATCCTCAAACAGCGGACCCATCATGGGCAGCGTGCCCACCGACCACGCGATCCCATACGACAGCAGCACTCCGATCGCTCCGCCGATCAGCATGATTAGCAAAGTCTCCGCCAGAAATTGGAGCTTGATGTGCCGCTTGCGCGCGCCCAGTGCCCGCCGCAAGCCGATCTCGCGAATGCGCTCGTCCACCGAGACCAGCATGATGTTCATCACGCCCACGCCGCCAATCCCCAGCGTCAGCGTGCCGATGAAGGTCAGCAACACTTGCAGGCCGATCGTCAATGCGTCGATCACCGGGCGAAATTCGTCGCGCCCAAACATCTGCAACGCTTTGGGATCGGTGGGCGAAAAGTTCTGCCGCGATGCGATCGCCACCAGCACCTGCGCCATGGCTTTTTTTTCGAACTGCGGCGCGATTGGCTCGAACACCATGACCGCCGCATAGCGCGTGTTCCACAGATCGCCCGCCGCGGAATACGGAATCCACGAAGACTCGTCGTCGCTGGAAAAATAATTGCTCAGCTGAATCTTGCGCGCCATGATGCCGATCACGGTGAAGCGCACGCCGGAGACTTGCACCGTCTCGCCCACCGCCGGCCGGCCGCTGAACAATTCTTCTTTCAGCCGGCCGCCGAGAAAGATCACGCGCCGCCGCTCCAGTTCGTCCTCAGCGTTGATCCATCGGCCTTCCGACGGAACCTCGTTTCGCATCTCGCCATACTCCGGACAAACCCCGCGCACCGGCGCCGTCCCCACCAACCGGTCACCGTAGGAAATGCCCGGCCGCCGCACCGTTTCAAGGCAAACATGCTTCACCAGCGGAGCCGTCTGCTTCACCATATCCAGATCGGCTTGCTCGAGAACGACTTTTTTTCCAGCCCGCTGCCCGCCCGGCTGTTCGCTGGTTTGCTGCGGCCAGCAAATCACCGCGCCCTTTCCGAACGCGTCAAATCCGTGCACCAGCACGCTGCGAAAGCTGCTGCCGTACGCGATCAACAAAGTCACCGTCGCAATGCCCCACACGATCCCCAGCATGGTAAGAAAGCTGCGCGTCACATTCCGCTTCAGCGCAACCCATGCCTCGAGAATGATTTCAATCAGCATGACATGGATCAATTGCTGATTGATGATTGATGATTTCTGACTGTTGATTGAAAACCCGGACCATCGAGAACTTGGCTGTTCAATCAGAAATCAGCAATCAGCAATCGACAATCAGCAATCCTTACCCTCCCGCCTCATACCGCAACGCCTCAATCGGATCAATCGATGCCGCCCTCCGCGCCGGATACAACGCCGCTCCCACCGCGATCGCTCCCAGCAACCCCGCCGCGATCAACCCCGAACTCCAACTCGGAATCAGTCCCGCGAAAAAGTCCGGCATAGGCAACATATTCACCAGCGCGCAAAATCCAAACGCCGCGCCCAGTCCAATCCCTCCGCTCAACAGCGCAATGATCAGCGCCTCAATAAAAAATTGCCGCAGAATCGTCCCCGCCGGAGCGCCAAGCGCTTTGCGCACGCCAATCTCCCGCGTCCGTTCCCGCACCGCCACCAGCATCACGTTCATCACGCCAATCCCGCCCAGCAGCAGCGTCACAATGCCCACCGCGCCCAGGAAGAATTTCATCCCGTCGGTCATGGTCTTGAACGCCTGCGCCTCTTGCACCGTATCCCAGATCGGGCACGCTTCCTTGTCGTTGGGATCGTAGCGATGCATTCTCGCCAACGCCACGCGCACCTCGTGCTTGCAAGCCTCGTGCTGCGCCACCGATTTCGGCGTCACCAGCAGTTGGTCAAATGTCGTGTCGGTACCCGGAGGCTTATCAGGAAAGTCGCGGCGCATCGCGGCGAAGGGAACGAAAACTTTATTCACGTCCCAGCCGTCGTAGCTGGAATCCTGTTTCTTCTTCGCCATCACGCCAATCACCGCGTAAGGGAAATCATTTAGATAGACGGTGTCGCCCACGGGATCGCGCCCCGGAAACAATTGTTTCGCCGCGTCTGATCCCAGAAACGCCACGCGCCGCTGTTCGCGCATGTCGTCCCAGTCATAGAAACGCCCCGCCCCAACGTCTAGGCTGCGAATATAGGCGAACGACGGATGCGAGCCGGTCACGGTGAATCCGCCATTGTTGAAATTGGAATGAATGATAACCGTGTTCTGTTCCAACTCCGGAATCGCGTACTCGCAGTCGGGCGACTCCGCCTGCACCACCGGCACATCCTGGTCTTCCCAGTGCACGATGCGCCCCGCGTGGGTTCCGCCCGCCTGCAGGCTGGTGCGCCCGTGGAA
>Ga0070733_10001804_pt1 | contig 15708 bp, 16 predicted proteins | sample Coa_R1_9_FD_66450 | JGI IMG/M metagenome (GOLD analysis project Ga0070733, IMG submission 66450) | Surface soil microbial communities from Centralia Pennsylvania, which are recovering from an underground coalmine fire - Coalmine... | ecosystem: Environmental > Terrestrial > Soil > Unclassified ... | reverse complement strand
TCGCCGAGCCAGCGGTCCCAGCCGAGCCGCACCGCTGCCTCGACCGCGACCCGCGGCGCGGTGCCGAGCACGGATTTGCGATAGGCTTCGTCCTGGTCCTCGAACAGCTTCCAGCACGGCATCGACACCACCGCCGCCTCGATGCCCTGGGCGGCCAGTGCCCCGCGCGCGTCCATCGCGATCCCGACTTCCGACCCGGTCGCCAGTAGGGTCACCTGCCGTTCGCCCTGCGCCTCGGCCAGCACATACGCGCCGCGAGCGGACAGGTTTTTGCCATGTTGCTCGGTTCGCTGCAGTGCTACCGGCTGGCGGGTCAGCGCGAGGATCGACGGATTGCGCCGATGCTCAAGCGCCAGCTGCCAGCATTCGGCAGTCTCGACCGCGTCGGCTGGCCGGAACACGTTGAGATGCGGGATCGCCCGCAACGCCGCCAGATGTTCGACCGGCTGATGTGTCGGCCCGTCCTCGCCCAGGCCGATCGAGTCGTGCGTCATTACATAGATGACCCCAGCTTCCATCAGCGCCGAAAGGCGGATCGCGCCACGCGCGTAGTCGGTGAAAGTGAGGAACGTGCCGCCATAGGGGATAAGTCCGCCATGCACAGCGATCCCGTTCATCGCCGCCGACATGCCCATCTCGCGCACGCCGTAATGGATGTAGCGCCCGGAGAAATCGGTGGGGGTAACCTCGGTCTCACCCTTGGCCTTGGTGTTGTTCGACGGCGTCAGATCGGCCGAGCCGCCGACCAGCTCCGGCACCGGCCCGACCAGCGCATCAAGCGTCGAACCTGAGGCCTGCCGGGTCGCCACCTTGGCGTTCTTCGACCGGAAATCCTCGCAGATACCCGAAATCGCCTTGCCGAGATCGGAGGGCGGTTTGCCTGCCTGCCGGCGCACAAACTCCGCACGCTTGCCGGTGTCGAGCTTGGCGAGCCGGCCTTCCCAGGCCTTACGGGTCTCAGCGCCGCGCGCGCCGACCTTGTGCCACCACTCCTTGACGTCGTCCGGGATGACGAAAGGCGGATACTCCCAGCCCAGCCGTTCGCGCGCGCCCTTGATCTCCTCGGCGCCGAGCGGCGCACCGTGCGCAGTAGCGGTGCCGGCCTTGGTCGGGGCGCCAAAGGCGATGATCGTCTTGCAGGCGATAAGGCTTGGTCGTTCCTGGCTCTGCGCCCATTTGATGGCTTCGGAGATCGCCGCGTGATCATGGCCGTCGACCCGCTTTGTCGCCCAGCCATGCGCCTCGAAGCGGGCAACTTGATCGTCGTCCACCGTGAGGCTCGTCGGACCGTCGATCGAGATCGAGTTGTCGTCCCACAGCACCGTCAATTTCGACAGCTTCAGATGCCCGGCGAGCGACATCGCTTCGTGGCTGATGCCTTCCATCAGGCAGCCGTCGCCGCAGAAGACATAGGTGCGATGATTGACAACATCGGCGCCAAACTGTGCGGCGAGCAGCCGCTCGGCCAGCGCCATCCCGACCGAATTGGCAATGCCTTGGCCGAGCGGCCCCGTCGTCGTCTCGATGCCGGTTGCGAGACCGCGCTCCGGGTGACCCGCGGTCTTGCTGCCGAGCTGGCGGAAATGCTCGATCTCGTCGATCGTCATGTCCTTGTAGCCGGTCAGGTGCAGGAGCCCGTAGAGCAGCATCGAGCCGTGCCCGTTCGACAGCACAAAGCGGTCTCGGTCGGGCCAGTCGGGGTGCGCGGGGTCGAAGTTGAGAAACTGGCTGAACAGCACCGTCGCGATGTCGGCCATGCCCATCGGCATGCCGGGATGCCCCGATTTGGCCTTCTCGACCGCATCCATGGCGAGCGCGCGTAAGGCGTTGGCCATGCGGCGCAAATGCGGGTCTTTCGGGGCGGGGAGGGGAGGAAGATCGCTCATGCGGATACTGTACCTCGCATTATCTCGACCGCAAACGTCCGGCGCATGGCTCCGTCACCGCGCCGCCGATTGTGTCCTATCAGGCGTTTGGCTAGGTTTCATGACAGCGCATCGGGGAGGCAAAAATGGCGGACATCATCGTCGGATCGGGCGACTACAAGTACCGGATCATCGAGAACTGGGCGAAGCTTCCGAGCGGCTGGTCATTCAAGGAAGTGGGTGCTGTCGGCTGCGACAAGAACGACAACGTATACGTCTTCAATCGCGGCGAGCATCCGATGATGGTGTTCGACCGCGTCGGAAATTTCCTGCGGTCATGGGGCGAGGGTCAGTATCCCCGGGCGCACGGCGTCCATATGGGCCCGGACGACTCGATCTATCTGACCGACGATGGCGGCCATTTTGTTCGCAAATGCCGGCTGGAAGACGGCAAGGTGTTGCTGGAGCTGGGCGTGCCGGGCAAGCCCGCGCCTTATATGTCGGGCGAACCGTTCCATCGCTGCACCCATACCGCACTGGCGCCGAACGGCGACATTTACGTGTCCGACGGCTACGGCAATTCGCGCGTTCACAAATATTCGCCGGACGGCAAATTACTCATGTCATGGGGCGAGTCAGGCAGCAATCCGGGCGAATTCAACATAGTTCACAACATCTGCACCGATGCCGACGGCTGGGTCTATGTCGCCGATCGCGAGAACCACCGCATCCAGGTGTTCGACGGCAATGGCAAGTACGAGGAACAGTGGAACAACCTGCACCGCCCGTGCGGCATGTACATGGATCATGTCCATTCGCCGGTTTGCTACATCGGCGAGTTAGGTCCGGTGCAGTCGGTCAACCGTGATGTGGGCAATCTCGGGCCGCGGGTCAGTATTGTCGACCACAAGGGCAATCTGCTTTCGCGTTTCGGCGATCGGCATGCCGGCACCAAGGCGACCTCGTTCCTCGGCCCGCACGGGATGGCGGCGGATTCACGCGGTGATCTGTATGTCGGCGAGGTCTCTTGGACGCAGTGGCCGCAATTCTATCCGGACACGCCGCGACCCGATTACATCCGCTCCCTGCAGAAATATGAGCGAGTGCGCTGACTTCCATCGTTCTGGGAAAAACTTGCCGCTAGTGCGTTGACGGGGCTGGGGGTGCTCTGCATAAACTAGCGGCATGAGCGACCTCGACGACGCCCTCGCCCAACTCGAGCGCGCAGTGCTGCGACTTGAAGCGGCGCCGCAACTTGGCGACAGCGACGCGGCGGCCAAGCTCCAGGCCGAGCGCGGCGCGGAAGCAGCCAAGATTCAGGCAACCGCGGCCGAGGTCGTCGCCCGCGTCCAGGCCGCGCTGGCCAAGATCGGCCAAGTTTTGGCCGAGGATTGCTGAGATGCCGGAGGTCGTCGTGACGGTTAACGGCCGCGCCTTCCAGCTCAACGTGTCCGAGGGCGAGGAGCCACGCATCCGCCGGCTGGCCGCTTATGTCGACGGCAAGGTCGGCGATTTCGCTAAGTCGCTCGGCCAAGTCGGCGAGGCGCGGTTGATCCTGCTGGCAGCGCTGGTCATCGCCGACGAGCTCTCCGACGTCAACGACCGGGTCCAGCGCGGGGGTGGCCGTTCCGCCGGCCCCGACGTGTCGGCGGCGATGGCGAGTGGCATTCGCATCATCGCCGAGCGCATCGAAACCATTGCGGCGCGCCTCGAATCTTCCTAGCTAATAAGGCGCGAGTGGGGCTGCGCGGTGCGTTAGGCCTACAAATACCCTGGGGCCGATTCCAACCTCTTGGGGGCTGTCACTGTCGGAGCCCTGGTTCCGTTACACGGCTCCCACCTGCCATGGCGGGCCACGAGGGAATTACAAGGACGACGGCCGAGGCGGCTCCATTCGCGCTTCCTTATAGGAGCCGTCATTGCGAGGAGCGCAAGGCGCGACGCGGCAATCTCGACGACGGTGCGTATTTGGCTCCAGATTGCTTCGCCATGCTCGCAATGACACGGTGATACGATGAACATCCTCCTTCTCGGCGATGTCGTCGGCCGGCCCGGACGCGACGTGATCAAGACGCACCTGCCGGCGCTGCGGCGCGATCTGAAGATCGATGTCGCGGTCGTCAACGCCGAAAACGCGGCGCACGGTTTTGGTCTTACCGAGAAAATCTGTGGCGAGTTGTACGATGCCGGCGCCGACGTGCTGACGACCGGCAACCATGTCTGGGACCAGCGCGAGATCATCCCTTACATCGACCGCGACCCGCGCGTATTGCGCCCGGCCAATTTTCCGCCTGGGACGGTGGGGGCCGGAAGCTATCTCCATACGCTCGCCGACGGGCGCAGCCTGCTCGTGGTCAATTTGATGGGTCGGCTATTCATGGACATGCTCGACTGCCCGTTTCGGGGGATCGACGCGATCGTGGCGGGGCAGAAGCTGGGCCAAGGCGCCGCGATAGTGGTCGATTTCCACGCAGAGGCGACCAGCGAAAAGACCGCGTTTGGCCATTATTGCGATGGCCGTGTCTCAGCGGTGGTCAGCACCCACACGCACATCCCAACCGCCGACTACCAGATCCTTCCGGGCGGCACCGGCTACATCACCGACCTCGGCATGTGCGGCAATTACGACTCGGTCATCGGGATGGACAAGCACGTCTCGATGCGTCGCTTCGTGACCCGGGTGCCCGGCCAGAAGCCGCAGGTCGCCGAGGGCGAGGGGACGCTGTGCGGGGTCTTTGTCGTGACTGACGACCGGAGCGGCCTTACACGCCGCATCGAGCCGGTGCGGGTCGGCGGACGCCTCGCGGCTTACGTGCCGGTTCCGTGATATAGGTCGGCATGGCCAAAGTTCTGATCACCTCGGCGCTGCCGTACATCAACGGCATCAAGCATCTCGGCAATCTGATCGGCTCGATGCTGAGCGCGGACGTATACGCGCGCTTTATGCGCGCCACCGGCAACGAGGTGCTGTTCATCTGCGCCACGGACGAGCACGGCACGCCGGCCGAGATTGCCGCGCTCGAAGCTGGCATGCCTGTCGAGGAATATTGCGCCCAGCAGCACAAGATCCAGGCAGCGATCTATCGCGATTTCGCGTTGTCGTTCGATTATTTCGGGCGCAGCTCGTCGCCGCAGAACCACGAGCTGACCACCCATTTCTACCACCGGCTCGACGGCGCGGGATTTATCGAGGAGCGCGCGATCGCGCAGGTCTATTCGGTCGATGACGGGCGCTTTCTGCCTGATCGCTACATCACCGGCACCTGTCCGCATTGCGGCTACACCAATGCGCGCGGCGACCAGTGCGAGAACTGCACTCGCCTCCTGGAGCCGATCGATCTGATCGATGCGCGCTCGGCGATCTCGGGCAGCAAGAACCTTGAGGTTCGTCAGACCAAGCATTTGTTTTTGAAGCTTCCCGCGCTCGCCGGCCGGGTCGAGGAATGGATCGACTCGCGCAAGGACTGGCCGTTGCTCGTCAGCTCGATCGCCAAGGCCTGGCTCAAGGAAGGATTGCAGGACCGCGGCATCACCCGCGACCTCAAATGGGGCGTGCCGGTCGACCGCCCCGGTTTCGAAGGCAAGGTGTTCTACGTCTGGTTCGATGCGCCGATCGAATATATCGGCGCAACTAAGGAATGGGCCGACGCTGCCCCGCCGGGCGAGACGCGTGACTGGCGCTCGTGGTGGTTCGACGCCGACGACGTGCGCTACGTCGAGTTCATGGCCAAGGACAACGTGCCATTCCACACGGTCAGTTTTCCCGCGACGATCCTCGGCTCCGGTGAGAACTGGAAGCTCACGGATTACATCAAGGGCTTCTCATGGCTGAACTTCTACGGCGGCAAGTTCTCGACCAGCCAGAAGCGCGGCATCTTCCTCGACCAGGCCTTGAAGGAATACCCGTCGGACTATTGGCGCTATTGGCTGGTGGCCAACGCGCCCGAGACCGACGACGCCTCGTTTACCTTCAGCGGCTTCGCCGGCGTGTGCAACAAGGACCTCGCCGATACGTTCGGCAATTTCGTCAACCGTACGCTCAGGTTCTGCAGCGCGCGGTTCGGCAACGAGGTGCCGGCGGGCGGCGAGCCAGGGCCGATGGAAACCGAGCTTGCCAGCAACGTCCAGGCGACCCTCGCGCGCTACACCGCGAGCCTTGAAGGCATGCAACTTCGCCGCGCGGCCGAAGCGCTGCGCGAGCTGTGGGTGCTCGGCAATGTCTATGTTGACCGCGCCGCGCCGTGGACCGTGATCAAGACCGACAAGGACCGCGCCGCTGTGATTCTGCGCACCGCGATCAACCTGATCCGGCTTTACGCTATTATCGGCTCACCGATCATCCCGGACACTTGCGCCGGACTGCGCGAGGCAATGGGCGTGGATGTCGGGGATGATTTCTGGCCGGCCGATGCCGCCGCGGAATTGCGGGCGTTGGCGTCCGGACACAAGTTCGGGGTGCCGCCGCCGCTGTTCAAGAAGATCGCCCCGGAGGAGGTCGCCGATCTCTCCGCCCGTTACGGCGGCGAGGAGGAACCCGAAGCCGCAACTTAAGTCAGTCGATTCGCCTTTATTGCCGAGGACTTGGCGCGCGACGTTCGACTAACTCGCGGGAACCGCACGAACTCCGTGGCCGGTTTCGCCGCCGCGCCGCAATACTGCCATATTGGGTTGTTAGGCCGCGTGTTGCGACAACGGCTCGCGTGGCGGCATTCTTGGCCGGTTGAAAAAGACTGAGGGGACGGACCGAATGGCCGGCCATTCGCAATTCAAGAACATCATGTTCCGCAAGGGCGCGCAGGATAAGAAGCGCGGCAAGGTGTTCACCAAGATCATTCGAGAACTGACGACCGCGGCGCGGATCGGGCTGCCCGACCCCAATGCCAACCCGCGCCTGCGTGCCGCCGTGCTCGCCGCGCGCCAGGCCAACATGCCAAAGGATACGGTCGAGCGTGCGATCAAGCGTGGCGCCGGGGGCGGCGATGGCGAGGCCTATGACGAGGTGCGCTACGAGGGTTACGGGCCGGGTGGGATCGCGGTCATCGTCGAGGCGCTGACCGACAATCGTAACCGCACCGCCAGCGATGTCCGCGCAGCCTTCGCCAAATCCTCGGGTGCGCTCGGCGAGACCAATTCGGTCAGCTTTATGTTCGAGCGGGTGGGCGAGATCGTCTATTCGGCCGCGGTGGCGAGTGTCGACGATATGCTCGAAGCCGGGATCGAGGCAGGCGCCAGTGATGTCGAGAGCGACGACGAGCGGCACACCGTGCTGTCGACGCCGGAGGATTTCAACGCGGTGCGCGATGCGATGGAGCAGCGCTTTGGCGAGGCCGAGTCGGCGCGGCTGATGTGGCGGCCGAAAACCACCTCGCCGATCGACGAGGAAACCGCGACGACCCTCTTCAAGCTGCTCGAAAGCCTCGAGGACAGTGACGACGTGCAAAACGTCTACGCCAATTTCGAAATCGCCGAGGATGTCATGGCGCGGCTGAGCGCATGACATGGTTGGGGCGGGGGGAACACAACCGATGCGGGTTCTCGGGCTCGACCCCGGGCTTCGCCATACCGGCTGGGGGGTCATCGACGTCGCCGGCAACCGGCTGAGCCACGTCGCCGACGGGGTCGCCAGCGCGCCGGTCAACCTGCCGTTGGCGGAGCGGCTGGTGTCGCTGTTCCGCCAGATCAGCGAGATCGTCGCGCGCTTTCATCCCGACGAGGCCGCGGTCGAGGAGACCTTTGTCAATAAGAACGCGAATTCGACCCTAAAACTCGGGGTCGCCCGCGGCGTGGTGCTACTGGCGCCGGCCGAGCGTGGCCTGCCGGTTGCGGAATACTCGGCGAACCAGGTCAAGAAATCGGTAGTCGGCGCCGGCCATGCCGAGAAATCGCAGGTTGAGCTGATGGTGCGGCGGTTGTTGCCGGGTTGCACCGTGGTCAAGGCCGACGCCGCCGACGCGCTGGCGGTGGCGATCTGTCACGCGCACCACGCCGGCACGATCAATGCTTGGGCAGCCGCACGATGATCGCCAAGCTCACCGGCATTCTTGACCATATCGGCCCCGACGGGGCGGTGATCGATGTCGGCGGTGTCGGGTACTTGTGCTTCTGCTCGTCACGGACGCTGGGCCGGTTGCCGCCGCCGGGTGGGGCGGCGCGGCTGCTGATCGAAACGCATGTTCGCGAAGACCACATCCACCTTTACGGTTTTGTCGATGCCGCCGAGCGCGATTGGTTTCGGCTGCTGACCACGGTGCAGGGGGTCGGTGCCAAAGTGGCGCTGGCGATCCTCTCGGCGGTGGCGCCGGACGAGCTGACACTGGCGATCGTGTCGCAAGACCGCACGACGCTGGCGCGCGCCGACGGGGTCGGGCCCAAACTCGCCGCCCGCATCGTCAACGAATTGCGCGACAAGGTCGGTGGGCTGGCGCTGGCGGCGACCAACAGCGCCGCCCCGGCGCCCGCCGCCGTCGATGCCGGCGCGACCGGAGACGCGGTCTCGGCGCTGGTCAATCTCGGCTATCGCCGCGCCGAAGCGTTTGGCGCGGTGGCCGCAGCGACGCGCCGGCTCGGTGACAGCGCCAAGGTCGATGCGTTGATCCGCGCCGGTCTGCAGGAGCTGGCGCAAGGCGCGATGACCGCCGCGACTGCCGGAACGCTGCCGTGAGCGCCGCGCCTGACCGCCTGGTCGCGCCGCAGCCGGGCGAACAGGATGCGCCCGACTCGTCGATCCGCCCGCAGAACCTCGGCGAGTTTGTTGGCCAGAAGCAGCTGCGCGACAATCTCACGATCTTTATCGGCGCCGCGAAAAGCCGCGGTGAGGCGCTCGATCACGTGCTGTTCGCCGGGCCGCCCGGTCTCGGCAAGACGACGCTGGCACAGATCGTGGCGCGCGAGCTCGGGGTCGGCTTTCGCGCGACCTCGGGCCCGGTGATCCAAAAGGCGGGCGATCTGGCCGCGCTGCTCACCAGCCTGCAACCGCGCGACATCCTCTTCATCGACGAGATCCACCGGCTGATGCCGGCGGTCGAGGAGGTGCTCTACCCGGCGATGGAGGATTTTCAGCTCGACTTGATCATCGGCGAAGGGCCGGGCGCGCGCTCGGTGCGCATCGACCTGCCGCCGTTCACGCTGGTCGGCGCGACGACGCGCTCGGGTCTCATTACCCGCCCGCTGCGCGAGCGGTTCGGGATACCGCTGCGCCTGGTGTTCTACGAGCCCGAAGAGCTAGCGCTGATCGTAGCGCGCGGCGCGCGCGTGCTGGCGCTGGCGCTGGAACCTGATGGCGCGGCCGAAATCGCGCGCCGTGCTCGGGGCACTCCGCGCGTCGCGATGCGCCTCTTACGCCGCATCCGCGATTTCGCCGCGATGCAGGGGTGGGGTGCGATCGGCGCGGCGGCGGCCGATCAGGCGCTGGCGCGGCTCGATGTCGATGCGCGTGGCCTTGATGGCATGGACCGGCGCTACCTCAAATGCATCGCCGAGAATTACGGCGGCGGGCCGGTCGGGGTCGAGACCATGGCAGCAGCGCTGGGCGACCAACGCGACGTCATCGAGGAGGTGATCGAGCCGTATCTGGTGCAGGAAGGGTTCGTGCACCGCACGCCGCGCGGTCGCATGTTGACCGAGACCGCGTACCGTCATCTCGATCTACCGGTGCCGGTCCGCGTGCCGGGTCAGTTCGAGTTGCTCGCGCCGCTCGCGGCGGCCGAGGACGAGCTATCGTGATGGCGCTCGCGCATCAGTTTCCGCTCCGGGTCTTCTACGAGGACACCGACGCCGGCGGCATGGTCTACCACGCCAACTACCTGAAATTCGCCGAGCGCGGCCGCAGCGAGATGTTGCGCCGCCTTGGTTTTCCGCATCGCAAACTCGGCGCGGAGGAGGGCGTCGGGTTCGCGGTGCGGCGCTGCGCGGTCGAGTTTCGCGCGCCGGCCCGGCTCGAAGACGCGCTGACGGTCGATACCAGGCTCACCGAAATCGGCGCGGCGACCCTCAATCTGCACCAGCAGGTGTGCCGCGATGGCCAGGTTCTGGCCGACCTAGACATTCTCGTCGCTTGCATTGGCCGCGACGGCAAGCCGCGCCGCCTGCCGAGCGCGCTGCGCGCCGCGCTCGCCAACGACAATTCCTCGCCATAGTTGCTCTGCAACTTAGTGTTGCCTCAATTCCCATGTTGATCGTCCAAATGACGCCATAAAGGGCCGCCAAGAATGCAGCCGCTTGAAACCACTCAGCTTCCCGGTACCGTGTCGCACACGCTCTCCATCCTCGACCTCGTCGGCCAGTCGGACATCATCGTCAAAATCGTGATGCTGCTGCTGCTGCTGGCGTCGTTCTGGTCGTGGGCGGTGATTTTCGACAAGACGCTGCGCCTGCGCCGCCTGCGCGCCGCCGCCGCGAGCTTCGAGGAAAGCTTCTGGTCGGGCGGCTCGCTCGACGATCTGTTCGACCGCGTCGGCCAGCGGCCGGTCGATCCGATGAGCGCGGTCTTTGCCGCGGCGATGCGCGAATGGCGCCGCAGCGCCGCCAAAGGCCTGCTCGGCACCGCCAATATGCGCGCCAGCCTGCAGCAGCGTATCGAGCGGGTGATGAATGTCACCGTCGGCCGCGAGATGGACCGTGCCGAGCGCTTTATGGCCTACCTCGCGACAGTCGGCGCCACGGCCCCCTTTGTCGGCCTGTTTGGCACGGTCTGGGGCATCATGGACAGCTTCCAGTCGATCGCCGCGTCGAAGAACACCAGTCTCGCGGTCGTCGCTCCCGGCATTGCCGAATCGCTGTTTGCGACCGCTTTGGGCCTTGTCGCCGCGATCCCGGCAGTCATCGCCTACAATAAACTGTCGGCCGATTTCGGCCGCTATTCCGGGCGTCTTGAGGCGTTCGCCTCCGAGTTTAGCGCGATCCTGTCGCGTCAGCTCGATGAGAGGCCCTGACCGATGGCGATCAGCCAGAGTAGAGACAACGGCCGCGGACGGCACCGTCCGATGGCCGACATTAACGTGACGCCTCTGGTCGACGTCATGCTCGTGCTGCTTGTGGTCTTCATGGTGACGGCGCCGCTGTTGACGGTCGGCGTACCGGTCGATCTGCCGCAGACCGAGGCGCCGCCGATCAACGAGCCCAAGGAGCCAACGGTCATCACCGTCAACAAGGACGGGCAGCTTTTCATTCAGGAAAGCGAGATCCCGATCGACCAGCTGGTCGCCAAACTGCAGGCGATCACCGGCTCCAACCCCGACGCAGTGCTCTACGTGCGTGGGGATAAGGATATCAATTACGGGCGGGTGCTCGAAGTGATGAGCCTCATCAGCAATGCCGGCTTCCGCAAGGTGTCGCTCGTCGCCGAGGCGCCAAAGGGCCAAACGCCGGCGAAGCCCGGCGGGCGCTAGGGCGGGCGGCGGCGGGTCGATGGCGAGGCAACGGCAATGAGCGTCATGGCGCTCGAACGCGGTGTGCCGATCGACGTCGATGCCGCCGAACCGATGCCGCGCGGCGGCATCATCGCTTCGGCGGCGATGCATCTCACCATCTTCGTGCTGATCATCGTTGGCTTGCCGACCTTGTTCCACCCGCAAATTCCCGACGACCAGCCGATCGCGGTTGAGCTGGTAACGATTGCGCCCGAAACGCACGCGACCAAGATCAATCCGAACATGCCGCGGCCCAACGCCAAGCCGGACACGCCGGTCAATGCAGCGCCGGCGCCGGTCCCGGTTCCCAAGCCCACGCCGCCACCGCCGACTCCGGCCGCGCCGCCCTCGGCGACGCCACCGCCCCCCGCTGCGGCCGCCAACACCGAACAGCAGCCGGACAAGGCGACGCCGCCTCCGCCGCCACCAAAGCCGGTCGAAGCGCAAGCCCCGCCTCCTCCTCCGCCAAAACCCGAGCCCCGCAAGGCCGAGGCTAAGACCAAGTCGCAGCAAACCGCGCCGACCGACCAGAAGCCGGACGCAAAGGTCGACACCGCCGCCTTTGATTCGCTGCTGAAGAACCTCACCAAGACCGCGCCGATGCCGCAGCCCGACGCGAAGCCGCAGCGCACGCAGGTCGCCGCCGCGGCGCCGCCATCATCGCAGCCGCGCGCGCCGCTCGGCAGCCAGCTGACCGCGAGCGAGCTCGACCTGGTGCGCGAGCAGATCGCGCGCTGCTGGAACATCAATGCCGGTGCGCGTGACGCCAAGGATCTGGTGGTCGAGATTCGCGCCGAGGTTCAGCAGGACGGCACCGTGACTCGCGCCGATATCGTCGATCAAAGCCACATGGGCGACCCGATCTGGCGCGCCGCCGCCGAGAGCGCCAGACGCGCCTTTTTCAACCCGAATTGCACGCCGCTGAAACTGCCCCCCGAGAAGTATGCGACGTGGAAGGACCTCGTCGTCGATTTCAGCCCAAAGGACATCCAATGATTGGTTTCCGCAAAGCATCCGGCGCCATCTGGGGGGCGTTCGCGCTCGTTGTTTTGGTGACGGCGACGCCGGCGCTTGCCGAATTGCATATCGACATCACGCACGGCCAATCGCAGCCATTGCCGATCGCCATCCCGGCATTTCCGGGTGAAGCCGATGCCGGGCAAATGGGCCGCGACATCGCCGGCGTCGTGTCCAACGATCTGCAAAGCTCGGGGCTGTTTCAGCCGCTCGATCCGAAGAGCTTTATCCAGGACGTTTCATCCGGCGGGCCGCCACAATTTGGCGCCTGGCGCCAGATCAATGCGCAGGCGCTGGTCAACGGCTTGGTGCAGATGCGGCCCGACGGAAAGGCACGGGTCGAGTTCCGCCTGTGGGATGTCCTGGCCGAGCAGCAGCTCGCCGGCTTCGCCTATACGACAACCAAGCAGAATTGGCGCCGCATCGCCCATATCATCGCCGATGAGATCTACAAGCGGATCACCGGCGAGGACGGCTATTTCGACACCCGCATCGTCTATATCGCGGAGTCCGGCCCGGCGCAGAACCGGGTCAAGCGACTGGCGATCATGGATCAGGACGGAGCCAATCAGCAGTATCTGACCAACGGTCAGGCGCTGGTGCTGACCCCACGCTTTTCACCGTCGTCGCAGGAAATCACCTACCTTTCCTATGCCGCCGGCGTGCCGCGGGTTTACCTCTACAACATCGACACCGGACAGCAGGCGGCGCTCGGCGACTTCCCCGGCATGTCGTTTGCGCCGCGGTTCTCGCCCGACGGCAACCGGGTCGTGATGAGCCGCGCCGAGAATGGTGCCAGCAACATCTACGTCATGGATTTGCGCAGTCGGCACGCGACGCGCATTACCGACGGGTCGGCGATCGACACCTCGCCATGTTTCTCGCCCGACGGCACCAAGATTGCGTTCAATTCCGACCGAGGCGGCACGCAGCAGCTTTATGTGATGAACGCCGACGGCAGCGGCATTCAGCGTATCAGCTTCGGGTCGGGGAAATATGCGACGCCGGTGTGGTCGCCGCGTGGCGACCTGATCGCCTTTACCAAGATCGATGGCGGCACGTTCTATATCGGCGTGATGCACCCCGACGGGTCGGGCGAGCGGTTGCTGACTCAAGATTTTTTGGTCGAGGGACCGACCTGGGCGCCGAACGGCCGCGTCTTGATGTACTTCCGCGGCAGCCCGACCGACAGGAACGGTCATGGCGGCGGTTCGAAGCTAATCACGATCGACTTGACCGGAGCTAATCAGCATGAGGTTCCGACCCCTGGCGATGCTTCCGATCCGGCCTGGTCACCTTTGCTTCGATAGAATTTGCGGGTATAGTCCGCGCGCTTTGCACCTTGGAGTTTTATCACTTCATCCAGCGACAGCGTGATTTTAGCTAGGGACTGTTCCCGTTACTGGGGATTTGACAACCGATCCGCTGAAGGAGACTAGACGATGCTTATAAGAGTGATCGGAATAACTGCCGCAGTGCTTCTGCTCGCGGCATGCAGTAGCGCTCCCCCGGCTCCGGGTACAGGTCCGGGTATGCATCCGATGACGGGGCCCGGCAGTTTCGCGCCGGGGTCGCAACAGGACCTGGCCGCGACCGCGGGTGACCGCGTGTTCTTTGCCTACGACCAGTCCGACATTTCGGGCGAAGGCCAACAGATCCTGCAGCGGCAGGCCGAGTGGCTCAAGCGCTACCCGCAAGTGACGGTCACCATCGAGGGGCATTGCGATGAGCGCGGCACCCGCGAGTACAACCTCGCGCTGGGCGAGCGCCGTGCCGCGGCCGTCAAAAACGTGCTGGTCGCCCTCGGCATCCCGTCCGCGCGGATCCAGACGATCAGCTACGGCAAGGAACGGCCGATCGTCGTCGGCTCGAGCGAAGAGGGGTACGCCCAGAACCGCGTTGGCATCACCACCGTCAACGGCGGCTAGTACGCTCCGCGGGCAAGGCACGAGGGTGCAGTTCGCGCCCCGCCGCATGGCGCCCTCGTTTTGCCTAAAACCAGCGGTACCCGTTAACCGGGCGAGCGGCGAACCTGCCCGCGTCCGGTGGCGGGCCGATCCCGGGCTTGTCTGACGCGGCGCCAATGCGGTTCGGATCGTTCGCTGGTTGCGCGAGGCGTCGTCCCATGTTCCCCGGCCGGTACCATCCCTGTGTCCGCTTTAGCCTGAGCGTGCTGGCGGCGCTGGTTCTGTGGCCTGTCGCATCGTACAGCCAGTCGATCGACGATCGCATTGACCGCCTCGAGCGCGACCTCAACATGCTGCAGCGACAGGTCTATCGCGGGCCGCCGACCGCTGGCGCCCCGGTCGCGGGCGACCCCAACAGCGCCGCCAGTGTCGAAATCCGCATGGAGCGGCTTGAGTCTCAGATGCGGGATTTGACCGGCCGGGTCGAACAGGTTGCGAACGGACTCGACCAATTGAAGCAACGCGTCGAGCAGATCAATTCCGATTTCGATGTCCGGTTTAATCAGTTGTCCGGAACAGCGGCGGCGGGAGCGCCGCCGCCGCCTCGATTTCCCGAACCACCATCCAACACCACCGCGACCGCACCGCCGACCTCACTGATCCCGCAGCCGGGGACTGTGGTGCCGCCACCGAACAACGGCCCGGCCCCGATTTTCAACACATTAACTCCACCGGGCGCCGGACCACCACGACAACCGCCGTCGCCTCCCAGCGAGACAGCGAGCACCGAGCCGCCACCGCCCGGGGGCGGCTCAATCAGCCAGCAATTCAACTATGCGGTCGGGCTGGTCAAGCAGGCCGATTACGCCGGGGCAGAGACCGCATTGCGAGCCTTTATACAGGCCCATCCGAACGATCCGCTCGCCGCCAACGCACAGTATTTTCTCGGCGAGAGCCTCTATGCGCGCAACAAATACATGGAGGCGGCCGGCGCGTTCGCCGATGGCTACAAGCGCTACCCAAAAGGACCGAAGGCGGCGGACGATTTGCTCAAACTCGGCATGTCGCTGGCCCGCGCCGACCAGAAAAAGAACGCTTGTGTCGCCTTTGGCCAGCTCGACCAGCAATTCCCCAACGCCGGCGCCGCGATCAAGGAGCACGCCAGCGCCGAGCGCAAGCGCCTTGGCTGCTGACGCCGCTGCGCCATTGACTGGCGATGAATTCGCCGCCCTGCTCGCTGCGATCGGCGGGTTTGAGGCGCGCCCTTTGATTGCCGTCGCGGTTTCTGGCGGTCCCGACAGCATGGCCTTGGCGATCCTCGCGGCGAACTGGGCGCGCGGACGTGGGGGACGTATCTTGGCGCTTACCGTCGATCACCGGCTGCGGCCGGAAAGCGCCGATGAGGCTGCCTTGGTCGGAAGCTGGCTCGCGGCGCGCGGCATTTCTCATGCCGTGCTGGTCTGGGAGGGGGGCAAACCGGGTACCGGCATCCAAGAGGCTGCGCGTTCGGAG
>Ga0070733_10001803_pt1 | contig 15727 bp, 6 predicted proteins | sample Coa_R1_9_FD_66450 | JGI IMG/M metagenome (GOLD analysis project Ga0070733, IMG submission 66450) | Surface soil microbial communities from Centralia Pennsylvania, which are recovering from an underground coalmine fire - Coalmine... | ecosystem: Environmental > Terrestrial > Soil > Unclassified ... | reverse complement strand
CAGGATACTACTGCCGCGCTTTGCGTCTTATTCGCGCGCACTTCTGGTGCATTATGCGCAGCCACGTTGCCACGGGGTTCATTCTCAATGTAGCACGATACTGAAGGCGACCTGCGACAGCAGAACGCAACGGAGGCGGCCCAATGCTGTCTCACGGCTGTAAGCGCAACAACCCTTACTAACGCGCGCGCTCGGCGGGGACCGCGCAATCGCTCGCCACCGATTCAGCTATCGCGAAAGGGCTTCCGTTCGGCTTACTGCGCGTCGGTAACCTTGCCCTTCACAAATGTAACCTTAAGATCTTTATAAACATAAATCTGCTTGGTACCCAGGTTGAGGATCTTGTCCGGCTGGCCGAGGGCGGCCGTCACTTGGTCGGGAGTCTGGCCGATTTCCACGGTTGCGGGTGGGGCGGGCGGAGCCGCTGGAGCTGCAGCTTCCGCAGGTGCAGCCGCTGGCGCATCTGCCGCTGCGGGCTGTTGAGCCGCATCCCCGCCTGCCGCAGCTTGCTGCTGGTTACCGCTGTCGTCCGACTTTGCGGAATCGTCCGCTTGGACTGTCAAAACTTCGGCCACCAAGCTCAGCACCTGATCCGCGCTGAGGTTCGAGCCTCTCGGGAAAACGAATTTGAGCTGTGAGTAATACCGAACGTCCTGATAAGGATCGCTGAACAGCGTGAAAAGAACACCGTCGGGTTGCACGGCGATGCCCGTCACCCAAAATTTCTCGCCGGTGACAAACTGCCGCCCCTGCACGGTCTGCGGGGGTGGGTGCCCGATCATGCTGCCAAAACCCTGCAGCTTTTGATGCACGCCGTATGCTCCCTCGGAGAGCTTGCCGCCGCTATAGGTGTTCACCGGAGGTATTTGGGTTGAGGTGGGATACATCAGGAGCTTATCTTTCTGCAGCACCAAGACGGCGCCCGCGGTGACGATGTCGCTCTTGTCGTCCGTCGGCTTGGTCAGCTGGTATTTCGCTTCCAGCTGGCTCTGAACGGTACCTTGTGCGCCCGCCGTGAACCATGGAAAAATACCCGCAACCGCCAGGACGGCAATTTGCATCCGAATCGGAAGTCTGGCCTTCATCGATAACTTCTCCTTGGGCGTAGCATGCCCTGCGGTGTTCTTCCCGGAAATTGTGATACCCAAAGATTGAGTTGCTAGCTTCTGATAGCGCTGAAGCTGAACCGGAGCGTCAGTGGCTTACACCACTGACGCGCCAGTCTCGTTTTTTGCAACACGGCGTCACAGTCTCGCCGTAACTGTCAGAGCTGCTTTGTCTTTAGTCCTGTCCACTGGTCGCGGTCTGCGCTTGGACGTCAGCTTCGGCTTTGTCCGCATCCGCTTGCTGCGCTTCCAGGTCGGCCTTTACCGACGTATCCGGCTTCACCTGACCGTCAGGATTCACCTTAGTCTTCGTGTCGGGAGCCGCAGGCAGTCCGTTCTTTCCTTGGTTGTCCGCCAGCGTCTTGAGCCCGGAATCCAACTGCTCGCGGAAGTGATTGTGCATTTCCTGCAGGTCGTCAACTGCCACTGCGACTTGTGAGCCTGAAGCGCAATCTGATTTTTGACTCGCGCTGACCAACACCTTCACGCTCTTGTTCGCATCCGGAGTGTCTTCAATTCGTGTCACCACGTCACCGGAGGATAGCGAGCAGTCCTGTCCATCGGGTCCCGTCTCGGTCAGGACGTCGCTCACAATAAACGTTCGGTGGTTCGGATCCAGCGCCGCCGGGACCTCTTCCGGCTGGTTTGCGTCAGCGGACGTGTCTGCCGCGGGTGCTGCGGCGGCAGGTGCTGCCGCAGCGGGTGCTGGCGCCGCAGCTGCGGCCTGCTCAGCTGCCAATTGAGCCTTTACTTCATCCGCGATCGCCTGTTTCACCTCAGGGGTGAGCACCACAGCGCCTCCGCCTGACTGTCCGGCGTCTTGCGTGCCAGAATCAGACGCTGCCGCAGCGTTCGCATTCGCCTCTGCTTGCGCCGAGTACTGAGCCTGCAAGTTCTGACTGATTATGTAGTCCGTCATCCAAAATGCCGCGCTGGCATATACCGGATAGGGGTTGAAGTAGTAACCGTAGTATCCGAACCACGGCGCTCCTCCCCAGCCCCACCCATATGCGATCGGAGCGGCCCACGGGTTATAGGCCCAGCCGTAGAATCCCGCGCCGTAATAGTATGGCGACACGTAGCCGTAGTAATAGCCTCCGTGGTAGTAGCCACCGCGGTATCCATATGCGTAGTAACGGCCGCCACGATAGTAGGTTCGTCCCATATAGCGGTGCCCGTCACGTCCCCGGTAGCCGCGCTCGCCGTAGCCGCCATGTCGCCCGGTGTTGACCAGCCGGCCGCCGCCAGGACGCGTTGACGAGACTCTCGAGGCTCCGTGCGCGCCATGGGTGATCGTCGCTCCGTGGGCGGTTTTGATGGAAGTAACTTTGCCGTTCGAGTTGACGCGCGCCGTATTGCCGCTCTTGGTAGACACAGTCTTGGTCGCCGCGTGTGTGCTGGCTCCGCCCTTACCCGCAGTGTTCGTCGCACCCTTGCCACCTGTGGCAGCCGTCGTGCCCTTGCCGCCAGCGGTGGTCGTCGCGCCTTTCCCCGCGGTGGTCGTCGTGCCTTTCCCCGCCGTAGTCGTCGTCGCGCCCTTGCCAGCGGTTGAGGTCGTTGTCTTGCCAGCGGTCGTCGTTGTCGTCTTGTTAGCCGTCGTAGTGCCCTTATTGGCGGTGGTCGTCGTTCCCTTGTTCGCCGTGGTAGTTGTACCCTTGTTGGCTGTGGTAGTCGTGGTGCCGTGGTTGGCGGTGGTTGTTGTTCCCTTATTGGCCGTGGTGGTTGTGCCGTGGTTGGCAGTGGTCGTCGTGCTGTGGTTGGCTGTGGTTGTGCCGTGGTTGGCGGTGCTCGCACCGCCCGAACCGCCGCTAGGATGCGAGGCAGGCGCTGAATGCGCTGCTGGAGCAGGGGCGGAGTGTGCCGCGGGCGCTGGGGCACTCTTGTTCTTCTGCCCCCAAGCCAGGCTTGGGACCGCGATCAGACTCAGGATCAAGAGCCATTTTGCTACGACGCTGCTGCTGGGCCGAGTCAATTTCATCGTAACTCTCCTCTTAGTATGAAATTCTGTATGTCACCCTGCTGCCGAGAACGCACGATCTCTCTGATCCTGGAATTCCCTGACTTCTTCCCCCGTTTAAGCTTCCCCAACCTGTTGGTCCACGAAATCAACCGAACCGGACAGCACGTACTCCAACACGTAACTTTGTCAGCGGTTGTGCCACTACGAGCCTGAAGGATTCCAGACTGCTAAGAGTTTGTTCCACATGACCGCCGCGCCGGCTCGTGCCGAAATGGTCCATCACCTCGCATTGCGCAAAACCATGTGAAAAACCGTCATTCCCGGAGAGGAATTCCGGTTCATCCGTCAACCCTAGTCCTGGCGTTGCGTGAAAAACTTGGCACCACATTGCAGGCATTGGCTACACTCTTGACGATACAGCGTAGGAAATCGGCCACTCACTGCAGTCACATTGCCAACCGGATGAGGTCGAAATTAGTCTTCCAGAGCCGCCGAGAACGCCTTGCCGAGCACTGAGAGAAGATCAACAACAACCAACGAGCTTTTACCAGCCCCCACGCACAGACTTTGCAGACATGGTTTACCCGCTACTCTCGGTGCGAATGATAAGCTCTTGTGCAAGAACATAGGCCCGCCGCGCGCCTCTGTCAAGCTCGTAAAATCACGCCGATGGGGACGGCATGACCTTCGCCAGCACCTCGATCAGGCTGCCTGAGACGAGACTCCCGTTCATCATGCCCTTTCACTCTGGCGCAAATGTCGTAGAATGGCGGCAGCGTTCGAGCTTTCTCGACCAATCGTTCTCCGACCTGCAAAGGCCAAATGACCGACGACGTCACTGGCGCACGTAAAGGCGACTACCTCATTCTCGGCACTCTGGGAGCCGGAGGTATGGGCAAGGTCTACAAAGTTCGCAACACGCTTTCCGACCGCGTGGAAGCTATGAAAGTCCTGTTGCCCGATCTTTCCGAGCAGCAGGAACTCGCGGATCGTTTCTTGCGCGAGATAAAGGTTCTGGCCAGCCTGCATCATCCGAATATCGCCGAGCTACGCACCGCACTTACGATCGGCAATCAACTGGTGATGATCATGGAGTACGTCGAAGGCACCACGCTCGCCTCCCGCCTGCAACAAGGTGACATGCGCTATGCAGACGCACTCGCATGCTTCGACCAGGTGCTTGCGGCGCTCTCCTGCGCGCACTCGCAGAGAATCGTGCATCGCGACATCAAGCCCGCCAACATCATGCTCGCGCCCTACGGCATCGTTAAGCTGATGGATTTTGGCATCGCGCGCTCCGGCAATGATATGGGTCTCACTATGACGGGCACCACGCTCGGCTCCGTCGCGTACATGTCGCCCGAACAAGTTCGCTGCGAACCTCTGGACGGCCGCTCCGATCTTTATTCCGTGGGCGTATCGTTGTACGAGACGATCACCGGGCAGCGCCCCTACGTGAGCGACAACAACTTCGAAGTGATGCAGGCGCATCTGCAAGTACCACCGACGCCGCCAATTGATTTGAAGCCGGATATTCCGCCAGGGTTGAACCAGTTGATCCTGATGGCCATGGCCAAGAATCCAGCGCAGCGTTTCCAGACCGCCGATGCGATGCGCGGCGCGTTGCGCAGCGTCGCTCCCGTGCTGGGTGAGCCGACTCCGTTCGCGCCGGAGATCCCGGAGTCAACGCTCGACATGTCGGCGCAGCAGACACCCTATCCTGTGCGGTCGAGCACTCCGCGTTCGGTGACCGCGCGGCCCGTGGCGCAGCAGCCGATCACGGCGCGGCCTGTCACCGCGCGCCCGGTTACGGCTCGACCTATTACAGCGCAGCCTGCTTCGGCGCCGCCGTTCTCGCCCACTTCTTCGTCGGTGCCGCTTGCGCCGACGATTCCGCTGTCCGGCTCGGCGCATCAATATCCGCCGCCGCAAGTTCCGATGGCAGCGGCGGCGCCAGCGGCTGCACCGGCGGCGGCGCAAGCGAGCGCCGGCAATCGTCGCGGGCTGTACATCGCTCTCAGTGTGCTGGCCGCGATCGTGGTGTTGGTTGCCGCGGGGTTCGGCGCGAAACGGTGGTTGGATTCGCGCTCGTCGGATAACACCGCGACTGCGCCTGCGGACAATCCGGCTCCCGCTGCGACAACGCCCGCCGCATCGGCGCCTTCAGTGGATGCGACGCCTGCGCCGGTGATGCCTGCAGTGCAGACTGTTCCCGCGGCAGATTCAACGCCCGGCAAACCGGCGATGGGTGCGAGCGCGAAACGGCATGTCACTCCGCCGCCCGTCACAAAGAATCCCTCGCCGCCGCAACAGGACGCGCCGCAGCGGGTTGTGACACAGCCAGTCGCGCTGCAACCCAGCACGCAACAACCGAGCACGCCACAGCCCAGCGTGGTTCAGCAGCCAGTTCCCGTGGCTCAGCCCGCGACCCCGGCGCAACCGGATCGTCACGCAGCGGAGCAGTCCGCGCGGAAGTCCGTGGCTTCCCTCGCGCAGCTCGCGGCATTGGAGCACGAGGAGTTCGACGAGCTGGAGACGCGCGATAACAAGGCGAATGCACGCATCGCGGCGCTGCCGCAGCAGCCTGGCGCGGACGTCGTTGCGTCGCAGCAAAACGCAAGCAACGAGCTGGGGCTGGCGCAACGCGCGCTGCAAAAGGGCGATGTGCAGAACGCGCAGAAATACATGGAGCAAGCAGACGGGGAGTTAAACAAGCTGGAAAAGTTTCTCGGGCATTAATTTTGATTTCGTCGGGCGCGCGACGGCATTACTGACGGCGAAGAATTACTGCGGCGGCGCGGAGAACGCAGAGAAACCAACGGCAACGGCTGCCCGGTTCGGTGAAACTGAACCGGCCGCTACAGAGTCAAAGGCAAATTCAACTGCGCCCAGCTGAAGCTGGCCGCTACAAAGTCAAAACCTTCGCCTGCCCATACTTTTCATTGAACTGTAAAACTACTCTTTCAAGACGTTGACGAAATATAGATCGGTGGCTACGTCGAATTCGTTTTTCTTCAGCGGGGTCTTCATCGACTGCCAATACGTTGTGGGCTGAATGATCTGCCAGTCGGTTTTCTTTCCCACGCGAATGGGCATGGCGAAATCGGGCTCATCCGCTTGCCAGCGATAATCCACGGTGCCGTCCGCTTCGTTGAATTTCAGCTCGAGGGTGGGAATCGCGGTGTGGCGCAGATACTGATCGCAGAGCGGCGTGAGATTCATGCCGGTCTGCTGGTTAAAATAGGCCACGACGTCTTCAGTCATGATGTTCTGATATTTAAAATGTTGGTAAAAATCGTGGATTAGAGCGAACCAGCGCGGGTCATCGTTTATCACGCTGCGCAGCGTATTTAGGAAAAGCGCGCCCTTGAAATACATATCCTGCGGCGGGGTGGCGGCGATGCCGCGCTCGGCAATGATGGGCTCGCGATTCTGCACTTTTGACCTGTAACCGTTGACGTACTTGATGGCGTCTTCGTGCCCAAAAGTGTATTCGACGTAGAGCACTTCCAGATACGTGGTCCAGCCTTCGTGGATCCACATGTCCGAGCGGTCGGCGGCGGAGACGCTGTTGCCAAACCATTCGTGCCCGCTTTCATGGATGATGATGAAATCGAATTTCGGGCTGACGCCGACGCCGGTCCAGTCGCGACCCAGGTAACCGTTGGTGAAGTGATTGCCGTAAGTGACCGCGCTTTGATGTTCCATGCCGGAGTAAGGGACTTCGACCAGCTTGTAACCGTCCTTCTGGAAGGGATATTCGCCGAAATAATGCTGGTAGGCTTCGATCATCCCTTTGGCCTGCACGAATTGTTTCCTGGCTTTGTCCAGATCTTCGGGGAGCACGTAGAAATCCAGCGGCAGGTCTCCCAGCTGATCGGAAAAGTGCACGTAGTTGCCGATATTCAGGGAAACGTCGTAATTGTTGATGGGATATTGCACCAGCCAGTCCCAGCGCGTGTAGCCGTCGCCCAAGTCGGTCTTGCCCACGAACTTTCCGTTGGAAACATCCACGAGGCCGTTGGGAATCGCGACGCTGATCTGCATGTTCTCGACTTCATCGCGCCATTGATCTTTGTTGGGCCACCAGACGCTGGCGCCGATATCCTCGCACGCGGTGTAAATCCAGGGATGCCCGGCGGGATCTTTGCCGAAGGTGAAACCGCCGAACCGAGCGGTTTGCAGCGGATGCCCGGAGTAATAAAAATCAATCGTGTATTCCTGCCCGGCGTGCAACGTCTCCGGGAAGTCCACGAATACGGCGCCGGAATCGCGGACGAATTGGAGCGGAGTCGCGCCGAGAAGAATTTTGTCTATGTTGAGCGCGGGATGCAGGTCGAGTTGGATGCGCGTGGCGTCTTGAAGCATTTTGAAGCGAATGGAGTTCTTGCCGCTGATGATTTGCTTCTCCGGATCCACGCGGATGTCCAAGTGGTAAGAAAGCAGATCGTTGTTGACGCGGTAGGGGCCGTAGGCGCCGCGCAAAATATCCGCACGTGTGGGCGCGGCTGGCGCTGGCTGCGTTGCCGGTGCTGCCGCGGCAAGCGAAGCTGCCGGAGCGGCGGCTTGCGGACTCGCTTGAGCGGAAATGCCAGCGGCCGCAAACATCAAAAAGGTCGCGAGCTGCGCGAAACGTTTGCAGAAATTCGAGCCGATCATGCGGTGGACGCTCCCGTGGGCGTAAGGGCTAGGTGCCGCGGGAAAAGTAACACGGGAAGAAGAGCAACGCTAGCGCGCCGGGATTTCGGGATTTGTGGTTGGCAGCGTTCGAATTGTGATTCGCAAATCGGCGGCAGGAGATGCTGCGGAAGGGCCAAAACACGACAAAAACTAGCGATTGATTTGGGTCGCGGGTGTTTGTTTTCAATGACTTGCATCAGTTTTCGATTATGTTTCGCTAGCGATTGATTTGAGGTTGAAAGGAGGCGCGCGGGGAGGGCGGAACTGCGAACTCCGGCCGGCTCGAACATGTGGCGTCCTTTGGGGGCGTCAGTAGTGCCCCGACTAACGTTAACACATCCTGGTCCGCGGCGATATCCGTAGAAGTACGGATATGGAAAGGGACAAGACTGGTACTAGGAGTTGCACTTGTGAGGGCGCGTAAAGAAAAAGCACGCCAACGGCTGCCCGGTTCGATGAACCTGAACCGGCCGCTACAAAAGCAACACCTTGTCCTCGATTTGTTTCTATGCAAAGCGGTTAATCCGCACGGACGTGGGTTACCACCTCGGGTCTAGACCGATTGCACAATTAATTTCAGCCTGGGTATTGCTTCCTGTGCGGCACTCGGCTACAACTTCTTCCTCGCTAGTGGGATTTCCCGGCGAAAAGACGAATCAGGTAAGGCGAGCGAAGGCGGAACTTCAGCGGCTAAATAGCTTGCGGGAAAATGCGTCAGACCGCTTCCTCAGGGGCTAAAGCCCAGTGAAAGCCAAGCACTTATTGTCGGAGCTAAAGCTCCGACCCCCTAAAAACCGGCTTTTTCTGCAAGCTGTAAAGCCGCGCGGATTTTGTACGGGTTATGTCGTGGCCCTTCGAGCCTGCCGCGGGCAGGCCCTCAGGATGAACCAAAGCCACTACCCATAAAGATTCCGGAATCTTCGGACATGCTGTGAGGCCGCGAAGGTCGTCGTCGCATTGCTGACGGTGGATATCGCCAATGACCGCAGGGGAGCCGATGACTCAACTTGACGAGACACACCCCACCGAATACAAACCAAGCTTGAGCGACGCGAGCGGCACGCGACAGCGCCGCTCGCGATTTCAGTTTCTGTATGCGGCGATCATCGCGCTGCTGTGCCTGGCACTGGCGGCGCAGCTGCCGGCCGACACAATTTCCGGCACGGTGAAGGACCCATCGGGAGCAGTGGTCGCGGGAGCACGCATCGAAATCACTGGCGGTGAGCTGACACAGGCGATCGTGCTTACTTCCGACGAATCCGGCAAGTTCGCCGCGCCCGATCTGAATGCGGGAAGTTATTCCGTGAAGGTGGCTAAGGAGGGATTCGACGACCTGGTCACGGCGGTGGAGTTGAAAGGCGCGGCAGAGCTCGCGCTGAAGCTGACGATCGCGGAACAGAAGACCAGCGTGAACGTCAGCGAAAAGAATACCGCGTTCGCGAATTCCGACGCGGGCTACCGCCAGCTGCGCGACATGGGCCTGGGCGAGACTTACCGTGTGGAAAATTTCACGCTGAACATGGACGCCGGAACTTTTCAATTCAAATCCGGAACCATTACTTTCCTGGCGCTGGTGGAGCGGTTCGAAACCGGCGCCATTTTTGTGGGCCAGGGACACTTCACACTGCAGCCCGTCGACGACATTAATAAGCGCGAGATGATGCGGCGCAGCGGTGCGCCAACCGCGGAGGAAGACTTCAACGAAGCGGTGCTGCGCTTCACGGGCAACCAGTATGTGCGGTTCACATCGGGGCTGGGCGCGCGAACCGAAACGCCACCCGAAGCGGCCGCGGCGTTTGCGCGCTGGAAGGAGAAGGTGCGGCACCGGCACGAGATTCCGGAAGGATTCACGCAGGCAATACTGCAGAACGAAACGATTGATAACGTGGACGCGGACGTGCTCGCGGCGATTTACAACCCCAGGCATCCCACGTTTTTCAATGCCTACATGCACGGCTCGCCGCACAAAGACCTGCGCTTTTTCATTCGCCTGCACGTGGGCGCCATTCCGCAGCTGGATTCTCCCGAAGAAGTGGCGCTGATTAATTGCAACGGCGGGGAATTGGACGACGGCGTGTGGTACTCCGCGCACCTAGTAGCCGAGCTGAAGGAGCACATGGCGAATTCGCGCGAGGAGAAGCGGCTATTTGCCACACATCGCTACAACATTGAAACCGTAATCGCAAAGAACGATCACTTGTACGGCCGCACGACGATTACTTTTGAACCGCTTATCTCCGGCGAACGCGTAATGAAATTCGGGCTTTTGCCTACGCTGCGCGTGACGCGCGTCACCGACCAAAGCGGCCAGGATTTGCATTTCATTCAGGAGAATAGAAAGGAGGACGGCTCGTTCTACGCCGTACTGGATGCGGCGCCGGCGATGGGGCAGGAACATGCGATCAGCGTCGAGTACGTCGGCGATAAGGTGCTGGCGAACGCCGGCAATGGAAGCTATTACGTGAGCGCGCGCGATTCGTGGTATCCGAATCTGAATGGCTTCGGCGAGAAGGCGCTATACGATTTGACGTTCAAGGTGCCGCCCGCGAACGTGCTGATCAGTGTGGGCAAGCTCGAGGGGCAATCCACGGAAGCGGGATTCGCGGTTTCGCACTGGGTGACGCCCGTGCCGGTAGCGGTGGCGGGCTTCAACTACGGGCAGTACAAAAAAATCGATTATCCAGACAGCATCACGCACTACCAACTCGCGGGATATTATTTGACGGAATTGCCGAACAGCTTGCAGCCGTATACGCACAGCGCGTTCTTGGGCGCCATGTCTCCGACGGCGATGACCAAGTACGCGCTGGACCAGACGCGTGCGCAGATGCAGGTGTGCACTCTGTTTTTCGGGAAGGCGCCGTACGAGAACGTGAACATCACGGAGCAGCCGAATTTCAGCTTCGGGCAATCGTGGCCCAGCCTGGTGTATCTGCCGATTTCCGCGTACATCGATTCGACGCAGAGGTGGATGCTGTTCGGTCAGATCAACGCGAAATTCACGGGATTTGTGCAGGAAGTGACGCCGCACGAGGTGGCGCACCAGTGGTTCGGGCACGGGGTGGGGTGGGCTTCGTATCACGACCAGTGGCTTTCCGAAGGGTTCGCGGAATTTGCCGCGGGACTGTTTTTGCAGCAGGCGGTGGGCGAAAAGTGGCAGAAGGACTACATTGATTTCTGGGAGCGGCAGCGCGTGCGCATCCTGGAGAAAAATAATTTCGGCGTTTCGCCGAATGACGCGGGGCCTCTGTGGCTGGGGCTGCGGCTGATTTCTCCGCGCTCGCCGCAAGCGTATCAGGGCGTGACATATTCCAAGGGCGCGTATGTGCTGCAGATGCTGCGGTCGCTGCTGTACGACGATCACGCTGCTCCGGACAAGCACGAGCAGCCGTTTATTGAGATGATGCACGACTTCATGGAAAGCCACCGCGACTTGCCGGCTTCGACCGAGTCATTCAAGGCCATCGTCGAAAAGCACATGACCAAGCAGATGGACCTGCAACAGAATGGGCGGCTGGATTGGTTCTTCGACGAATGGGTGTACGGCATGCAGGTGCCGCGCTACAGCTTCAAGTATGAATTGAAGCCGGAGGACGGCGGGAAAACCAAGATACACGCGGAAATAACGCAGAGTGAAGTCGACGAGCATTTCGCGATGTTCGTTCCGCTGTTCGCGGATTTTGGAAATGGCATGGTGCGGCTGGGCGCGGTTGGTATAGCCGGAAATTCGACGCGGACGGTGGATTTTATTCTGGACCGCCAGCCGAAGAAAGTGGCGCTGAATTATTACAAGGAAATTCTGGAACGCTGACACAGGTTTTTTGGTGACCCGCTTGATCGCGTAGCCAAACGCACTACGGCATTGCCTTTGACAGCATACCGTGTTCCCCCGATGGCCCTCTCACTTGGAATGAACAATACTGCGCGCGGTTGATAAGCTCGCGACGTGAAGATTTGGGAGTTAGGAGAGCGAGAATCTTTGTCGCGCGGGCTGCGCGCTCAAGAGAGGAACACGATGCGAATGATCCTGTTGATAGTTCTGGTCCTGCTGGTTTTGGGCGCGCTGCCCACGTGGCCTTATAGCGCGGGGTGGGGTTATTACCCGAGCGGCGGATTGGGATTGCTGCTGGTGATCTTGCTGATTCTGGCGGTAATGGGTAAGTTGTGAGGCTGCGAAAATGAATCGTCCCATAGGCGAGAGAGTGGCCGCAGTGCTGACGTTTTGCGGAGCAATGATTCTGGCACTGAGTTCGTTTGGATTTTTCGTGGTTAGCGTGATGGTCGCGACCGGAGACGAAAGAGCACAACCGGTGTCCGTGGCGATCACCGGAATGGGCATCGCGGGCGGTGTCCTGTTGTTGATTCTGGCGGGAGCTGCCGGGTGGATGGCGCTGAACATCGGAGAATTGCGCGAATGGGCGCGGACGGCGTCTGTCTCTATGGCGGCGATGGCCGCGAGCTTGGAACGAAAATGGCGCAGCGGGTCGATCGCGGCGCGACATTTTTAAGGCTTGAGGAATTTCGCGAGCCGCGGCGAGAGATGGTGAGTCGGTGTGACAACTGTAAAATAGGTGCTTCAGCGGCTGAACGGTTTGCGGAGAAGCGATTCAGACCGCTTCCTCAGGGGCTGAAGCCCGCTGCAAGCCAAGCACCTATTGTCGGAGCTAAAGCTCCGACCCCCTAAAAAACCGACGTTTTCCACAAACTGCGAAGCCGCCCTCGTCTTGCGGACGTTATGCCGTGGGTGAAGCCACACGACCCACAAAGATTCTCTAGTTGCTACGCGGACTCTGAAGATTCGAATAGTTTGCTTGCCGATAACTAGGTTGGCCAACCGCACTTGTTCGCAGGAATTATTCCTGCCGTGTAATGCCGCAGGTTAATCCGCTTCGCTGGGAGTTGGCTGCGCGCCATGCTGCACGGTGTTGGGCTGTTTTCCCTGTAAGAGTATCCGCAGACGGTCGAACTCCAGATAAACGACCGGGGTGGTGTAGAGCGTGAGCATCTGGCTGAGGATGAGGCCTCCGACGATGGTGATGCCGAGCGGCCGGCGCAGCTCGTAGCCCGTGCCGGTTCCCAGCGCGAGCGGCAGCGCGCCTAGTAGCGCGGCCATGGTGGTCATCAGAATCGGGCGGAAGCGCAACATGCAGGCTTCGAAAATCGCGTCGTGCGTGCTCTTTCCTTCCTCGCGCTCTGCTTGCAGAGCGAAATCAATCATCATGATGGCGTTCTTCTTCACGATTCCGATCAGCAGGACGATGCCGATGATGGAGATGATGTTCAGGTCCTGTTTGAACAGCATTAGCGCGAGCATCGCGCCGACGCTGGCCGACGGGAGGGTGGAGATGATGGTCAGCGGATGGACGAGGCTTTCGTACAGGATGCCGAGAACGATGTAAACGGCGAACAGGGCCGTCACGATCAGCCAAGGCTCGGTGCCGAGCGATTGCTGATAAGCCTCGAGCGTGCCGGCATAAAAGCCTTGCAGCGTGGAAGGCGCGCCGAGGCGCTTTTGCATCTGGGCGATAGCTTGTGTGGCGTCGCTCATGGAGACGTTGGGCGCGAGGTTGAAGGATACGGTGACGGAAGGAAACAGGCCGGTGTGATTGATGGAAAGCGGTGTGGTGTTGGCTTGGCCTTTCGCCACGGTGAACAATGGGATGTTGCGGCCGCCGGCACTTTGTAAGTAGATGTCCTTCAGGCCTTCCGGGCTTTGCCAATACTGCGGGGCGACTTCCAGCACCACGTAGTACTGATTTAGCTGGGTGTAGATGATGGAGACTTCGGACTGGCCGAACGCGCTGTACAGCGCTGAATCGAGCGACTGCGCGGTGAATCCGAGCTTCGCGGCGGTTACGCGATCGTAGTTCAGCAGCTCGTCCAGGCCGCCATTTTGCTGGTCGGAGCTGACGTCCTGCAGGCCGGGGAGCTTCTGCATCGCGGCCAAAAGAATGGGCGCCCACTTGGAGAGTTCCTGCACGTTGTCCGATTGGATCGTGTACTGATAGAGCGCGTTGCTGGAGCGGCCACCGATGCGCAGATCCTGCACGGCCTGCAGGAATGCGGAAGCAACGGGCAAGGCGTTTAATTTAGGGCGCAGGCGGTTGATGATGTCGGCGGCGCTGACTTTGCGCTCCGCCAGCGGCTTCAGCGCGATGAAGGCGGAGCCGGTGTTGGTGGCGCCACCACCGCCGGTGAAGGCAATTACGTTCGCCACGGCGGGATCATTTTTGATCACGGCGCCGATTTTCTGAATGGAAGTGTTCATCGCTGCGAAGGATGCATCTTGCGGGCCTCGCACCGATCCGGAGAGCGCGCCGGTATCCTGCTGCGGGAAAAAGCCCTTGGGAATTTTGATGATCAGGACGACGTTGAGCGCGATGGTGATGAACAGCACGATGAGAGTGAGCGCCGGATTGTCCAGGACCCAGGTGAGGGTCCGGCGATACAAGGACAGCACCCAATCAAAGACTTTCTCGGTGGCGTTATAGATGCGGCCGTGTGTTGCGTGGCGTTCGTCACGCAGCAGGTAGGCGCACATCATTGGCGTGGTGGTGAGCGAGATGATCATGGACACGACGATGGCCGTGGAAAGCGTGATGGCGAACTCCCGGAAAAGGCGGCCGACGATGCCGCCCATCATCAGCAGCGGAATAAAAACGGCGATGAGCGAAATGCTGATGGAGAGGACCGTGAAGCCGATTTCCTCCGCGCCTTTCAGCGCCGCGGCAAATGGCGTCAAGCCGTTTTCCAGATGACGCGCGACGTTTTCCATCACCACGATGGCGTCGTCCACGACGAATCCGGTGGAAATCGTCAGAGCCATGAGCGAAAGATTGTCAATGCTGAAGCCGAAGAGATACATCACCGCGCAGGTGCCGATGAGCGAGACCGGGACTGCCACGGCGGGAATCAATATGGCGCGGACATTGCGCAGAAAAACGAAGACCACGAGGATCACGAGGACGATGGAAATCAGCAGGGTTCTTTCGACGTCGCCGACGGAGGCGCGGATCGTGGTGGTGCGGTCGAGAACCATGGTGATATCAATGCCCAGCGGAATGGATGCCTTGATGAACGGAAGCTGCTCGACCACGCGGTCCACAGTGGCGATGATGTTGGCGCCGGGCTGGCGAAAGATGATTACGGTGATGGCGCGCTTGCCGTTCAGATAGCCGGCCGCGCGGACATTCTGCACCGAGTCGAGCACCTCCGCGACATCGGAAAGGCGCACGGCGGCGCCATTTTTATAGCCGACGATGAGCGGCTTGTAGTCCGCGGCCTTGGAGATCTGGTCATTGGCAAGAATGTCTGCCGTCACAACGCCGTCGGATAGCTGGCCTTTGGCGAGGTCGGAATTTTGCAGACTGAGCACGGATTGCAAATTCCCGAGCGTCAGTCCGTAGCTGGCCAATTGCGTGGGGTTTGCCTCGACACGAACGGAAGGCAGCGCGCCGCCTCCGACGCTGACCTGGCCTACACCCTGTATCTGCGAAAGTTTCTGCTCGATTACGGTGGAGGCCGTGTCATACACGCTCTCGGGGCCATATTTATCCGAAGTGAGGCCGAGGATCATGATGGGCGCGTCGGCGGGATTGACTTTGCGATAGGTGGGATTGGACGGCAGGTTGGCGGGCAAATAGGTTCGCGCGGCGTTGATGGCAGCTTCGACGTCACGCGCCGCGCCGTCGATGTCGCGACTGAGATCGAACTGAATCGTGATGGAGGTGCTGCCTAGCGTGCTGGTGGAGGTCATCTCCGTGACGCCTGCGATGTGGCCGAACTGGCGCTCGAGCGGAGTGGCGACGGAGGAGGCCATAATTTCGGCGCTGCCTCCGGGCAGGCCTCCACTTACTGAAATCGTTGGGAAGTCAACTTCAGGTAGCGGCGAAACCGGGAGCACCTCGAATGCAACCGCGCCTGCCAGAGCAATCGCGAGGGTGAGCAGCGTGGTGGCGACCGGCCGGTGAATGAATGGCGC
>Ga0070733_10001802_pt1 | contig 15727 bp, 14 predicted proteins | sample Coa_R1_9_FD_66450 | JGI IMG/M metagenome (GOLD analysis project Ga0070733, IMG submission 66450) | Surface soil microbial communities from Centralia Pennsylvania, which are recovering from an underground coalmine fire - Coalmine... | ecosystem: Environmental > Terrestrial > Soil > Unclassified ... | reverse complement strand
CATACGAGACGTGGCCAACTCGAATCACTGGTCGCAGGAAAAGACCGATGGAGTCAGCACGCAGGAACTGACCATCGCCGGAAAGCCTGCTATGCTGACGCGCTTCCGCTACCAGCGCACTCCGCGCGTCTGGTGGATCGGCGAACGCGCACTGATCGAGATGGCAGGCATGCAGTTCCTGGTCGGCTGCGCTGCGCCGGAACAGCGCTTTGCCGACGCCGAGTCATTGTGCACGACGATGGTGAATTCGCTTCAATTGCCGTGATTTTGGCTGCTGGGCGTGGCGGCGGTTTGAGCCGCACGCAAGAAACTGAGTGAGCTTTTCCTCTCCCGAGGCAGGCGTCGCCTCCGCCGAACGACGTCCGAAAGTGATAACTCTCATGCGCCGAACTATCGCAATCCTCGTGGCCGGAATCTCTGTCGCACTGACCAGTATTGCCTCGGGACAATCCAGGACCGCCTCCAGCAGCGCGAAGATCCTCTTGCGCGCCGACCTTAAGCCGGGAGAAGTCCTGCGCTACGAACTAGAAGCCGGCGCGTCGTTCCTGCCCATTGCGGATGCCAGTGGAGCGAACCTGTTTCCGCGGCGCGGACCTTGCGACTATTCGCTGGCGGCCATCGTGACACTGCGGCCGCAAGCCGCCAATAAGGACGGGAACACTCCCGTGGAAGCGCGCTACAGCGAGATTCGCATCACTAGTGTCCGCTGCGCGTTGTTTTCGGCCGCCGACTTTCAGAAGCGCCTCGACGCCGTGCAGGCGACTCCGGTCATGTTCCGGGTCGGCCCTCATCACGAGACCGCTCTCACCCGGACGCGCGATGGATACTTCAAATATTGGGATGGCAGCCAGTTGCTGCACAAAGTCACCGAAGACCTGCTGCAAACTCAATTTTCTCCCCAGCCGGTTACCAAGGGAGAGTCGTGGAAACCGCGCGGTCAGTTTGCTTACTCCCAGGACAGCGGATTGAAGGATCTGGAGTTGAGTGGCTCGGACCTGCGCTATCGCAGCCTGGTCACGGTGGATGGAAAGTCCTGCGCCTGGGTTACGTCGCAATACATCTTTTCGCCGGTGGACCTGCCCGCCAACGGGACGGGCCAGGGCGGACGAACAGTACCCGGCGTAGGCAACAACGCCGTCGCCGCCGTTCTGCACATTTCCCTGCTGCTGGATGCATCCAGCCATCATGTTGCGTGGCTGCATCGCTCCCAGACTATTGACAACAAGCTCACGCTGGCCTCGCCCTACGATGACGCCGGGGCGGATGAGCCTGCTGAGCCGGAGCCGGATGCGGATGATGAAAACCCTATGCCCGATCTTTCCAGCATGCGTTCGGATAACCCCGGCCGCTATCCTTTCATGACCTTTCACTTTCAGGAGGAAGCCCGTGCGCGCTTGCTGCCCGACGAACAGTCCACCGAATGGCTGGCGGCGCTCAAGCGCTTTGAAGCCACTCCGGAACCTGAAAGCGGCAGCCTGCCGGTTGCCCCCGAAAGATCGCTGCTGCCCAATCCAATCATTCAGGCCTCAAAGCCGGCAGTCGTAAAGCGAACCACCCATGTGGTGATTGACTCGGATTCGGTGGTTGGAACCCCCGCTGGATTCACCCGTTATGAAAAAGGCTTGTGCCGCGATGTCTGGTTTTGCGCCACCGCATCCATCGCCTTGCCGGGAGAGCCGGAGATTCTCGAAGATACGCCGCTGCATACGGTGTATCTGGCTCGGAAGGGCGACGCCGAGATCAGCGTCTCGGTCGGTCCGGCGCTCGATCGTCATGATGCGGGTCTCAGGGATGAAGAAGAACTGGAGAGGCAATCCACCTACTACCTGGCGAATTATGTCTGGTTGGCCGAGAAGCCCGGAATCGGAAAGACATACTCCAGCGCAACCCTCGACGGCTACCCGGGCTTGATCGTGGACTTCAATGCTACGCAGCGCGACATGGCGGATATGCACGGAGTCTTAGGGCTGATGCTCACACCGTGGGGAAAGATCGTACCCGTGAGTTGCAGTTGGGACGGTTCCCCCGTCAGCGCTCAATCTCTTTGCGAGGACGTTATCACTTCCGTGACTCTCCGGCGTTAAGTCGCGAAAATCCTAGCGGTGTGAACCACCCGCCATCCCGCCCCCGCCGGCGTGGCCTGCGGCGCCGGATCCGGCGCGACCGGTGAACCCGCCGGCAAATCCGCCACGCGATCTTCCGAATCCGTCGGCGACCGGAGTTCCGCCCAAGGGAGCGATCTCATGGAGCGTCACCGAGCCGCTCCTGGCCACCTGCTGATTCAGGTGTCCCAGATGATCCACGGAACCGCGCGGAATCCCCAACCCAGCAGAACCAGATCGAACCGTCAGGGTGGAAGGCGGGGCCAGCGGCGCCACACCGCCGCGCCCCACAGCAACCGTCTTTACCAGCCCGGTCGGCGGGATGACAGGGTGCATGCTCACCAGCGTCGTGCTGGCATACCGCGGAATCGTGACCCAACTGTTCCAATAGCCGGGCTGCCAACCCCAGCCGAAACCCGGAACAAAATTCCAGTTGCCGTAGCGGTAAGGCAGCCAGCCCCACGGATACGCCGAAGCGAACATATATCCGAATCCCGGATACCAACCCCAGGCTCCGTCGGCAAACGGATCCCAGCCGACTCCGGTGAAGTAGGGCTGCCACATCATCCCGTAGCCGGGAATATTTGAATAGCTGCCGTAGTAGCCCAGATCGCTGGCGCCGTACCCGTAGGGGGTGTTGCTGTTCTTCGCATACTCGTCGTGGTATGCAGTCGCCTGCCGGTCCCAGTCGTCAAGTGGGGCTTCCGCGATACCGTTCGCGACGGAATACTTGTCGTCGGCATCGAACGTGGCCGTCTTTTTCTTGCTGACGTCAACCGCTCCTGACGGGCTCTCGACCGCGAGATCGCCCTTGAAGACTGCAATCTTCGCCGACTGTTCCGACACATCCACGCGGAAATGCGCCGCGTGGTCGAGCGACAGCTTCTGCTTCGAGAAATTGAAGGTGAACTGATCCTTGCCGCTCCCCAGCCAGTTCACATAGGCCATCCCGCTGGTCAGATTCACCACCGACATGCGCGTGCCCGAGTCGCTCAGCCCAAGTGTGCTGAACTCAACGCTGGTACGCGGTCCCAGCCGCATGGAGCTGCCGTCTTCGAATTCGATCTCGGCGCGGCCGTTGGCCATGGTTTGAACTACGGTTCCCTGCACGATGGGCAGGTTCGCGAAGGCATTCTCGAAACCGAGACCGGTGTTCTTGTTGATCTCGACCGTGCCCTGCACATCGCTCAGGCGGACAATGCGCGCCTGCGAATCGGCAGCGGCCAGCCCTGCAAGAAGACTAAGAAAAACTGTGGGGGCGAGAACTTGAAACAGGAGGCGGATGGAATTGAACCGAAGCAGTCTGGACATAGTTTCCCCCGGGAAACTTCGCTGTGCTGATTAAAGCACGTTTTCCCAGAAAGATTTGTAAAAAGCGCCCCCAGGTCTGGCGATGAGGCGAGAGCCTTCTATTGCCGGCCAGTTTCGCCCATCTGAATCAGGCGGGCGGCCAGGGCGCGATCTATGTTGATGACCGAGCTGTCGTCATAAATCCGTTGCAGGATCGGACGCACGGCCTGCAATTCGGCCAGTTGGCCGCTTCGAGCTTCCTGCTCCATACGCTTCAGTTCGTCATCGAGCGCCAGCTTCTGGTACTGATGCATGAATACGAGCCTACGGCCGAAATCCAGGGTAGCGGCAACTGACTGAAACAAACTAGTCAGCTGTTGCACGGCCGGCAGGGACGAGACGTTGTATTCGGCGCTGAACTCCTTCTGGTCGTCTTTATAAGCGAGGATCTTGGCCCCGGTGAAAGCCAGCTTCTTGTTGCCGTTATCCAACTTTCCCCGAAAGTACCCCGCCCGGGCTGCCAGGTCGAAGATCTTGGCGTTGCTGGCGCCGCTGAGGACGAAGTCGGCATGGTAGTCCGCGCGATCCTCGGACTCGGCCGAAACCTTCGCCGAGCAATCGTAGCTGCCTCGCCCGTCGGAATGCACCGAAATGCTGTAGCGCTCCGGTTCGGAACCGGGAAAATTCAACGAGAACGTGACCGTCGGCGGATCCGCTGCCAGCGCAGGAGCGTTAAAAATCAGCATACATCCGATCGAAAGGATGAGCCTCAACGGGGAGTATGGGCGATTCGGGCGCTCGAGTCTCACGAACCAAGATTATGCCAAATTCTCGCAGGCTGTGCGGTAGCCTGCCCGGACCCGTTCGAGTTAGGCTCTCTGCCGCCGCAGTGTAGCCGCGGTGTGAATGTGGCAGATGGCCACAGCCAAGGCGTCGGAGGCATCCATCGGTTCGGGTGGGGACTCGAGAGCGAGCAGGCGGGTCACCATGAGCTGGACCTGCTGCTTTTCAGCGCGTCCATAGCCCACGACGGACGACTTTATGGTTAAGGGCGAGTACTCGGCCACTTCCAGTCCCGCTGAAGCGGCCGCCAGCATGGCCACGCCGCGAACCTGCCCGAGTTTCAGCGCCGACTTTACGTTGAGCGCATAAAACACGTCTTCTATAGCTACTTCCTCGGGCCGATGTTCGGTGATGATTACGCCCAGTTGCGAGTAGATTCTGGAAAGCCGGCGCGGCAGCGGTTCGCGCGGTGAAAGCTTGATGGCACCGCAACTCAGGCAGCAGAGTTTCCCGCCGGCGAGCATCTCGACCACGCCGAATCCGGTGTACTCTCCCCCGCAATCAATGCCCAGAACTCGCATACCTTCGTGCAGTGTATCGCGGGAAAGTGTGGAAACCTAACTCTTACGGGCATCCGAATACGCCGCACCACTAGCAGCATCTGGGTCGCGGCGCCTTTGCACTTTCGCGTTCCCGGCAGAACTGGGCATAAGCAGCCGGCGACGACGTCGTGCCGCAGCGCTCTAGAAATCTAGTGTACGCAGCCTCGTCGAAGATCTCGCGCAGCGCGGCCAAGAAAACTGACAGAGCATCGCGCATCCGATTCATGCCTGGTCCTCCACTAAACGCGTCATCACGAACGGAGTTTCCTTCACTCGCGCCTCTTCCCTTCCGTTGAAGATGGCAATCCAGTGCCTCCCGGACTCAAGGAGGACCAATGCCACCATCACGACGAGAATCGCCGTAACCGCCGCATCGAGCTGATTATTGAAAATGAGGCGGGGCGTCGCCGCCGTAGCCGCGCCTGCCGCCAGCGCCCGGGCCTGCGCCAGAAATCCAATCCGCGGACTGGGATCGAAAACCTTGTGCCAGGACGCGGTGAAAGTCACGGCCACCAGCCACATCAAGGGCACAAGCGTAACCAGCGCATACTTCTCGCGGTGCATCTTGATGATGATGGTCGTCGCCACGCACAGGGCTACGATCGCCAGCAGCTGGTTGGCGATCCCGAACAGCGGCCAAAGCGAGTTAATCCCGCCCAGCGGGTCCTTCACGCCCTGCCAGAGGAAAAATCCCCACGCGCCTACAATCAGCGCGCTGGTAGCCAGAATCGAAGGATACCAACTGGTTCGGCCCAGGGGCTTATAGATGTGCCCCAGCGCATCCTGCACCATGAAGCGGGCGACGCGCGTACCGGCATCCAGAACCGTCAGAATGAACAGCGATTCAAACATCACGGCAAAGTGGTACCACAGACCCATGACGGTTTCTCCCCCCAGACTCTGGGAGAAGATATGCGCCATGCCCACCGCGAAGGCCGGAGCGCCGCCGGTACGGTTGAGCAACGTCTGCTCGCCGACGGCATGGGCCAGCGTCTGCATGTCGGCGGCGGTCACGGGAAATCCCCACGAGGAAATGGTCTGAGTGGCCGCGGCGGCGCCCTGCCCGACGATGCCCGCCGGGCTGTTGATGGCGAAATAGACTCCGGGCTGCAGCACGCAAGCCGCGATGATCGCCATGATCGCCACGGCGGATTCCGCCATCATGGCTCCGTAACCGACGATGCGCGTTTCCGTCTCGCGGGCAATCAGCTTGGGCGTAGTGCCGCTCGAGATAAGCGAATGGAATCCGCTGATCGCTCCGCAGGCGATGGTGATGAAGGCGAACGGGAAGATTTTTCCGGCGAACACCGGGCCGGTTCCATCCGAAAACCGGGTCAGAGCCGGCATATGCAGCGTGGGATGCAGCGCGACGATCCCGATGCCCAGCAGTCCAATCGTGCCCAGCTTCACGAACGTGCTGAGATAGTCGCGCGGAGCCAGCAGCAGCCACACCGGGAGCGCCGAAGCGGCAAAACCGTAAACAATGATTAGAATCGCCAGCGTCGGACCGCGGAGCGTAAACATCTCCGCCACGGCGGGCGTGCGCGACGCCCATTGTCCACCCCAGATCGCGAGCAGCACCAGGATGAAGCCCATCGCCGAAACTTCGATGACCTTGCCGGGGCGAATCCGTCTCAGGTAGATCCCCATCAGGATCGCGATGGGAATGGTCATCGCAATCGTGAACGTTCCCCACGGGCTGTCTTTGAGCGCATTCACCACGATCAGCGCCGCCACGGCCAGAAGAATCACGAGAATTGCAATCACCGCCGTGTAGGCGACGAAGCCGCCGACCCGTCCGATTTCCTCCTTGGCCATCTCGGTCAAGGATTTGCCGTCCCGGCGTACCGAGAAAAGTAGAATCACGAAGTCCTGCACGCATCCCGCGAAGATGGCCCCGGCAAGCACCCAGAGCGTTCCCGGAAGATAGCCAAACTGCGCCGCCAGAACTGGTCCCACTAGCGGCCCGGGACCCGCGATGGCCGCGAAATGGTGCCCGAATACAACCCACTTGTTGGTGACCAGGAAGTCCCGCCCGTTTTCCAGACGTTCCGCCGGCGTGGCCCGCAGCGCATCAAGGGCCAGGATGCGGGCCGCAATGAATTTGCTGTAGAAGCGATAACCGATGGCATAACAGCAGGTTGCGGCGACTACCAGCCATAGGGCGTTGATCGGTTCGCCGCGATGGAAGGCGACCACTCCAACCGCCGCCGCGCCAAGCAGCGCCACAGCACCCCAAAGTGCAACCGCTAGCGGCTTGTTCATTCCGTTTTTCCCGACTCCGTCGAGCATTGTGGCGAATCCCGGCGTGGAGTGCAAATCGTCGGGGGATCTTCTTCGCTCCGCCCAACCCGCGTTCCATCAATAGCACACATAAGAATTTTGAATTTCCCGACCGCAAAATCCGGGGCTAACATGCATCCTAATCCTGCTCGCCGTTTGGAGGCTCTCATGAAAGCCACGCTCGCCAAAGCACTGCTCGCCAAAGCAACGCTGGCCGCCGCGTCTCTGTGCCTGTGCTTGTCTCCGGCTTCGGCGTTCGCGCAGAAGAGCACGAGCCAGGCGGTGACTGCAGCCGCCGCCTCGGAGCGGCCGCTGATCGTCTCCGGGAAAGTTAGCGCTGACGGAAAAAGTTTGCTCACCGACATTGATTCGGAATGGACGGTCACCAACGCCGACACTTTGAAGGGCCATGAGGGTCGCCTGGTCACAGTTAAATGCTACGTGGACACCGAAAGAAATCGCCTTCAGGTTCTTACCGTACGTCGGGTCGCAAGTGAAATGAGTTCTGCGGTCCGGCAGTCCGATTCCGCCTTCCGCCGCTAGCTTTGCATCTCCCGCGCGTGGCCGGTTTTTCGCGGGCCGACCCTGCAGCTTGCTTCAATTTGATGTTACCCTAGTATTTCTGAAGCTTTGCAACCCGCGTCTGGGGCGCGCTCGGCTGCAATTTGGTAGTTTTCCTTCCGAACTCTTGCTGAGGAGCGAGCTAATGAAAGTTGGTATGTTAACCGGCGGGGGAGACTGCCCCGGCCTTAATGCTGTTATTCGCGCCATCGTTCGCAAGGGAGTCTTTCACTATCACGACGAATTTGCGGGCTTTCTGGAAGGCTGGCGCGGACTCCTGGAAGACAAGAGCACCGTACTTGACCTCGAAGCCGTCAGTGGGATCCTGCCTCGCGGCGGCACCATTCTACGCACTTCGCGGACGAATCCTTCCAAGCGCCCTGACGGGATTGACCGCTGCATCGCTGCCCTGGAAAAAAGCTCGGTCGAAGCCCTGATTGCCATTGGGGGCGATGACACCCTGTCCGTCGCCCAGAAACTATATGAGCGGGGAGTCAAAGTTATCGGCGTTCCCAAGACGATTGATAACGATCTGGGCGGCACCGATTACACTTTCGGCTTCGATACTGCCTGCAACGTAGTGTGCGAGGCGATCGACCGCGTACATACCACCGCCGAGGCGCATAACCGCGTGATGGTCGTGGAAGTCATGGGCCGCGATGCCGGCTGGATTGCCTTGTACAGCGGCATCGCCGGCGGCGCCGATGTAATCCTGATCCCCGAACGGCCGTTCGATGTGGACAAAGTTGCCGACTCCATCCGTCAGCGGCACGAACGGGGACGCTATTTCTCGATTGTCGTAGTGGCGGAAGGCGCCAAGTTCGCGTCAGAGTCAGGTGACGGCGCTCCCATCTTGCAGGACATGGGAAAAGACGAATTCGGGCACGCCAAACTGGGGGGAGTCGCCAATATTCTGGCTCGCGAAATCGAGAAGCGCACCGGATTCGAGACTCGCGCTGTCGTGCTGGGGCATATCCAGCGCGGAGGGTCCCCCAGCGCTTTCGACCGGGTGCTGGCCACGCGCTACGGACTGGGCGCTATTGACATGGTTCATCGCGGCGAATTCGGCTGCATGGCCGCGCTGCGCGCCAACAAAATCGTTTCTATTCCGCTGAAGGACGCGATTGCCCGCAATCGCGTGGTAGACAACGAAATGATCGAGATCGTGGACGGCCTTTTCGAGGAGATCGGGGTCAAGGAAGCCGCTGGCCGATAACGCCTGCCGAAGAACGCGGCCGGTCCGGGCCTTCGCTCGCGAATGCGGGCGAAGGCTTTCTACTTTTTGCCCTCCAGTTGGGATACATTGAAGAGCGATTGCCTGCGCCACGATGCAGACCATCTACTTCCGCCTGGCCCCTACGCTGCTTCCGCTGATCGAGTTGGCGCTGATGCTTGGGGCGGCGCTGCTGATCATCCGATCCGCCAGACGGCCCCTCCCGCGCGCCGAAAGTGCGCTCGATCAGGCGTTCGATCGCGGCTTTCAGATTCTCGCTGGAGAGCGGAAATTCGCCCCTCTCGTCATCGGACTGGCGGTGGTTCTCACGCGAATTTGCCTGATCCCCGTGCTCGGCGTTCCTCAGCCGAGATTCCACGACGAATTCAGCTACCTGCTCGCGGCCGACACGTTTGCCCACGGGCGAGTTACCAATCCCACGCATCCCATGTGGGTTTTCTTTGAAACTTTCCACGAGATCCAGCAGCCGACCTACATGTCCATGTATCCCCCGGCCCACGGGTTGGCGCTCGCCGCAGGACAGCTTCTGGGAAATCCTTGGATCGGCCAACTTCTGGCGACCAGCGCAATGTGCGCTGCACTCTGCTGGATGCTGCAGGGCTGGATGCCCGCACGCTGGGCGCTGTTTGGCGGACTTCTCGCCGCCCTAAGGCTTGGTCTGCTCAGCTATTGGATGAACGGCTACTGGTGCGCTTCCGTTCCAGCCTTGGCCGGAGCGCTGGTTCTCGGAGCGTGGCCGCGGATTCGCAAGCGACCGTCTGTCCGTCAATCTCTGATTTTGGCGATCGGGCTGGTAATTCTCGCGAACAGTCGTCCGTATGAAGGACTCTTGTTCTCACTGCCGGTTGCGGTGGCGATGTTTACATGGCTAGCGCGCGCCAAGCCCGAGATACGAAAGCGAGGGTTCGCTCGGGTTGCGCTTCCCATCACGGCGGTGCTCATAGTAGGCGCGTTCGCGACCGGCGCCTACTACCGGCGCGTTACTGGTTCGCCCTTCCGCATGACGTATCAGATAGAGCGGGCTCAATATTCTCCGGCGCCGTATTTTATTTGGCAAAGACCCGGCCCCATGCCTGTCTATCACCACGCCGTGCTGCAAGCTTACTATCAGAGCGAACTCGACGACTTTAATCGCAACCGCACGCTGTCGGGATACCTGTTCAGGGCCGCGCAGAAAGCCGCCAATTGGTGGCGAATCTATCTCGGTCCCCTGCTGACAGTTCCGCTGCTCGCTGCCCCAGCCGTTGTGCGTCGGCACAAGATGCTTTTGCCACTCGCCATCTGCGGAACCATGGTCGCGGGATTCTCCGTGCAGACCTGGACCCTGGCTCACTACTTTTCTCCCGCCACCGGTGCGCTTTACATTCTGCTGATGCAGGCCATTCGCGAACTTCGTCAGTGGCGAGTTCGCAGCGGTTTCGGGCCGGCGATGGTTTCAGCCATCCCTCTGCTGGCCTGTTCCATGATTGTTGTGCGCATCGCCGCTGCCGTCACGCATACGCCGATCGAACCTGCATGGCCCAGAGGGAACATCGAGCGGGCATCGGTGGTACGGCAGTTGGAATCCATACCCGGCCGTCACCTCGTTTTCGTTCGCTATGACGCCGATCATGATCTGAATCAGGAGTGGGTCTGGAACCGGGCTGAGATTGATGAAGCAAAGGTCGTTTGGGCACGCGACATGGGAGCCCCGGCCGATCGCAAACTGGTTAACTACTTCAAAGACCGAGCTGTCTGGACGATCAATCCCGACGACGAGCCGTTAAAGCTTGACCCAGTTTCTTCTACGCCAGCTGAGCCAGGTCCTTCGGCTGTGACGGCGCCATGAGTTTCAGCCGCGGAGTCTGACCCCGAAGAATGTTGCCGAGGAGGCGTGAGCTGCCAGCATCGAATCAGGCCAGTTCTAGCGGATGGTTGACCGCGCGCCGCCTGAGAGCGCACGCGTTGATCTTCGCGATTTCTCTCTGGGGTGTCTACGCCTGGCAACTCTCCACGCCCGGACTGCGCGACCGTAGCGGCAACCTCAAGGGAACCGACTTCCTCCACTTTTACACACTCGGCTTGCTGGCCAACGAGCATCGCGGTACCGATCTTTACGAAATGGGTCCGCAGGCCCAAATGGCGGCCGAGCATGTCCCGCAGGCGGCGGGAATCCGGTATCTGCCACTCTATCCTCCGCAAGTTTCGCTGCTGTTCGCGCCGCTGGCTCGACTGCCATACGGCCACGCCATGGCTGTTTGGTGGACGGTCTCGGCGCTTCTCTATGGAATCTGCTGCTATGCATTCTGGGCCAGGTGTCCGAATCTCGCACGCTATGGCGGGATCGTGGTGCTCGCGGCGCTGGGATATCCCGCGTTCTTTCACCTCATCGCATGGGGGCAAACTTCGGCGCTAGCGCTAGCCTGCTTCACAGGAATGTTTTTGCTGCTCCGCCGGAAACATGGATTTCTTGCGGGTCTTCTTCTGGGATGCCTCGCGTTCAAGCCCCAACTGGCGCTGGGACCGACCTTGGTTCTTCTGTTAGCCGGAAACTGGACAATACTGGCCGGAGCGGTTCTATCCGCAGCAGCGCAGTTCGCAGTCGCCGTCGCATTCTATGGATCCCAGCCACTCATCCGCTGGATTGAATGCCTGCGCAGCACGCCTTCGCTGTTGCCGCTGCTCGAACCTAAGCCTTACCAGACGCACTGCCTGCGGACCTTCTGGAGCATGCTCGCCCCCTGGCCCGGCGTTGCCTTCGTTCTCTATCTTCTCAGCGCAGCCGCGGCAATCGCGATCGCGGCCGTCATCTGGCGCCGCAACCGAGAAACAGACATGGGAATTGGCTTTTCTGCCTTACTGCTGATTTCCGTTCTCGTCGCACCCCATCTTACGGTTTATGACTTGGTGATTCTGGTTCCGGCGATTCTGCTCCTAGCCAATCGCATCATCGCATCACCCGAGCAACCCGCAGCGCGCCGCCTCGGCGTTGTGCTCTATCTGGTCTATGCGCTGCCGCTGCTGGGCCCGCTGGCCCGCTGGACGCACTTGCAACTCTCGGTAATTGCGATGTCGGTCTGCCTGATTGGGATCTGGAAATGGACTTCTCGCGAGACACCGGCTTCGCCTCCTGCAGCATCATCGTAAAGCGGCCGTTCAATGGTTGCCGAAGAGAAACTCCAGCGCTTCCGGGAATCGTCTGGCCCACGATGCCTCGTTGTGCGAAGCCCCTTCTTCGATGACGACGCGAAGGCGCGAATCGTCGAGCCCGGCGTGCCGAATGATACCGGCTAATTCTCTAACATCATCCACGGTGCTCTGATCGCGTTCTTTGCGGCCCGTTTCCGCCGTTCCGACGCCGAGGTAAATTTTTCCTGTCCAGTGGCCGAGGTTGCGGCTTTCGCGAATTGCCTGCCGGTTTGACGCCCACAATGAAGGACTCTCAAGCAACAACCTGCCAAACACTCCCGGACGCACATCGGCTGTATAGAGGGCAATCAGCGCCCCGAGCGACGATCCGCCCAGACCTGTATTCTCCGGTCCAGTGGCCACGCGATAATTCCGCGCCACGAAGGGCATGATCTCCTTGATCAGAAAGTCGGGATAGCGATTGCCACGAGCGCGCAACATCATGGGATGCAGGGAGCGGTGCGGCATATACTCGCGAATGCGCGCCCGGCCGGTATTGTCCACGCCCACCAGAATCATCGGCGGAATCGCGCCCGAACGAATCAGGCGGTCGGCCGTTTCGTCCGCCTGCCACTCGACGCCGGCGAAGGCGCTCGACGACTCGAACAGATTCTGCCCGTCGTTCAGATAGAGGACTGAATAACGGCGACCGGCGTTTTCGGCATCGTCGTATCCCGGTGGCAACCACACCCGCACAAACCGGGTATTGCGGAAGGTCCGGCTGCGGAACGGGTGCAGGCGCAGATCGCCGGTCGCGGATTCCCCTCGAATAAACGGGGAGGCTTCCTGGCTGTCAGTTGTCTGGGTTGGCGCCATCAGGAAAGGATCTGTTTCAAGAATACATCGGAGCGCGGCTTCACGCACTTCCACTCTTGCTTTTCATCTTGATCGCAACCGCCAAAATTGTAATCAGAGCAATCAGGGTTAGCGATATCAGACACAAGATGCACCAGGTTTCGAGCACGAAGCCCTCGACATAGGTGAGATACAGCGCGAAGGCCAGCCCGGCACATGCCGCTCCCAGCAGGCGAAGCGGCGTCTCCGGCCGGGATTTCCACGCGGTGGAGAAAAGCAGCAGGATTCCATAACCGGCCATGCCGATCCCTGCCACCGGAATGCCCACGATGCTCGAATACTCGCTGCGGTTCACGATATCGCAGCTGAACTTTTCGCTGAAATCGCAGAATTGAGTTGAGGACTTGGCATAGTGGCGCTGTAACGACACCGCTGAAACGATAACTCCCGCCATGGCCAGCGCGGCGATCAGCGCAAACAGCCAGGAAGGACCAACTGAAGACGGAGGCAAAGTTTGCGTCACGGCAGGCTGCATCCCGTCTTCTCGCTCAGGGCTTCCAGTGACAACTCGCCTTCTTTCGGCGGATCCATTCCGAACTGCCAACTCGGAAACAACTTCACGCCGGCCACCTTGCACTCCGGAGCCAGTTCCTTCGATCCCTTGATGGCGCATTCGACGTAGGGCACGTACTTGAAAGCCGCTCCAAATTCGTGCTTCTGATCCAGGCAATGGGGACACCAGTAAAGTCCGTACATCCTGGCCTGCTTGGTGGCCAGACACTTGGCGAAGCTATCGTACTTATGATTGCGGTAGTACCAACCACCAAGGTAAGCGCCAGCCAGCAGCAGCACGATAATTCCCCAGGTCAGCGCCTTCTTTGCCGGGCCCTGATCGGAACTCTGGTTTTCGCGCTGCTTTTGCCTTTCCCGCCGCTGATCTGACATATTCGGTTTTATATCACGGGCGCGCGGACTCCGGGGTCACGCCGCTACCTGCAGCGCTCCCGGGAGCACGTCAATCTGCTCGCAATGCAGCGTTAGTACTTCCCCGTCCACCATCACGTCCACCGGCGCATCGAGACTGAACTCGATCGAACGGGCCGCCTTTCGTTCCGCCAGAGGATGCTCGATGTGGGTTCCGTCATAAAGCGTCGGCAAGTTGCGGATCAGGCCCAGCCGTCCAATCGGCCCCCAGCGAACGTATTCAATCAATCCATCGCCGATGTCGGCTTTGGGCGCGATCATCATCGTGCCGCCGGTGAACTTGCTGTTGTTGAAGGTCAGGAAAAGGCAGCGTCGATTGTCGAAGTCGGCTTCTCCCGCGACGCGAACCGGAAACGGCCGTCGCCGGAAGCGGGCCAGCGTCAGAAAAATAGATGCCACATAGCCGGGCTCTCCCCACGCGCTGAACCGCCGCGCGCGCAGCGTGGCAACATCGGCGGCGAACCCTACGCTGAGAAGATTGATGTAGTGCAGGACGCCTTCCCGGTGGCGCAGGCGCATCACATCGCATGTCCGGGTGCGCCCGGAAACGAGGACCTCAATGGCGTGCTCTACGCCGCGATCGCTGAAATCACGGAGAAACGAATTGCCCGTTCCCAGCGGCAGAAAGCCGAGCGTCGGCGGATCAGCTCCGACGGCATCAGGAAAGAGGCCGTTCACAATCTCGTAGGAAGTCCCATCGCCACCGACGGCAATGAACCGCCGCGCGCCGAGCCGGTAAGCCTCTCGGGCGATCTGGCTGGCTTCGCCGGGGCGAGCGGTCTCCTTCGTTTCCACCGCAACGCCACCGGAACGCAGTCGTGCCAGCGCATCAGGCAGGAGCCGCAGACTGCGGCCGCCGCCCGCAGCCGGGTTCACGATAGCCAGGTAGGATTGCCCCAAGCTCTTGCTCACGTTTCAGATTTCATCCAAGCAGGTTCGTGTCCCGCCATCGTCAAGTCATCACAGCGCTACGACTGCTTTTCTGTCTACCGACTTGCCAATCTCTTCGGCAAGCATCTGGCGCTTGATCTTCATGGTTGCGGTCCGGGGAAAATCCTTGCCCCAGACCAGATATCCGCCAACACGCTTGTAATCGGGCAGGCGCCGGTTGCGGGCGACCATCTCCTGCACGAGACCGCTGTCCAGTTGCTGACTCGAATCCAGGCGCAGGACCAGTAACAGGCTCTCGCGGCCGAGATGCTTCCTGGGCCAGACGTAATTCGCGGCAAAGATGCAGTGCTCCTTCACCGCCAAGCCGTCGAATATGTTCTCGATGTCCTCGGGGTAGATATTCTTGCCGCCCTCGGTCACGATCATGTTCTTCTTGCGTCCGAAAAGCTGAAGATGACCTTTGCCGTCGAGTCGTCCGAGGTCGCCGGTCAAGAGCCAGCCTTCAACGATGGTCTCGAGCGTAAGCTCAGGGTCGTCCAGGTAGTGGGACATGATTGTCTTGCTGTGCGCCACCACCTCTCCGACTCCCTCGTCGTTCGGATTCAGGATGCGCACATCCACGCCCGGCAGGGGTTTGCCGACCGTATCCGCGCGAAAGGGTTTGAGATCGTTGAGCGTGAGCACCGTACCGGCTTCAGTGAGGCCATAGCCGTTTACGACCGGCAATCCGAGGTCGTAGAAGAACTGCATCGTGCTCGGCTCGAGGAAAGCCCCGCCGGTAAAAAACGCCAGCAACTGTCCTCCGAACGCGCGGTGTACGCCGGGAAGGAGTCTGCGGCTGAGCTTGACTTTCGCGCGGTTGCGGGTGAGGAGCCGGTTCGTCGCAATCATCGAGTTGAGGAGCGCCCGCTTCCATTTTGGCAGCTCGTCGAACTTTGCCCGCAGTCCGCGCTCGAGATTTTTCAGGATCATCGGCACCAGCGCAACATAGGCGATCCGGTAGCGCACGAACGCATCGCGCACAAACTCCGGCC
>Ga0070733_10001801_pt1 | contig 15733 bp, 6 predicted proteins | sample Coa_R1_9_FD_66450 | JGI IMG/M metagenome (GOLD analysis project Ga0070733, IMG submission 66450) | Surface soil microbial communities from Centralia Pennsylvania, which are recovering from an underground coalmine fire - Coalmine... | ecosystem: Environmental > Terrestrial > Soil > Unclassified ... | reverse complement strand
GATGACTACTGGCGGACCCTGCCGCGCGGCGATGATCTTGTCCGGCTCGGCAGCCGACAAAATCCCCAGCGCGAACGCTCCACTCAGCCGCCTCACGGCGCGGCGAACGGCGTCTTCGAGCGCGATGGGTGCGCCCTTCGCCTCCGCGTCTGCCTGCAGCTGTTCGATGAGGTGCGCGATGATCTCGGTGTCGGTCTCGGTAACGAATTTGTGGCCCTGCGCCACCAGTTCGCGCTTCAGCTCAAGATAGTTCTCAACAATGCCGTTGTGCACCACCACGATGCGGCCCGTGCAGTCGCGATGCGGATGCGCATTCTCTTCGGTCGGGCGGCCGTGCGTGGCCCAGCGCGTGTGGCCGATGCCGAAGGTGCCTTCGAGCGGATTGTTCCGAAGCACCTGCTCCAGGTTGGCGAGCTTGCCGGGAGCGCGCCGCACATCCAGCGTGGAATGCGACGGGCGGCCCACGGCAATGCCGGCCGAGTCATATCCGCGGTACTCCAGCTTGCGCAGCCCCTCCAGGATGACAGGGACCACCTGTTTGGGTCCGACGTAGCCAACAATGCCGCACATGTTTCGATTTTATCGGAAGGCGCGAAGCGGCCCCGCAGAACCTGCCCAGATAGCAGCCCGGAAACCAGCCCGGTTCCGTACGGCCAAAGGAGCAATCCGTCCTTATTGTGGGTTCTGCTCCGTGCCCGCTGGCTTTGAGTTCGGCTTCGCTTCCTGCCCCGCTGGCTTTGTGTCGCCATCTGCCGGATTCTCTTCTTTGTCAGCCGGAGCCGCTTCTTTCTCTGCGGCCTTGGGCTGAATCGACACCAGCTCCACTTCAAAGATCAGCGTTGCGTTTGGCGGAATCGTCTCGCCCGCGCCGCGCTCGCCATACCCAAGCTGGGGTGGCACAAAAAGCTGCCACTTTGAACCGGCAGGCATTAGCTGTAACGCCTCGGTCCAGCCTTTGATGACGCCTTTCACTGGAAAGGTCACCGGTCCATCGTGCTTGGAGGAGCTGTCGAACTCCGTACCGTCAAGAAACGTGCCACGATAGTTGCAGACCACGGTATCGTCGGCGGAAGGTTTGTTGCCGGTGCCGGCAGTCATGACCTTATATTGCAGGCCGCTGGGCAGCGTCACCACGCCGTCCTTCGCCTTGTTGGCGTCGAGGAATGCCTGGCCCTCAGCCAGCGACTTCTGCGCTTTCTCTTCGCGTTCCGCCATCAGCTTCTTGCGGAACTCCTCCTGCGCAGCAGTCAGGACGGCGCGCGCTTCGTCTTCCGTCAGGATGGTCTTGCCGCCGGCATACGCATCGGCAAAGCCCTTGCCGATGCTGGCGGGGTCGAGCTCGATGCCCTGCTTCTTGAAGCCGGCGCCCATCTGCATGCCGAGCGCGTAGCTGGTCTGTTCCTTGCTGTCTTTAAACTCGGGATGCAGCGCCGGGGCCGGAGCGCTCTGCGCTCCTCCGGACGGGGTCTGCCCTGCGGGCGGCGGGTTCTGCTGAGCGCCGGACGAAGAGGGGCCCTGAGCGTCTCCCGGCTTGTCCTGCGCTGTTGCGGCCACGGCAAAGAGAGCGGCAGCCAAAATTGCAATCCATGTTTTTGTCATTGGGGGTCCTCGGAGTGTCTTTTCGACATTATTTCAGCCTGGATGGGGCCATCCAGGAGTGAACGGCCGGAACAAAAATGAAAATTCGGTTGCTCAAATTACTCTTCGATCCGGTAGCTGAACTCCTCGATCACCGGATTGGTCAGCACGTCGCGGGCGATGCGCTCCACTTCCGCCTGCGCGGCTTCGCGGGCAACTCCGTCAGCGAGCCCGAGCTCGAAGTACTTGCCCTGCCGCACTCCGGTAACGCCGGCGAATCCGATCTTGCGCAGCGCGTTGTGGATGGTCTGGCCCTGCGGATCGAGAACCGACGACTTTAACGTGACATAGACATGAGCCTTCATCATCCGCGATTATAGTAGTTCCGGCGGTGTTCGCAGTCCGCCGGCGGCGGGGATTCGGCCAAACTCAACAGAACGCATCCAATTCCGGACCCGGGAGAATGCAACGCAATGGTGAACTATCTTGAGCTGCCGGTCGGCGATCGCTGCCCTGAAGTGTTCCGCGTCGTGATCGAAATTCCGAAAGAGGGCTCGCAGAAATTCGAGTATGACAAACAGTTGCACGTCTTCAAGCTCGATCGCAACCTGCATTCGCCCGTGCACTACCCCGGCGACTACGGCTTCATTCCTTCTTCGCTGAGCGACGACGGCGATCCGCTGGACGTGCTGGTGCTGGTTCCCCATCCCACCTTCCCGGGATGTGTGCAGGAGGTGCGGCCCATCGGCTTGCTTGAGATGCTGGACCAGGGCGTGCTCGACGAGAAGGTGCTCGCTGTAGGCAAGAACAACCCGCGCTACACCAATGTGTGGAACTACACCGATATCTATCCGCACCTGCTCAAGGAGATCACCCACTTCTTTTCGATCTATAAGGATCTCGAGGGCAAGCGCGTGGAGGTAAAGGGCTGGCGCGACGCCTCGTATGCACGCGACCAGGTGGTCAAATCGGTGAAGGCATTCGATGCCAGGAAGCTCAAGACGGCGGAAGCTGTCGCTGGGACGGGAATTTAGCACCGATCAGCCCAGATCCGGAGCGGAACAGAGCGGCTCAACGGATCAATCCGTTGCCGATGCCGCCGCCAGCCGCCGAGCGCGCGGAGCGGCCGTGAGCCAATAGAGCACTGGCCCCATCAATCCAACGATCACGGCAAACGCCAGCGCCGGCATGGCCCCGATCGCCGAGCTTGAGTGCGCCAGCAGCTTGTCTCCGCGCGAAGCCCACAGCGCGTAGCCGATCAGCACAGCTGGTCCCACGCCCAGCGAACAGGCGAACGCCAGGTTGCCCGCCTTGAACGGCCGCCGCAGTCTCGGCTCGCGGATGCGCAGGACCACGAGCGCGACGAACTCGAGCAGCAGGCTCGATCCATAAAGAATCAGGTCGATGGAGATGAGCCGCTCAAACGGCAGCTTGAGCGCCAGCGCCCAGGCCAGTCCGCAAAACAAGACGCTCACCCAGGGCACCGCGCGGCCGTTGCGGCGCGCAAACACGCGCGGCAGCATGCCATCCTCGGCCATGGCCATGGGCAGGCGCGTGTAGCTCATCACCAGTGCGTTGAACATGCCGATTCCGGTGATGCAGCCGCCCACTACGATCGCAATGCCCAGCAGCGGCCCGCCGATCGTCTTGGCAGCCGTCATCCAGTCGCCGGTAGCAAAGCTCTCCACCGAAAGGCCGGTCAGCGCCATCGCCAGCAGCGGCAGCACGTAGGTCACCGCGACCAGGATCGTGCAGGCAATCATGGCGCGCGGATAGTTGCGCTGCGGATTTTCCACTTCCTGCGCTACGGTCGATGCGTTGTCCCAGCCCATGTAGTTCCATAGAGCGACGAGAATCGCCGTCGACAGCGCCGATTCCGAAGCCGGCGCGCTCCACTGTACCGATGGATGCTGCGCCACGCCGTGCCAGAGTCCAAGCACCACAAAAATGCCGAATGGCGCCAGCAGCAACGCCGAGAGCCACACGGAATCCTCGCCCACTGCCGGCGCTCCGCGCAGATTCCACACGCAGCAGAGAATCACCACCGCAAGCGACCACAGATAGCCGCGCGTGCCCGCCGTCAGCTCTGGATTGAACTTGCCGAGGTAGAGAACGAAGATGGCAGGATAAATCGCCATGTCGAAGATGCTCGCTGCCAGCGAGAGCCATCCTTCCTGGTATCCCCAGAAAGGCCCCATTGCGCGGCGCACCCACACATAAAAGCCGCCCTCAGCCGGCAGCGCGCTGGCCAGCTCGCCGATCATCAGCGCCGTGGGCAGGCTCCACAGAACCGGCAGCACCATCAGAATGACGATGGCCTTCGCGAATCCGGCGCCGCCTAGGATGTCTTCAATGGCGTATGGGCCACCCGACACCATGAAGAACGTGGCGGCAATCAGCGGCACAACCCGCATCTTGCGCCGGCCCGGATTCTGCTGGAAATACATGAATTTGAATCTAACAATATTTGACTTGCGCAGAAAGAGAAATCGCGTCCGCGAGCTTGTTTTTTCGATGCGGCGCAGCGGCACTCAGCGTTGCTCTACCGCCGCAATCTCCAGCGCGAAAGCAGATCCTCGCGCCAGCTCTTATGCACGGTTTCGGACGGGGAGTTTTCGCCTCGCTCTGCGCGCTCATGCAATCTGAGTTGACCGGCATCTTGGGCCATCTCTCTTGGGGTCGGACGCGGGCGCCCCGGCGATCGATTTCCGCGTCTTCAGTGGTCGGTCGCCAAGGCATATTTCGCAACGCGCGATCGCAGCGCGACTGACCTCCGGCGCGGGCATCGCCAATCCGGTATAATTGCGGCGGTAGACCCGGAGAGATGGCCGAGTGGCTGAAGGCGGCGGTTTGCTAAACCGTTATACGGGCTAAAACCTGTATCGGGGGTTCGAATCCCCCTCTCTCCGCCAGCGTTTGCTCTCTCCGCCAGATGTTCCTTCCCTCTATTGACTTTCAAGGTCGACTCGAACTCACCTCGCATATTTCCCGCCAATTTCCCCTCAACTCAAAGCGCAAACTGGCCGGAACGTATGCTCCGAGCCAGAGCAACGGGCGGGAAATCGTCGATTTTCTCTGTCGAGGATTCGGGCGGTCGCTTTCGGGTTCGACGGGTCTGGGTCTTTCTTCGTGCTGAGTCTCTCGTTGTGCTGAGTCTCTTGTTGAAGAAGCATCGACCATCAGCCTTCGACTAGCTCGCCTTTGGGCGTGATGTGTATCGGCTTGCCGTTGAATCGCCTGAAAGCAAATCCGTTGTAGGTCTCGCTGTAAGTACGCGCCAGATCCTGAAGGACGGCGATGCCAACCTCTTCTCCAAGCTGGAGCCCCGCGGCGTCATCGGAGCGGAAGTGAATTCCCGCCCAGTTGCGGGCCATGGAGATGTTGGACGCAAGCTTGTTGATCTCGTCGTTAATGGTAGGCGAGTAGTTAGTGCAAGCCTGCAGGGTGAGGCCGTCGGGGCTGGGTTCGACGAGTCCCGGAAAAAGCATGTCTCCATCGAAGCAGGCCTTGAGAATGACGGCACAGGCTCCGGCGATGGCGGCGTGGCCAGCCGGGTAGGAAGGATGCATGGGGCAGCCTTCGGGATAGGCCTGGGGAAGAAGATAACTGCCGGTCTGAGCATAGACGGCGTCGACCGCGCCGGAATGAAGGATGGAATCGTGAATGGGATAGTTGCGCGCGCCGGTGCGTGTTTGATGAATGAGGCCTCCCACGGCTTCGGGGCGAACGCGGCGATGCACCATCCATTTCTGGCAGTAAGCGGCTTTCAGCGCAGGGCTGACGACTCTGCCAACCCAGTCGAGAGCCTCGGCGGGCCCGAAGGTGGCGAAGCCCTCTTCAACCGTTGAATAACGATACGGGTTGTTGCCGCTCTTGAACTGGTTGCAATTGAGGATGGTCTGGGCGGTGGAGTTGATGAGGATGAGGGCGGCGGTGAGATAGGCCTGGGGCGCGAAATCGTAGTGGACGTATTCGGCCAGGTCACGTCCCGTTCGGATGTAGCGCGGCGTCGAATCGTATTTCTGGAACCGCCACGGCAGAAAGCCCTGTTGAATCTGCGCCCACTCGGCGAAATCTGTCATGAAATCGCCCGCTTGAGCGGGTAGGGTGAGCTTCTGCTCGACACGGAACGCGCCCATCGGAATGGGTTTGAGCAGAAACTGTGAGAGATAGGGTCCGTTGGAGTCGCCGGGCGTCAGGCCGCGGAACGACGCGGCGGGATCCTGGCCAAGGCTCTCGGCGGCTTGCCGGACAATCCTGGATTTTGAAAATTCAGCGAAGGGAACATCGCGGCAAAGCGATTGCCAATACAACTCCGCTACGTCGGATGCCGCATCGTGCGAAGCGATGGAGGGCGCGGGCGGCAGATCGAAGGTCTGGGGGTCGCCGCCTTCCATGGCGAAGGCAAATCCCGATTGCGGGTTGCTCTGGCGCCGGCCGCCAGAGCGCGGGATGCGCTCGAAGTCCTCGAACTTGCCGGATTTGACGGCCGCGAGAAGGGACTCGTATGCCCTCGGCTCGACCTCGCCGTACCGATTCTGCGGAAGGCCCTTGGCATAGCAACCAATGCGGCCAGGCAAACCGTCTTCGTCTCCATTGGATTTCATGGAAGCGATCGGGCGCGAGCTTTGCGCGATTGCCGCCTGTTTCCTGATGTCCAGCCCGGCCTGGAGCCTTGAACTCTCCGGCCTTGTCGAACTGCCTGCTGCCGCGACTCGCGGGAGCGACACCGTGGCCAGCGCACCTGCGAAGAACCGCCTTCGAGTCAGCCTTTTCCACACCGGGACGAGCACCTCCTCGGTCAGCAGACCGCAAGCGGATTTGGGGATCTGTACGAAAGACGAAGACAGGCCAATCCGGTGCCTGATTCTGTCCCGCCCCGGCGAGCCATGTCAAGCAGGCCAAAGCTGCAGGGAGAACGGCAGGACCAAGGTACGCCGCGGTGCGGAAAGCACAAATCGAGATCTCCGATGGATGCCTTAGAAAAACGATCTTGACACTCCGTTGTTCCCTATGGCACTCTCCCTGAGAATCAACGGCCCAGAATATCTGTTGAAAAAGCGCGAAGCGCTGTAGGTACTCTTTCCTTCTTTTCTCCGTCTGGTCGGAATTGTCGCAGCGGGAATGCCTGCTGCGATTCAGTTTTCTGTGGATCACTTCGGGCGATTCCCCGTCGTCGCCAATGACCCGCAGCTCTGGCATCCGCCGCTAAATTTCATCGGATCGTCTCTTCGGAGATCCGTTGAATCCGCAAGCTGAAAGCTCCAGCACCGGCAACTTTCGTCGTTCGAAAATCATCCCCCAGGGTCGTTAAGCAGTTCATAACTCAGCAAGACAGCAATTGGGTTAGTTGTCTAGTTATGGTGTCGAGAAACTGGACTCGTAGCGTCTCAGGGCAACGCATCGGTTCCTTGCGTCTGCGCGTGGTTGCGTGCCTTCTCGTCTGCTCCCAGGCGATGTATGGAATGCCGTCGGAGGCCATGGTCTCCGCAACGGCGACGGCCCCGGCGATGGAAGCGCGAGCGCCGTTCATGCTGCCCGCAAGTTGGAGCGATCCACTCGATCTGACCGCCGTCGCGCAGGGCCGTCCCCTGCCGATGCTGCCATTGCCCGATTCAGCCATCGAAGGAGCGGATGCGGGCAGACTGCCTCAGCTGCTGGCGTTCAACAGCCAGGAGCGGGCGGGCGACGACTCGGCGCAGTCGACTGGCCAGGGTGTGGTTTTTACTCCCGCGGCGGTCGAATTCAACAATGTCGTGCTTGGAGCCGCGAGCGCGGCGGTCAAGGTAACGGCTCATAACTACACGACTTCACCGGCCAAATACTCCGCGTCCACGGGACTGAAGGAGTTCAAGCTCACAGCGGCAACATGCCCCCTGCAGGGGAGCGCAAAGACGCTGGCGCCCGGGGCCACATGCACATTTGAAGCGGCATTCGCGCCCACGGCGCTGGGGACTTCCCGCGGGTCGATTACGTTGACTGCCGGAACGGCGAAGTACACCCTCGACCTCGCGGGGACCGGCGTGGCGGCCAAGCTGGACTTCTTCCCGGCTTCGGCAAATTTCGGCGATGCGGGCCTGAAGACGACCAGCGAACCCATCAAGGTCACCGCCAGCAATTTCAGTAAATCGCCGGTCAAATATCAGAGCTCATCGGGATCGAACGAGTTCAAGATCGAGGGCGGAACATGCCCGCTGCCGGGGAACGGAAAGACCCTTGCGTCCGGGGCCTCGTGCACGTTCGAAGTGGCCTTTGCGCCCACGGCGAGCGGGGCCGCTCACGGCGAGATCACGTGGAGCGACGGAACGGCCAACGCCACCTTCAGCCTGAGCGGAACGGGAGTCGCGGCGAAGCTGGAATTCAGCCCCTCCGATGCCGCCTTTGGGGATGTGGTGACTGGCGCCACAAGCCCCGCAAAGACGGTGGAGATTCACAACTACACGGGCTCGGTGGTGCGCTACCTTAGCTCGACGAGCCTGACCGAGTTCAAGCTTTCGAGCACGACATGCCCACTGCCTGGCAATGGAAAGACGCTGGAGCCGGACGCCTCCTGTTCCTTTACCGCCGAGTTTGCGCCGACTAAAGCGGGAGCGGCGGCCGGCGACATAAAGTTCAGCGACGGCAAGACCACCGGCACATTCGCGCTGACCGGCACCGGGACATCGGTGGCGGCGCATGCAAACGCCGGCGGGCCCTACACGGGAAAGATAGATACCGCGGTCAGCTTTAATGGGTCCCACTCCACCGCACCCACCGGCGAGAAGCTCACAGCCTTCGCATGGAACTTTGGCGATGGTGCAACCGGGACGGGAGCGCAGCCAAGCCACACCTATACGAAGGCCGGCGCCTTCAACGTCAAGCTGACGGTGACCGACTCCAGCGGCGGAACGGGCTCGGCGACCACGACCGCAACGATCGCCGCCGGCCAAACGGCGCCAACCATCAGCGGCTTCTCGCCGACATCGGGAACCGTCGGTACGTTGATTCAAGTCAGCGGGACGAACCTTTCCTCGCCTGGAATCTCCCCTCCGCAGATCTCGCTGAAACAGCAGTCCGCCGGATTGCTTCCCGCACCGATCAGCGCCTACACCAGCAGCACCCTTTCGTTTGTGATTCCGCCCGGAGCCTCGACCGGCCCGGTCGAAGTGACCGTGGGTACCTTGAGCGCGACCTCGTCCGGAACATTGACGGTCAATCCCTCGTCGAGCTACACGCTCGGAGTCTCGCCTTCTACAGCAAAGGTGATCCAGGGCCAGTCGACCGCGCTCGCCGTGACGTTGAACAGCACCAACGGTTTCAGCGGCCTGGCTAATCTGGGGGTGACGGGTCTGCCCAGCGGAGTGACGGCGAACTTCAGCCCGGCAACGGTCGCGGCCGGCCAGGTTTCCACACTGACGATTTCGGCCCCGGCCAACCAGTCGGTGAGCACCTCGACCATCACCGTGACGGCCTCGGCGACCATCAACGGGCAGTCGTTCAGCCAGACGGGAACGGCGTCGGTGCAGGTTCAGGCCATCACGACGAGCTTCCTGGGGCGTACCGTCGTGGATGACGCGGCGCAGGAACCGCTGGCGGGGGTGACGGTTTCGTTCGTTGGGCAGGACGGCGCGGGCCGCACAACAGGGTGCTCGGGCTCGACCATTTCCGATGCGGGTGGAAATTTCGTGCTGAGCAATCTGCCCACCAGCTGCACGGGGCCGCAGCTGATCTCGTATAACGGCGCGACGGCAACTTCGCCGGCGGGCAAGTACGCGGGAGTGAATCTGACCTACACTCTGACGGCCAGCCAGGTGACTACGTCCCCGGTGCTGGTGCATCTGCCGCGGATCGACAACGCCGAGACGGTTGAGGTGCAACAGAACGCCGCCAACGATCAGGTCTTCTACTTCAGCTCGATTCCCGGGCTAAAGGTCACGGTCTATGCGGGAACGACTTTGTCGCTCGACGATGGCAGCCAGCCCAACCCGTTCCCGCTGGTTGCGCTGTCGATTCCGCTGGACAGGCTGCCCGACAAGATTCCCACGCACGGAATGCTGATGCCGTTCATCGTGGCTTTCCAGCCCGCCAACGCTGTTGCCAGCCTTCCGGTGGCGGTGAATTTTCCGAACTCCCTGGGCATCGGCCCAGGGACAAGCGTGACCTTTGTCACCCTCGATCCGACGCGCGGAGTCATGGTGCCTTATGGGACGGGGACGGTGTCGGCGGACGGGACGGAGTTTGTCGCCAATGCGGATCCCAATCATCCCGGTCATCAGTATGGGTTGGTGCATTTCGACTGGCACGGACCGGCGGTGGGACCGCCGCCCGGCGTGAATCCGGGGCCGGACAAGTGCGGAGGGTCGGGTGGCAGCCCCAATCCGCCGGCCTGCAATGTCGCAGGACCTGTCGATGTGTCGTCGGGCATCGTTAGCTACGACACCACCGACCTCATCATCAAGGGCGGACGCGGTTCGATCGCGATCAACCGTTACTATCGCACGCTGGACACCAACTCCGGCCCGTTCGGCCTTGGCACATCGATGAGCTACAGCTACTCACTCAATACGCTGAGCTTCATCGATGGCGGGGCTACGATTGCTCTGGCTACTCCCGATGGGAATCAGTACACCATGTCCCAGGCGCCGGACGGAACCTTTGTCAACGCCGCCATCCCCGCGCTGCGCGGCGCGGTGTTGACTGCTAACGGCACCTCGGGGCCCTATGTTCTCCGCTGGCTCGACGGCACCCAATACACATTCACGGTAAACACCGCGCTGGGCTTCCGCGGCGCATTCCTGACCTCGATCACCGATCTTCACGGAAACGTGACCACGCTCACGTTGAATCCCACCAACCCGCAGCAGGTCCAGACGATCACCGATCCGGTAGGCCGAAGTCTCACGCTGACATACGACAGCAGCAACCGTATCACCAAGGTGACCGATCCCATCGGCCGCAGCGTTCAATATACCTACAATAGCTCGGGAACGCTGGCCACATTTACCGACACCAATGCTGGAGTTACCGGTTACACGTATGACTCGTCAAATAACCTGGCCACGATATCCGATCCTCGCGGCACCGTAACCGAACAGAACACGTATAACGAGAGCTTCGATGGCCGTGTAACTCAGCAGGTTCGAGCCGATGGTGGCGTATATAAGTTTGCCTACACGCTTCTCAACCCAGGTGTGACGACCAGCCCGGTGCTGCAGACGATTGTAACCGACCCGCTCGGTAATCAAACGATCTATCGGTTCAACCCGCAGGGCTTCCTTATCAGCGCCACCGATGCCTCTGGTCAGACGCGAACGCTCACCCGCGACGCAGCTCACAACAACCTGGTCACCGCCTATACGGGGTCCGGCACCTGCCCCGTCTGCGGAAATCCGGCCGCTGGAAACGTGAGTTACACTTTCGATTCGCTTGGAAACGTGCTGACCAGCACCGACGGGGACGGAAATACCACGACCTACACCTACGATCCGAGATTCAACAAGTTAACTTCCGTAAAGGACCCGCTGGGAAACACTGTCCAATTCACCTACGATGCGAGCGGAGATCTTATTTCGGTCACGGATGCGAATGGTCATACGACTCAGATTGCATTCAACTCCCTTGGACTGCCTACGCAGGTCACCGACCCGACAGGAGCAATCAGCGCACTCTCATACGACGCATTCGGCAACTTGAGCTCTTCGACCAATGCCCTGGGCAACGCCACAAGCTTTGTCTACGATGCCGTCTCGCGGCTGACTCAGGCGATCGACCCATTGGGAAAGAAGTTGATGACCTCCTACGACGCTCTCGATCGGGTTGTGTCGACCACTGACCCTCTTGGCAACACTGTGCAATATACATATGACGCGATCGGATCCCTGCTCTCGATGCAGGATCCAAAAGGCAGCACAATAAGTTTCACTTACAACAGCATGGGCAGACTGAGCACGCTGGTCAACGCTCTGGGTAAGACCGAGAGCTACGCCTACGATGTGGATGCAAACCTCATTCAGTTCACCGATCGCCGAGGGCAGGTCAGCAAGTTCCAATACGACGTTCTCAACCGGCCTGTCGCCGCGACTTACCAGGATTCAACCCTGACGATGTCCTACGATGCGACAGGCAGGTTGCTGAACGTGCTCGATTCGGCATCCGGCAGCTTTGGCTTCAGCTATGACGCCGCAGGCAGGCTCCTCACCCAGAGTGAACCGAACGGAACGGTGCATTACACGCATGATGCGGTGGGCCGGACCGTCAGCTCGCAGGTCGTGGGACTAAGTCAAGTTTCTTACACCTTTGATCCGGCCGGGAACATGACGAACGCCTCGAACGCGAAGGCTGGCATGACCTATTCCTACGATGGACGGAATCTTCCCAAGAGCATCACCCGGACAAACGGGGTAACCAGCGCGTTCTCTTTCGATCCGCTTGGCGAACTTCTGAGCATCGTGCATTCGAAGGGCGCGAGCACTTTGAACGCGCTCAAGTATGAGTACACGGCCGACGGCACGCGCAGCACTGTTTCGAACGACATCAGTCAGGCGCTTGCTACACAATCGGCGGCTGCACAGGTGAACGCTGCCAACCAGCTTTTGGCAAATGCCGGCACAACCTACACCTATGATGACAACGGAAACCGGCTGACAGAGACGACCGGCAGCACGGTGCTGACTTATACCTGGGACTCGCGGAATCGGCTCACCTCCATAGCCGATAACAGCGGAAACAAAACCGTCCTCCAATATGATTTTGGCCGGAATCTGATTGAGATCGACAAGACATCTCCGCAAGCCACGTCGACTCAGAAGTTCGTGATCGACAGCTTGACAAATGTTGTTTCCCTGACCGACGCCAACAGTCTGCCGGTTGCCGTCCTCACCGGGCAGTCGCTGGACTCGCATTTGGCATCCGTCGATTCCTCGGGAAATGTTCTCTTTGGCCTGTTCGACGCCCTTGGCAGCAATCTGGCGGTCACCGACTCGGCAGGGAATGTCGCGTCGCAACTTTATTTTGAACCGTACGGTCAGACCAGCGGTACACCCGCTGCCAACTTCCCGTTTGCCTTCACGGGCAGGATCGCAATTCTCGGCAACATCTACTACAACCGCGCCCGCTATTATGACGCCTCGGTCGGCCGGTTCTTGAGTGACGACCCGATCGGACTGCTCGGCGGCACGAATGAGTATCTCTACGGCGGCGATGACCCGATTGACAACAGCGACCCTACCGGGAAGTTCCTGGTTGGCGCCTTCGTGGGCGGTGTCTTTGGCGCGCTTTCCGGCGGACTTGGCGCCTATGCACAAGGCGGCGGTGTGGCGGAGATCGTCGAAGGCGCCGCCATTGGGGGAGTGTTGGGCGGTGCAGTGGGACTTCTTGACCCAACCGAAGGCGCTCTCACTCTGGACCTTGCTGCTGGTGAAGCCGGTTGGGGTACGCTCGCCATTCTCGGAGCCGCGGCTGGTGGGCTCGGCGATGCGGCGGGTCAGGAACTGGGCAGGTTGACGGCCAAATGTCCTGAGCCATTCCATTGGGGCGAGTTTGTCGGCGCCACCATCGGAGGCGGTTTGGGAGGAGGATTGAGCGCGGGTGTGGGGCTTTGGCTGGATGCTGCTCCGCTGGTTGCAGACGATCTTGCTCCCGGTTTCGAATTTCTGGCCAGTCCGGCGGGAAAGGAATGGCTGGTTGACATTGGTTCCGGTCTTCCAGGATTGATTCCCTCTACCTTGGGCGGGCCCATCGGGTATTCCTACGATAAGAAATGAAGTGGGACCAGGAGAGGTAACTCGGAGAATTCCGACGAACGAAGAATTCGACGTCAGTGAAGCATCTCATTTCGAACTGGATTATGGCCAAAACGGGCGGCGTAAATCGCGCCAAGGAATGACTCAGTCAAGATGCGACGGTCCGTTCAAGCCGACTCGGTAGTGTTCGATGGCGCGGAGCCGCGAGTCCGCACTGCGATAGGCTGGGCGCGCTTTCTCGTGTTCTTCTGTAGCTGCCTGCTTGCGCAACGCACGCTCGGTCAATCTGCTTCTCAGTTTCAATATTATTACAACGACGCCGGCGAACTGATTAAGGCGATTGACGCCTCGGGTAACGAAATTGACTATACCTACGATGCCAACGGCAACCTCATTAATGTTAACCGCATTGAGGCTGCCGGCTCCGGCGTTCTCGCAATTCTCAACTTTACTCCGCAGTCGGGAGCTATCGGTTCGTCGGTCACCATCCAAGGACAGAACTTCGGCTCCACGCCGGCTGCCAATCTTGTAACATTTAACGGCACACAGGCAACTGTTACATCCGCATCCGCATCAAGCCTTGCCGTTACTGTTCCGGCGGGGGCGACAACCGGACCAATCGCAGTTACCGTAAACGGAAAAACTGCGACGTCGTCGACTAACTTCACAGTCGTTTCCGTTCCCGCGATTCTCGCCGTTTCGCCAAAGTACTTAGTCAGCAGCTCCGCGCCAATTACTGTCTCCAGCTATCAGGTTGCCGGGGCGAATCTTACCGGCGCCACCTTCAGCTTTGCTCCCGCGTTCACGCCGCCCCAGATCGTTGTGAATTCAGCCATCATCAACTCCGGCGGAACATCGGCGACGCTGAACATTACGGTCGCGGCCAAGACGCTGGGCAGCTTCACGTTGATCGCAACCAACGCGGCGGGTTCTTCTAGCCCGATCGCCGCCTCGGGCAACACCTTGCAGGTCATCGATCCCGACGGGGACGCCGACGGCGACGGTTTGACCAACGCCCTTGAGATCGCGATCGGCACCGATCCGCTCAACCCCGACACTTCAGGCGATGGCCTTCCGGATGGGTGGCAGGTCTTCTATGGGCTCAATCCGCTTGATCCGACCGTTGGCGGCATGGACCTCGACAATAGCGGCCTGACGGTGCTGCAGGACTTTCAGCAAGGGCTGAGCCCGGTGAATCCGAATCGGGTCCCGCCCGCGGTTTCTCAAGTGACCCCGGCCAACAGCGCCACCGGCATTTTTGTGAATGATGTCGTGGTCGTTCGCTTCGCCGAGCCGCTGCTGACAGGTACCTCGCTGAACGCGGCGCAAAACGCCGTCGCCGCGGCATTGGGGACCTCGACGGCGCTTTCTGCGGGCTCCGTTCAGACCGCCGCGCAGACGCTGCAAGCCTACATGAACCGCACCTGCTGCGGTAATTCGGTGGTTGCTGGAACGGTCTCCGTCTTCGGTCCAAACGGCGCGATCGCGGGAGGTGTCACGCCCTCCGCCGACAGTCTCTCGGTTACTTTCTCGCCGGCGCAGCCGCTGGCCTCGAACACCTCTTATACAGTGACGGCAAACGGGGTTCGCGATTCAGCTGGGAATCTGATGACTAAGGGCTTCTCGAGCACCTTCGCGACCGGTGCTTCTCTCGACAGTACGCCGCCGACTGTGACGCTGGTCGACCCCGAAAACAATTCCAGCAACGTTCCCACCAACGTGCACTACGTGGCCCAGTTCAGCAAGGCGATGGATCCATCGACGCTGACGCCTGCGAACTTCGTCATCTTCGACAACCTCGCCAATGCGAACATTGCCGGAATTGTTCAAGTTGATCCGTCAAATACTACGGCTTCCTTCGTCCCCAATCAGCCGCTTCCGATCGGTCGCGCATTCTCCGTATCGCTGTCGGCTGGGATCAAAGACAATGCGGGCAATAGTCTGACCGCTGCTGGTCCATATCACTTCACGACCGGCTACGCAAATGAGACGGTTCCTCCGCATTTCACCTCCAGCAGCCCCGGGAATGGACAAACAGGCATTCCCGTCAATGCGCTCATCGATCTTGAATTCAGCGAGCCGTTGGATATTGCTACGGTGGTGCCGAACATTTCGGTCACTCTGGGTGGCGATCCGGTTCCCGTGCTGATGGCCTTGTCGAGTGGCGATCAGCACGTCACCATTACGCCCGCATCCGGCTTGCAGGCGAACGCGACTTATTCCGTATCGATTGGGACAGGCATCGCCGATCTTGCCGGACTGACGATTGACAACCCCGGCAGCTTCAGCTTCCAGACCGCGGCGGTTGTCGATAAGACCCAGCTGAAGGTGTTGAGTGTGTCGCCTGTTAACGGGAGCGGATCGGTACCGTTGAACGCGCTGGTGGAGGTGGGTTTCAACAAGGCGGCCGACGCGGTGAGCGTGGGGAGCGGGAA
>Ga0070733_10001799_pt1 | contig 15738 bp, 11 predicted proteins | sample Coa_R1_9_FD_66450 | JGI IMG/M metagenome (GOLD analysis project Ga0070733, IMG submission 66450) | Surface soil microbial communities from Centralia Pennsylvania, which are recovering from an underground coalmine fire - Coalmine... | ecosystem: Environmental > Terrestrial > Soil > Unclassified ... | reverse complement strand
AGGCAACGTCCTATAACGCGGGTGCCATGAATGTCGACGTTTTGACTTATTCACGTTCGAAAGGACTCTTTGCGGGCGTGTCACTCCAAGGCGCGACCATGGACAGCGATGATGACGCCAACAAATCTCTGTATGGTAAAGCGATCGGGGCAAAGGATATCGTCGAAGGTGGCCAAGCTGCTCCTGCGGCAGCCAAACCGTTGGACGACGTGCTTACCAAGGCGTCCCCAGCTCGCAAGTAGCTTCCGCGGTTGCTAGTACGAGAACCAGCTCGCGGGTTCTGCGAGTTCTGGAACGCTGGGGATCCTGTGTTGCTATTCGACTTATTTCTGCCTCGTTCACGGGCCGGGATTTACCCCCGGTAGACCGCAACAACGAAAGGGGCCGCTTTTCGCAACTCAGCAGTTGAAGAGGGCGGTCCCGGATCTCCGTCGTGAGGTAATGCAGCAGATCCATCGTGGCGGATTGCGTCGTTTCGCATCTAGCTCCACCGTATGAAGGGGCACACTGAAGTGGCAGAGCTTGGCGACCGCGTGATCTGAAAGTTCCGAGCCACCGGCTAGACGAGAGTATCATCAAACTAAAGGCTGGGGCGGCGGAGACGTGAGATGAAAAAATCCAACCTGTTGAGACTTCTTTGTATTCTGGTCACCTCGGCTGTCCTGATTTGCTTGCCCGAGTCGTCTTTCGCATCCGGTGGCCACGGCGGCGGGGGTGGTGGAGGCTTCCACGGCGGCGGATCTGGTGGCGGCTTCCGCGGAGGTGGCTTCGGGGGGTATCACGCAGGCTGGGGTGGAGGGGGCTGGCATGGCGGTTGGGGCGGTTATGGCTGGCGAGGAGGCTGGGGCGGGTACGGGCGCGGCTGGGGTTACCCGGGTTGGGGCGTTGGCGTCGGCTTTGGTTGGGGCTGGGGTTGGGGTTCTTACTGGGCGGGTTACCCGTATGCATATGGCTACCCCTATTATTATCCCTACTATCCGTATTATCCGTACTATGGGGCGCCTGCGTATGCGCCAGCGGACCCGGATCGGTATAACGGTGGCAACGGAGATCCGAGTGACAACTCGCAACGGGAGAATTCGAGCTATCCCAGGCCGGAGAGATCGCCTAGCGTAAACGGCACCTCGTCGATGACGTTCGCGAGCCACAAAACGGTCGGAGACACCGACTCTGCAAAGTACTGGTTGTTGAACTACCAGCAAAAGACCGTTCCGCGGCAAGAAGTGCGAAACGTTATTCATGCTTTGCTCGCCATGCCGCCCGAGGCTCGTCGGCGGCAGGTCGAATCCGGCCGATACCGAGATTTTTCGCCAGAGGAACGGGAACTCCTGAACCATGTAGCGCAGGTGTCGCCGCGCGAAGAACCGCAAAAGAATACTGACGGAACGAAGGCCGTGACATTGCGACTCGCCTCGCAATAGGTTCCGTGATTTAAGGGCAAGCGGACGGAACCGGTCATCGAACGGGCTTGTCAGCCACCTCACCGGACGACCGCAAAGCTTGCATTCGAATAGCCGATATTCTGCACGTGGCAGCGGCGCGAACTGTCCGTGGATGGTCTCTAGACCTTTACCCTGCAGCAAGGAAAAGTTGCACAAGCTGTCCGGCTTAAGCTGAAGCAATCGCGGCGGACAGCGATGTCCGCCCTACGCGTGCCATCGCATCGGAGCGATTTGTACCCGGCTGTGACGCATTATCCGGCCTGCCAGGAACGTGGTTTTTTAGGTTGACACGGTATACCGGCACCCCTATGTTCATTGCTCCTATAAAAGATTGCCAAGCTGGGGTAAGATGTATCCCGGATTTGCCATGGAGACGCTTGGGTCCAATCCGGTGGAAGCTGGCCGGGAACTCCCGCCTTCTTTGCGGACTCGCCGACAGCGGGTACGGCAGAAGGTGCACACTCCTGCATACGCCAGCCTGAACGGGAGTTCGAGTGGCCAGATCCTCGATCTCAGCGAGATTGTCGACATCAGCGAAGCGGGCATGGCGATTCAGACTTCGTTTCCACTGGATGTGCAGCGGAGCGTAAATCTGTGTCTTGATCTGACTGCGACCCGAGCATGTATTCACACCCGGGGCGAAGTCATCTGGTGCGACGGGTCAGGGCGCGTCGGAATCAGGTTCCCGCGGATGCCGGACGATGCTCTTCGTCAGTTGAAGGAATGGCTCTTCGTAAACGTGATGGTGGCGTGTGTCAATTACCGGGCTGATCTTTTGTCGGCAAGTTCATCGGCAAGTTCATCGGCAAGTTCGCCGGCCAATCAGTTGGCGGCGAATCTTCCTCTCGCGAACCATTTCGCTGCGGTCGCGCCCCAAGGCGTGCCTGAGAAACAGTCCGAAAATAGCGCGCTGTTTAACTGGATGCGGCAGGAGCTGGAGCCCACGGCTCCGGCTGACTATACCTCCATTCTGACGGCATTAGCCGCGGTCAAACGGGAAGTCGATGCGCTCGGCTCTGACCTTCATGGAGCTTTGCAACTGCTGGTGAAGAGAGCACAGACCTTCACTCGTGCAACGGGTGCGGCGATTGCTCTGACTGAAGGCGTAAGCATGATTTGCCGTGCCAGCGCCGGCCAGGACGCTCCAGGGCCGGGAGCGCGGTTCAGCATTGGCACGGGATTTTCGGGAGAGTGCGTGCGCAGTGGCCAGTTGCTGCGCTGCGACGATTCTGAAACCGATCCTTACGTGGATCGTGAGAGCTGCCGCATGCTTGGCATTCGTTCCATCATCGCGGTACCCATTCGGTGGGAAGAAGCTGTCATCGGGATTCTGGAAGTGTTCGCACCTGAACCGTATGCGTTCAGCACCAACGATCCGCTCGCGCTGAAACGCCTGGCGGGAATCATTTCGGTCGCGGTCCATCGCGCTGGTGTGCCCGAATCGGGTGCAGTGGAAAGTGGTCCAACCGAACAGAACTCTGAAGGGCAGAGTTCAATGGAGCGTGCCTACACGGAAGATGTGTCAGAAAAAGTATCTGCATCGCATTCCGCTTCGAAAGTTGGTTTTGTTCCGGTGCCCGCGGCCAGCGTCGACGATGAATTTCCGCTCGAGACTTCGGCAGACTTGCCCCTTCCCCGTTTTTCCCGCTCCGGCAAGATTCTTCTGGCTGCCGCCGCAGCCACGATACTGTTCGCCGCGTCCTGGGTGATTTCGCCGCGCGACTTCGCGAACTTCGCTAAGAGCACTTCCGCTTCTGCGTCGCAGCCATTGTCGAAAGCTCCTGTTAATCCGCCCGTGCCGGTCGCGGTCGGTGGCGTTGAGGGCTTGCGCAAGTTGGCCGAGCAGGGCGATCCCGCAGCCCAGTTTTCTATGGGAGCTCACTACGCAACTGGGGAAGATGTTCCTCAGGACTATGCTGAAGCAGTGCGTTGGTTCACGATGGCGGCCGAACAGGGGCACGTGGTTTCGCAGGCAACGCTGGGTGCATATTATTGGGCGGGACGAGGCGTGCCGCAGGATCTGGTTAAAGCGTACTTCTGGTCGGTGCTCGCGCAAGCGGGCGGTGACGAGGCCAGTAAGTACCGGGTTTCGGTTCTCGCCTCGCGGATGACGCACGCGCAAGTCGCAGCGGCGGAGCAACAGGCCAATGACTGGATCAAAGAGCATCAGTCGGTAAGTCAGAACTCGCCGGCTCCGCGATGATGTTCGAGCTAGAAGGGACGCTGCGGAAAAGCTCCGATCGATATTAAGCCCGGACTATTCGGATCTGCGACGGGTGATTTTGGGGATTCAGTTAAGGTACATTTTCCGGCAGCCGAAGTAACCACAACCTCCGCGATCGACGACGGCGCACCAAACTCGGCGACATATACGACTCCACCAGTCCCGGCGGTTTCTTCTAGCGCCAGCCCTCCAAGATACGACCAGTCTTTCACGTAGCCTTTGAGACCGTTCGAAGTGCATCCCTTTGAAAGTTTGCCGGTGCTCTTGTCAAAAAAAGCGGCGGTGATCGTGTCTCCTTGATTGTTACTGATATAGAGCAGCGTCTCATCCGGACTGAGCAGGACATTGCTGGAGTTAATTCCATCGCCCAGACGATAGACCACGGTCGGAGTCAACTTGCCGGATGAAATATCGGAAACTTCGACTACCGTGAGCGGGGATGTATCGCCGAAGATGGCGTAATGGCCGTCCTGGGTGATGTCGACGGCGCTGGGGTAAGTATTGCCGCCGCGCGAGCCGGTAGAATTCTGTTCATCGCCGTTCGATACGGGCACGCCCCCTGATATTTCGAAAGACTCGATGGAGCCATCGCCGTAGGAGACAACCAGCATGTTGCCGTGAAGGGCCATTCCGTCGATCACGCCCCCTTGCAGGCCGACGACCTTGAGGTCGGCAATGAACTTGATTTTGCAGCCGGGCAGGACCCGAAAGGTTCCGATGTTGTTGGAGTCGGTGAAGCTGGCATAAAGATATTGGGAGTTCATGGCCAAGCCGATGCCGTTGGTTCTGCCGCCATCTTTGGTCGAGCCCCTCGCGCTGCCACCAATGGTTAGAGTGCGCACGACGATTCCAACGATATCCGCGCTTGTGGCCTGAGAAGCGTAGACGCACTCTGCATTCCCGCTATCGAGAATGTTCACTCGGTTTGCGGCGAAGTAGCCGCCGGCGATGCCGATGCCGCCTGTTGGCACTTTCTTCTTCACGGTCAGTAGACCGTCAGCATTCACGGTGTAGAAAGTAACACTCGTCTCATTTTGTGGCGGGACATCGTCATTGGTCATCACATAGTGGGGTTTTCCTGGATCAGCCGCAAACGCGCTCGCGATGCAAAGCCCAATCAGCGCCGCCGTCACACGTGAGAAAAAACATCCAAAGGATTTCAACATAATCTTGCCTGCACAATCACGACCGCGTTCGATCCAGCTAATCACGGATGGCGCAGCAGTTCAATAACAATGGCTCAGCTTTTTCAGGGAACGCCGACCACAGGTGAAAATGTTTGCGGAATAGCTGAAAACCACGTCATCGAAATTCAGTGGGTGGTGCGCGCGGTCAGTACACGAAGAAAAACAATTACTACCGCGCTTCGTTTTTGTTTTTTTCTACCACTTCGATCTGATTTTTCGTGCTGACTCGCGGCACGAGTGTGCTAGCATTGCGGGCCTGCACTCCCTCTCCCGGCTTTGCAGAACTAATCAGAATAAGGGGAACTACCTTGTCCAAGAAACTATGTTTCGCGGTAACCGTACTTCTGCTTGCGCTTCCCGGTGTTTCGGTAGCGCAGAAGTTGACGCAACTCAAGCATCCAGCGCCCAACGGCGCCTTCGTGGAATACCTGTTGACCAATGGTACCGTGATGGTTCAAGGCGGGAGTTGCTCGGATTGGTGGCTGCTCACGCCCGACCAATCTGGCAGCTACGTCAACGGGACCTGGAAGCAAGCCGCGAGCCTGCCCTCCGGATACGCTCCCTATGCCACATCTGGAGCGGTACTCGCTGACGGCCGATTTCTGCTGGTTGGGGGAGAATACAGTGACTGCGGCGGCCAATTCACACTCACCAATCAAAGTGCGATTTACGATCCTGACACAAATAAGTGGACCATGGTCGCGCCGCCGAAAGGCTGGTATGACATTGGAGATTCGCCGGCCGCGGTGCTGCCGAATGGCCAGTTCTTGCTGGGACGAAAGACGACTAAACAAATGGCCGTGTTGGACCCAGCGACTCTAAAGTGGACGGCGGTCGGGTCCACGGGCAAAAGTGATTTCAATGCCGAAGAGGGTTGGACGCTCATGCCGGACGGCACTATCTTGACCTGGGATGTGAAGAACAGTCCCAACTCGGAGATCTATTCCCCGACGGCGCAAACGTGGACGACTGCGGGCGACACGGTGGCGAATCTGATGGGACCTCCGGAAGAGGGTTGCCTGAAGTACGGAAACCATGACCAGTACACTTATTGTCCGCCGGGAGAAACCGGGCCGGGGATCCTGCGTCCTGATGGGACAGTTTTTGCGACTGGCGCTCTCCACCTTGACGCTTCGACTGGACACACTGCGGTTTATGATCCGGCAGCTCCGGGCGATAAATGGACTGCAGGCCCTGACTTCCCAAATGGCGACGCCGCTGGCGACTCTTTTGCCGCACTGTTGACCAATGGCAACGTGCTGGTGCTGGGTAATTCCGGGCAAATGTATGAGTTCAACGGATCGACGTTAACAGCAACAACCGTGGGCTTTGGTAGCTTGATCGTTCTGCCCACGGGACACGTGCTCGTCGGAGGCAGTTACGTCTACACTTCCGTCGGGACATTTCAAAGTTCGTGGACGCCGAAAATTACTTCGTTTCCCGCTACGGTCAAGCGCGGTTCGACTTACAAGATCTCCGGACAGCAGTTCAACGGCTTGTCGCAAGCAGCTTCGTTCGGGGATGAGTTTTCAACTGCGACTAACTATCCGCTGGTTCGGATCGAGAACCATGCTAGCGGCCACGTTTTCTACGCCAAGACACATGGCCACAGCACCATGGGAGTCGCAACCGGCAAGAAAACGGTTTCGACCAACTTTGATGTCCCTGAGTCGATTGAGACCGGAAGAAGTTCGCTGGTCGTAGTAGCAAACGGCATCCACTCGAAGGCGGTCCGCATAACCGTGGAGTAGGGTTGCGACGGAAAACTTATTCGTCTGCAAAGGATCCATGCGTCAGAAAAGGCGCATGGATCCTTTGCGTTAATGACTGCCGAAGCTGGGACGAGCCGCGATTAGCTTTTAGGACGTCCGGTTTGCGCCAGCCCCGCTTTCCTTCTCAACTTTGCATAAACATCAGGCAGGTTTTTCCTCAGCCATTTGTAACATTCCCGGCGCAGCAAGGTGTGTTTCCGGTTGTGTTCCCGGCGTCGATCCACGGTACGCTTCTGTTGAGCAGTAAGTTTTTTCTTCATCCGGGCGTTCTCTCTTTCTTTATGAAATCATACCCCGATTTTGCGCGTTTCGTCGGCGCAGATTTGGATCGCTCGTCATCGGGCATTGGTAAGACTGGCCCACCCCTAGGAACAATATTAAAGTCAGACCACTATTTTGATTGAATCACTTTGATCTAATCTGCGATGAAAAAAGACCGGCCAGATTCCATCATCTGGCCGGCAACTTTTTCAACCTACATGGACCGCTTTAGATCAGCTGCGTCCAGCACCAGCAGCCATGGCGTAAGGCGGCTGCGACCCTGCAGTGTCACGCAAGGCTTGGAAGTAGAGCCTGAACGAGCGTTGCACGAGAAACATCAGCGGTAAGATAAGCAGCGGGATGTACCAGTCGAAAGCATGCGTGGCCAGCTTGGCCAGGCCTGCCACGCCTGCTGCCAAAACGAAATACGGAAACGTAAGTTGCAGAATCTGTTTCCAGGTTCGGAAGAGATGGCCACTTTCGGTGAGCGCGATGATGGCCGCGACCGGGACGGTGTTGACCAGCAGGTAGGCCAGCGCTCCCAAGGCGAGACCAAGCCCTGAATTCGGCGCTGTCACTTGCATGGTGAGCCATGCGGCGTAAGCCGCCATCAAAGTGACGCTGACGTTGAACATAGTCTTGATCGGCTTCTGCTGACCGCTCTCCGACCAATGGCATTGCACGAGGGTCGACGCGGCGGTAATCAGAAGCGCCTCGGCCAGGCTAAGCTCGCTGAGAGCCAGAAGGATGAACGGCAGATTCACCGACATCGATCCCGTGACCCGCGGCAGCGAAACTTTCAGCCGCGCGGCGAAGAGGGCGACCAGGAAAGTCCCGGCGAAGCGTGCGTATGCCGGGTGTTCCCATGTCAGCGGCACCTGAAAGAGAATCCCGATGCCGAAGGCAACCACAAACCCGACAAGTATTTTGCTTTTTGTCGAGAGGAGTGTCATGGTTAGTTTTCTCCGTCCTGGCCATCACTGTAGGCCGCAGTTGCTGTGGAACTGCCCCAGACAATACTGTTACCCCAGACCACGCTAAAGCCGGTGTCCACAGTATTGCCCCAGACTACGGAGTTCCCCCAAACTACCGAGTTCGCGTTCAACACCGAGTTTCCCCAGACTACGGATGTACCCCAAACTATGGAGCTGCCCCAAACCACCGACGTGCCCCAAGTCACGGAACTGGTATTGACGATGGTTACGGTGTTGTTCGCGGCGTTGTAGGTTGCGGTTGGCGAAAGAGCCATGCCGGTCACGACATCGGTGTCACCCAATGCTGCGTTGATATCAAGATATCCGGCACCGTAAGTGAAGAGGTCGTACTGGTTGGTGTAAAGGTTGTTGTAGACGTCGTAGGAATCGCAGTAGACGCCAAAGCCCTTCCACGCCGTCTTCATGATGCGGGCCTTCACAGTGTCAGGTGTGAGGGTTGGATCCTGTTGCAACATGAGCGCGACGGCACCACTTACCACCGGTGTCGCCATACTGGTTCCGCTCAGCCGAAAATACTTGGTGGCGCAGGTTCCAGTGCAGGTACCGGTCGGAGCGATTTCAAGAGTCGGAAATTCAACGTCAAGCGTGCTGTTCTTAACAATCAAAGAACCAATGCGGTTCCCTGGAGCGACGATATCCGGCTTCACGATGTGGTCGAGTAAGGTTGGACCCTTGGAGCTGTAGCTGGCGATCGCATCGTCGTTTCGTGTAGGAGTTCCCATGGTTCTGGTTGCACCTACGGTGATGACTGCGGGATCGTTGCCCGGAGAGCCGATCGTGGCGAAACCGCGGGTTCCCATCGAGTTATCGCGACCGTCGTTGCCGGCGGCGACCACCACGACGATGCCAGCGGCCCAGGCTTGTTCGACCGCCTGATCCAGAGGATCGATGGTGTAACTTTCAAAAACCGGCCGGCCCAGCGAAAGATTGATGACGCGGATGTTGTACTGAGTCTTAAGCGCGATAGCGCGTTGAATGGCAGCGATTACCTGACTGTCGGTGCCTGCGCCGTTCTGATCAAGTACGCGAAGGTTGATGATGCTGACATTTGGAGCCATGCCGACGATCTGCTGAGAGTAGCCGCTGCCCGCGCCAGATGCAGCGCCGTTTCCGCCGATGATTCCGCTGACGTGAGTGCCGTGTCCGTAGGCATCGACAGTAGATGTGTTCCCTGCGACAAAGCTTTCGCTATGAACCACGCGGGTTCCGCTCGCGTTGTGAAAATCAACGTGATCGGCGACGCCACTATCAATTACCGCCACTCCGATTCCGGTACCGTCGAGCCCATACTGCTGCTCGGCTACGTCCGCTTCGACTGCCGAAGCAAAACTCTCGTAACTATTCTTTAAACTCACAGCGCGATCCGGCGAGACATACACGACGTCGGGATCTTTTTCCAGTTTGGCAAGGGCCGAGACTGGGAGCCTAAAAGCGGCGGCCTTGATAGTGTGCAGTCTTGTCTTTACGGTAGCGCCGCGAGCCGCCATTCTCTGGTAGTGGGCCGCGGTCGGCGTGACCGTGAACTGCACGATTACATCGACGAGATCGTTTGGGTGGCGACGGTCAATGTCTTTGGCAATCTTGCCAGCAGGACGCGTCACGCTGAACGCCTGGTCGAGAGATTGTGACGGCAACGCGAAGCTGGTGGTTGTGAAGAGAGCCGGAATCGCAAGCGCTAAAAGCGCCTTCCGGATTCCCTTCCATTTCTCGGTAGTTCGTCTTAATGGCTTCATTGATGGGTCGCTCCAATTACGCCCGTGGCTTATCATTTGTTAGCTGCCCCAAACTGCTGACGCCAGGGCTGAGAAAGCATGGTTGAAAACGCCTGGGGGAATAATTTGGACCGCTTCGTAAACCAGAAACGAAAACAGTGCTAGCCATTCGATATTCTTTTTGGGCACCTGAAACTCCTCACAGGTTGAGTCTTTCTACGCTTTGGTTGGGTGCAGGCCGAATACCAAAGCTGGTCTTATTAAGTACTTATACTTCAACTACTTAGCTTGGGTTGGAGCTGGGTGGGACGAGGACAGATTGTCCTGCGAACTTTGGTGGGACATGAGGTAACTGCATGAAACCTAAGACCAATGGCTGGGTTGCCCACGGAATGGGACAAGTTGTCTCGTCGGGCGAGCATGACGACTCAGAATTCTTACGGAGAATGGGGGCGCAGGTTTCGTCAGCCTCGCAGAGGCAAAGCTGTGGACTTTTTTTCGGTCCACAATTTCGTGATCTCTTCGAGCGATCGGCCTTTGGTTTCGGGAACCAGCCAGCCAACCAGAACGATGGTCAGCAACGCGCCCGCGCTGAAAAGCCAGAAGGTACCATCCGAGCCCAAATGCTTTTGCATGATAGGAAATAGCTGGTTCCCCAGATACCCGATCAGCCAGAGCGCGGTCGTTGCGATCGACATGCCGCGCCCGCGCACCTTGGTAGGATAAATCTCCGAGATGATGACCCAGCAGGCGACTCCATTACCGAAGGCATGGCCAGCCACGAAGCTCATCACAAAAATCAGAACTGCCAAGCCGCTGCCGTGAATGTGATAGAACCAACCGACCAGCGCAAATGAGAGGAATTGCACCGTGGTACCGGCGAGGATCAGGGTTTTGCGTCCGGCGCGGTCGACGAGCCAGAGCGCGAACAGGGTGAATAAAAGATTGATCAGGCTGACCAATACCGACTGGAAAAATGCGTCGCTGGTTGCGGTTCCGGCGGAACGAAAAATCTCGGGCAGAAAAGAGAAGAGTGGCGTAATTCCGCTGACCTGCTGCAACCCTGCGAGCATGATGCCCAGCAGCAACGGGCGCCGGAAGGTAGTGAAGAGTTCGGAAATGTGACCTTCTTCAATGGCCAGCGAATTCTCGATCTCAGCAGCTTCTCGCCGCGCAACGTCAGCACCGTTGATCTTCGTAAGCACTTGGATCGCCTGATCCCGCCGCCCCATTTTCATCAACCAGCGTGGGCTTTCGACCGCAGGTAAGATCATTAATCCGAACAGAATGGCGGGCACGACACCGGCGAGAAACATCCAGCGCCAGCCAGTAGAAATGTTCCAGGCTTCATCGCCCATACGTTGAATGAGCATGTTGACGAAGACGGCGCAGAGAATTCCGACGACGATGCCAAGCTGGTAGAGAGTTACGCAGCGCCCACGAACCCGCGTAGGAGCAATCTCTCCAATGTAGTTCGGCGAGATCACCGACGCTGCGCCGATGCCGATTCCTCCAATCAGCCGCCAGAGAACGAACTGATGGAGATCGGCGGCAAACATCATGCCGATCGAGGACAGAGCAAAACAAAGGGCACACAACGCGAGACCCTTTTTCTTTCCTAGATAGTCGGCAACGCTTCCTGCCACAACGCAGCCGGCAATGCATCCAATCAACGCGCAGCCAGCGGCCCAGCCCACACCGGCCGCGTCCAGGTGAAACAACTGGCTCAAGAATCCGATCGCGCCGCTGATCACAATGTTGTCGTATCCGAACAGAAAACCGCCAAGTGTGGCGACACTGGCTGCGATGACTAGAGGAGCGCGGGAATGTGCTTGGCTGGATGCAGGGTTCAGTTCAATTGCCTCTGGACGCTATTTCAGCGTCGCTTCGTTGAGGAGATTCCACGACGGCCTTTGCCGCCAGCATGAATCCGAGAGTGTGGGCCATCCCTGCATGCCAGGGCGCGGCACACGTCATTTGCGGCGTGTGGTCGGGAATGAGCACGCCGTCGAAGTGGTTGCGGTGCAGGATGGCGAGAATGCGAATCATATCCACATCGCCTTCGTCGATGAAAGTCTCACGATAGTGCGGCACTTTGCCCACCACATTGCGTAGGTGAATATATGCGATCTTGCCCTGTTTGCTGTATTGATCCACCGCGTCGTAAATATTGCCTTCGGTCATCTCGGCCAGAGTTCCGACGCATAGCTCGAGCGCGTTGCTGGGGCTCGGGGCCAGATCAATCAATCTTTGATACATGTGAGGCTGGTAAACCAGACGCGGTTGCTGTCGCATGGTCGGCATGGGAGGATCGTCTGGATGGGCGGCGAGTTGCACACCCGACTGCTCGGCGACGGGAATTACTTCACCCAGAAACCTTTGGAGCCGCCGCCAGAGTTCTTCGTGCGAAATCGAGGGCAGCGTGCCAGCCGCCGCGTTGCGGTCGTAGACCATGTTCCATACCATACCGTTTGGAATCGGCACGTCTTCGGCGGGACCGTTCATGCCGAGGGTGATCGCATGCCCGCGACCCAGCGGTGCGGTCACGCGGCCGCACACGCCCGCCAAACTAAAGTTGTAGCCGAGAACGGGAATGCCGCTTTCACCCATGCGGCGAATGATGGTCTTCACTTTCTCGATCTGTTGCGGGCGCTGCGGACCATCGAGAAGAATGTCGTACCAGTGCGCGGGATCAAGGTTCTCGATCGCCGCCAAGATCAGACCTGCGTCTTCAATTTCGGCGCGAAGGGTCTTGAGTTCTTTGGTTGTCCAAAGTTGATCGGGATCGCCAGCAACTCCCCAGGGTTCGTATTTCGAGCCGGTGGGCTGATTGTTTCGCGGATTCGAAGGACCCTGATTGAAATAATCGACCAGATGAACCACGACGTGCGTACAGCCTGCCTGGCGTGCGAAGTCGTAATACTCGCGGGTCAGCATGTGACGATAGAGGCCGAGGCCAAGTTTCATAGGCGATTTCCGATGCCTCCGCCGTAATCAGGACTGAGGATTTGTCCGTTGATCTCGTTGGCTAGCGGCGAACAAAGAAAAACAAACGCGTCCGCGATGGACTCTGGACTGTTTCTTCTGCCCAGCGACACTCGCAATACGAATTCCCGGTAGGCCGGGTCTTCCTCGAAAACCTTCAGCGAACTCCCGGCCGCAACGTTCCCTGGCGAAACTACATTTACTCGAATACCAGTCAGGGCATATTCGAGGGCCAGACTGCGCGCGAAGTTTTCGAGCGCCGCCTTGGCCGAGGCGTATGCAGGGATTTTCGAGTGAGGCATTCGAGCAACGTACGAGGATGTGAAAATCAGGTGACCAGGGATGTTGCGCTCTGTCCAGCGCGCAAGCACGGATCTAGCCAGGTACGTTTGCGCAAAATAATTGAAGCGGAAGATGCGCTCGTACTCGACTTCCGAAGTGCTGGCAAACGGATGCAATCCACAGCCGCCGGCATGGCCTATGACCGTGTCCATGCCCTGGGACTTTTCAAAAGCCGCGTTTACTAAGGCTTCCATCTGGTTCGAGTCGGTGATGTCAGCGGCAACATAAAGATACGAGGAAGGCGAAATCTTCCAATCATTCAGAGTACGCTTGGCTTCTTCGTCGGCCTTTATGTCGGTGAGCACCAGTGTCGCGCCGCTTTCGATCAGCCTTCGCACCATGTGCTCGGCAATTGCGCCCAAAGCCCCAGTGATCAGAATCGTTTTGCCAGAGAGATCAATGCTGATCATAATCGTTTAGCGTCGGCCGCTTGATCCTTCAATTCTCGAAAGTATTTCGTGACCCGATTCCGTGACCAGCACGTTGTCCTCGATCCGCGCGCCGCAGCCGCGTTCGGGAACATATACTCCGGGCTCGATCGTAAGCACCATGCCGGGCTCGAGCTTGGAGGATTCTCCAGGAAGGATTAAAAATCCCGGATCGTGATAGCGAAAGCCAACGTGGTGGCCGGTGTGATGGGTGAAGAAAGACGAGAGCCCTTGGGCTGCGATCATATCTCGCGCCAGTGCATCAATGTGGTTCGCCGTAACGCCGGGACGTATGCCATCGACGGCGGCTTGCTGCGCCTTGGTGGCAATATCGAGAATCTGCTCGACTTCCGGCTTCGGCGAACCAACTGGGGCGGTTCGCGTGAGGTCGCTCCAATACCCGTTGACGCAAGTTGCCAACTCGATCAAAACCAGATCACCATTCTCTAATCGCCGGGCGGTCGAGCGATTGAATTGTCCTGCAAGGGCACTGTTGGGCCCGGCTTGAACCATGGCCCACCCTCGTGAGTGAAATATATCGTCTGTGCCAATTTGCCGATAAATGGCCGATTCCACCGCCGCCGCGACTTCTGTTTCAGCGATTCCGGGTTGCAAGTTATCAAAGAAAGCTTGTAAGCCAACATTCGCAACTCGATTCGCCCGCCGGATTGCGTCGATTTCTTCTGGGGTCTTCCTTAAATAAAGATCTGCAAACGCAGCCTCGCGCTGGGCATCCGGCTTTGCGGAAAGCGCGGATAGTAGCCCGGCGAAACCTTCAGGAATCGGAATCTGTTCGGCAGCTTGAATGGGCAGAGAAGTTCTCGCAACACTGAAACTCATTCCAACCTGTTCGCTGTTTGCCCCTGCGTTCAACAGCTCCGCGCCCACCGCCGATACGAGAACAGAATACGGATCCGAGCATTTGAGATCGCCCCAAGGATATTCTTGCACCCTCAACCCTGCGGGAATATGGTCTCTTGGTTCGATCTGTGGAACGAAAAGGATGGGCTCCGCATCCACGAAACAAATCAGTAACGAAGCGCCCCAGAAAGGAAAATACCTCGATAGCATGAGAAGTTCGTCGGGCCTCCATGCAATCCAGGCCCGCAGTTCATGTCGCTCGAGGAAGTTTCGTATCTGTTCCGTGCGAGAAGGTACGTTAGCGCTCAAATCGGTGTCCCCATTTTTTCTCTACATGATTCCGTACTTTTCAAACGCTTTGACCGCACTGCTTCCTTCTTCGATCGCTTTCCGTACCAACTTCTCGCCGCGGGCTTTTTCGAGCGCACGCGTGAAAACCTCAGCCTCGGCTTTGGCTGGAACCACCAGGACCCCATCAATATCGCCGAAAATAATATCCCCAGGAAGGACGCGGACTGATCCAATCTCAACTGGTACGCGAAAGTCGACCACCTTGTAGCGCGGGGCTGCGTCTTGTCCGTAGGAACCAAAACCGAATGTGGGAAAGCCCATATTAAGAATCGCTTTCGTATCTCGCACGTAGCCATTCAACACCGCGCCGCGGCTGCCCAGTTTGCGGGCTCTGGTGCTCATGAGTTCCCCCCAAAGCGCGTTTCGTGGCGAGGAGCCCGTGTTGACATAGACTTCGTTGGTACGGAGATCGTCGAGGGCTTCCAGCATCAACCCAAACGATTTTTCCATTAATTTGTTCGCGCTGCCGGCGATTTGTTCGACGAATACATCGACCGAGAGCACCGGCATAGCACGGCCGATCACCACCATATCTTGCCGGATCGCTTGAATCTGCGGCGGGAGAAATTGGTGCTGAAGGTCTAACTTATCCATCACATCGCCCACGACGCATGTGAAAAGCTCGCGCTGTACGGTGGCAAAGAGTTCGTCGTCGGACTTCCAAGACTTCATCGTGCTCATTGCGCGCGTGCCTCTCTGATTTTTTCGACGAACCGCCGGGCAAGCTGGGTGATCGAAGCAAAATTGCCGGTCTTTGCTCCAACGGTAAGATTGCCTCCGACTCCGACGGCAACCGAACCGGCGTTGATCCATTCAACGACATTGTCGAGGTTAACGCCACCAGTTGGCATCAATGATGCCTGGGGTAGCGGACCCTTCACCGCCTTCACGAAGGCCGGACCGAGAATTTCACCAGGGAAGATTTTCACAATATCCGCGCCGCACTCCATGGCTGCCACTACTTCGCCAATCGTTCCCGCGCCGGGCATGTAAGGCACCTGGTAGCGATTGCAGAGACGCGCGGTTTCGGCGTTCAGCGCGGGACTGACTACAAATTGCGCTCCCGCGAGAATAGCGATGCGGGCAGTTTCGGGATCGAGAACCGTACCCGCTCCCAGCAAAATCTGGCCCAAGTTTCTCTTCGCAAGATGCTCGATCGCCCCGCTTGCGCCCGGTAC
>Ga0070733_10001797_pt1 | contig 15758 bp, 13 predicted proteins | sample Coa_R1_9_FD_66450 | JGI IMG/M metagenome (GOLD analysis project Ga0070733, IMG submission 66450) | Surface soil microbial communities from Centralia Pennsylvania, which are recovering from an underground coalmine fire - Coalmine... | ecosystem: Environmental > Terrestrial > Soil > Unclassified ... | reverse complement strand
TCGGCCACGGTCTTGACCGGCAGCTCGGGCGGAACGGCGAGCACGTTCGCCGCGATGAACACCTGCGAGATCGGCGCGAAATCCTTCAGCGGGTCGAACGGCAACGTGTCGTACAGGCTCGGATTGATGACCAACGAGGAGTTGCCGCCCATCAGCAGCGTGTAACCGTCCGCGGTTGCCTTGGCGACGCGCTCGGTGGCGATGTTGCTGCCGGCGCCGGGAATATTCTCGACCACGAACGGCGTGCCCCAGACTTCCGCAAACCGGTCAGCCAGCATGCGCGCCACAAGGTCGGGCGCCGTGCCGGGTGTGAAGCCGACCAGAATTTTCACCGGCCGATTGGGATAGCTGGATTGCGCCGATGCCATCTCGGCCGCGAACAGCGCAAGCAGGGCGGCGAACAGCTTCGCAGCGAGCTTCATCGTTTCCCCTCACGCCTCACATGCCAGTTTGCCTGGTCTTTGCCGCCGAACTTCATGGAAAGTGTGGCATCCGCGCCCAGCGCCTGCAAGGCGCAATGCCGCAAGACGCGTGGCCGCCTCGCGCCTAGTATTGCTTGACCGCGGCCCCCAGCGTGATCCAAATCGCTGCGGCAGTGAGGCCGAGGCCGCCGAGCACGAGAAACGTCGGCGAGAAGCCGATATAGTTGGCGACGAGGCCGCCGAGCGCGGGGCTGAGTGCGGCGCCTGCGCCCTGGATGGTAATGACAGCGCCCTGCGCGAGATTGACGCGTCCGGTTGAATAGAGCGAGCGGGCGATCATGCCCGGTACGGCAACGCTCTGCAGGCCGATTCCGATACCGTCCAGGATCTCGACCGGCACGACGCCCCACCATCCCGTGAGGAAGAAAGCGAACAGCCCACGCAATGGCAGCATCAAAAACGAGACGAGCATCAGCAGCCAGTAACTGTGCTTTTCTGCAATGCGCATCCCGACGATTGCGGCGATCACCATTGTGCCTTGCGCGATGACGACGATCGTTGCCACGAAGCTCGGACCATTGGTCTGGCTATCGGTGACCGCCGAGATGCCGTAGAGCGGAACGATCGCGGCGTTGCCGAGATGGAACACGGCAAGTGCGAGCCCCAACACCAGAAGCGTCTTGTGTTTCAACAGCACCGCGAGTGCGCTGTGCCGGCTGTCCGGGTCCTCCTCCTTGCTGCCGCGCGCGGCGCGATGGTCGATCGAGCCGGGTGGAATCATCAGGACGCAGGCGATCGTGATGATTCCGAAAGTTGCGGCGAGGAGAAACACGGAAACGTAGCCGAAGTGCCAACCCAGAAAGCCGGAAGCAGCGGCCCCCACCATGTTGCCGGCGTGATTGAAAGCCTGGTTACGGCCATTTTGCCGGTTGAAGCCTTTCTGACCGACGATGCCGAGCGTGATGCCGGTCACCGCGGGGACGATCGCAGCGCCGGCGATCGCGGTCGCCACTTGCGATGCTGTGACGGCCCAGAAATTTTGCCACAGCAGAATGATCGAAGAGCCGGCGACCACGGCTGCGCCGGGAACGATGACCCACGCGCGCTTGTGACCGGAGGTATCAATGAAGCCGCCGACCGGTGTCGTGATCAGCATGCCGGCGATGTTGCCGATCGTCAGCGCCGTGCCGATCAGGCCGCTGTCCCAGCCTCGCTGCGCCAGGAACACGCCGACGAACGGTCCGATGCCGGACTGCATATCCGCCATAAAGAAATTGACGGCGAGTAATGGCCAGAGCCGGATTTTCTGGCTTTGACTTTGCTCGGGCCGCTTGGTGGCCATATCGATCGAATTCTCAACTATGCCAGCGCGGCCGGGCTGAACGAAAAGCGACGGTAGCTAACCCCTCGGCCGACAAGTCGTTCCCGATTTGCGGCGCGACGTTTTCGCTTTGCAGCAAACCCGTCGCCGGCCCGCGCGTTATCTCCGCGAAACGGGGAATAAGTCATGGAAAGAATCCATACGGCGTTGCAGGAGATCTTCGGGTTCCTGCCGGATTGGCTGATCGGCCTTGGGCTGGTTTGCTTCGCGATTCTCTGCGCGCTGTCCCTGCATCGACTTCTCGCTTCGATGGCAAAACGCGCGATCGGGCCAAGACGATCGATCGCGGTCCAGGTCCTGGAAACGACATCCGGACCGAGCAAGCTCGCGGTTTGCCTCGTGGCCGTCGCCGTCGTGCTGCCATTGGCGCCGCTGAATGACGACCTGCGTAACGCGCTGACGCATCTGTTCGCGGTCGCCTCCATCGCCTTGATCGGATGGATATCGATCCGGGCGGTTGACCTCGTCGCCGCGCGTTATCTGCAACGGTATCGTCTCGAGATCGAGGAAAACTTCCTCGCGCGAAAGCATGTGACGCAGGTGCGCGTTTTCAAGCGCGTGATCGATACGGTCATCGTCATCGTCGCGGTCTCGACTGCGCTCATGACGTTTGAGTCAGTGAAGCAATATGGCGTCAGCCTGTTTGCTTCGGCGGGCGCGGCCGGTCTCGTCGTCGGTCTTGCCGCCCGGCCGCTCCTGAGCAATCTCATTGCCGGCGTACAGATCGCGGTGACCCAGCCGATCCGGATCGAGGATGCGGTCATCATCGAAAACGAATGGGGCTGGGTCGAGGATATTGCCTCCACTTATGTCGTGATCCGCTTGTGGGATTGGCGGCGGATGGTGGTCCCGCTCGCTTATTTCATCGAGCGGCCATTCCAGAACTGGACGCGGGACGCAGCTTCCCTGATCGGATCGATCATCCTTCACGTCGACTACGCCGCGGACGTGCCGAAAATCCGGGAACGGCTCGAACGTGTGGTGCAGGAATCCAAACTCTGGGACGGCGCCGTCGTCAATTTGCAGGTCGTGGATACCAACGCGAGAACCATGGAGTTGCGCGCGCTCGTCAGCGCCAGAAACGCGCCGCAAGCCTGGGACCTTCGTTGCGAGATGCGAGAGAAGCTGGTCGCCTTCCTGCAAGCCGAAATGCCCGAAGCATTGCCTCGGGGTCGCGCCGACGTCGCCATGGCGTCTGCCGACTATCCGGTCCAGCCAATCGACGCGGGAACCTGAACGCGGCGCCACTCGATCAATTGATCGTCGCGATCAATAAATCGGCCTTGACCCCGGACTTCCTCAGTCAGAAGAATGCCATCGGCTGGAACCTGACCTGCCGGCGCCGATTGCCGCGGGATTCGTTATGCTCAACCGGACCTGCCGATGAACATTCTCGATCCCCAAGGTCCCGTTGCGGCAGCCGACAAGGCCATTCTGATCGATTCCATAGCGATCATGCTGGCGATCGTTGTGCCGACGATCGTTGCGATTTTTGCTTTTGCATTCTGGTTCCGGCAGTCCAATCCGCGCGCGCGATATCTCCCCGATTTCGCCCATTCTGGCCGGATCGAGCTCGTCGTCTGGTCGATCCCGGCGCTCACCATCATCCTGCTTGGTGGCGTCGCCTGGATCGGGGCACATCAGCTTGATCCCGCCGCGCCGGTCGCGGGCACCGGAAGCCCGGTCCGAATCCAGGTGGTCTCGCTCGACTGGAAGTGGCTATTCATCTATCCGGAGCAGCGGGTGGCGACCGTCAATTCGCTCACCGTACCGGTCGGCGCGCCGCTACAATTTGAACTGACATCGGGAAGCGTGATGAACGTCTTTTTCATCCCGCAGCTCGGCAGCATGATCTACACCATGAATGGTATGGTTACGCATCTCAATCTGCGCGCGGACCAGGAAGGCCACACTCAAGGGCTCTCGGCGCATTTCTCCGGTGACGGCTTTCCCGAAATGCTGTTCGACGTCCATGTGGTTTCGCCGCTGGCCTTTCCCAACTGGGTTGGAGAAACCGCGAAGAGCGGCAATGTGCTGAACGCCGACACCTACAAGCAATTGTCGCAGCAGTCTGTCGAGACGGGCCGGCCCACCTATCGGCTGGACGATCCGCGGCTATTCAGCGAGATCGCGACCCAGCACATCCCCCCGGGTCCCGGACCGCAAATCGCCGATAATCCGGCGAAACCCAAGCCTGAGAGCGGAGCAGCCAGTGTTCGGTAAGCTAGCATGTTAGGCAAATTAACTTGGGCCGCCATCCCCTTCGATCAGCCGATTCCGCTGGTCACCGGCGCGATCGTGCTGGTCGCGATTTTGGCCGTACTGGCCTGGGTCATCATCGCCGGCCACCTGCCGTATCTCTGGCGGGAATGGATCACGAGCGTCGATCACAAGCGGATCGGCGTGATGTACACATTGCTTGCGTCGGTCATGCTGCTACGCGGCTTTTCCGACGCCATCATGATGCGCGCCCAGCAGGCGGTCGCGTTTCATTCGCAAGGCTATTTGCCGCCGGAGCATTACAATCAGATATTCTCCGCGCACGGCACCATCATGATCTTCTTTGTCGCGATGCCGTTCGTGATCGGCTTGATGAATCTGGTGGTGCCGTTGCAACTCGGTGTCCGCGACGTCGCGTTCCCGACCCTCAACTCGGTGGGATTCTGGCTCACCGCAACCGGCGCGCTACTCGTCAATATCTCGCTCGTGGTCGGCGAATTCGCACGCACCGGATGGCTGCCTTATCCGCCGCTGTCGGAGTTGACCTACTCACCCGGCGTCGGCGTCGACTATTATCTCTGGTCGCTGGAGATTTCCGGGGTCGGCACGCTGGTCGCGGGGATCAATCTCGTCACCACCGTGCTGAAGCTGCGCACCAAGGGCATGAGCTATTTGCGCATGCCGATGTTCTGCTGGACGACACTCGCCTCAAATCTCCTGATCATCGCGGCGTTTCCAATCCTCACTGCAACGCTGGCGATGCTGATCCTCGACCGCTATTTCGGCTTCCATTTCTTCACCAACGAAGCCGGCGGCAACGTCATGATGTTCATGAACCTGATCTGGGCCTGGGGCCATCCCGAGGTCTATATCCTGGTCTTGCCGGCGTTCGGCATTTTCTCGGAAGTGGTTTCGACCTTCTCGGGCAAGCCGCTGTTCGGCTATCGCTCGATGGTGCTCGCCACGATGGCGATCTGCATCATCTCTTTCATGGTGTGGCTGCACCATTTCTTCACGATGGGTGCTGGCCCCAACGTCAACGCGATTTTCGGCATTGCCTCGATGATCATCGCGGTGCCGACTGGCGTGAAGATCTATAACTGGCTGTTCACCATGTATGGTGGCCGAATCCGATTCGCGACGCCGATGATGTGGTCGATCGGATTCATGGTGACCTTCATCCTTGGCGGCCTGACCGGTGTCCTCGTCGCGGTGCCGCCTGCGGACTTCCTGCTTCACAACAGCATGTTCCTGATCGCGCATTTCCATAACGTGATCATCGGGGGCGTGCTGTTCGGCGCGTTCGCCGGCTACACCTACTGGTTTCCGAAGGCCTTCGGGTTTCGCCTGCACGAAGGCTGGGGCAAGGCCGCGTTCTGGCTATGGCTGGTCGGCTTCTATGTCGCTTTCATGCCGCTCTATGCCGTGGGCTTCCTCGGCATGACCCGCCGCATGCAGCATTACGATGTGTCCGAATGGCGACCCTGGCTGCTCGTCGCAGGCGTCGGTGCGATCATCATCCTGGCTGGCATCATATGCCAGATCGTTCAACTTGCGACCAGCATCCGACATCGCGAAGAGCTTCGCGATGTCACCGGCGATCCCTGGGACGGCCGCTCGCTGGAATGGGCCACGGCTTCGCCGCCGCCGGTATTCAATTTCGCGGTCATGCCGGATGTCGAAGGCGAGGACGCTTACTGGTCGATCAAGTTGCGCGCCAGGGAGCAGGGTCTTTCGCGCGAGCCCGACTACAAGGATATCGAGATGCCGCGCAACTCGCCGACCGGCTTCGTCTGCGCTTTCTTTGCGACCATCATGGGCTTTGCGCTGATCTGGCATATCTGGTGGATGGTTGTCCTCGGCGGGATCGGCGCCTTCGCCACCTTCGTGGTGTTCGCCTGGCGTGACCATGACGAATATGTCATTCCGGCTGCCGAGGTCGCGCGGATCGACCGTCTCAATCGCGAGGCGCGCCGCGCCTCGCTTGCGGGGAGCGCGCCATGACCGACGCAGCGCTTTACAGACAAGGTGATCCGCGCCTGTTGGGCGGGCGGCCGCATGAGGGGCCGGCCTCAAAGCGGATCACGACGGGCTACGGCTTCTGGATTTTCCTGCTCAGCGACATCGTGATGTTCTCCTGCTTCTTTGCGGCCTACGCCGTGCTGCTGGGGCAGACCGCTGATGGCCCGAAGGGCGCGGAGCTGTTCGATCTCAAGAGTGTTGCGGCCGAAACGGCTCTTCTTTTGCTGTCGAGCTTCACCTGCGGGCTTGCGATGATCGCGGCCGACGTCCGCAATGCGTTGTGGTACCAGATCGGCATGGCGGTAACTTGCCTGCTCGGGCTTGGCTTTCTGGCGCTCGAATTTCGCGAATTCGCCGAACTCGTCAGTCGCGGTGCAGGGCCTACGCGGAGCGCGTTTCTCTCGGCGTTCTTCACACTGGTCGGTTGCCACGGCGCGCACGTCTCGGCGGGCATTCTCTGGCTGCTCACCATGATGGCGCAGGTGTTCGCCAAGGGATTTCGCGCCGACATCATGCGGCGCCTGTTATGTTTTGCGCTGTTCTGGCACGCGCTGGACATCATCTGGGTCGCGATCTTCTCCGTCGTCTATCTGCTCGGGAGTGCCGCATGAGCGATCAGCATCTGCATCATACCGTTGATCTTGCTCCCGGCGACGAAGAGGAAGGCCGTATCGGCCCGCGCCTGCTCGGCTATTGCGTCGGTTTTGCGCTGGCGATCCTGCTGACGGCGACCTCGTTCTTCATCGCCGGCACCGACCTGGTCTGGCAGCCCAGCATTCCCGTCGCCATCATCGTGCTCGCGATCGCTCAAATGGGCGTGCATCTGGTGTTCTTCATCCACATCACGACCGACCCCGACAACACCAACAACATCCTGGCGCTGGCGTTCGGTTTGTTGATCGTGTTCCTGGTGGTTGCCGGTTCGCTCTGGATCATGGCCAACCTGAACCAGAACATGCCGCCCATGGATCAAATCATGCGGATGCAGCGCTGAGCCGTGTCTTCCACGGCCTGCTAACTCTCAGAAGCTCACTTCAGCGAGGCGTTGATCGCGGTGAACTCAGCTTCGAACCGAGCCCGTTCACGGCGGCGATGATGGCAAGCGAAATGCCGGCAGCGATCAAGCCAAACTCGATGGCGGTGGCGGCGGTTTCGTCCTACCACACGCGGTTGTGTATGTTCACAAGTGAACAAATGCAGCGCTTGGGTACTTGCGATGCCGCGCTACGATGGTCGTGCCAGCCTATCGACCTCTTTGGATTGCAAGGGCTGTGATCTCGCGCCCGTAACTTCCCGGTGTTCGAATTCTCGCGCTTCGGGCGCGGCGCGCAGGAACCTTGGTCGCTAGCCGGGGTTGGAGCCACGGGCGGGGCGATTTTGACGACGTATGAGGCCCGCTTTGCAAAGCGAATCGAACCTGCGCCCGACGGCGCATATCGCAAAACATCCGATTCATCCGATGCTGATCCCGGTTCCGATCGTCTGCTTTATCGGAGCCTTGGCGACGGACGTCGCTTATGCGGTCACCGCCGAGATGATGTGGGCGGATTTCTCGTCTTGGCTACTTGCAGTCGGTTTCATCGGCGGCGTGCTGGCCGCGATCGCCGGCCTGATTGATTTCCTCGGTAATCGGCTGATACGCGAGCAAGCCCCAGCATGGCCGCACCTGATCGGCAACCTCGTGGTGCTGGTGCTGGCCTTCCTCAACAATCTGATTCACACGCGCGATGCCTACACGTCGGTGATGCCAACCGGGCTTATTCTTTCGATCCTCACCGTATTAGTGTTGCCGGTCACCGCATGGCTCGGGCGTGAAATGGTCTATCGTTACGGTGCGGGAGTTGTCCGATGATGTCGCGTACTCGCTTGCTTCGTTCCGCCCTGCTGTGCAGTTCGCTACTTTGTCTCGCCGGTTGCAATGACGGCAGCGGCGATCCGAAGGCCCAATTGGGAGCCAACCCGGCCTTGCCGGACCAGCATCAATATTGGCTGCCGCCGATGCACATTGCCCGCGTGGTCGGCTGGAAGAAGGACGAAACCCCGACCGCCGCGCAAGGCCTCAAGATCAATGCATTGGCTACCGGATTGCAGCACCCGCGCTCGCTTTATGTGCTTCCCAACGGCGACATCCTGGTCGTCGAGTCCAAGGCGCCGCCGGCCGCGACCGTCAAGCGGCCGAAAGAATTCGTCATGAAGTGGATCGAGTCTTGGGCCACGTCCGGCGGCGAGACGGGCGAAAGCAATCGCATCACGCTGCTTCGCGATACCAAGGGCACCGGCGTGCCCGACATGCAGAGCGTGTTCCTCGATCATCTCAATTCGCCGTTCGGCGTGGCACTTGTCGGCAACGATCTTTACGTCGCCAATACCGATGCGATCGTCCGGTATCCCTACCACGAAGGCGACACCAAGATCACCGAACCCGGAACGACGCTGACGCTGCTGCCGGGCGGGCCGATCGACCATCACTGGACCAAGAGCCTGGTCGCGAGTCCCGACGGCTCATTGCTTTATGTCGGGGTCGGCTCCAACAGCAATATCACCGAGAACGGCATGGAAGCGGAACACAATCGCGCCGCGATCCTGGAAGTCGATCGCGCCAGCGGCCGCTTCCGCATTTTTGCAAGCGGCTTGCGCAATCCCAACGGGCTCTCGTTTGAGCCTCAGAGCCACGCTCTATGGGCCGTGATCAATGAGCGCGACGAACTGGGTCCGGACCTCGTGCCCGACTACATGACGTCGGTCAAGGACGGTGCGTTTTACGGCTGGCCCTACAGCTATTACGGACAACACGTCGATCCGCGCGTTCAGCCGCAGCGTCCGGACCTCGTTGCAAAAGCGATCGCCCCGGACTATGCCTTGAGTTCGCACGTCGCCCCGCTCGGGCTCGCATTCAACACGGGTACGAGCCTCCCGAAATCCTATACCGGCGGCGCCTTTGTCGGCGAGCATGGCAGCTGGAACCGGCAAGTGCTGAACGGCTACAAGGTGGTGTTCGTGCCGTTCAGCGACGGCAAACCGAGCGGCATGCCGCAGGACGTCGTGACTGGATTTCTCAACAGCGATAATCAGGCGCGCGGACGTCCCGTGGGCCTCGCGATCGACAAGTCGGGAGCGCTGCTGGTCGCCGATGATGTCGGCAACACGGTGTGGCGGGTGACGTCGGGCAATCAGCAGGTGACGCAAAGCCAGTAAAGCTTAGACGTCCCGACTTTTGCGCAGGCCTTTCAAAAGTCCCTTCAAGAGATCAAAGGCCAGCATCAGACCATTGAGCTGCTTCGGCTGTTCCGGAGCGGCGCCCGACAGGCTCAAGCCCAGATTGCGCGCGAATTCCGCTGTCAGCCGTTTGGCGAGATCGCGCACCAGTCCCTCACGCGCGATCTGGGCCAGAAAACCCCGCAGGCTATAGCCGATCGAAAGTTCAATGCGCGTCGAGGCCCCGTTGTCGAACGGCAACAGACGATAGCGGATGTCGCCTTGCGTCGACGAGCGGCTGCGCTGATCGTTTCCGATGCCGATGATCCGCCCGGAGAGCGTCGCGACATCGCGCTCGATTCTCACGGCGCCGCGAAAACTCGCCGAGATCGGACCGAGTTTGACGCTGATTTTCCCTTCGGCGCGGTCCGGAGCGGGTGTTGCGGTCAGGGTGGCGCCGGGAAGACAGGCCGCGACCCGCCTCACGTCGCCGAACATGTCGAAGACCTGACCGGGCGGAAAGGCGACGGTGAAATGCTCGTCGAAATTCTTGTCGGGCACGAAATCGGGAACGAGCATCGCGGCGCCGTCGCTCGGCTGCTCGTCAGTGACCGCGGTCTTCGGTGACGCAACGCCGGCTGATTGCCGGTGCGCGCCATGGCCGGACCCAACGGGTCCAAGCTTTTGGCGTCCCGCGCCCGTGACCGGCGCGATGCCGCGGCCCCGTCGCGCATCGATCACCGAGCGGATCGCGCGCACAATTCCGACATAGCCGGTGCATCGGCACAGATTGCCACTCATGCCGACGCGGATGGCGCGTTCATCTGAGGTCTCGAGACGCAACACGAGATCGCGCGCCGATATCAGCATGCCCGGCGTGCAATAGCCGCACTGAAGCGCGTGCTCGCGGCTGAATGCGGCGCGCAGCTCGGTTGCGATCTCGTCGTTGTCGAGGCCTTCGATCGTGGTGACGTGTGCGCCGTCGCACGCCGCCGCAAAAGTGATACACGAGCGTGCCGGCATATCGTCGAGCAACAGCGTGCACGCCCCGCACACGCCGTGTTCGCAACCGAGATGCGTCCCGGTCAGGTCGAGCTGGTCGCGCAGGAAATCCGCCAGATGGGTGCGCGGATCAACCGGCTTGTTGACCGCGCGTCCGTTGACGGTGAGGCCGATCGTTGTCATGCCGCGGCCTCATCGATCGCACGGCGCAGGATCGTGATATGGATATGCCGGTCGACGGCGTTCGCGATGCCGGCTTTGATCAGGAGGGCATCGGCCGCGTCAGCCACGAACTCGCGTTTGAAATTGCCGGTGATCTTCCCGCCGAACAGCGGCGATGCGTCGGTCAGCACAATCGGTGGTGCTTCAATCGCCCCGATCACCACGCGCCCGGTTGCCGCTTCCGGATCGATCAGCACGGCGGCAATGGCGTGGGCGAATTCGCCGGGTTTGCGGCAGGCTTTCACATAACCCCAGCGCGCCGAGGCGCGCATGACGGGAACACGCACGGCCTCGACCAGTTCGTTTTCGCCAAGCGCGGATTCCAGCGCCCCCGTCATGAAATCTTCGATCGCGAGGTCGCGATGCCCGGCAGAACTTCGCAGCCGAATTTTGGCGCCGAGCGCCGGCAAGGCCGAAACCCAATCCGCTGCCGGGTCGGCGTGAGAAAGCGAACCACCGATCGTGCCACGGTTACGGACGGCACGGTAAGCGATCCCGCCTGCAACCCGCCGCATCGCATCGTGGGTGACATCGGGAATCCGCCCGTCCTCGATATCGCCATGCGTCACGCAGGCGCCGATCACGAGTTCGTCGCCGCTTCGTTCGGCATGCTTGAGTTCGCCGAGCCCGGTAATATCGATGATCAGATCAGGCTGGACCAGGCGAAGGTTGAGCATCGGACCGAGCGATTGTCCGCCGGCCATGATCTTGGCGACTCCCTTGGCTTCAGCCATCAGGGCAATCGCCGCACCCAGGCTTGCCGGCCGCTCATAGGCGAAGGGCGCGGCTTTCATGTGGGCTGGCTTTCCGAACCACGCGCTTCCAGAACGGCCTCGACAATCCGGCGTGGCGAGATCGGCGAATGCCTAAGCTTGACACCAAACGGCCGCAGGGCGTCGTTCACCGCATTGGTGATCGCCGCCGGTGGCGCAATGGCGCCGCCTTCGCCGATCCCTTTGACGCCGAACATGGTGTAGGGCGACGGCGTCTCCATGTGATCGACGCGCGGTTCGGGGACTTCCGTCGGTCCCGGCAACAAATAATCCGCAAGCGTCGTGGCGAGCGGCTGGCCAGCGCTATCGAACGGCATCTCCTCAAAGAGCGCGGTTCCGATGCCTTGGGCGAGGCCGCCGAAAATCTGGCCATCCACCACCATGGGATTGAGCAGCACGCCGCCGTCCTCGACGATCACGTAATCCAGTATCTCGACGTCGCCGAGGTCGGGGTCGACAGCAACCGTCACCGCGTGCACCGCGTAGCTGAAGGTACCGCTGTCGCGCTGCGGCTTGTAGCCGCCGGTCGCTTCCAGCCCGGCAGGATCGATATCGGGCGGCAAGTCCTGCGGCCGCCGGTACCAGGTGTGGGCGATCTCGGACAGGCCGATGCTGCTGTTCGGTCCGCAGACGCGTCCGTCGCGCAAGATGACGGATGCCGGATCGAGTTGCAGCAGTTTGGCGCCGATGCGTTTGGCGCGCTCCGCAATAATCCCGCAGGCGGTACCGACCGCGCCGCCGGCCATCACCGCCGAGCGCGAGCCCCAGGTTCCGGTCGAATAGGGCGTCATCGCGGTGTCGCCGTGGATGACGCGGATTTTTGCGGTGTCGATGCCAAGAATCTGGTTGGCGACCTGGGCCAGCGTCGTCTCCATGCTTTGGCCGTGCGACTGCACGCCGACCCGCAGTTCCAGTCCGCCATCGGGCGTCATGCGCGCCGTGGCCTGCTCGTGTCCGGGCACCATCGGAATGCCCCAGCCGGAGTAAACCGACGTGCCGTGAGCCGCCTGTTCGCAATAGACAGACATTCCAAAGCCGATCAGCCGTCCATCGGGCTCCCCAGTCTTCTGTCGCTTGCGGATCGCTGCAACATCGACCGCTTCGAGCATGCGTCGCATGGCTTCCGGATAGTCGCCGCTGTCGAAATGCTTTTTGGTGATGTTCTCGAACGGCATTTCCTCCGGAGGAACCAGGTTGCGTATCCGGACCTCGTGAGGTTCTAACCCCGCTTCGACGGCAACGGCGTCCAGCATGAGTTCGAGCGCAAAGCAGACGCCGGTTCGCGCCACGCCGCGATACGGCAGGATAGGACATTTGTTGGTGGCCGCCGAATAGGTCCGGCAGCGATAGGCCGGCATTCGATAGGGGCCCGGCAAAATGCTGACGACCTGGGCTGCTTCGAGGCAGGCCGAAAAGGGATAGGAGGAGTAGGCGCCGGAATCGACGGTTGCCTCGCAATCGATACCGCGCAGTGTGCCGTCGCGGTCGGCATAGACGGTGATCTTGTAGTGATGCTCGCGGCAATTGGCGCTGGCGCTCAAATGCTCGCGCCGGTCCTCGATCCAACGGACCGTCAGACCTTTATATAGAGCGAGCCAGGAAAGGCAGACTTCTTCCGGCAGCAGGATTCCCTTGTGCCCGAAGCCGCCGCCGATATCGGGCGACACGACGCGAATGCGTCCCTGCTCGATATCAAGCGTGTCGGAGAGCCCGTTGCGCACGATATGCGGCATCTGCGCGCCGGTGTAGAGCGTGAGTTGGTCGAGCCTGTGATCGAAGGTGGCGACGACCCCGCGGCCTTCGATGGGCGACATGCATTGACGCGCGGTCGAGATTTCATGGGAGACCTTGATCGGCGCATCGAACGCTTGCGTGATGTCGACTTCGAAGAAACTTTCGAGGAAGACATTGTCGCCCCAGTGTTCATGCACCAGCGCGCTGCCGGGTTCGCGTGCCTTGCGCATATCGTAGATGGCGGGGAGCGGCTCGAGGTCGAGCGTCACTGCGGCTGCGATGTCTTCGGCCTCGGCCCGCGTTGCCGCCACGCACATCGCCACCATCTCACCGACATGGCGGACCTTGCCGGTCGCAAGCACGGACTGCTCGGAGACCTTGAAACCGGGCAGCGCTGTCACCGCGCGGATTGGCTTTACATTGGTCAGGTCATCTGCCGTGAAGACAACGTCGCGATAGCGCTCGGGAATGTGGATGCCTTTGATGCGGGCATGCGCCAGCGGGCTGCGAACGAAGGCGACGTCCTGTAGGCCCGGAAGTCTGATATCGGCGACGAACTGGCCACGGCCGCGTAAAAAACGGTCGTCCTCCTTCCGGAGGAGCCGCGCGCCGACGCCCTGTCCGGTTTCGGCGGCGGTTGACGCAGATTCAGATTCGAATTTGCCGGCTGCCATCCCCTGTGCCGTTCCGTTGGCCGCTAGCGGTTCATCAGCGGAGGGCTAAGCGGCCACCGCGCGCGGCAGGATCGGGGCGATGGCATCATAACGAACGCCCGCCCGCAAGCAGAACACGGGCTGCAACAGGCGGTCGGCGACGACTTCCGTCTTTTCGTTGTCGCGCAGGATGTAGCGGCCCCGCTTCTCGTCCAGCACCGTGACGTCGGCATCGACGCCGGAACGCAGCGTGCCGATCGCATCGGAAAGCCCGAGCATTTCCGCCGGGTGCGAGGTCACCATCGGCACCACCTGCTCGAGCGTCAGGCCCAACGCCATCATCGAGCTCATGGCCTGCACCAGGCTGAACTTGGCCTGTCCCGCGAACGGATGATTCTCGTCATCGGCCGCTTCGTCAGGTGTCCCGGCAGGCGCCGGGATATGGGTGTTATAGCCGTGAATGTCGGCGCCAAGCGTGGTCGGCATGATGCCGGCGGCAATCGCCTTGCGGGCGAGACGATAAGAGAAGTGACTGCCGTGCCCGACGTCGACCTTCAGTCCCTTGTCGAGGGCGGCCTGGATAACGGGATGCACCTCGCCTTCGCGGTTGACGAAGCCGCCCGGATGACGCGTGAACGGGTGGGCAAGAACATCGCCGGCGCGCAGCAACGGAATCACGCGCTCGAGGATGGTATCGACATCTTCGCCGTTGGTGCCGCTGGCCGGCAGCCCCCAGAGCTGACCGAAATGAACATAAACCGGCAAATCGGCGCGGCGTCCGATCTCGGCCGCCATTTCGATGACACGAATGCCCCAGCGGGCAAAACCGCCGATTTCGGCATGGGCCTTGATGCCGCGAACGAGGTCGCGGTTGGCCGTCGCCGACTTCACCGTGGCGTCGATGTCAACGCATTCGGGGCTATAGAGGTTGGGGTAATAATGTCCTTCCAGGCCTCCGACCAGATAGGCCGACAAGAAAGCCAGCGTGCGCGACTTGGCCTGCTCGACAATAAAGTGCCGGAAGCCGGGCAGCGTCATGCAGGACGGTCCGCCCTGATCGACCAGCGTCGTGACCCCGGACTGGACGCCCACCATATCGGCGTTCACCCCGAAGCGGCCTGTGACATATTGATAGACATGAGCGTGCGTATCGATTAGCCCCGGCAACACGATCTTGTCGGTGACGTCGATGACTTCCCTGGCGCTGGTCGGCAGGATATCGGATTGAACCGCGGCGATTTTGCCGTTGCGGATCGCCACGTCTTTCAGGCCGTCGACCCCTGCGGCCGGATCGATCACGCGGCCCCCGCGCAGGAGCAGGTCGAAGCTGGTGTTCACGGACATGGCTGATATCCTCTTCCGGAGCTGGTTTTGTTGTCAATTATAGAGCCGGCCGAATGCGAAGTACACTTCGTATTTTGCATGCTGGGTGTTTTGAATACGGCAGCATTCGTACCATAGGCTGCATCAAAAGGGTGCAGCAAGAGCGAGGCCATGACGAGCAGAAACGGGAAAGCAGCGCAGCGGCGCGGTGGCGCCTGGCCGCTGGAAAAGCGGCCGGGATTTCTGATCCGGCGGTTGCACCAGATCCACGTCGCGTTGTTTCAAAGAAAATGCGCCGCGTTTGATCTGACGCCGCTGCAATACAGTCTTCTGACCGCGCTGGCGCGTTGTGGAACCGCCGACCAGACTACCTTGGCGGCGGAAGTCATGCTCGACCGCACCACCACCACCGGCGCACTCAAGCGTCTGCAATCCCGCAAATTTATCGAACGAACGGTGCATAGCCGCGATCGGCGGGCGCAAATGTGCCGGCTGACCAAATCCGGTGTGCGCCTGTTACGGCAGATCGAGGCGTCGGCGCGTGCGGCGCATCATGAGACGCTGGAAGGTCTCAGCAAGGCCGAGCAAAAGCGGTTCATCACGATGATGCAGAAGGTCGTGGCCGCGCGCACCACGCAGGCGGAGACCGCGGCCGTGCCGGACTGATCGATCCTGCCCGATCGGCCGGGCGACTATAATCTGTGCAGTCTGCCTGAAAAGCCGCCGCTCGGGCCCGTGCGCTTCTGGAGCGGTCCGCGGCTAGCGGTACAATTGCGAAGCATACTTCGCATTTTTACAGCTATGACAGGGA
>Ga0070733_10001796_pt1 | contig 15761 bp, 13 predicted proteins | sample Coa_R1_9_FD_66450 | JGI IMG/M metagenome (GOLD analysis project Ga0070733, IMG submission 66450) | Surface soil microbial communities from Centralia Pennsylvania, which are recovering from an underground coalmine fire - Coalmine... | ecosystem: Environmental > Terrestrial > Soil > Unclassified ... | reverse complement strand
CAGGGCGATTAGGAGTAAAAGCCGCCTGAAAGGGCGGCTGCGGCCAATATTGGCCACCCTACGGTTTATTTTCATTGGGGTTTGGCCATCAACTTCGTCAGTAGCGCTATGGCCTTCGGCTTCGCTTCGGGTGGACGGATAGCGAGGAAAATTCCCTGCGCGAAAATCATGGGCGTGCGCCCGCCGATGTCCTTCACATCCAGTTTCGAGCCGTGGTCGGCGAGGATCTGAATGATCGATTCCCATCCGCGATTGGCCGCGCCGTGAATTGCCATGAGACCGAGCGTGTTGGAGGCGTTCACGTCGGCGCCGCGATCGAGGCACAGCTTGACGGCTTCCACATATTCAGCTTCGCTGTGGGTGAAAGTTTGGCCGGGAATCCAGTTGATGCCGGATGCGGCCATCAGGGCCGTAGTGCCCTGCGTGGTTGCGATATTCGGATCGGCGCCGTGTTCAAGCAGCATCCGCATCACTTCGATGTCGCCGGAGAGGGCGGCGCGCACGAAGGACGTCTGCCCGTCGAAATTTACCCAGGAGCCGTCGAACTGCATCAAGCCGTGGACAGGAACCGTGTCGGTTTTGGCGTTTGTGTTCGCGCCTTTTTGGAGCAGAGCTTTGATCAGGTCGAGCGGGTCGCGGCCGTCGGTGGGAAGGTCGCCGTATTTTTCATGGTTGAAATTGCGCAGATCGATCGCCGCGAATAACGCAGCGCGGCCATAGGCATCGGCGGCATTCGGGTCCGCGCCTTTTTCGAGCAGTTCCGTGGCAATGCCGACCTGCCCATTGAGCAGGGCGATCAGGAGGGGCGAAGTCTTGTTGCCGGACGACTGCGCGATGTCCGCGCCATGGGCAACAAGCAATCGCGTCATTTCGGTGTTGCCGTCGCGGATCGCAAACAGGAGTGGGGTCATGCCGCCATCGGCTGTTGGCAAGGCGCGCTGGCGGATGATCCCGGTGCCGGAGGCGCCACCGGCGCGGGCGGGCGTGTACTCTCCTTTAGGTATCGTGACGTTGGTGTGCGCATTGATGTCGGCGCCGCGGGAGAGAAGCAGCTTGACCATGTCGGGATGATTTTCGAGCACGGCCCACATGAGCGCGGTCTGGGCGTGGACAGTGTCTTTCGCGTTGACGTTCGCGCCGCGGTCGAGAAGCAGTGTGACGGCATCGATCCTGCCGGTGCGCGCTGCTGTCATAAGAGCCGTTTCGCCGCTGGGAGTGGCACTGTTGGGGTCGGCTCCGGCGTCGAGAAGCCTGCGGATCATGGCCGGACTTCCGTTCGTTGCGGCGAGGGCCATGGGAGTCACGCCGTAGCGGGTGGCGGCTTTTACGTCCGCGCCGGCTTTGATGAGGGCGTCAGCGGTGGCGAGGTCGTCGTGGCGGACAGCCCAGTGCAGGGCCGTGGTGCCGTCCGGCTGCGGGGTGTTGATGCCGGCGGGATCGGCCGGGAGGGTGCGGACGACATCTTTGTCGCCGCTCATGACGGCGTCGGCCAGACGGGCGTCGGCGCCGGCTGCGAGGTGGGCGCAGGTGGTGGAAAGCGCCCAAATGGATAAGCCGGTCAACAAGATCCTGCGATGCATACACTTCTCCTGATTGCTTGTATTCGATCATGCCGGGGTGCCTGCGTCAAGCGTCGGATGCGTCGGGCAGAAGCGCGGCGGCAGGGGCCGGTTCGGGCAGTGCAAAGGCCAGCCGAGTCGGTCGCACTTGGCAGACAACTTCGAGCGTCGATGTACTCACAAGCAGCAACCCTCACTCTATCTGCAATCTGCATTCGTCCGCGGTAGGTTTTCCTTGTTCTTTAGCCCGCGTGACCCCCAAGGCAGATGGACAATCCGGTTAACGGGTTGTGGCGGCGCATTGACATGTCTCCGATTTGTTTGTACTGGACTCTCGGCGGCTTCCGTGAAGTTTGTGGATCGGGGAAGAGCCGGACCGTGGGGTCCGGCGCGGATCGGGGGATCCTCCCCACAACCAAAAGGGCCGGGTAGTCATACAAATGGACCAGCAAAAATCTGACTACCCAGCGCAGACGATAGAGACTTTCTGCTAACCTGAAATCAGCTTCGGCGTTGCCGTGCGCTTTCCTTCGCTCGAACACCATAACGAACAACAAACGAGCCCCGGCAAAATCCAGCTGCGGGACGACCCCAGTTTCGCCGCCACCAAAATGGCTGCGTTTCAATACCTTGCCGTCGCCATTTTTCTGTTTCTGGTAACCGGATTCTGGGAATTGCAAATCAAGAGCCCGGAAATCTACAACGAACGCGCGGAGCGAAACCGGATCAAAGCCCTGCCGATCGTGGCCCCTCGCGGGAAGATTCTCGATCGAGACGGCCGCGTGATTGTCGACAACCATTCCACGTGGAGCCTGATTCTCTCGCGGGAGAACCTGAAGCAGGAGCATCTGCACGAGATCGCCGATGGTCTTCACCTCGATTACGACGATCTGATCCGGAAAGTCTCGCGCTATAAGAATCGTCCGCGTTATGAGCCTATCATTATCAAAGAAGAGCTGACGCCCGCCGAGCTGGCGTTTGTGGAAGCGCATCGCGATCCCGATACGTTTCCGGAGATGGAACTGATCGAATCGCAGCGGCGGCTTTACCCCGACAACGGCATCCTCGCCAACGTGATCGGTTATACGGGCGAAATCAGCGAATCGGAGCTCGATATTCCGGACTACGCCAAGTACAACCAGGGACAGATCATCGGCAAGACGGGCATCGAGAAACAATACAATGAAACCCTGCTGGGCGTGGACGGTGAGCGGCAATCCGTGGTGGATAACCGCGGCCGAGAGCGTGAGGTGCTGGGCATAAAGGAGGCCAAACCGGGTCATAATCTACAGCTCACGATCGATCTCGATTTGCAGGCAGTGGCGGAACTGGCACTGGACGGAAGCCTTGTCGATTACCCGCATTCGCGCGGCGCCGTGGTGGCGCTCAACCCACAGAACGGCGAGATTCTGGCCATGGCATCGCGCCCTACGTTCGACCCCAACAAGTTCGCTGTGCGGATCAAATCGAAGGATTGGAAGGAATTGACCAGCGATCCCGGCAATCCGCTGCTCAACCGCGCCATTCAGGCCCAATGGGCGCCGGGCTCGACATTCAAGCCTATCGTCGCGCTGGCCGGTCTGGAGAGCGGCAGCATAGACGAGGATACGACTTTCCAGTGTCCGGGCGGGGCCTCTTTCTTCGGGCACTACTACAAGTGCTGGGGAACCCACGGCAGCGTCTCGCTGCATAAGGGGATGACCCAGTCCTGCGACTCGTATTTCTATAACGTGGGCAACAAGACGGGCATCGATAATATCGCCTATTACGCGGATCAGGCCGGGTTGGGGCACAAATCGGGCATCGATCTTCCGAACGAAGCCAGCGGCACCGTTCCATCACAGGAATGGAAGCTGCGCAACTTCCGCCAGAAATGGTTCGCGGGTGAAACGATCAGCGTCGCGATCGGACAGGGCGCTACTACCGTGACCCCGCTGCAAATAGCAAGGGCTTTGGGCGGGATCGCCGCCGGCGGTGTCTGGCACGTGCCGCATCTGCTGCTCTCGGCCACCAAAACGGAGCAGCCGCACGAGTGGGCACTCAACCCCGAAAACGTGCATCGCGTGATCTACGGCACCTATGGCGTCGTCAATGAAGGCGGAACCGGAGGGCGCGCGAGGATCCCGGGGCTGGACGTTTGCGGCAAAACCGGTTCGGCCCAGATAGCCTCGGAAGAGTATGAAAGGGTGCACAAGGATGTCAAAGACAACGCCTGGTTCGTCGGATTTGCGCCATGCTACAAGCCGGAGATTATCGTCGCCGTGCTTTGGGAGAATGTGGGGGTTCACGGGCAATTCGCGGCGCCCACGGCGCGCGACATCATGAAAGCTTACTTCGATAAAAAAGCCCGGCTCGCCGAGGCGGAAGCAGCCAGGCAGATGCAAAAGTCAAACCCCGCCAACGCGGTGGCTTCGGCGCTTCTATTGGGAGACGGCGACGGCAGGACCGTGAGCGCCGCAAGATAGCCCATGTTCCAGTTCATCGGTATCAAAGATTTCGACTGGACGATGTTTTTCGTCATGATGATTATCTGCGGGCTGGGCGTCCTGCAGATCTTCAGCGCGACACACGACACCATCTGGCAGGGTTCCTGGTGGAAGCAGGTCATCTATATCGCGGCCGGCATTCTGCTTATGTGGATCGCGACCAGCCTCGATTACCACGCGCTGATGTCGCACGTTTACCTGCTTTACGCGGCCTCCATCGTGCTGCTGGTCGTAGTGCTGGCGGTCGGTAAGGTGGCATTCGGATCCACTCGCTGGATCGCGCTGCCGGCCGGCATACATCTGCAGGTTTCCGAATTCGCCAAGATCGCGATCATCCTCCTGGTTGCACGCTTTCTGACCGAATTGAATAAGGAAGAGCTTGAACTGCGCGACCTGATGAAACTCGGCGCTGCAATTCTGGTGCCGATGGGTCTGATCGCCAAAGAGCCGGATCTCGGCACCGCGCTGACATATTTGCCGATCCTCGCAGTCGGCGTTTTTCTGGCAGGGATGCCGTGGAAGTACTGGATGGCGATCGGCGTGATTGCGTTGGTGGTGCTGCCTGTAGGGTTCGCATCGTTACGGGGATATCAGAAAGCCCGCATCGTGAGTTTCCTCGATCCGGAGCGCGACCCGCAGGGGACGGGATATCAGTTGATTCAATCGAAAATTGCGGTGGGCGCGGGCGGAACCTGGGGCAAGGGCGTCACCAAGGGCAGCCAGACGCAGCTGCGCTTCCTGCCGGTGCCGCACACGGATTTCATATTTTCCGCATTCGCCGAGGAACATGGATTCATCGGCGTGATGGTGGTGATGGTTTTGTACTTCGTTCTGCTCATGCAAATCGTGCAGAATGCGCAGACCGCGCCGGATCGCGCGGGAATGTACGTCTGTATGGGTGTCGGAGCGCTGCTGTTATTTCATATACTGGTGAATGTAGGGATGGTGGTGGGGCGAATGCCGGTTACGGGCATCCCGCTGCCGCTGATGAGTTACGGCGGATCGAGCATCTGGTCCACGTTTCTGATGCTGGGATTGGTGAACAGCGTCAGAGTTCGAAGATTTGTGAACTGAGATTTGTGGTGACGGATGGGAGGAGACGGCGGCGTTTCCGGAGTCCGTTTGCAGGGAAGTTGTTCAGGATTGAAGATTTTTTAATTTGAAGTTGGGAGCCATGGAGTTTCGGGTTTTCCGAACATGAGCGGTTTCCCAGGGCCGATGTTGGGTGTCGAGCGATAACGAGCGGTTGTACTCCACCCTCCGGCCGGCGTGAGAAGGTGTTGGTTTTTTATGGTTGTGCAGGGCCTCTGCGCTGAGGCTGCGCAATCCTTACGCAGGGCAGACGGCATTCTTTTTCGGGGTCTGGATTCTCTCCGGTCCGAGCTCTTCAGGGAGCCCAACGGGAGAAATGAATGTCCAAAGAGCTTATCGTCTCGGCGGGGCGCCATGAGACAAGAGTGGCGATCGTCGAAGACGACCAGGTCGTGGAACTGTTCCACGAACGAGAGAAAGAATATTCCTTAGCGGGAAGCATCCACAAGGGCCGCGTTACGCGCGTTTTACCCGGGATGCAGTCCGCATTCGTCGATATCGGGCTCGAGCGCGACGCCTTTCTGTACGTTTCCGATTTTTTTGAGGACAACGACGAGTACGAGGCGGTGGTGAGCACCGTCGAGGAAAAGGTCCTGAAAATGGAACGCGGCGGTGGTGCCGGTCATGCGGTTGCCGAGCCGGGCCGCGAGCCGGAGCCGAGCGTACCGGCGGTACAGGGAGAAGGGCTGGTCAGCGGCGCGGCGGCCGGTGCGACAGCTTCCCTGACTGTCGCCAGTGTCGATACCGCCGGCACCGGGCACAGACCGGACGGCGGGCGTGACGGCCGGGGGGATCGTGGGGGACGCGGACGCCGCGGACGCCGCCGGCGCGGAGGGCGTGGCAGCGGTCTGCCGGATTCGAAATTCTTTTCGCCGAGGGCGGAGGCGGCCGGCGCGCCTGCAGCCGAGGAAGAGAGGGATACCGGCGCCGAAACGCCCGCACCCTCGCATGTGTCTTTTGAACCAGTCCCGCGGACATTTCAGGCCGATGACGATTTCATGGTGCTGCCCGGCGAGTCGCTGGCCAAGTACGCTCCGGGCGACGGCGAGCCTGAGCCGCCGGCCGCGGTCGCACCGGTAAACACGACGGAACCAGTCGAAGAACAGCAGGTGGAATCCGCCTTGCCAGTCGAGCATCCGCTGGCCGGATTCGGCGAAGTAGCCGCGTGGGTGACCTCGCCTGCAACGGCAGAAGCGCCCGCCGCGACGGACCAACACGAAGAAGGGGTCGCGGACGTCCCGAATACGATCCCCGACAACGACGATGAAGGACTCAGCGCGGCGGAAGTCGTGGAAGCCGAGCTCGCCGCCGAGGTACGCGCGGCGGAGGTTTTTGAAGACGCCGACGACGTTTCCGCCGAGGCCGATGTGGTAGCGGAAAATGAACCCACATCCGAAGGCGGGGCGGACGAGGGCCCGGAGCCGGCGCGTATTCCCACCAGTCTCACGGCTGCGCTGAAGGAGCAAGGGCACCGCTACCCACATCGCGTGTCGCGCCGGATGAGGCGTAAAATGCGCGGCGGCCAGCCGGGCGAGAATCGGACACCGGGTGAAGCGCATGACGCAGGCCGCGCCAAGCCGGAAGCGCAAACCGAAGGGAATGTGGAGGAGCGCACGGTGGCGCCGCGCCGTGAAGAGCGTCCGGCGGAGTCCAGAGAACAAGGCAGAGAAGGGCGGGAGCCAAGGGAGCCGAGACAACAGGACCAGCGCGGCGGGAGGGAGCGCCCCGAACGCGAACGCCCGCCACTACCATCCATTTCCGACCTTCTTAAAGAAGGCCAGGAGATCATCGTCCAGATCGCCAAAGAGCCCCTGGGACAGAAAGGCGCGCGCATTACTTCGCATATCGCGCTGCCGGGGCGATTCGTGGTCTACATGCCGACCGTCGAGCATGTGGGCGTCTCGCGAAAAATTCCGTCCGACGAGGAGCGGCAGCGGCTGAAGCGCGTCCTGCAGACGCACCGGCAGGGAATTCCGGGCGGCTTCATCTGCCGGACCGCGGCTGAAAACAAGAGCGAGGAAGAGTTGAAGAGCGACATGCACTTTCTCTATAACCTCTGGCTCGACATGCGCCAGAAGGGCGAGAGGAAGCCCGCACCGGTACTGCTGCACCACGATCTCGATCTCGTGCAGCGGATTCTGCGGGATCAACTCACCACATCGTTCAAAACCATCTGGGTCGATAACGAAGAGTTGTATGCAAGCATTCTGAGCTTCGTGGAGCGATTTCAGCCGGCGCTGGTGGGGCGCGTGAAGCTGTACACGCGAACGAACCCGATTTTCGACGAGTTCGGCGTCACGGGCGAAGTCGAGAAGGCTCTCCGTCCGAAGGTCTGGCTGAAGTCGGGCGGCCACATCGTTATCAATCAGACCGAGGCGCTGGTCGCGATCGACATCAACACCGGCAAGTATGTCGGCAAATCGAATCGCCTCGAAGACACCATCGTCAAAGTCAATACCGATGCGGTCAAGGAGATCGTGCGGCAGATTCGCCTGCGCGATCTGGGCGGCATTATCGTGGTGGACTTCATCGATATGGACGAGCGCAAGAACCGGCAGAAAGTGATGCTGGCGCTCGAAGACGCGATGCGCGCCGACCGCGCTCCGTACAAAATTCTGCAGTTCAACGATTTCGGTCTGGTGGCGATTACACGCAAGCGCGTGAAGCAGTCGCTGGAGCGAACGCTGTGTTCACCATGCGGTTATTGCGAGGGAGCGGGATATATCAAGAGCGTGGCGACGGTGGTCAGCGAGATTCTGCAGGAGGCGCAGAAGCTGCGCAAAGCGCTCGAAGGGGAGACTTCCAATCTCGTGCTGCGGGTGAACCCGGAAGTGGCGAAGGTTCTCAAAAGCAATCACAACTCGTATCTGCAGGAGATCGAGGAAATCGTGGGCAAGTCGGTTCTCGTCAAGAGCGATCCGCTGCTGCATCAGACGAAGTTCGATTTGGCGTGAACATTCGCCGCAGCTCATTGGCTTCGCCTGAGGCGGGTCGGCTGATCGCGGCGCTGAATGCGGAACTGACGGCGATGTTTCCGGAACCAGGCGCCACGCATTTCTCCCTGAGCGGCGAGCAAACAGAGGCAGGCCAGGGCGCATTCCTGGTTGCCTGGGTCGAGGACGTGGCAGCCGGCTGCGGCGCCATACGGCGGGTGGATGAGGTAACCGCCGAAATCAAGCGAATGTATGTTGATCCGGGCTTCCGCGGCCGAGGCATCGGGCGCGCGCTGGTTGAGGCCCTCGAGCGAGAGGCGCGGCAGGTTGGAGCGACGAAGATCGTGCTGGAGACGGGAACGCGTCTCACGCGCGCGATCAAGCTGTACCAGGCGATGGGGTACGTTCAAATCCCGCTCTTCGGGGAATATCTCTCATCGCCGAAAACGAGTCTGTGTTTCGGCAAATCGCTCGCGTGAGGCATTCAGGTGGACTTTCATACAAACAAGCGCGGCTCAAGCCGCGTGTACCTTAATGCGGGTTACTCGGCTTTGCCGGCGGCTTTGGCGGATCTCCGATGCGCTTCCTGAGATTGTTCGAACGCGCGCTTCGCGTGATCGAGCGCCTGCACCGACAGTTCGTGCGCGGAGAGGTGATCTTCCTTTCCATGATGCGTGGCCGCGACCCGGTGAGCATGTGCGGCCCTCTCGTGCATCTCGGCGGCTATTTGATGTGAGTCCACTGGCATATCGATCTCCTTGCTAAAGTTTTCGCCGCAGAGACCGCGCCATGTCAGCGACCCTGCGGCCCTGCGACCGGGCGGCCTCGAGCGCATCGGGGTCCGGCATCGGCGGCACGGTGATCAAACCGGCTCGGCACATCGCCGCGTAGAGAGACGCAGTCGGGAGTCCCTGCGTGAACGAGGCGCCGATTTTGCCTTCGAGCTTTCCCTGCGCGCGCAACGCGGCGAGCGAATCGAAATACCGTTCGGCGTCCGCGGAAAGAACACCGGCTCCGTCTGCAATTCCCACAAGGATCGCGTCGGCCCATTCCGCATCGGCATCGCGCGGCGCGACGTATTCCATGTCCATGCGCGCGCGGTTTTCCTTCCACCCCGGCGCGCTTTCGACGATCGCCTGATCGGCCGGATCCGGCAAACGTCGCAACCGAATGAACGCGCGCCCCTGCACCGCTCCGACGGCCGCCGTCAGCGCCAGGCGCTCAGTCGTTCCGGTGCGGGAATGGAAAACGACAACTACGTTAACGTCCTGCATGAATATTCAGGCCAGGTCGAAGAGCAAAAATTCGGCGCCGTCCGAAGAGGCTCCGGTCACAGACAGTTCCGGCTCGTCGCTGACAGCTGCGCCGTCTCCCTGATCGAGCTTCCTTCCGTTGAGGAGGACGCTGCCGCGCGCTACCTGTACCCATCCGTATCGTCCCCGCGCAAGGGGCTGTTTCAAAGTCTCGCCATCCCCGAGCTCAGCCGCATAAACCCTGGCATCCTGATGAATCACGGCGGCGGTTTGGGCAACGGCCGGGTCCGGGCTCGCCAGGAGTTTGAGTTTGCCGTGTTTCTCCGCCGGCGCGAAGGAGATCTGGTGATAGGAAGGCTCGGCATCCTCCATGGCCGGTTCGATCCAGATTTGCAGTAAATGTACCGGTTCTTTTTCGGAAGCGTTGAACTCGCTGTGCACAACTCCCGTGCCCGCCGACATGGCTTGGATGGTGTTCGGCCCTATGACTCGCCGATCGCCCATGTTGTCCTTGTGCGCGAGGCTGCCTTCGAGAATGTAAGTGACGATCTCCATGTCGCGGTGGGCATGCGCGCCGAATCCCCGGCCGGGAGCGATGCGATCCTCGTTCATGACGCGCAGGGAGCGGAATCCCATGTGCGCGGGGTCGTTGTAATTCCCGAAGGAAAAAGTATGCCAGGATTCGCGCCAGCCGTGGTCGCCGTGGCCGCGGTCGCTGCCGTGCCGGATGGTGATCATATCAGCTTCAGTCTACACGCTTCAATCTACACTTCGGCGAAATGCAATTTGCGGCTATAATCACCAGGCGGACCACTGGAGGGCCGCACAAGATGGAAGAGCAGAGTTATAAAAAGCACGCGCAGACGGTTCCGATGTTCCACATGGTTTTGTTCGGATTGATCGTCGTTGCATTCGTCGGCGCGGTGGCGAATCTGTACCGGCACATCGGCGACGACAAAGGCCGCACCACTGTGGTGTTGCTGGTGATCATTACCCTCGCGATGCTCCTGCAGTTCTTTTTCAGCCGTATCTTCCCGCTGAAAGCGCAGGACCGGGCCATTCGGGCGGAAGAGAATCTCCGCCACTTCGCGATGACCGGCAAGCTGCTCGATCATCGCCTCAGCATCAAGCAGATCATCGCTCTCCGGTTCGCTTCGGACGAAGAATTCGTCGAACTGGCGCGCAAGGCGGCCGACCAGGGTCTTTCGATGGACGATATCAAAAAATCGGTGAAGCACTGGCGTGCAGACAACTATCGAGTGTGAGTTGGTGGGCGGTTAGGGATTCGAACCCCAGACCCCCTCGGTGTAAACGAGGTGCTCTAACCAGCTGAGCTAACCGCCCTGAATTTCTACAGTAGCAGGACAGGTATCAGGAATCAGGTATCAGGGATTTTGTTAATCCCGGCAGGTAAATCGCGCGATGCGGATATAGCCGAAGCTTCGTTCCGCCAATTCCGGACGGCAGCCCGAATCGACTTTCCCCAGCAGCCAGAATTCGTAGCTTTGGTCGGGCTTATCGGTCAGCAGATAGAATCGGCGCTCGTTTTTGAGTTGTCCCGCCACGTTTTCCAGATCCGCGGTGTCGCGGGAGGCAAAAACATGCGGCAATCGTATGGACCTGACCGGCTCGCCGTAAAGCGCCTCGGGGGCGAACAGGATCTCGCGCAGTTTCGGATCCCGCAGCGATTTGAAATCGGTGGCCTCGGCAAACGGGCTCACCAGCAATACGGGCGCGGATCCGGCTTCCTTGTCGACGACAGCCATCGCGGTTCGCCAATCTTCTTTCCCGTGATTGCCGACCGCCGACCTTCCCTGGGTCAGGATAGCTGTCGCGGCCACCGCAACGATCAGCGCTTTGCGTAACGAACTGCGTTGAACGCTCGAAAGGAGTCCGCCGAGGAGCAGGGCCTGTCCGGGCAACGCGGACGAATAGTACCGGTCCACGAACAGCCGCACATCGGTACACACGGACAGCAAAAACAGGAACACGGGGGAAAACAGGGCCCATGTCCCGATCAGCACAACCACCTGGGCAGAGCATAAGGGCCGTGCAGACTCCGTATTGCGGTTATACGCTGCATCGAGCCACACAATCAGAATGAGCAAACCTGCCAGAGAGGCCGGGATGAGGCCGATAAGAAGATCGTCGAAGGCCGGGGCGCCCGTAAAAGTGTGGACCGATCGCGTGGCATAAAAAGTCTTCAACTGCGAGATCAGCGGCAGCGAGAGCAGATCTGTCGCGGCCATCATCAGCGCCATCCACACCAATCGCCGGGGTTGCTTTCGGACCGCGACAACCGCGTAGACGACGCCCGCACCCAACCCCACCGACAGAACGCAGTGCGCATAGACGACCATCGCCCCGGCGATCACGTACAGCACGCCATCCATCATCCGGCTGGAGTCCAGCCAGCGGAGCAGGGCCCATGTGGAGACGGTCAGACACAAAATAGCGAGTGCATACGGCCGCGCATCGATCGCGAAGTACGAGCCGACGCAGAGAAAGACAAATGACGCCAGAGCCGCGCTCGCCCGGTCGTAAAGCCTTTCCGCAATGCGATAAACGAAATACACGGCGCCGGACATGGCGAGCACCGACGGTATTCGCAGAGCGACTTCGTTCAAGCCGAATAACCGCGAAGAGGACCAGGCAATGAGGTAGAACAAGGGGGACTGCCCGCTCCAGGAAAGGGATCGCCGCACTGCTTCCGCCGCGCCGTCCTTCACGATCCACCACGTTCCTGTCTCGTCAAGCCAGAAACTTGTCGCGATCAACCCGAACCAGAGTTGGACGACAACGATCGCTCCAGCCGCGAGAATCCACGGGAGTTCGCTCCGGGCGGCATCCCTCACATTGGAAATTTCGGCGGGAACCTGTAAGGAATCCGGCGGGGCTTCCGAGAGTTCCGCGATTTGCTCCATATACCCGAATTTCAACCGTATCAGCCGGCGCGTGCGGAGGCCACATACCTATTTGTTAACCGCGATTTGCAAACCTTTGTGGACTGTCGTGCAAGTCGGGTGAACGCTTATTCTGGCCTTGATCGATGAGATCGATCGGCGACTTGAATCAACCCTGGGAGGAACCGCGGTCACCGGCGCCACCGCGCCGGTCCGCGAGCCGGGGAAGTTGGGTATGAAGAGAGCTTTGGTAAATGGCGCGGGCGGTTTCATCGGGGGGCATCTGGTCAAGAGACTCAAATCGGAGGGATTTTGGGTCCGCGGGGTTGACCTGAAGCCGCACGCGTTCACAACCATCCCGGCCGACGAATTTGTGGCGGGCGATCTCCGGGACGCCGGCGTGGTTTCGAGGCTGGTTCGCGGTATCGACGTCGTCTATCAACTAGCCGCCGATATGTGGGGCGCGGACTATATCGCCACGGGTGAACATGACGCCGAAGTAATGCATAACTCGGCTGTCATTAATCTCAATACTCTGGAGTGCGGCGTATGGGCGGGGGTGAAATCATTTTTCTACGCCTCGTCGGCCTGTATCTATCCTCAATCGCAGAACCCGCCGGGATCGCAAAACCCGAAGTGCTCCGAAAATTCAGCTTCTCCGCCCGCGCCGGCAAGCGAATATGGCTGGGAGAAGGTTTTCAGCGAACGTCTCTATTTCGCCTACCAGCGGAACTATGGCGTTCAGGTGCGCGTCGCACGGTTTCACGACGTCTTCGGCCCGGAAGGACCATGGCGCCGGGGGCGGGAAAAAGCGCCGGCTCTGATTTGCCGCAAGGTGGCCGAAGCTCCCGACGGCGGAGAAATTGAGATCCGGGGTGAGGGGCAACACCCCCGGTCGTACCTTTACGTGGATGATTGCATCGAAGGAATCAGGCGGCTGGTGGATTCCGATTTTGTGGGTCCCGTGAACCTGGGGTCCGAAGAAATGGTCACGCTGGACGAATTGGCGCGAACGATCGCGAACATCGCGGGCAAGAGACTTTCGATCCGTTGGATTCCGGATAAGCCGGACGTTGGCGGACGCCAATCGGATAATCGGCTCCTGCGCGAGCGTTTGGGCTGGGCGCCCGGCACAAGGCTGCGCGTTGGCCTCGAACAGACCTATGAATGGATTGCCCGGCAGGTGGAAAACGCCAGGCTTTCGCGCGCGGCGTAAGCGACTAAGGCGTGCCCTTCCGGGCCACAACCATACAACTTCCTCCCATACTCACGGGGCGTCTTTCGGCTATCCTCGATAGTTCCCGGCGAGTCAGCGCCTGCATCAGCCGGCGGGCCAGCGGATTGCCGATTTCGTGATCCGATCTGACGGCATTCTCGCCCGGTTCCTTGGCCTTCAGGCCAAGCCGATAAGGGACAACCCGGCGGACAAGGATTGGAAGCGGCAGAAAACCAAAGAAGCAGGTTGCAAATTCGACCGTGAAGCCGGCGTTTTCCATGAGGCGGCGCAAGGCCGGGATGGTGTACCGGCGCCAGTGACCCGCGAGTACGTCTTCGCCCGACCAGAGCCACTGAAAGGCCGGGACGGTCACATACACTCTTCCTCCGGGAACAACGAGCCGATGAATTCCGGCCATGAAGCCAGCATCGTCGGAAATGTGCTCGACAACATCGAACAAGCCCACCGCCGGGAGAGTTTCCACCGTCACACCGGCATCTTCGAGCGTCGCCCTGACCACATGACGTATGCCGCGGTTCAGGGCGTTCCGCACCCCGGCCAGTCCGGGTTCCACAAGGACTACCTCGAGGCCGGCCTGCTGAATCGCCCGCGCGACGCATCCATTTCCACCACCCACGTCGAAGAATGTTCCAGGCGGCGGGAAGAGCTTGATCGCTTCGAGAATACAGTGGTTCCTGTGTTCGAACCAGAAGGACGAATCCTCAACCAGAAAGCACAGGGCATTCCCTTCTTCCGGGTAAGACACTTCGGATAAATTGCGTGAACTCCACCAGCCGTGGCGGCTGAGTTCCAGGTTTGGCGCAATTTCCCGCAGGTTCGATTCAGATAACCCGGAAACCCCGTTCATTTCAGCTTCGACCTTAGCAGCGCTTTTCCCATAAGACCAGCTGGCCATTTGTTAACCATTGTGTGCAAACCATTGTGGACTGTCGTGAAATCCCCCTGGCGCTTATTCTGAGCTTGACAGCCGGAAGTTCAATGAAAAAAGCTTTGGCAAATGGCGCGAGCAATGCTGTCCGGGGCCGTGCCGCGCGCGCTCCTATACCATCCGAGGACAGACGAACCGCGCCAAAACCATTCCTGCTGCCGGAACGGCGGGTTTCGCCGGAACCGGAACCTATACCGTTCAACCGGTTTTGCAAAGTCGGAACGGAGTTCACCTACATCCAGCAGGCCATCGACGCCATGCAGATCAGTGGCGATGGGCGTTTCACGACCCTCTGCCACGCGATCCTGGAAAAAGGCGTGGGCGCCAAAAAGGCGCTGCTGACTACCTCCTGCACTCATGCGCTTGAAATGGCCGCCCTGCTCCTGGATATCCAGCCGGGCGACGAGGTTATCATCCCGTCGTTCACCTTCGTTTCCACTGCGAACGCTTTCGTACTGCGCGGCGCTCGGCCCGTGTTCGCGGATATCCGTCCCGACACGCTCAACCTGGATGAATCTCAACTGGAGCGGCTGATTACGCCCCGCACTCGCGCGATTGTACCGGTGCATTACGGAGGCATTGGTTGTGAGATGGATGCGATTCTGCAGCTTGCATCCAGACATGGGATCGCGGTTGTCGAGGATAACGCACACGGATTATTCGGCTCATACAAGGGCCGGCCCCTGGGATCGCTCGGGTGCCTGGCGACTCTTAGTTTTCATGAGACGAAGAACTTTTCCTGCGGAGAGGGAGGAGCTCTTTTGATCAATGATCCGGAATATGTCGAGCGGGCCGAAGTGCTGCGGGAAAAGGGAACGAACCGGAAGCGATTCTTTCGGGGCGAGGTGGATCGCTACAGTTGGGTGGACATCGGGTCAAGCTATCTTCCTTCGGAGATACTCGCCGCCGTTCTCTATGCGCAGTTGGAGGCGCGTAAGCAGATTCTGAAGCGGCGGCGCGAGGTGTGGGAATTCTACGCGGCTCACCTTGCGGACTGGGCTGCGGCCAACGGCATCGGGCTGCCCCGGATTCCCAGGCACTGTGAGTCCTCACATCATCTTTTCTATCTCCTGCTGCCGCGAGCCGAAGACCGGCCAAGGCTGATCGCACATCTGAAGGCCAGGGGGATTCTCAGCGTCTTCCATTACCTTCCACTGCATCTCAGTGAGATGGGGCGGAAATTCGGCGGTGTGGCCGGCGATTGCCCGGTGGCCGAAGATGTGAGCGATCGGTTATTACGTCTGCCCTTTTACAATGCGCTGGAAAGGGCCGACCAAAAACGGATTGTCGAGAGCATTCAATGCTGCGAGCTTTGAAATCCGGTGCGCGCACCGTTCAGGAGCCGGTTGAGATCTCAATCGTGTCTCCCG
>Ga0070733_10001795_pt1 | contig 15772 bp, 15 predicted proteins | sample Coa_R1_9_FD_66450 | JGI IMG/M metagenome (GOLD analysis project Ga0070733, IMG submission 66450) | Surface soil microbial communities from Centralia Pennsylvania, which are recovering from an underground coalmine fire - Coalmine... | ecosystem: Environmental > Terrestrial > Soil > Unclassified ... | reverse complement strand
TGGATGGTCGAGTAATGGCTGCCGGACTGGTATCCCACCGAGAGCGGCACGCCCGCAAGCTCGGCCGGATGCCGGATCGGCGATTCGGGCGGCACAAAGACTCCTGCCGGCGAGACCGAATAGGCATCGGCGTACAACTTCCCGTGCCCGTTTGACGCGGCGACGTCTACCGTCCAGTGGCACGCACAACTGATGTCGGAAGAGCGTCCCCGTTCGAACGTCTGGTAAGCGCCGACTTTGTCGCCGAGGTAGTGCTTCTTCCCGTCGGCCGAACTGATCTCATCGCGAAATTCGTACTCCAGGCCCTCCGCGCTGAAATACCCTTTCTGCTCGGCGACCCACTCGTGAAGCCGCATGTGCGGCGCGATGACAAACTTGGGCATTCGCTCTCCTCAGCGTCGCCTAGCGGGCAGCCAGCAAAGCTCGCAGGTGCCGGGCACGCTCAGGCGAACGGAGCTGGCGCAGAGCCTTGGCCTCGATCTGGCGGATGCGCTCGCGCGTGACATCGAACTCCTGGCCGATTTCCTCGAGCGTATGCTCGCGCTCGCAGCCGATACCGAAGCGCAGCCGGATCACTTTCTCCTCCTTGGGAGAAAGCGTCTTGAGGATGTTGGCGGTCTCGTCCCGCACGTTGGTGTCGATCACCGAATCCACCGGAGAGCCCACCCAGCGGTCTTCGATCAGATCGCCCAGCGCGGATTCGCCGTCGCGGCCGACCGGAGTTTCGAGCGACACAGGATCGCGCGAGATGGTCTTCAGCTTCTGGACTTTCTCCACCGGAATATCCATGCGCCGGGAAATCTCGTCGTTGGTGGGCGCCCGTCCGAGTTCCTTTTCGAGCTCGCGCGTGGCGCGCAGGAACTTGTTCATGCTCTCGTTCATGTGAACGGGAATGCGGATCGTGCGGGACTGGTCCGCGATCGCCCGTGTGATGGCCTGCCGGATCCACCAGGTCGCGTAGGTCGAAAACTTGTAGCCGCGGCGGTACTCGAATTTATCGGCGGCGCGCATCAGGCCGATGTTGCCTTCCTGAATCAGATCCAACAGATGGAGTCCGCGGTTGACGTATTTCTTGGCCACGGAAACCACCAGGCGGAGGTTGGCCTCCACCAGGTCCTTCTTGGCGCGCTCGGCTTCGATTTCGCCGTGCCGAATCACCGACAGCGTATGCTTCAGATCGGTCAGGCCGGCGCCGGCCGTCTGCTCCCGTTTGCGGATGTCGCGCTTGAGCTCGCGTACTTTCGTCTGCGCTACCTGGCTGGATCGTCCTTCCAACTTGCGCAGCTCCAGCTCCAGATGGGACAGATCCTCGGCGGAGCGCTCGATCTCCTTGCTGAACTGCTTCCACTGCGAGATGTAGAAGGGCACCGCGCGGATAGCCTGGGACACTTCAACCCGCGCCCGGGCCAGCTTCCCCTTCCACCGGCGGCGCAGCTTCTTGTTACTCAGGGGTACGGTCTCCAGCTTATCGGAGACCTGGGTCAGCTTCCGGTGAAGAACCGAAATGTTGAGGACCTTCTCCTTTACTTCGCTACGGCGCTTGGCATACGCCGCGCTTTCTTCCTCCAGGTCCCCGCCCAGATCGACGAACGCGTCGAGTTCCTCGATTTCCTGCTTGATTTGGTCGGCGATCTCGGCAGCCCGCATCTGCACTAACGCGGATCGGCTAATCGCCTTTTGCATCCGTAACTTACCGCGCTCCATGCGGCGCGCCAAGTTGACTTCTCCCTCGCGGGTCAGCAGCGGAACGGCACCCATTTCGCGCAGATAGACCCGTACCGGATCGTCCGTGTAAATCGACTCTTCGACCGGGTGCGCGGGTGCAAACTCTTCGCCTTCATGCACTTCCTCTGGATGAAAGAAATTTGCTTCCTCGTCGAAAGGAAGCCCCAGAGGTTCGTGACCCTCGCCCAGGAATTGGTCTTCGAAATGATCCACCGCATTCACCTCCCCCATGCCACCGCGTGTGATTCCACCACATGGTGGAGCCGCGATGCTGGGGTCAATCCATACGCTAAGCTGCCCGGATACGGACGTATAACACCACCTTATGTCTTTACATAAGCTTACTTACGCCCTCTTAAGGCGCACCACTGCGGCGTCGCGTCCAGCCGGTTCCAGTATAACAGCCTTCGTGCGTTAAGTTAAGTCTCTATTTCAAAGGATGTTTCAGGAGCCCTACGGTTTCAGCCGATTTCTTCAGCCCCTCCGCTGCAACAGGTCCTTTAGTTCCACCAGAAAAGCTTCCACATCCTGGAAATCCCGATAGACGGAGGCGAAGCGAACATAGGCGATCTTGTCAAGCACACGCAATCTCCGCATCAGAAGTTCGCCAACTTCGGTGGTGGAGATCTCGCGCTCCGAGCTATCGGCCAGCGTGGATTCCACTTCATCCACCACTTCCGCCAGCTTGGACATCGGAACCGGCCTTTTTTCACAAGCCTTTAGAAGCCCCTCCAGGACCTTTTGACGATCGAACTTCTCGCGTCGGCCGTCGCGTTTGACCACCATGTAGGGAATTTCGTCGCTGCGCTCGTAAGTGGTGAAGCGTCTGGCACATTTGAGACATTCCCTGCGGCGGCGAATGACGTCGCCTTCCTTGCTTTCGCGGGAATCGATGACACGATCCTGTTTGTGGCTGCAGAAGGGGCAGGTCATGTTCCGGTTCCTGAGTCTATGTGCTTTAGACTACGCCATTTAATTCCTTCATGGAAGGCCAGTCCCAGGCCCACCGGCACAATCCCGACAAAACTGATCAGCCAGAGCGTCAGGGCCACACTCGAAGCCGCCTCCAGCCCAACCCCATAGAACTCGGTCAGAACCAGGATGGTGACAATTTGCATACCTCCTCCCAGCCCCGGGATCTGCACGATACTGCCGAAGCTGACAAACCCGAGAACGATAACAATGTCAATCAATCCTAGCCGAGCAGTGGCCGGAAACGCGCGGAAGACGCAGAAGAAACATCCCGCGATCACCGTCCATTCCAAAATTGTGTAGCCAACCAGAAGAAGGGTAAACGACGAGCTCCTGGTACTTTGCATTCCATCCCCGAAAGCGGCAAAGAACGTCTGCGCGCGGGCGAGCATCGGAGCGGGCAGGAAGGACAGGGCCTCAAGGAGCCTTTTCTGTACATTACCCTTGAACTGGCGTAAGCCGATCAGCAACGCCAAACAGGCGAAGCCGGTTACTCCGGCGACCGCACCTCCGGCCTGGAGGGTGACCGCGACCCGCGGGCTGGGTCGGATGCCGGAGTGCGATACCTGGGTAAGAGCGATTCCAAAAATGACCAGGATCATCAGAACGTCCAGGATTCGTTCGACTACCCAGGCGGCAACCTGGCTGGAGAAGGAGACTCCTTCCTTGCGGGCGATGAGGTAGGGACGCACCGGCTCGCCGGCCCGGCCGAACAGGACCACAGCGGTGAAACCGATGCAAGTGGCCGAGAAGACCCGCAGCAGGCTGGCTTGTTTGGCCAAAGGCCGAAGCATAACCTCCCAGCGCAACGCCCGTCCAACGTAGGTGCCCAGGATCAGAAGCAGAGCCAGCGCCAGCCAGCTCCTGTCGACGTTGCGGAGGGAATCGGCAAACGCCTGCCAGGAAAAGCCGGAGGTGCGCCAGCGGTAGAGGACAAAAGTCCCAACGGCAGCCACCGCCACGCCCGCGAAGAGGACCCCCAATCGGCGCTTCATTCCCGGTACACGCTTCCCCTGTGGACGCTGCGGGCCGTGGGGCCTCCCAAACAGGACAGGATAGAATGTAGATCGAACTTCTGATGACAAATCTTCGTTCTCGTTACTGGAACGTGAGTTTCAAGAAACGGCACGTTTTTGGAGAATCTCGGGAACGAAAACTTCATGGCAGCCATTGCCACAGTTGCACAGGTTACCACGCCAGGGCAAACAGCCGCCTGGGCGGGTGAGCGTCGAAGAGCGGTTTTGGACCAAGACCTTCAGCTCATCGAGCGGTGTTTGGGCGGCGAGGAGGCCGCCTGGGAGGATCTGGTAAAGATCCATGCCCGGCGTGTGTACGCCATTTGCTATCGTTTCACGTCATCCGAACAGGAGGCGCAAGACCTTACGCAGGAAGTGTTTCTGCGTGTGTTCCGGTCGCTGAAGAGTTTTCGGGCCGGGGAGGGTTCCTTCGTAGTATGGCTAGGAAGGCTGGCGCGGAACCTGCTGATCGACCACTATCGGCGCAGCAAGCTCCAGCGGGCGACAGAGTCGATTGAGGAACAGCTTCCGATGATCGAGGAGACGCGGGCGATGTCGGCGCGGACGGACGGGATGCTGGCCGGACGCGAGGCCAGTGAGACGCTCCAGGGTGCGCTGAAGAAGCTGTCGCCGGAGTTGCGCGAGACAGTGATCCTGCGCGATCTTGAGGAACTGGAATATCGGGAGATCGCGCAGGTGCTGAATGTACCGGAGGGCACTGTAAAGTCGCGGCTGAACCGCGGCCGCGCGGAATTGGCCAGAATCTTGCGGAAGCAGCAGGTGTCGCTATGAACACCCCCATAAACAACACCATAAGCAACGCCATGAACTGCTCGGATATCGAAATCCTGCTGGCCGAATACGTGGATGGGACGCTGCAGTCTGGAGCGAAGTCCACGGTGGAGAGCCATCTGGCTGCGTGTGCGGGATGCCGGGAACTGGCCGAAGACGCGGCCGGCGCGGTGGCGTTCATGGCGCGGACGGCTTCGGTGGACGTACCAGCTGAGTTGCTGACGCGGATCCTCTTCGAGGCGCCGGCGGTCAAGCCGACGCTGGCACGCAGGCTGTTCGGACGTGTGCTGGGAGGCTGGATCGAGCCGGTGTTGCAGCCGCGCCTGGCCATGGGCATGGGTGTGGCGGCGCTATCGTTCTTCATGTTGAAGCCGGGGGTGCGGCAATTGACGCCCTCGGACCTGAATCCGGTAAGAGTGTGGACAGCCGTGGAGAATCGGGCGAACCGGGTGTGGGAACGCGGGGTGAAGTCCTACGAGAACCTGCGGCTGGTGTATGAAATCCAGACACGGCTGAACCAGTGGCAGGAGGAGGCTCCCGCGGTTGATGCGGCCACCGGCCCGGATGCGGGGAAGGCCGCCGCGGGCGGAAAACAATGAGCGCGGAAACCATCGTCGGATATTGCCGCGCGTGCGGCAAAGGGCTGGCGGAGGCCGACGTTCACAAGGCTCAAGGCGCCATGTACTGCAAGGAGCACGTTCCACAGGAAGGCGCGCCGTCATCACCGTACACGTCTCAATACGCTTCACAGCCCCCCTACGCTTCCAACGGGCCGCTACCAAATGGCGCAATCTCGCCCGGCCTGGCCTTCGGGTTGGGCTTCATTCCGGGCGTGGGAGCGATTTACAACGGGCAATACTTCAAGGGGCTGGTGCATGTGGCTGTGATCGGCGTCCTGATCTCGATCTTGAATGCCGACATTCCCGAACACCTGGAACCTCTGGTTGCGTTGATGCTGGTGGCGTTCTGGGCGTACATGCCTTTCGAGGCGTATCACACGGCGCGGAACCGGCAATTGGGACAGGCAGTGGACGAGTTCTCCAGTCTGGCCCCGATGGGCGGCCCGCACTTTCCGGGCGCCGCGTGGCTTTTGATCGGCCTGGGCACGGTGCTGTTGCTGGACAACCTGGGAATCGTCGAGCTACGGCGCATGCTGCGGTTCTGGCCGGTGCTGCTGATCGGGGCGGGTTTGTACATGCTCTACAACCGCTTTTCCTCGTCGAAAGGCCCGCGTCCATGAATCCCCCGCCCGTGAATCCCCCGCCCATGAATCCGCCACCCATGAATTCGGGGGGGGCAAATCACCTGCTGCGGGCGCTGAGCGGTCCCCTGCTTCTGACCACGCTGGGCGTGCTGTTGACTATCGACTACAACGGCGGCATCACCTTCAGCCGCAGCTGGCCGGTGCTGCTGATCGTATTCGGCTTATGCAGAGTGGCGGAGTACGCGAGCGCGAGGCACGCGTGAAACGCACATGAGAAGAGGATCCTTGTTCGCGCCGCTCCTGCTCATCGGCCTGGGGCTGGTCTTCCTGGCGCGCAATCTGCAGCCGGATCTGCGGCTGATGGATTATCTGGCCAAATACTGGCCGCTGCTGCTGGTCCTGTGGGGCGTGTTGCGAACGTTCGAGATCCTATTCTGGGCTTCCGGGAGACAGCCGCTTCCGGCGCGCGGCGTCACCGGCGGCGAGTGGATGCTAGTGTTGCTGCTGTGCTTTTTCGGATCGACCCTGCACGCAGTCCGCGGCTTTTCCGGCTGGTTCCCCGGAACCATCGAGCTGGGCGGCCTGGACGTGTTCGGTGAGAGCTATGACTATGCCATCAACGGAGAGATGACCAGTTCCAAGACACCGCATGTAGTAATCGAAAGTTTCCGGGGCAACGCTCGGATCACCGGGACGGGCGGGACCAGCGTGAAGGTGACCGGGCACAAGGCGGTGCGCAGCATCGACCGTGACGGCGCCGATAGGGCGGACCGCGAGACGCCGATGGAGCTGACCGGAGATGCCGGAACGATTGTGCTCCGCACTAACCAGAATCGCTCCTCCGGTTTGCGTCAGGTCACGGAGGACGTGGAGATTGCGGTGCCCAAGGGAGCCTCGATTGAGGCGCACGGGCGCAATGGCGATTTCGACATCCAGGACATCGATGGCGCGGTGGCCATCACTTCCCAGAACACCAGCGTGCGGCTGGCGGATATCGGCGGAGCGGTGCGCCTGGACCTGGCTCCGAGCCAGATGGTGCGGGCGGTGAATCTCAAAGGGTCGCTGGATCTACAGGGCGGCGGCGGCGACATCGATCTGGAGAATATCGGCGGAGGCGTGACGATCAACGGTCCGTACACGGGCAACGTGGAGTTCCACAATCTGGCCGGCTCAATTCACCTGACGGGACCGCAGACGGAGTTCAGCGCGGAACGGATTCCCGGAGACGTACGCATGCCGCTGCGCAATTTTAACGCATCCAATCTGGTGGGTCCGGTGCGAGTTCAGACCCGGCTGCGGGATGTGCAGATTTCCGGCTTCACCAACGCGCTGGAAGTGACCGTGGACAACGGCGACATCGAGCTGCGGCCGGCACTGCCGCTGTCGAGGATGGACGTGCACACGCGCACCGGCAATATTACGCTGGCGCTGCCGAGAGACGCGCGCTTCTCCCTTTCCGCTTCGACGGGAATGGGCCGGATCCTGAACCAGTTCGGTCCTTCGCTGGTGCTGGAAGAAACCCGGCGCAACGCCACTTTGCGCGGCGCCAACGGCGGGGCGGACGTGATGCTGCGCAGCGATCGCGGCGAAATCACGGTGCGTGAAGCTTCGCCCAACGAGCCTCCTTTCGAGCCGAGGTTCGGGCCTAGGGTGCTGCCGAAGCAGTTGAAGAGTTTGAAGGAGTTCAGCAAGAAGCTCGAGCAGTAGGGGCGTGGCACCAGTTTCATGTCACGAGCGTCCACTCCAGTGATCCTCGCGGCGCTCGCGTGCTCCATGTTGGCTGACGCGACAGAGGGTGGAATCGTTCGCGATGAACCGCTCCGGCTACAGGTAATGCGCGCCCTGTTTCCTGGAGACGAGCTTACGCGCCTGCCTTCGCGTTCCGGACAGATCCAATCGTCTTACCGACAAGCCCCAGTACGGCGTGCGTGGCTCCACGCATAACGAAGTCGAAGACTGCGCGAGAGGATGTCGCGACCGGAAGGAAATCGGCTAACCGGGACTGGGATTGCGAGTTTTTCTCGTACCGGCGGCCAACACGCGGTCTTTTGTAGCAGTGGCGCAGTACGAGTTCACCGGCGTTCAGGCTGCCGGAGCGTGTTGGTCGATCGGCATAGCGGCGCGCGTGACTGAGGAGGCAGGGCGTGACCTACCGGTTCAGAGCGAATACCTCTTTCGGACGCAGCGTCACCAGAGCATCGGGTCGATACGGATGATCGATCTCGCCGGCAACGGGCACGCTCGCTTGGTAGTGGATTCGGACTGGGGTGGCCCCGGCGTCGCAGGGTCGTCTTTCTACATTTTCGATCTGCGGGAGGGCAATCTTCGACCCGTTATCATCGGACAATCCGCGGTCTCTGGAGACCCAGGGATTGCAACGGCCGAAATCGATATCGCCCGGACCCGACCTCAGCCGGGCCCGTTCGTTCTGCTTCCTACGGAAGACATATTCGACCCCGGGAATCCCTCGCCAAAGCCCAAGATATCTCGCCCGTGTTTACCCGAGGGATCCGGGGTTAGCGACGAAAGCGCGAGCAAGAGTGGTGAAACAGAAGGCTCGATAGGGAGGCGTGTCCATTGACATCTAGTGTGATTAGTACTATAATGTTAGTATGAAAAGGACGATCGCGCGTATCCTCCTGGTTTTCTCCGCGCCCCTCGTGGTTCTGCCCCAAGCTCGACCACCGGAATTCGAGGTCGCCTCGGTGAGGCCTTCCGCTCCGATGCCCCCGAGCGGAGGAGGCGCGAACGGACGTATCGGAGGCCCTGCGGTGGGCGGCGGGTGCGGTATCCCGAGGCTCACCATGGATGGAGGCCGTGTCGACTATGCGTGCATTCCTTTGCCGAACTTGATCGCGTATGCGTTTGGGATCCCTCAGAACCGGGTCGCGGGACCGGATTGGATGGCGGATCAGAGGTTCGACATCGTGGCGAAGCTGCCGCAGGGCGCGCCGGAAGCTCTGATTCCGGAGATGTTCCAAACGCTGCTGGCGGACCGTTTCAAGCTGACCATTCATCGCGAAAACAAGGAACAACCGGTGTATGCGCTGGTGGTGGCTAAGGGTGGGTTGAAGCTGAAAGAAGCCTTGCTCGCTGCGGATGCGCCAGCGCCAGAGGCAGACCCGAATGCTCCGCCGTGCCCGCCCCAAAACTTTAATTGCGCACCCAGTGTCGCAAACCTCGGTGGAATGCAGACACGATCGACGCCGCTCTCCCCAACAACCCGAAGAATCAGCAACTCCCGCATTGGAACGGCGCTGTTCACCCGAGTCCGGCCCGGAGAACAGCGCCTGGAAGCGCTGAACACGACCCTTGAGGGTTTGGCCGATCTGCTGACGATGGTGGGTGGGACGGGTCAGCCTGTCATGGACATGACGGGAGTGAAAGGGCGCTATCAGGTGGTTTTGGAAATATCCATTGTGGATTTCGCGGCGGATTTGCTGAGCCGGGCACAGGCGCAAGCCGATGGCATTGCGCCCGGCCCACCCGATCCGACAGCAAATCCGATCGTTGCCGCATTGCAGGAGGCGCTGAAGAACGTGGGACTCCAGTTGGAGCCGCGCAAAGGACCGGTGGAGACCATCGTTGTCGACCACTTGGAGAAAAATCCGACGGCGAATTAGCTGATCCCGTGGCTCAACAGTCAGTACAGATTCGCCTCGACTACGTCAATTGAATTGAGGCGGTGAACAGACTGGAGGTAGAAGCGTGCCAGACGAAGTAAGATTCGATCCCAAGTTCCACGTACCGGAAGAAGACCCCGACATCCATTTGCAGCGCCTGCTGGCGCCGCAGAATCTGGATGAGCCCTTTTACAAGACGATCGTCCAGACCGTCCGAGACTTGGTTCATCCTGCGAAGCTGCCGCCTCTCGAAGTCACCTCGAAGCCGGTGGACCCCGCCGAGCTAAAGGGCCTGAACGGGCTGTATGGCGGAAACGAGACGCGCGCGGGAATCGTGTCCCTGCTGGTTCACGCTTGCATTGTCGGACTGTTGTTGTATATCGGTTCGCTGAAGCCGGTGCGGATGGCGATCAAGCAGATAGCGACGCTGGTTTATGTGCCTCCAGTTCCTGTGAAGCCGGTGGAGAGCAAGGGCGGCGGCGGAGGCGGTGCGCGGCAGCCGATCGTGAAGAAGGCTGATCTGCCTAAGCCTCGGAAATTCGTCCAGCCGCCGACGACTCCGGTGCAAACCAAACTTGAGCTCCCCTCTTCGCTGCTGGACTATACACCCAGCATCGACCCCACGGATATCGGCGCGCAGACGGGATTGAACGCCTTCGCGGGCACCGGAGCGGGCGGCGGTTTCGGAATCGGCAAGGGCGGCGGAATCGGAGACGGCAATGGCAACGGCGTTGGACCCGGAAGCGGCGGAGGAACAGGCGGCGAAGCGTACCGTCCTGGAGGCGGTGTCACCAATCCAGTGCCGATCAACCATCCGGAGCCTGAATACTCGGACGAGGCCCGCAGGGCTAAGCGGGAAGGCGACGTGCTGGTTTCGCTGGTTGTCGATGAACACGGAAGGCCGAGCAAGGTAACAGTGGTTCGTCCCCTCGGCCTGGGCCTGGACGAAAAGGCCATGGAAGCGGTGTCGCACTGGACGTTCAAACCGGGTATGAAGGACGGTAAACCCGTTCCGGTGATGGCTCAGGTCCACATCACTTTCCGTCTGCTATAACCAGTCGCGTCAAAAGTCGAATCAGGGTATCAACAAGACCCGCACGTCGGCGACGTTGGTGCCGGTGGGTCCGGTTTTGAGCAGTGCATCGAGCGGCTCGAAGAAGTGGTAAGAATCGTTGTCATCGAGAAAGCGGTTGGCATCGAGACCAAGCGACGCGGCGCGGGCGAGCGTCCCGGAATCGGCAATCGCCCCGGCTGCGTCGGTGGGACCGTCGATGCCATCGGTGCCGGCGCTGAGGATCGTGACCGGACCAGTGCCGTCTTGAGCACTGCCGAGGGCGAGAATCGCGGCCAGCACGAATTCCTGATTCCTGCCTCCCAAGCCACGGCCGCGCACGGTGACCGTGGTCTCGCCTCCCGAGAGCAGACAAGCGGGGCGTCGAATGGGCCGGTTGCTCGAAAGAATCTTGCGGGCGATGTCGGCGTGCATGCGCGCGACCTCGCGAGTTTCGCCTTCGATGGTGGTTGAGAGAACCTTGGTTACGTAACCCAGCTTGCGCGCGCAAGCCGCTGCCGCGGCGATGGCCTGTTTGTTGCTCCCGACGATCACATGGCGCGAGCGGAAGAATGCGGGATCGCCAGGCTTGGGAGTTTCGTGAAGGGCGTCGCGGCGAACAGCGGCCGGGATGGGCACCTTGTACTTTTCGAGAATGCGCGTGGCATCGGCGACGGTTGTGGAATCGGGCACTGTGGGCCCGGAGCCTATGACGCCGGGATCGTCTCCGACCACGTCGGAAAGCAGCAGCGCGATCACCTTCGCCGGCGCCGCCGCCTGCGCGAGCTGACCCCCTTTGATAAGGCTGAGATGCTTGCGCACCGTGTTCATTTCCTGAATGGTGGCGCCGGAAGCCAGCAGTCGCCGCGTCAACTCCTGCTTCCCTGCGAGTGTAAGCGGCGGCGCGGGAGCCGGCAGCATGGCGGAGGCTCCGCCGGAAATCAGCACGATCAGAAGATCGCGGGGGCCGGCCGCGCGCGCGATTTCGAGAATGCGGCGGGCGCCTTCCGCTCCACGTTCATCCGGGATGGGATGGCCGCAGGGATGAAGTTGAATCCGGCGCAGGCGCGCGGAAACTCCGTCGGGAACGTTGAGGAAGCCGCCGGAAATGCGACGGCCCAGCAGCCCTTCCACGGCCTCGGCCATGGCGGCGCTGGCCTTGCCCGCTCCGATGACCTGAATCGCGTCAAAACCCGCAAGAGGGTAGAGTTTGCGTCCAACTTTGAGAACCGCGCCGTCAAAGCTCAAATGATCGAGGACAGCGCGCTGAGGATCGGCGGCCTTAAGTGCGGCTCGGAAAATCTGAAGCGCGTGATGCCGGGGAGTGGACACGGCACTCAGAAGAGCGGCAGGCCCAGGATACGGGCCACGGCGGAGCCGGCGTCGTCATCCTGGATTTCGATGCGGTAGTCCGCTCGCGCGTAGCCTTCGCGGCGGACTTCGAAGAGCGAGCGAAGCTGGCTGGGATCGCGCGCCAGAGGCCGGTGGACGAAGTTGGCGATGCGCCGCTCGATCAGCTCGATCGGGCAGTCCAGCCACACGCTGACGCCATTATTGGAGACGAGATCGAAATTCCGGTGGCTGAGGAACGCTCCACCTCCGAGGGAAATCACGCGCGGATGGCCGGATTGCACCTTGTGAACGCAGCGGTCCAGCGCCTCCGACTCGATGCGGCGGAATTCGTCCTCACCGCGCTCGTCAAAGATAGAGGCGATGCTGGCTTGCTGTTCGCGCTCAATCTCCTCATCCAGATCGATAAAATTCCAACCCAGCTCGTCGGCAAGGGCGCGTCCGACGGTGGACTTGCCGCTGCCCATAAAGCCGACCAGATAAATACCGGGAGTGCGCTTGAGCTTGAGAATCATGGGTCGGTGAGGGGCCGCCGCCTCTCAGTGGTCCCCGCGAAAGTGATAATAGTAGCATGCAAGAGGGCCTGCTGCCGCTGTTCCCGCTTCAGGTGGTGTTGTTTCCGGGAGCGGAGCTGCCTCTGCATATTTTCGAGGACCGCTATAAGGAGATGATCGGGGAGGCCGTTCGCGATCGCGTGGAGTTCGGCGTGGTGCTGGCGAGCGACAGGGGATTGGTGAATACCGGCTGCACTGCCACGGTGGAGCGGGTGCTGAAGCAGTATCCAGACGGACGTATGGACATCTTGACGCTGGGCCGGCGGCGCTTCGAGATCCTATTGCTGAACAGCGAGCGCGCGTTTTTGCGCGGCTCCGTGGAGTTTTTCGACGATGAAAACGGCGAACCGGCACCGGCGGAAATCCGGAAGCAGGCGCTGGACGGCTACAACGAGATGCAGGCCCTTTCCTCTGATCCGCCGCTTCCGACGGAAGAGGCAGGAGACCTGCGATTGAGTTTTCGACTGGCGCAACCTGTTGGCGACCTGGCCCTCCGCCAACTGCTGCTGGGCACACGTAGCGAGGCGGAGCGCATCCGTCACCTGGCTGACTTCTTTCCGGATTATCTCGCAAAGCAACGCCGCGTTCATCACGTCAAGAACATCGCGCCGCGCAACGGCCGTGGGCGCCCCGACGCTGATCACAACGGGCATCCACCAGATGACGGCGACCCTTCCGAATGAGCTTCCTTCTCATCGACGCCGACGACACACTCTGGGAAAACAACATCTATTTCGAAAGCGCTTTCAAGGAGTTTGTCGATTTCCTGGATCATTCCGCACTAACGCCGGCACAGATCCGCGATGTTTTGAATGAAATCGAGGTAGTAAATGCAAAGATCCACGGCTATGGTGCGAGGAATTTCGGGCGCAATCTGCAGCAAGCCTATCATCACCTGGCGGAGCGCGAGATTCGGGCCGGCGATCTGGCGCACGTGATGTCGCTGGCCGAACGAATTCTGGAGCAGCCGCTGGAGTTGATAGAGAGTGTGGAAGAAACCTTGGCAGAATTGGCGTCGCGTCACGATCTGACGCTCTTCACCAAGGGCCATCCGGAGGAGCAAAGGCTGAAAGTGGACCGTTCCGGACTGGGAGGCTACTTCACGCATATGGCGATCGTGAAAGAGAAGGATACGGGGGCGTATTTGCGCATCGTCGAAGAACGGAGACTGCTGCGGCAAGATACATGGATGATCGGGAATTCACCCAAATCGGATATTAATCCCGCGCTGGAAGCTGGATTGGGAGCAGTACTGGTGCCGCATCCGCATACCTGGGTGTTGGAGCGTCAGGAACTGCGGACGTCGGAGGGAACGCGCTTCCTCGAAGTGGGGAAATTCGCGGACCTATTGAGGATTTTCTGATTTAAGGCAGACCGGCCATCTTGGCGAAACTGAGAAGCCAGGACGGAAAGACGCCAAGCACCAGGATGCCTAGCGCGGAGCCGTAGACGGCGATCTGGAGCGCGGCGCCGGCGGGAGGAATGTTCTCGGCGGCCTCGCCTGGTTCCTTGAAGTACATGACAACCAGCACTCGCAAGTAGTAGTATGCGGCCACCGCGCTGTTCAGAAGCCCCAGCAGGGTCAACCAGACCAGGTGCGCGTCGAGAGCCGCTTTAAAGATGTAGAACTTGCCGAAAAAGCCGCCGGTCAGCGGAACCCCGATGAGGCTGAACAGGAAGATGGACAGCATCGCAGCCATCCCCGGCTGGCGCTGGGCGAGGCCGGCAAAGTCGTCGACGCGAACGTACTTTTCGCCTTTGCTCGAAACATAGGCGACGACAGCGAACGCTCCGATATTGGTGAAGGCGTAGGCCGCGAGATAAAACATCGCGGCCGCGGAGCCGTTGCCCGAATTCGCAGTGACGGCCACCAGCACATACCCGGCGTGGGCGATGGAACTGTAGCCCAGCAGCCGCTTGATGTTGGATTGAAGGATCGCCGCGAAATTTCCGACGGTCATAGTGGCCAGCGCGACGCCCCACACCAGCGGCACCCAACTTGACGAGATGGTTCCGAAGGCGGTCATGAACACGCGCAGCAGAACCGCGAACGCGGCAGCCTTGGGCCCCACCGATAGGAATGCGGATACCGGCGCGGGCGCGCCCTGGTACACGTCGGGCGCCCAGGACTGGAAGGGCACCGCGGAAATCTTGAACGCGAAGCCGACGAAGATCAGCGCGGCGGCCACTCCCGCCAGCGCCGCAGGCTCGCTGCCGGTGAGCAACGCACGGCGGATTTCAGTCAGGTTCGTGAACCCGGTGGCGCCATAAATCCACGCGACGCCGTAGAGCAGGAACGCGGTCGCGAACGAACCCAGCAGAAAATATTTGAGCGCGCTCTCATTATTGCGCGCATCGTCGCGGAGGTAGCCGGCAAGAATATAAGACGCGATGGAAGAGATCTCCAGGCCGATGAAAATCATGATCAGCTCATTGGCGGACGCCATGATGGACTGGCCCACGAGACTGAACAAGATCAGCGCGTAGAACTCGCCGCCAGGGGAGTCTTCGCGGCGCAGATAGTCGATCGAACTGAGCACGGCCAGCAGACCCACGCCGATCACCAGGACCCGGAAGAACGTGGCGAAGCCGTCGACAATCAGCATGTTCTGGAAGGCGGGTCCGGATTCGCCATTCGCCATGAGCGACCCGATCAGAGCCGCAACGAGGCCGGCGATCGTGAGCGGAGCAAAGATGCCCTTCTTGTTTTCATCCTTGATCACAGCTTCCAGGAACATGATCAGCACGCCTACCAGCGTGAGGATGATCTCCGGCAAGATCCGAATGTATTCGGAGGAGGTCGGCAGAAAATTATCGAGCACGCTGGGCCTCCGCGGCGAGCACGGGAACGGAGACGCCGCCAGGTGGCGCAGCTTGAACGATCCGCTCGGCCTTGATCGGCTGCGTCTGCTCCAGAATCCGCGCGTTCTGCGCGCTGATCGAAGGCAGGAAGGTTTGCGTGAAGGTTCCCATCCACACCATCAGAATCAGCAGCGGGAGAATCGCGGCCCACTCGCGACCGCCCAGGTCCGTCATATGATGGGTTACTGATTCGGAAGCCTTTCCGTAAAACGCGCGCTGGTACAACCAGAGCATGTAACAAGCGGAGAGAATCACACCCAGGGCAGCGAAAATCACCCACGTGAAATTGGACTGCGCCGCGCCCTGAAGCACCAGGTATTCGCCGATGAAGTTGTTGAGCGTGGGCAGGCCGATGGAAGCCAGTGTCGTGATCAGGAAGACTATCGCAAGTTTGGGAGCGGGCGTGGCAACACCGCCGTAAGCCGCGATCTCCAGCGAGTGACGCCGCTCATACATAAATCCGACCAGCATGAACAGCGCGCCAGTGGAGACGCCGTGGTTGAGCATCTGATAGACCGCACCGTCCAGTCCCTGTTGAGTGAAGGAAAAGATGCCGAGCACCACGAAACCCAAGTGGCTGACCGAAGAATACGCCACCAGCTTTTTCATATTGGGCTGCACCA
>Ga0070733_10001794_pt1 | contig 15772 bp, 13 predicted proteins | sample Coa_R1_9_FD_66450 | JGI IMG/M metagenome (GOLD analysis project Ga0070733, IMG submission 66450) | Surface soil microbial communities from Centralia Pennsylvania, which are recovering from an underground coalmine fire - Coalmine... | ecosystem: Environmental > Terrestrial > Soil > Unclassified ... | reverse complement strand
TCCCGGATCCTCGTCTCCGTCTCTCCCGAGCGCTTGGGGTCGTTTCGGCAGCTTGCCACCTCCCACCGCGTTGTCTCGGAGGTGATCGGCGAGGTCGGAGGGGAACATCTCGTCCTTTCGGTCGGAGGCAAGAAACGGATTCATCTCTCAGTGAAACAGATGTCCGATGCCCATCGGTCGGGCCTGGAGCGCTCCCTCAGACAGGAGGCCTCTCCAGCGCCGGGGACAGACGCGTGAAACATCAGGATGGAACGGGGTCAGATGTCAGAAGAGTTGCCTTTCGATAAGTTTCGCGAGGAATGCGCGATCTTTGGAATCTGGGGCCATCCTGAGGCGAGCAACATGACCTATCTTGGCCTCTATGCACTCCAGCATCGCGGGCAGGAGGCCTCGGGCATCGTATCCTACGACGGAAAGGAGTTCTATCAGGAGAAAGGGATGGGCCTGGTGGCCGATCTTTTCTCTGAAGAGCGGATTAAGCGCTTGAGGGGGCACGCCGCCATCGGCCATAATCGTTACTCGACGACCGGGGATAATATCCTAGAGAATGTCCAGCCGATCATGGTCAAGTATGCCCTGGGGACCTTGGCCTTGGCCCACAACGGAAATCTGATCAATGCCTCCCACCTCAGGGACGAGCTGGAAGTCCGTGGGGCGATCTTCCAGTCGACCATGGACAGCGAGGTGATCATCCATCTGATCGCGCATTCCCGACAGGAGAGTCTGCTTCAGCGCATCAGCGCGGCGCTGTCGCGGATCCGAGGGGCTTTCTCCCTGCTCTTCCTGTCCGAACAGGGATTGGTTGGAGTGAGGGATCCCTACGGCGTTCGGCCTTTGTCGATCGGAAAGCTGAAAAATGCCTATGTGCTCGCCTCCGAGACGTGTGCCTTCGATCTGATCGAAGCCCAATACGTTCGCGACGTTGAGCCGGGCGAGGTGGTCATTATCACCGAAAATGGACTGGAAAGCTTCCGGCCGTTTGCCAAGGCAAAGTCGGCGTCCTGTATCTTTGAACATGTCTATTTTGCCCGTCCCGATAGCTCGGTATTCAATCAATTCGTCTATCCCATTCGAAAGCGGCTGGGAAGGGAGTTGGCAAAGGAATCGGCGGTGGCCGCAGACCTCGTCATTCCGGTTCCCGACTCGGGTGTGCCGGCCGCCCTCGGGTATGCCGAGGCATCGGGACTGCCCTACGAAACCGGTTTAATTCGAAATCACTATGTCGGAAGGACGTTTATTGAACCGCAGCAATCGATCCGGCATTTCGGCGTGAGGATCAAGCTGAATGCCATCCGGCAGGTCCTGGAAGGAAAACGGGTCATCGTCGTAGATGATTCGATTGTTCGGGGGACGACCAGCCGGAAGATCGTCCGAATGATCCGGGACGCGGGAGCGAAGGAGATCCATCTGCGGATTAGCTCCCCCGCGATCATTTCCCCCTGTTTTTACGGGATTGACACCCCGACCAAGGCCGAATTGATCGCCGCAACCAAAGCCCACGATGAAATCCGCCAATACGTCACCGCCGATTCCTTAACGCACCTCAGTATGGAGGGAATGCTTCGAGCGGTCTATAATAATCCCTTCCCGGTCAACCAACACTACTGTACGGCCTGCTTTTCGGGCCAGTACCCCATCCCTTTCACCGACGAGGAAATCGTTCAACTCGGGTTATTTGGGCAGGGTTAGCTCATCGATTCGGGAGAGGTCGTATTTCTTGAGTTTATAGAGGAGGGCCTTGTAACTGATATTCAGGAGCTTGGCGGCTTTCTTACGATTCCAGTGGGTCTGATTCAGTATATTCTTGAGGAGTTCTTTCTCCGCGTTTCGGGCGGCCTCTTTCCCGACATCTTTTAAGGAATAAGAAAATGGACTGGGTAGCGAAAGGGCCTCGGTCTTGAGGGGGGGCTCCTTCTGGCTTCCGATCGTGAAACTCTTCAGGATATCCTCCTCACTGCCGAGAACCACGATCCTCTTGGTCGTGTTTTCCAGTTCCCGCACATTTCCGGGCCAGTCATGATCCATAAACAGCTGAAATGTGCGCTCCGACAGGGCGGGGTAGGCCTTGCCATATTGTCGGTTGAATTTTTTAAGGAAATAGTCGATCAGGAAGGGAATCTCTTCTTTTCGGTCCCTCAGCGGCGGGAGGTAGATGGAGACCACGTTGAGCCGATAGAAGAGGTCTTCCCGAAAGTGCCCGTCCATAACGGCCCTTTCGAGATTGCGGTTGGTCGCCGCGATGATCCGGGTATCCACCTTGACATCATTTTCCCCTCCGATGCGTGAGAACTCGCCGTCCTGAAGCACTTGAAGAAGCTTGGCCTGCAGAGAGGGGTGAATCTCCCCGATTTCATCTAAGAAGATGGTTCCACAGTCGGCAAATTCAAATTTTCCGGGTTTGCGCTTCTGGGCGCCGGTGAATGCCCCCTTTTCATACCCGAAGAGCTCGCTCTCCAAGAGTCCTTCCGGGAGCGCCGCGCAGAGCACTTTCACGAAGGGTTTATCCCGGCGCAGCGACCTGAAAAAAATTGTCCGGGCGATCAATTCCTTTCCGGTTCCCGATTCGCCCCGAATGAGGACCGTGATATTGGTCTCAGCCACCTGGTCGATAATGGCCAAAATGTTTTTCATCTTACGGCTGTGGCAGAGCAGCGAACTGTAATCGTTGCTTTCGCCATCCCGGAAAGGTCGGGCAGCCTCTCCGACCGACCGGCTCTGATTGAGGATTTCAAGAATCTTACGTTCTAATGTCGTGGGATCGACCGGTTTATAGAGGAAGTCCTTGATCTCGTATTCCTTGGTCTTCTCGATAAATTTGGCGCTGTTGGGCTGGACCAAGAGAAGGATGGGCATGTTGCCTTTGATGTCCCGAATCCGCTGAAGGATCTCGGAATGGAGAATCTCCTCGTCCGGGAGGTCGACCAGGAGTAGGGAGGGGTTCAGGCGGTCCAGGTGATCCGGGGGGACTCGGGTGGAGTGTTTCAGGCAGGAAAAACCGCGTTCTTCCAGCTGGGAGGCCAGAAGCGAAACTCCTGGTTCTTCCGCGCAAAGGAGAAGCCGGATATTCTTGCTCATCGACATCCTTCCACGAGTATCCTCCTCTCCCTGAACCCGTGTGAAGATGTCTGCTGGAGTCAATGAGATACAGAGGAGGATTCAGGAGTGACCGGGTGAATTTCCCGACGGAATTCAAGCACGATACGCACCTCCCGAATCATCCATTCGGTGGGTGCCTTTTACGATCATTCGCTTAAGGATGTTCTTCAACCCAGACCTCTCCCTGCGGAGTCGTCTCCTTTTTCCAGATCGGGGTGATTCTCTTCAGTTCGTCGATGCACCAAGAGCAGGCACGGAAGGCATCCTTGCGATGCTCCGCACCGACCACAATCAGAACGATATTTTCGCCGATCTGGATCGGACCTACCCGATGAATGATGCTTAGATCGATAATGTCGTAATCTCGAAGGGCCTGCTCTCGGATTTCGGATAACTTCTTTTCCGCCATTCCGGGGTAGTATTCGAAATCAATTTTATTGATATCACGTCCTTTGGAGAAGTCTCGAGCCGTTCCCAAGAAGCTGACGACGCCGCCCACCCTCTTGGAGCTCTCCTTGATCTTCCGGGTCTCCTCTTCGACGGAAAAATCCTCCTCCTGGATCCGCACCCGCTCAAGTAAAGAGCTGGACTTTCTGCCCTTCACTTCTTCCATCAGCTCCGCTCCCTTCTGGCCGGCCCAGGCCGTTCTGTTGTGACCAAGATCATGAATGCGTTAAAATTATGTTATGACGGTTAACCCCCCGCAAACGGAGGGAGCAACGCGACCTCGTCTCCATCCTGAACGAGATCGGTCTCCCGGGCCATCTCCTGATTGATCGAGATCAAGACCTTTCCTTCCTTCAGGATGTCGCGGACCTTAGGCAATTCTCGCTCGATCTGTCCCAAAAGCTGTCCCAGGGTCAATTTCTGCTGATGGAGATCGACATCAATCCCGTCCCTTCCCACCACCTTCTTCAGCACCGCAAAAAATCTGACCTTAACCATACTGAACCATAGATGATTCCCCTTCGGAGTCAAGAGGGGTAAAGTCAGGCAAAAATATACCCATTTTTCTAATTTTTGTCAAGAAAGAAAGAGCCTCGCCGGAGGGATCCCGACCCGCGCCCAGGCCCCGGTTCGGGGAATCCCGACCCATCAATTTTAAAGAATTATATATGGTTATCAATAGAATAGATTCATGCGCCCTTCCGAGGCTTTCTTTGAGAATCAGAAGACTTGATCTCAAAACGGGCGCCATGCCCTTTGCAGGGAAGGGGGCGATTACCCTGAACGGTCCCGACCGGTCACCCGAGGTCCCTTCCCATGAAACCGTCCATCCCGAGATAGGGTCGGGGGCGCTGGGGGTCTTGGTTTTTCTGAGGTGGAAGATTGGGCGAGCCGGTGGAGCATTGAGGCGTCTCGGCCAAAGATCATAAAAAATACAATAAAATTAGCCGGTTCAGGTGTCTCTGCCACCCAGAGACTGGCCACTGTGCCCAGAGGGACTTTATTGACGGAGACCTCTTTTCGTGTTACACTCCGGCCACGCATTGCCGCCAGGGGCTCCATCCTCTTAAGATAGAGACGGCGTGACCTGACCCAAGGAGGACTCGGGATGGCCGAAGCAGAATTGACCCATTTCAACTCGGAAGGTCGAGCGAAAATGGTCGACGTGACCGACAAGACGATCACCCATCGGGTTGCGGTGGCTTCCGGAGTGGTCCATATGCTTCCCGAGACCTTCCGACGGATCAAACAGGGACAGATCGCCAAAGGGGATGTCCTTGCGGTGGCTCAAGTCGCCGGCGTAATGGGCGCCAAGCGGACGCCCGACCTGATACCGATGTGTCATCCCCTCTTATTGAGCGGTGTGGATCTTGTTTTTAACGAATTTCCCGACGATGGACAGGGTCAGGCCGCGATTGAAGTGGTCGCGACGGTCAAGGTCACCGGTCAGACCGGCGTCGAAATGGAGGCCGTGACGGCGGTCTGCGTGGCCGCATTGACCATTTATGATATGTGCAAGGCCATTGATAAAGGGATTACCTTTAGCGATATCGGTCTTTTATCAAAAAGCGGTGGAAAATCAGGCTCTTTTATTCGTAAGAAGGCCTGATCGATGAAGGACCCGATTATCCAGATAGACCGGCTTGTCAAAGAGTACGAGCCAGGCCATCGCGCGATCGATGAACTCTCCCTTCAGGTTTTCCCCGGTGAGATTTTTGGTTTTCTAGGCGCAAACGGGGCCGGGAAGACCTCCACCCTCAAGATCCTCACCACCTTGACCAAACCCACTTCCGGCCGGGCGACCGTGGCTGGGTTCGATGTGGTCGGTGAGCCCAAAAAAGTCCGCTCCGTGATTGGGTATGTCGGACAACAGGCCGGAGTCGACATGGTCTTGACGGGCCGTGAAAATCTTCTACTTCAGGGCCAACTTTTTCACCTTCCCAAGAGCGAAATCCTAAACCGAACGGACGAACTTCTGACGCTTTTCGGCCTCGGAGAGGCCGCTGACGGAAAGGTCGGGGCCTATTCCGGGGGGATGAAACGAAAGCTCGACATTGCGACCGCGCTAATCCATCGCCCCAAGGTCCTCTTCCTGGATGAGCCGACGCTCGGTCTGGACCCTCAGAGCCGAAGCGCCCTCTGGACCTATATTCAGAATCTGAACCGGGACCATCAAATGGCGGTCTTTCTGACGACCCATTATCTGGAGGAGGCCGATCGACTCTCCCACCGGCTGGCCATCGTCGATCGGGGCAGACTCAAGGCCTTGGGGACCTCCGATGAGCTGAAAGATACCCTGGCCGGCGATGGGATTCATTTAACGTTTGAGGAGGTCGTCGGATCTCAGGAGCTCTCGCTGCTGCGCCAGGGGGGAATGGTCCGCGAAGTGATCCAAGAGGAGAAGGAGGTCCATCTCTACCTGGAGAATGGCAGAGGCGCGCTCCCGAAATTGCTTCAGATCCTGGAGCAGATCAAGGCACCGGTCCGAACCATCGCGCTTTCCCGCCCCAGTCTGGACGACGTCTTCCTCAAGTACACGGGCCATACCCTAGGAAAGGAGCAGGAGCGCCCCGCAGGTGGCAATCCGTGGTGGCCGGGTGGTAATGGTGGCGGATCGCAAAAGTGGCAGAGGCAATGGGCGAAATCGGAGAAGGAAACAGACGGAAGCCCCAGCGGGGAGTGGAAGCAGACGGAGGGATCCGAGTCCGGATCCTCGGGGTGGCCTTTGGCACCGCAGGACTCCTCGTCGGGATCCTCGTGGGGATTGCCCGGGTCTGGGAAGAGGTCGGATGCGCCGAGCGGGCCTCCTCAAAAAGAGGGCGCCTGGGGGCGCTGGGACAAGTCGGAAGAACCGAAAAAAGGGAAGGAAGAGGGTTGATTGCTCAAGATACGTGGCACCTGTTTCTCAAGTACGTCAAGATTACCTGGCGCATGCCGATCTGGACCTTCTTCGGTCTGGTCCAGCCCCTTATTTGGCTGGTGATCTTCGGGCAGCTCTTTCGGAATCTCGCCCGGTCCCCCGGATTTCCCGCCGGAAGTTACCTCGGATTTCTGACCCCTGGAATCCTGGTCATGACTGTCCTCTTCGGCTCGTCCTGGTCTGGGGTGAGCCTGCTCAGGGACATCACGTATGGCGTTCTCGAGAAGACGCTGGTCTCTCCCGTTTCTCGAACCGCCATTGTTTTAAGCCGAGTTCTTCACACCGCGTTCACGGTCCTGGTTCAGGTCGTTCTGCTCCTGCTGGTTGCGGCCGCCCTGGGAGCGGGATTCCCGCCCGGGTGGGGAGGACTCTTTAGCCTGCTGGTGGTCCTCTTTTTGGCCATCGGGTTTTCCGGCATCTCGAACGCCCTTGCGCTGATTCTGCAGAGGGAAGAGCCGCTCGTGGTGGCCGGAAATATGTTAACGCTCCCCCTTCTCTTCTTTTCTCCCGCCCTGGTGCCGCTCGATTTTATGCCGGACTGGATGCGTGTTGCGAGCAGGCTCAATCCCGCCACCTATGCCGTCGAGGCGATTCGCAGTTCTTATCAATCGGCCCCTGCTGAAGCGATGGGGGTCCCTCTCTTGATCCTTTTGCTATTTGCCTCGTTGGCCGTGGGTTGGTCCGTCGTTGTCTTTAGCCGGAGTCAAGGATAATGCGCGAAAAGGAAACCGCGACCCCCCTTCTGTTTCTCAGGCACGGTGAGACGGACTATCCGGAAGAGCGATACTACTGTGACCAAAAAGTGGACCCCCCGCTCAACGAACGAGGACGCGAGCAGGCCGATCGGATTGTTGCCCGCTTCGAGGGGCTTTCCGTGAAGACCGTTTATGTGAGCCCTTCTCTTCGGGCCCGTCAAACCGCGGCGCCGACCCTGAAGTTCCTGGGCCTCGAGCCCATCTTGGCCAAAGAACTTCGGGAGCGGGATTTCGGGGCGTGGGAAGGGTTAACCACCGATGAGATCGACGTCCGTTTTCCGGAAGGGCGCAAGATGCTGTTCACCAACCCAATGACCTACGCCCCGGAGGGTGGAGAGAACCTGATCTCCTTCGGCCGCCGAATCGACGGGTTCGTCAATGAGAAGATCAAAGCCCACAGAGGGTCGATGATTCTATTCGTGACCCATGTCGGCCCCATTCGGGCTGCCGTCACCACGGCCGTCGGCATCCCGATTACCCATTATCGAAGGCTGGTGGTGGCGAATGGTTCCCTGACCCGGATTGATTATACTGACAGCTGGCCGAACCTGGTTGCATTTTCTCTCGTTCCCTAAGGACGGACTCGCCGTCCGGCCCAGACCCGTACCAGATCCCAGGCTCCCTTCTCGATGAATTTCCTCCTACGCGTCCTCCATACGGTGGCACGTCTGCTTGACAAAAATTCGACCTTCTATCATACTATCCGCTGATTTTCGCTTTTTAAATTGAACGGGAGTTGGTGTGGCCGCCAAGAGGCCCGAACGAGCAGAACGCAAAAAAAAAGAGCCGAACGGGGGGAAAAAACCGGCGAGGCGACCCCGGGGACGGCTCGATCCCATGACGGTCATGCGTATCAGCTCATCGTATTGGCAGTCACGGGTGATTCATGTTGCCCAGCAGCTTGATCTGTTTAGCCATTTAGCCGAAAAACCTGCCACCGCCGAGAATCTCGCTCACGAAATTCATGCCGATCCGAGAGGGCTTGAAATCCTCCTGGTCGCCTGCACCGGACTGGACCTCCTGAATCGAAAAAACGATCTCTACTCTACGAACCTTCTTTCGGAGACCTTTCTGGTGAAAGGCAGTCCTCGGTACCAGGGAGGCATTGTCTCGATGTTCGACAGCTGGTACCCAAATTGGGAGCGGCTGTATGACGCCGTGGTCAGCGGAAAGCCCGTCGTCGAAAAGCCGCACGATCAGGGTCCGGAGGCCCTGCGCGCCTATATCTACGGGATGCACTATCGCGCGATCGCCCAAGGAGAGCTTTTGGCCAAGAAACTCGACCTTTCGAAGCAAAGACGGCTCATCGACATTGCAGGCGGACCGGGGACCTTTGATATTAAGTTCTGCGAGGTCAATCCGAAGCTCAAAGCGACCGTCATGGACCTGCCGCAGACGTTGGAGGTCACCCGCGAGATTATTGCGTCCTATGGGATGACCGGGCGAGTCAATGTGCAATCCGGAAACTACATCGAGGAGAACTCCTTTGGGGAGGGCTACGACACGGTGTTGCTCTCTTCGATGTTTAACCAGGAGTCCCCAGGGGTGATCCGGGAAATTATGAGAAAGTCGTTTAATGCGGTGGTACCGAATGGACTGGTGATCGCCCAGGATCAAATGCTCAACGCGGACAAGACCGGCCCTCTCCTCTCCGCGCTGATTGGCGTCAACCAGCTCCTTCATACGCCGGGGGGCGCCGCGTATTCCAGCAAGGAGTTGAGTGACTGGTTAAAGGAGGTCGGATTTGTAAAGATCAGAACAATACCCCTTCCTTCACCCAGTCCATTTACCGTTATCACCGCCAGGAGACCATAGCCCTATGCGTGATATTGGACCGGCACCAAAAGGAGCGATCAGATGAAAACGATTTCGCGTATCCCTCTGGTCAGAGTGACCTTGTTCCTCCTCGCGACCATCGGTCTTTCTCCCGTCTTCACGGCGGCTCAGACGGCACCGGCCCCGTCGGCCCCCTCGGGCCAGCTCCCGAGCGGCGCGGATGTGATGAAAAAATCAAAGGATCTCCTCTATCGGATTCAGGATCAGAAAAACAAGGTCACATTAAAATTGATTGAAAAGGATGGGGCCCAGAGGGAGATCGTTGTCTGGCGCTATTGGAAGAACTACAACAACCAGGATGGATTTGGCAGTAAGACGGTCCTCTTTACCGAGTCTCCTGCCGATTCACGCGGTGTGGCGTTCCTGATCTGGGATTACTCGGCCGAAGGGAAGCCCGAAGATCTCTGGCTCTACCTCCCCGCGCTTCGCAATACGCGACGCATCTCTGCACGCGATCAAAACGATGCCTTTTTGGGGTCCGACCTGACCTTCGGCGACATGGGCCAGCGGCGGCTCGACGAGGACGACCATAAGACGTTGGGCGAAGAGACCTTTCGCGGCGTTCCCTCCTTCATCGTTGAGAGCATTCCCAAGGATAAAGACACCATTTACGGAAAGAAGCTCACCTGGGTCTCGGAAGTCGACTACACCATTCAAAAAATCGACTACTATGATCAAAACGGCAGGCTGTTGAAACGCCAGACCATTGACTGGCAGACCTTGAAGGACCGGGGTAACGACGTTTATGTGTGGAAAAAAACGGAGATCGTCAATGTACAGAATGGGCACAAGACCATTTTTGAGGTCTCCGATCTGACGCTAAACGTCGGTCTGACCGACGCCGATTTCACCGAGCGGGTCCTGAAAACAGGAGGCTTGAGAAAATAGGCCTCCGAGCCCCTGTCAGTGCAATTGTTCTCGGGCTGATTCTTCTACTGGGTTCTGTTCCCGCCGCAAGCGCCATTGTTCTTCCAGCCGGCGTTGAGCTCGATCAGTTTATCCAAACTGAGACGGCGTACCGTTATCAGGCTGACCCGGCCGTAACCAAGCTGCTGACCTTTTACCAACTCGAAGGGCGTTATCGCGTCGGGGATTGGGGCCGACTCACCTTCATCGGTCGAATCTCCTACGATCCGGTTTACGATATCGAGCCGCTCTCCGTCATCAGCCCTTTCGGGAACCGATTCGATCCGACCGCACCCCGTCCCACCTTCGTGAAGCACTTCTACCCCCGGGCTCGAGAGGTCTATCTGGATCTATTCTTTCCAAAGGTCGACCTCAGAATCGGAGAACAGATTTCTCGATGGGGGGTCATCGAGGGTTTCCGAATCACGGACGAACTCAACCCTCTCGATTTTGGCGAGTTTATCCTCAGGGAGGTGACCGACCGCTACATCCCGGTTTTTATGGTCAAGGCCGACTATTACCAAGGGGCGACGACCTGGGAACTCGTCTGGATTCCGCAGCTGGTCTTCAACCGTCCCGCTCCACCCGGAAGCGAGTGGCTGGAGTTCCAGCTTCCTCCTCGTCTGCAGAATCCACCCGAGCGGCTTCTCAACACCGACATTGGACTGAGGGTCACCCGCCAAATCGGGGGTTGGGATCTGGGCGCGAGTTATCTCTATGCCTGGGACCCCTTTCCCTCGGCGTCGCAGTCCCTCTTCGGTCTCCCTGGAAGTGCCTCTCAACTTCCCAGTCAATTCACCCCGAGCTATCACCGCATCCACACGGTCGGCGTCTCGTTTTCCACCGGTCTGGGAGGGGAGGTATTGAAGGGAGAGCTGGCCTATGTGATCGGAAAATATTTCGGAACCACTGCGCTCACCTCGAGTGCCGCCAGCCCCTCCGATCAGTTTGAATTGCAGCGCGATTACATGAAATATGGCCTGGGGTGGGACACAAAAGTACTCGGAGTCGATACCTTCGTCCAGTTTTCACAGCAGTATATTCCCGATTGGAATCGATTGCTCCTCCAAGGGAAGGTTGAGAGCGGGCTGAGCACCCTTCTTCAAAAAAATCTCCATTACGATCAATGGGTGCTCAAGTTCTTGGTCCTTTACATGATGAACACCCGGGAGGCGATGATCCGTCCACGCGTGGAGTATCATTTTACCGATCGACTCAAAGGGGCGCTGGGAGCGGACATATTCGAGGGAACTCCGGGTAGCCTGGGAGGACCGGACACGTTCCACTTTATCGGATATTTCAACCGGAATAGTCGGATTTACACTGAACTTCGGTATAGCTTTTGATCGAGAAGTTTTACTGATCGTCGTCGTTGTGGCGGATTAGGGCTGTGTTCCATCCCGACCGTTTCGATTCCGCGGATCATTAATCATCAGAGCGCTCATTTATTTTCCTGGGTCTGGTTCCGAGCGTTCGACGATGGGGGTAGGGAGTTCGTCCTGGTCGCTAAGGGTCCCTCACCTTCGGGAACCGGGATTTCCGACGGATACGGAAGTTGCATGACTCGCAGGACGCTTTGTGACCCGCTTTTCACGTCGAATGAGCTCAGAAGCGGATAAAATTGACAGATCGAAAACCCTTTGGTACCTTTTTAAGGGAGAGGCTATTCGATAGAATCTGTCGCGCCCAGACCCAGTCGACGACGGGCACGACCAGAAGTTTAGGTATTCCTGGACAATCCATTTCTTCCTAAAAGGGAAGCCAATCCTGATCATCCGCGCGGCGAACCGCTGTTTTCGCCCGCATGCCGAATCTAATAACGTCGGGTACAATCGTTTTTGCGTTCCGATCGCGAGTCGCCGGGCCATTCGATGGACGGGTCCGCAAGGTTGAGCGCCCGGAGGGAACGTGGTGGGAAACTCCAAGGGCCATCAATTCGGTCCCTTGATCCTGCATCTCAGCAGAAACCGTCGCAAAAACCCTTCGCGTGAATCCTCTTTTTTTTATCGTCGGCGAGGTCGGGAGTGATGACCAATCGACACCGAAAACGGTCGGAAGGCCTTATCCAAGAGACTCCTTTTTTTGCCAAAGCGCAGGCGCACCGGGGTAGGGTTCTTAAGCGTCCGGCATGAGGTTCGAAAATCAATCTAGACTGAGCCACGCTCCCTCGGCCTGTCGCAATAGGAGGTTCTGGGGGAACTCTCCGGGTGCTGTTGTGGCACTGGCCCTATTGTCGGCCACCGCCTTGGCTCAAACCCCGACTGAGGGCGGGTCTCCTGCGGGGGAGGCCGTGACCCTACCGCCCATCGAAGTGGTCGGCACGACACCGTTGCCTGGCACGGGGATCGATGTAGATAAGGTGCCGAGCAATGTACAGACCCTCTCGTCTGCGAATCTGGCCCGGGAGGGCTCAGCGAGCCTTCCGAATGTCCTGGCGGACCGGATGAGCAGCGTCAACATCAATGGCACGCTCGACGATCCCTTCCAGCCCGACATTCTTTACCGCGGTTTTGAAGCCTCGCCTCTGCTTGGCACTCCCCAAGGGCTTGCCGTTTTTCAAAATGGCGTCCGTATCAATGAGGCGTTCGGGGATAACGTCAACTGGGATTTTCTGGTTGATAGTGCCATCAATCGGATCGATGTGCTAAGCTCCAATCCGGTTTTTGGTCTCAATGCCCTGGGGGGCGCGCTGGTGGTTACGATGAAGAACGGTTTTACCTATCATGGATTTGAGGGTGAGCTCGGCGGAGGGTCGTTCGGCCAGCGTGGCGGCTCATTACAGTTTGGACAACAATTCGGAGCGCTCGGAATTTACATTGCGGGGAAGATCTTTGATGAGGATGGCTGGCGGAAATTTTCTTCGGACGCCGTGAGCCAGCTCTATGCCGATATAGGTGCGCGAAGCGGGCGTGGACTGCTCGATATCAGTTTTTCCGGGGCGAGTAATCGGCTATTCGGACAAGGACCCAGTCCCGTGCAAGAGTTGGCCGTCGGCCGATCGTTGGTGTTTACGGGCCCCCAGGAAAATGTTAACCGGCTCGATTTTCTGACGATGAATGGCTCAATCCAGATGACCGACAACCTTTTGCTCGAGGGAAATACCTATCGTCGAGAGTTCCGCCAGGCGGTTTCGAACGGTAACACAACGACATACACTGCCTGTACCACGGGGAACGGTTTGCTCTGCCAACTGGACGGAAGGACGCCGGTCACGGGCACAAATGGTGCACTGTTGCCTGATCTCTCGAGCGCAGGGACGACTCCGATCGGTGAGAATGATCTTGAATCGATTCATTCGGTCGGCATCGGCGGGACGCTGCAGGTCGCCCACCGGGGATTCCTGTTCGGCCATGAAAATAATCTGGTACTGGGCGCAAGCATCGATCGTTCGATCACCGATTTCCAGACGATGACCGAAGTGGGTGTTTTCAATGCCTCCCTGTTTGTTCTTCCTGGTTTTTTCGTGGCGACCCCCGAGGGCACCGGTTTCAATGCAACGCCGATTGAATTGGGTGCGAGGAACGATTACTATGGAATCTTCGGATCCGATACCTTCAACCTGACTCCTGCCCTTGCGATGAGCGCGAGCGGCCGCTACAACATTGCACAGATTGATCTCGCGGATCGCGAGGGGTCCAGTCTCTCCGGCCGAAATCGGTTCAGCCGCCTCAACCCCGCAGTCGGTGTCAGCTACCGGGTCTCGCCCGAATGGACTGCCTATGCTGGATACTCCGAGGGAAATCGTGTGCCGACTCCGAGTGAAATCGAATGTTCTAATCCCGCTCAACCTTGCCTGCTCCCGAGTTCTCTTGTATCAGATCCGCCTCGATTGAAACAAGTTGTCTCCCACACGTATGAGGCGGGACTTCGGGGCAAGCTCACCTGGCCCAGGCGGACCTCCGGGAATGTGGGCTGGAACCTCGGACTATTCCGGACCAACCTCGACAATGATATTTACGGCGTCGCCTCTTCTCTCAGTACGGGGTATTTCCAGAATGTGGGTTCGACGCGCCGTCAGGGAATTGAGGCGGGCCTCAATTATAAGGATAGAACCTTGGCTTTGTATGCGGCCTACAGCTTCGTTGATGCCACTTTCCAATCTCCCTTCAAATTGCGATCTCCAAATAATCCCATGGCCGATGCTCAAGGCGATATCCAGGTTGTCTCCGGTGACCGCCTTCCGGGAATTCCCGAGCACCGAATTAAATTGGGCGTCGATTATAACTTATTGAAAAATTTGACCGTGGGTACCACCATAACCTATGTCGGCAACCAGGTTTTCCGCGGAGATGAATCGAACCAGAATCCGACCTTACCCGGATATATGCTGATGAATCTACACGGTTCCTTTATGCTCAATAAGAAATTTGAGATATTCGCCAATATCCAGGATGTCCTCAACGTACACTACGAAACATTCGGGACATTTGGCGATCCCACGAGCATCGGTACGCCGGGTGTTCCGTCCGGCGCCGTGAGCAATGGGCCGAATGTCGATCATCGTTTTGTCAGCCCGGGAGCGCCCATCGCGATCTTTGGTGGAATTCGCATGCGACTCTAGCAAGGATTCTCCTTCTGTGTCAGGTCGAGTCCTCTCCTTCGGTTCGTTCGGTGCCTGGAGGGTCCGAGCATCTGCTCGGACCCCCGCGACTTTCCCTGAACGAGCTTTGCAAATTCTTCATTGAAATTTGAGAAGCATCCCGATAAAGTAAATCTCCACTCTCGTAAGGGTCTTATCATATAAGAAATGACGCTGCCAAAGTGAACCTATGTGCACCGTACTCATGTGGATAGAGCAGCGGTTTCCTAAACGATTTTAGGTCGCGTTCGGCCTAGCGGTCCTCGAGAAACTTTCCACGATCAAAATGATCGACGTGCATCTGCCGACCACCGACGGGAGGGAACTGCTGATGCCCCATTACACCCAGCCCGAAAAAGAACATTTTATGATTCTGGAGAAAATCGGACTGGAATTCCCTGCTCAACCGCCGCCCCGAATCTCTGCACCCGCACCGGAGATCGCGCCACCTGGTTGTAGTGAAGACCGACAAGTTATGTTTCTAGAAACATCAATAACTTACGTTTCTAAAAATCCTCCAACTGAGAATTCTTTCAAGTTCTTTTTCTTTTAATCGGATGCGGGCGCCAATTTCACGGCGAACTGCCTAAGCAGTGCGACGCAGGTGGACAGCGGACCGATCGCGGCGGTCGCATCGCTACCTGGAATCCTGTCATTCACGAAGTTGTCCAGCGGCCAGGTTTATTACGTCGGACTGCTGGCCGGTTCGAGCATCCACTCTGGGACCGTGGCCATAGAAGGCGGACACGTTGGCGGGCTCGCCAACGTGTCTGGACTCCCACCTTAATCCAGCGATAATATTTGCTTTTTGTGTTGCAATCCTGCATGACTTCGGAGAAAATCGGATTATATCTGCTGGAGATACAGGCTGAAGAAGATCAAAATCTCCGACCTTCAAGTTCCTCATATTCAAAAGCTGCGTGAGGACAACGTTTGGACCGGCTACAGGTTCCTGTCGTTGCGGGGTGTGGCCGTAGATCACCTAAAGGTCGCGGCCTCCTCGCGTACTGGACGGGTACGCTAGAAGCCGAGGTTGTCGATTCGATCTGGATTTTATATGTCTCAATCCAGACACGATGAAGGGAGGGTATTTCCTTAATGGGGGATTTCTCCCTCATCCTGGAATCGTGGTGGCGTGTGACTCGCTCGAAATACCCAAACTGTCCGAGGGTGATTCACTTCCATGGCCGAAAAGGGTCCGCCGTCTTACCTGTGCCTGGAAAAATGCCTATA
>Ga0070733_10001793_pt1 | contig 15773 bp, 15 predicted proteins | sample Coa_R1_9_FD_66450 | JGI IMG/M metagenome (GOLD analysis project Ga0070733, IMG submission 66450) | Surface soil microbial communities from Centralia Pennsylvania, which are recovering from an underground coalmine fire - Coalmine... | ecosystem: Environmental > Terrestrial > Soil > Unclassified ... | reverse complement strand
GCCACCTGGCGAATCTCGATAATCGGCGCGGCGTCGACGCCGCGTCCTTCCTCCGTCGCCGAATGCTCAACGGCCCGCGTCATGATTGCGCGCGCCGCGCCCTTGGCATGAACAATCGCCAGCCGGACAAAGACCTTTCCTCCCTCGACCGCGCCGTGCGACATGACCCCGGCGACGATTAATTCGGTGTACCCTCAACGTCCGCCGGACACATCAAGAATCGCGCCCGTCACGTATGATGAAGCGTCGCTCAACAGCCAGACGATCGCCTCGCCAACCTCCGCCGCCGTTCCCGGGCGCCCGAGCGGCGTCGAGGCGCCCATGCGACGAGCTCGATCGGGCTCGCCGCCGGTTGCGTGGATTTCCGTATCGATCAGGCCGGGACGTATCGCATTGACGCGCACGCCTTCGCGGCCGAGCTCCTTCGACAATCCAAGCGTCAACGTATCGACAGCCCCCTTGGACCCGGCATAGTCGACATAAAGATCGGGCGCGCCAATCCGCGAAGCGACCGTCGAGATGAGGACGATCGAGCCGCCTCGGCCGCCCTGGCTTTTGCACATTCGCCGCGCGGCTTCGCGAGCGCAGAGATAGGCGCCCAATACGTTCACCTCGAACATGCGCCGCATCCGCTCGACGCTCATATCGATAAGGCGCGCTGCCGGCGCGATGACGCCCGCGTTGACGACGACGCCATCAAGAGGACCCAGCGCTTGTGTCGCGCCTTCAAATATCGCGATAACATCGGCTTCCTTGGCGACATCGCCGGCAAGAGCGATGGCCTTGACGCCGGCGCGCCGCGCCTCGGCGACCACCGCCTCCGCCGACGCTTTGTCCTTCAGATAGTTGACGCCGATCGACCAGCCTCGCTGAACGGCCAGCAAACAGGCGGCGCGGCCAATGCCGCGCGAGCCGCCGGTTACGAGAATGGTTTTGCTCATGAGCGCTCCTTAAAACCTAGCGATTAATCCTGCCCGGCCTGATGGCTGTCCGTTCGTACGTCGTGCGTTCTTAGCGCCATCGCCGCGGCCTTGACCAAGCTCCGTCGGATCGGTGAAGCTACGGCGAGGGAAGCGACTGGTCATTCCCAGGGAGGAACGTTGCGCATGAAAATCGCTGTTCTCGGCGGCGGAGGCGCCATGGGCGGACTTTTCGGCGGCTATCTTTCGCGCGCCGGCGAAGACGTCACCCTCATCGACGTCTCGAAACCAGCCGTCGACGCGATCAATCGCGATGGCCTCTCCATAGAGGAAAGGGACGGCTCCAGCGCCGTCATCCGCGTCAAAGCCTCGACGAGGCCGGAGGAGGTCGGCCCCGTCGACCTCATCATCAATTTTGTCAAATGCTATCATACCGAGACCGCGATCGGCGCCGCCACGCCAATGCTCGGCGCTGAAACGGCGATCCTGACGCTCCAGAACGGCTGGGGCAACGCCGATCGCATCGCCGCGATCGCCGGCAAGCCACGCGTGATGGTCGGGCTCACCTACCATTCCGGCACGCTGAGCGCGCCCGGCCGCGTCAAGCATCCGAACTCCGGCGCAACCCTTGTCGGCGAGCTCGACGGCGAGGACTCGCCGCGGCTGGCGGCGGCGGTCGCCGCCCTCCGAAAGGCGGGAATCGAGACGACGTCCTCGCGACGCATTCTCGACGAAGTGTGGAAAAAGCTCGCCTTGAACGTTTGCACCTTGCCGACGGCGGCGTTGCTTCGCTTTGAAGCGCACGAGCTCAATCGGCACGAGGGGACGCGGGCGCTGATGCGAGCGCTGCTCGCTGAAGTCGCGGCAGTCGCCAAGCCGCAGGGCATCAATCTCGACGAGGCGGAGCGTTGGCAGGCGATAACCACCCTTCTCGACAGGGCGATCGGCGCGCGCGCCTCGATGCTCCAGGACGTCGAGGCGGGCAGGCAGACCGAGATCGACGTGGTCAACGGCGCGATCGTCGAGGCCGGCAAGCGCTACTCCGTGCCGACGCCCTATAACGAGGCGGTGGTGTGGTTGGTCAAAAGCCTGCAAGCGAAATATCTCGCGGCGGGCAAGGACCGATAAGAGCGACGGGCCCGAGCTTCCGCGTCTATGGCCAAGCGGAATCCCCTCATTGGGGCGACCCATTCTCTCTTTGCGGATCGCCGCGCCGCCTTGATCGCCAGCCATCGATCAGCTCGCGGCTGGCGTCTGTAGCCAGGACGGCGCGTGCGGAATGCCTTGTACGGTCCAGCCGCCGTCGGCGATGAGAACCTGACCCGTCACATAGGACGCTTCGTCGCCTGCAAGGTAACGGACCGCATTCGCGATCTCTTCGGTCTCGGCGAGGCGCTTCATGGGCACGCGGGCCAGCATCCAGTCCTCCTGCAAAGACCCATCGGCCAGGGCCTGGTCGATGATTTTAGTCCTGGTGAAGCCCGGCGCGACGGCGTTGACGCGAATGCCGGCCGAGGCGACTTCGAGCGAGAGGGCCCGCGTCAGGCCGAGGATGCCGGCCTTGGCGGCACAATAGGCGCCGCGTCCCGGCAGGCCCACGAAGGCCGCGGTCGAGGCGATGCTGACGATGGCGCCGCCCTTGCCGCGCGCGACCATGCGCGGCACGGCTTCCGAAGCGCAGAGGAAAAAGCCGTTGAGATGCGTGGCGACGACGGCCGACCAGTCGGCGAAGGATATCTTGCCGACGAGGCCGACGCGTTGGATGCCGGCGTTGTTGACGAGAATGTCGATCTGGCCGGCGGCCGCGTCGATCGCCTTGAACGCTTTGGCGACGCTTGCCGGATCCGTAACATCCGCTTCAAGATAAGAAACGCCTTCGCGTGGCTCCGACGGAGCAATTTTGTCGAGCGCGAAGACTCTGGCGCCATCGGCCCTGAGCCGCTCAGCGATGGCCTCGCCGATGCCCCGCGCGCCGCCGGTGACGGCGGCGACGCGCCCATGAAGCGAATTCGACATCGGCTCCTCCCCGCGCGTCGCGTCTCTCTAGTACATCAACCAGCCGCCGCTGACGTTGATCGTCGCGCCCGTGACATAGGCGGCGTGGTCCGAGGCGAGGTACAGAACCGTACCCGCCAGCTCCGACGGCGCCGCCATGCGTCCGAGCGGAATAGCCGCGACGACTCCCGCCAATTGCTCCTCGGTCATGCCGCTTCGCATCATCGCGGTGTCGGCGGCCCCCGGCGAGACAGCATTGACCGTGACGCCGTCTTTGGCGAGAGAGCGCGCGAGGCCGCGGGTCATCGAGACGATGCCGCCCTTCGATGCCGCATAGGCGACCGAACCGCCGTAACCGCCGCTCCACCAGCCCTGCGAAGTGAAGTTGATGATGCGGCCGCCCCGACCCTGATTTCGGAACACGCGAGCCGCCGCCTGATTGAGGAAGAAGGTCGATTTGAGATTGACGTCGTGCTGAAAGTCCCAGTCGGCCTCGGTGACGTCGTCGACCGTGTGGCGGCGGACGAGGACCGCGGCTGTGCAGACGAGCACGTCGAGGCCGCCGAGCGCGCCGACGATTGTTTCAATCAATTTGGCGTGACCGGCGACCGGGCGAAGATCGGCGGCCAACGGCAGATGGGGGCCGCCCGGCATCTCGGCGACCAGCGCTTTTACCTTTTCTTCATCGAGGTCCACCGCCGCCACTTTCGCGCCGGCTTCGGCAAAGGCGAGCGCCACTTCGCGCCCGATGCCGCCCGCAGCGCCGGTGACGAGAACGCGCTTGCCATCAAGGCCTGACGCCAGATTCCAGCTCATTGCGCCCTCCAGGGCCCGGGCGGCTCAACGCTCGGCGATTCTTCGATGTAGCAGGAATGCGCGCCGCCAATGAACTTCGGACGGTCTTCGGACAGCAAGGCCAAAAAAGGCTCCGTCGAGAAAGCGCGGTCGGCGTCGGCAATGCTGTCGAACCAAGTCTCGCCAACGCCGTCCCAGGCTGCGTCATCCGGGACACAGCGTTCCACACGGCTGAAGCGCAGACCGCGAAGGCCCGGAAGCTGGCGAACAATCTCGGCGTGCCGTCCGGTCCAATGCGCGAAGAACTCCTCGCGGGAAAGACCCGCTCTGCGACGGATGAAGCTGACGCGCCTGATCATGATCGCGCCTCCCTCAATCTCGGCTCGGCCGCTGAAAGAGCTCCAGCGTGACGCCGTCGTGTATCCGGAGATAGGCGCCGCGCGCGCCGATATTGGGGCCGCCGTCGATATTGACCGGGCCGTCAGGATTGACGGGCCTTGCGCCGCATCCGACCGCATGCCGCCACGCCAAAGCGGCGTCCTCGACCGCAAGGCAAAGGTGAACGTTGCCCGGGTTCGGCGTCGCATCGGGATTCGCGCGCTTTCCGGCCGTTTGATAGTCGAGCAGTTCAAGGATGACGCCGCCCGGCAGATCCACGAAGGCGGCCTTGATCGAGACGCCGGGAATTCCGACAATGGCCCCGAGATAGGGCCGATCGAGAATTGTGCGCCAGCGCGCCGGGACGCCCAGGAAGGACTCCCAGAAAGTCAACGCCTGGTCGAGGTCGGCGACGCTCACGCCGACATGATGAACGGCGGAGGCGGTTGCGACCGTACCCGACACGCCAGTTGCGACCACAATCTATCTCCTAAGCGCGTGCGTCAGATTCTGAACAGTCTTTCGGCATTGCGCGAGAACATCGCCGTCTGCTCGTCTCTCGTGAAGCCTGAGATGATCGCCGCATAGGCGTCGATCAGATCGGGGTACGAGCTGAACATCCGATCGACCGGCCAGTTCGTGCCGAAGACGACGCGATCGACGCCGAAGGCCTCGATGCTGCCGAGCACCCAAGGACGGAGGGATTCGATGGTCCAAAGGCGATCCATCATGCCAAGGCCGGAGATTTTCATGACGACATTGTCAGCGCGCGCGAGACGGCGCATGGCGGCCGACCATTGCTTGAAATAAGCGTCGCCTCTCGCCTCGGGAATGGCGCAGTGGTCGATGCAGATGAGGATGTTCGGGAAGGCGGCGGCGAGATCGAGAAGGTCGTCGAAATATTGGATGCGGGTGTCGATGCAGGAAACCAGATTGTGTCGCTCCAGGAATTTGAAACCGGCGCGCCAAGTGGAATCCACGAGATAGCGGCCCTTGCCGAAATCGCGGATCCCGCGAACGTTGGGGTAGCGCATATGCCGATCGAGGACGGCTTCGGCGTCTTCATCAGCGAGATGACATTCGGCCACGATGCCTTGCGGGTAGCCGGTTTTGTCGGCGAAGGCCTGGAGCCATTTCGTCTCGTTGACGGGATCGGGCGTGTCGAGCGCCGCTTGAACGTGGATCGCCTTCGGAACGTTCGCGAAGCGGGTCTCGGCGATATAGTCCTCGATCCAATAGTGCTGCGCCTTCAGGGCGTCGATATTGCCGAGAAAGCCGTGCATCGCATCCGGCTCCAGCCAGGAATATCGGAGCTCCGGGCGCTTCAGATCATGCAAATGGAAGTGAGTGTCGATGAAAGGAATGGCGGCCACGGCGGCGTGCTTTCTCGCGTGGGCGGCGACCATCGCAACCCTTGTCGAAGCGCTCCATTGGAGCCGAGCCGAGCGTCTAAAGGGGAAGCTCCCAGCCGGTTCGGTAGAAATAAATATCGTTTCCATCCATAGCCGAGCGACTCTGCGGACGCAACATTGTCCTAGGTCGCGCAGATTCAGAAAATTCGCCGTTTCTGCCTCTCGAATCGCCAATATTAGATCAATTAAATCATGATGTTGCTAGATTCGATTTGCTCGCGCGCCAGATGATCCGGGCGCGCCTTGGATTGCTGGCAGAATGGGCTTGCGCAATCCCATAACGTTTCAATATAGTCTTGAGAAAGAAGCGGATTTCACGCCCGTCGCGCGGCTGGCTGAGGCTTTGTCTTCGAGCCTTGCGAACCGCGATGTATCACTATATTGGTCAAAATAATAAATGGTCTGGCCAATTCGTGAGCCAGTGAAGAGTGGGGAGGAACGTTTCGCGGATGAGCGCGCCATCTCAGAGGCGTCGCGGGGTTGTGACGGGCGCAGGCGGCGGCATCGGCAAAGCCGTCGCGCACCGTCTGCTGCGCGAAGGCGTCGGCGTGCTCGCCGTGGACGTCAATGCCGGCGGCCTTTCGGATCTGGAGCGCGGCGGCTGCGAAACGTTGGTCGGCGATCTCACCGACGGCGAGGTTCGCGCAAGAGTCGCCGATTGGGCCGAGGCCGCGAACTATCTCGTCAACGCGGCCGGCGTCATCATGATCAAGCCGATCTTCGAACTGACGGTCGACGACTGGCGCCGCGTGCAGACCATCAATGCCGAGGCGACGTTCTTCCTTTGTCAGAAGGTCGGTCCGCGACTCAGCCCCGGCGGGGCGATCGTCAATCTCTCTTCGAGTTCGGCCAAGCTCGCCACCACCGTCGAAGTCGCCGCATATGCCGCGTCGAAGACGACGATCCTTTCGATCACCCGCTCCTTCGCTTACGCTCTCGCCTCCCGGCCGGTGAGGGTCAACGCGATCCTGCCCGGAATTGTCGACACGCCAATGCAGGAAGAAGTTCTGGAGAAGGTTGCGCCGATGCGCGGCCTTAGCCCCGACGACTGGCGACAGGCGCGAAACAAGCTGGCGCCGCTCGGGCGGAGCTCATCGCCTGAAGAATGTTCGGCGCTGATCTGGTTCCTCCTGTCGGACGAGGCCGCGTATATGACGGGACAGGCCATCAACTTCACCGGCGGCCACGTGACCTGGTGACGAAGGGAAGGACCATGAAGAAACCGATCACGCTATGTACGGTCGGCCTTGGGCATCCCGAGGGGCCTTACGAACTCGACGATGGCCGGGTGATTTACGCCAACACCTATGCGAGCGAAATCGGCGTCTGGGATCCGAAGACCGGCAAGGCCGGCGCCTTCGCCAAAGTCGGCGGCGGACCAAACGCCTGCATGTTGGGGAGCGACGGCTGCGTCTATTCAACGCAAACGCCGAACGTTGGCGCTTGGGTCGCGCCCGAGCACCGTCCGCCTTCGATTCAGAAGACCCACCCGTCCGGCAAGATCGAGATACTCGTCACCGAGGCGGACGGCGTGAAGTTCGACGGACCTAACGATCTCTCCTTCGGGCCGGACGGCAGGCTCTACTTCACCGATTCCGGCGACTGGGCGCCCGACACGAAGCCTCATCCCGGACGCATCATCGTCGTCGAGAAGAACGGCAGAGCGCGCATCCTCGAAGAGCTCAATCACGTCTATCCCAACGGCGTCGTCGTCGAACCCGACGGCGCCGTCGTTTGGGTCGAGTCCTATACGATGAATGTTGTGCGGCGGAAGCCCGATGGCTCTAAGAAGGTCATCCATACAATGCCGGATGGGCACATACCCGACGGACTCAAGATCGACGCCCACGGCAACTTCTGGATCACCGCCGTCGCCGCCGGCGGCGTCGATGTGATCGATAGAAACGGCAAGCCGCTGCATTTCCTCGAGACTGGCGGCACGATCCTCAATTGCGTATTCGGCAAAGGGGGCGTTCTCTATTGCTGCGACATGGGGCCGTTTGACGTCACCGGCTCGGCAATGAACGGCAGGCTGATCAAGGTCGAGGTGGGCGTTGAAGGCATGCCGCTCTTTCGTGGCGCGATCGGCTAAGGGACTAGAGACCATGAAGATCGCAAAGGTTGAAGCCATTCCCGTAAGCTACCCTGAGCCGAACGACTTCAATGCGCTTCGCCATCTCTGCCTTGCCAAGATCACCGCCGATGACGGTCAGGTCGGCTGGGGCGAGTCAATTACGCAATTCCCGGAGGCCAATTTCGCCGCCAAGGCGATCATCGAGGGCATGGCGCCGAATCTGATCGGCAAGGACCCGGTGCAGACCGAGACTTTGTGGCGGCAGAACAAGCAGCAAGCCTGGTGGTACGGCTATCACGGCGGCATTGCCTCTTACGCGACCGCCGCCATCGACATCGCGCTTTGGGACCTGAAAGGAAAGGCGCTCGGCCGGAGCGTGCTGGATCTCCTCGGCGGTCCCGTCCACGAACGCTTGCCGGCGATCGCCTCCTGCCACGCCCACTATGAGTCGATCCCGGAGATGGCCGAAGAAACGGCGGAATGGGTCTCGACCGGCCTTCAGGGCCTCAAGACCGGCTTCGGCAAGCGCGGCAACGCTCGCCTCGGCTACGATCACGATCGCGACGTCGCCTATGTGAAGGCGATGCGCGAGGTGCTCGGCGACAAGATGCTCATGATCGACAACGGCATCGCCATCAAATGGGACGTCACCGACGCGGTGCGGCGGGCAAAGGCGATGGAGGATTACAATCTGGACTGGATCGAGGAGCCGCTCGGCGCCTGGGACCTGGAAGGCTATGCGAACCTCCGCGCCAAGACGACGACCCGCATCGCCTATGGCGAGCGGGAATGGACGCTGGAACAGTTTGAGCGCGTGCTGGCGACCGGCACGGTCGACGTGATCGGCGTCGACCCGGGCCGCGCCGAGGGAATCACCGGCTTCAAAAAAGTCACGGAGCGCTGCGAATATTACCGCCGACAGGCCAATGCGCATGCCTGGTCATCGGCGATCGTCTCCGCGGCCAGCCTGGCGATTTCGTTCAATTCGCCCGCCTGCAAGCTCTTCGAGCTGAAGCCGCTTCGCAATCCGATGCAGCACGATCTCGTTACCAAGCCGTTCGAACACAAGGAGGGCTGGATCTATCCGCCGACCGGCCCAGGGCTCGGCATCGAAATCATCGAGGAAGTGGTCGACAGCTTCCGCAGTGAGAAGGTCCTGTCGCGCTGACGGGGATCGAAAGGGCGGCAACAATCGGCACGCGCCGTGTTTTGGGAGGAACGAACATGATGGTGGGTTTGAAAGTGATCGTCGCGACGATCGCCCTAACCGGGCTCGTCGGGCTAACGGCGGCCTCGGCTGAGGACAGCCAGTCGCAAATTCCAACCAGTGGTGACAAAGTCGCCGGCGCGCCTTTCGAGGTCAAGCGCGATTGGGGCGCCTTCAAGCTCGCCGACCGCATTGCGGCCAAGGTCAAGGCCGGCAGCAAGATCAACTACGTGTTCTCGTACCAGGCCTCGGGCATTCCGCTCTTCTCGCCGCAATATGCCGCGGGCTTCGACACTGGCTGCAAGCTCGGCAACGCGATCTATCCCTTGGATTGCGCGGCGGTCGCGCCGGTGCAGACCGACGCCAATCAGCAGGTCTCGCAGATCGACGCCAAGCTCGCGGCAGGCGAGATCGACTGCATCTCAATCGAGCCGACGACCTCCGACTCAACCACGGCGATCGTCAACAGGCTGATGGACCAGGGCATTCCGGTCTTCACAGTCGGCGTCACCTCGCGGGGGCACGAGTTCACCAACTTCACCCAGGTGCCCGAACTCGAGGGCGAGACCGCCGCGAAGATCGTGCTCGATTGGATGAAGGCCAACAGCAAGGACCTCAAAGTCTTCGCCGTCTCCGGCGGCGATCCCACTCAGTTCTGGGCGCAAGGTCGCATGAAAGGCTTCCACGACACGATCGCCAAGGCGATACCGGACGCTAAATTCGTCACCACCGAGGCGAATGGATTGAATGTCAGCTATGATCCGGGCCAGACCTATGATGCGTACCGGACATTCCTTTCGGCCAATCCGGACGTGCAGTTCATCGAGAACGTCGACATCGGCGCCGAGCATGCCGACCGCGCGATCCAAAGCCTGAACAAGGCGGGCCAAGTCTTCACCATCGGCTGGAACGTCTCCAAGGGCCAGCTCGACGGCATCGAGAAAGGCATTCAGGTGGCGGCGCTCGACCAACGCTGGTCCGACCAGGCGGCGTTCGGCGGTCCGGCCTGCGCCCAATTCTTGAAGAACGGCGTTGTGCTGCCCAACACCCAGACATTGAAGCCCGTGATGAAGGATCAGGTTGCGGCGGCGCGCGCCGAACTCGACCGCATCCTCGGCCAGAAGTAAGTTGCATCCTTGAAGGGGCCGGCGCCAGTCCCCGGCCCCTTTTTCACGACAGTATGGCCGCCTAGCCTCATGACCAGCGCCGATTCCCGCCAAACCGCTTCACCCGACGCGTCCTCCCCGAGCCTCGCCAGCGCCGGTCAGGCGACCTTCGACCTGGCGCTGCGCATGGGCGGCCTTATCCTCGCCATCGCGCTCGTCGCGATTGTGATGCTCATCCTCAAGCCAAGGTCGTTCAACGTCGACGTCGGGATCTCAGTGCTCCGCGCGATGAGTTCGGTGGCGATCATGTCGCTCGGACTGACCCTCGTCATCGTCGTCGGAGAGATCGATCTTTCCTTTGGCGCGATGTACGGCCTCGGCGCCAATTCGCTCGCCGTGATGTGGATCGTGCTCGGCGTTCCCATCTACGCGGCCTTACCGCTGGCGATCGGCGTCGGCGCGCTCGTCGGCTTGTTCAACGGGGCTTTGGTCACTTGGCTCCGCATCCCCTCGTTCATTGTGACGCTCGGCAGCTACAACCTCCTCTATGGCGTCTCGCTATGGATCACCAGGACGTCGACCTTCAATCCGGTCTATCCGCCGCCGGGCTCGGAGATTCCGCCGGCCGAGCTTGATTTCTTCACCAGTCTCACCGCGAGCGTCGGCGCCCATCCGATCTCGCTCGAAGTCGCCTGGATGATTGGCTTAGCGCTGGTCATCGGATTCTTGCTCCATCGCACGCTCTTTGGCTTTCGCCTGATGGCGATCGGCGGCAATCCGGTCGCGGCGCAACTCGCCCGTCTGCCGGTGACCCGATACAAGGTCATCGCTTTCATGATCTGCGGCATGCTCGCCGCCGCCGCGGGAATTCTCGACTTTTCCTTCATTCAAACCGCGCAGCCGAACATCGGCCTTTCCTACACCTTTCCGGTTTTCGCGGCTGTGATCATCGGCGGGGCCAGCCTGTCGGGCGGCAAGGGGACAGTGGTCGGCGCCATGTGCGGCGCCCTGCTGCTCGCCGAGTTGCAGCAAGGCCTCGCACTGCTTACGCCGGGACCGCACGTGCAGCAGCTCTTCCTCGGTTTCGTCACCATCGGCGCGGTCGCCCTCGACCTGGCGCTGACCAACATCCGCAAGCGTAGAGCGGCATGAACGTCGGCGTCGACGGCATCCGTGTCCGCAATCTGCAAAAGCGCTACGGCAACACCGTCGCTCTCGCCGGCGTCGATCTCGATATCCGCCCCGGCGAGGTGCTGGGCGTCGCCGGGCCGAACGGCGCGGGAAAAAGCACGCTGGTCAGGATTATCGCAGGCGAGGAGAGCGCCGACAGCGGCGAGCTCGTTTTCAACGATCGTCCCTGGACGCCGACCGAGGATTGGCGTCGGGTCGCCGTCGTCCATCAGGAGCCGCAGCTCTTCCCCAACCTCAGCGTCGCCGACAACGTCATGGTCGGCCGCGAGGGAGGCGGCATAGGCCGTCCCAGGCTCGGCGCCAGCGACGCAAAAGTGATGGAAGCTTTCGGCATCGACCGCTTCGCCGATAGCGCGTTGGGAGATTGCACGCTCGCCACGCAGCAGCGCACCGAGATCGCTCGGGCAGTGGCGCGCGACGCGCAGGTTTTCTTGTTCGATGAGCCAAATTCGGCCCTGACCGACGAGGAATCCGACGAGCTCTTTCACGAGATGCACAAGCTCGCCGCCGAAGGCCGCATCGTGCTTCTCGTCACCCATCGGCTCGGCGACCTTTGCGAGCATGCCGGGCGCGTCGCCGTGATCCGAGACGGCCGGATCCGCACGATCCTCGAAGGCCAGGCCTTGAACGAGGATGGGCTCGCCCAGCAGCTCGTCGTCGACAGCGGCGCCGACGCAAACGCCGCGCACCGCGGAAATGCGCGTCAAGACGCTGTCGCTGTCGTCACTGTCGCCGATTGGACTCACGACAACGCCTTTCGCGGCGTGACCTTGAGCGCGGCGCCGGGCGAGATTGTCGCCCTGGTCGGCGTTGAAGGATCGGGCGCGCGCGAGCTCTTAAGATCGCTCGCCGGGCTGGAGCCTTGCTCAGGAGCGATCGAAATTGCGGGCAAAAGCGGCGACGCGGCGATGCGCCTCGCCGCCTATGTGCCCGCGAGCCGTCTCTTCAGCCTCTACAGCAACTTCTCGGTCGGCGACAATCTCCTGGTCCGTCTCGGCAAGCCGGACATCGCCGGCTTCGCGATGGCGCTTAAGAGGAAGCGCATGCGTCAACGCGCCGTTGAGGCGATCAGCCGCTTCATGGTCAAGGCCAAATCAATCTCGCAAGGCGTACGTTCGCTCTCCGGCGGCAACCAGCAGAAGGTCGCGATCGCCCAGGCGCTCAATTGCGCGCCGCGACTCCTGCTGCTCGAGGAGCCGACCCGCGGCGTCGATATCCGAAGCAAACGCGAAATCTATCGGTTGCTCCGCGACTATGCCGAAGCGGGCAACGCCGTCGTCATGTTCTGCACGGAGGTGCTCGAGGTTTATGAAGCGGCCGATCGCGCACATGTGGTTGGCGACGGCGCGCTGTCGCCTCCGATTGCCGTGCGCGAGTACGGCCATGTCGAGGCGCTCGCGACCGACATCATCAGGATGGAGCGGCACGCCCGCCAGGGCGACTGACAACAATCGCGGTCGCTCACGCCTTCTCAGGCCGACGTCCAGAACCCGCGCTCGATCCTCTCCGCGAGGGCGCCGAGGAATTCAGCGCCTTGAACGCCGTCGATAAGGCGATGATCGACGGTAAGCGTCAGATTGACGCCCGCCGCCACGGCGATCGCCCCTGAACGCGCAATTACGCGCTCATGCCGGCGGCCGACGGCCAGGATGCTCGACTGGCCGGGATTGATGATCGCTTCAAAGCGATCGGCGCCGCTCGCGCCGATGTTGGAGAGCGAAAACGCAACCGGCGCGTAGTCGGCTTGAAGCAGACGGCCTGCGCGCGCGCGCAAGACCGCATCGCGTCGCGTCTTCACAATCTCCGGCAGTTTTTTGCCGCCAAGATCGCGTAGGACCGGGACCAACATGCCTTCGGGGAGCGCGACGACGAGCCCGATATCGATGGTCGACGCGCGGATGAGTCCGGCTCGGGCGCCTTCGTCGCTCCAACGATCCAGAAGACGAGGATGGGCGGCGAAAGCGTCCGTCAGAGCAAGAAGAAGATAATCGGTGAAGGTCGGCTTGACGCCGATCCTACGTTCGATCTCCGGGTCGATTGCGGCGCGCGCTCGGTCGATGGCCGTGGTCTCGACCCAGCGATCGAGGACAAAGGAAGGAATCGTCTGGCCGCTCAGCATGACCGCCTCGGCGATCTGAGCCCGCATCCGCGACAGCGGTTCGAATTCAGCGCGTGCGCCGGCTGGCGTCGCGGCGCTTTTGCCTCCGCGCGCCTCGACGGCGGCAAGCACGTGACGTTTTCGGACGCGCTCGCCCGGCGCGCCGGCGAGCGCGGCAAGATCAATCCCATTGATCTTGGCCAGTCGCTTGGCGAAAGGAGAAGCAAGGATGCGAGGCGGAAGCGCGGCCGCCGTTAAATCAGGCTCGGCGACGACGGCCCGGCCGAATGCCGGCGGCGGCGCAACCTTAACCTCGGCTCCGCTCGCCTCTCTTGTCACTGCCGTCGCCGAATCGCCAAAGGTCGCAAGGCGAGCCAGCGCGCCGCCGATCGGGAGTTCCGCGCCTTCCTCCGCAAGCACCGCTTCGAGCGTGGCGTCGACGGGCGATTCCACTTCCATGGCCGCCTTGTCCGTTTCGATCTCGACCAGCGGCTCGCCCATGGCGACCTTATCGCCGGCCTTCTTCAGCCAGCGCAGAACCTTGGCGCTCTCCATTGTCGAACTGAGCTTCGGTACGAGAAAGTCCATCGGCGAACGCCTTTAGAGCAACGACCTAACCGTCGCCGCAATAACCTCAGGAGAGGGGATGAGAGCGTCCTCGAGATGGGGACTATAGGGGAGCGGATGGTCCGGCAGCGTGACGCGGGCGGGCGGGGCGTCGAGATAGTCGAAGGCTTGGGCCACAACGTCGGCGATCACGCCGCCGCTCCAACCGCCGGTCGCCGCCTGCTCTTCGACGGCGACCAAAATGTTGGTGCGCCGGACACTGTCGCTGATGATCGTCACGTCGAGCGGCCGCAGCACCTGGATGTCGATCACCTCGGCCTCGACGCCTTCAGCGTGCAATTGTTCAGCAGCTTGAAGCGCCTTGCCAACCATGGCGAGGCTTGCGACGATCGTGGCGTCGCGTCCGGAACGCAGCACTTTCGGGCCGGTCGGCATTTCCACCGCGGCTGCGCCGATCGGCGCCGGTCCCTTCATCGAAAGCAGCGCCTTGTGCTCGAGGATCAGGACCGGATTGTCGTCGCGGATCGCCGCCTTGAGCATCAAATAGGCCTGCGCGGGGTTCGACGGGCAGAGGATCTTCAATCCGGGCGCCGACAGCATCCAAGATTCGGCGGTCTGGGAATGCTGCGCGCCAAAGCGCAAGCCGGCGCCGCCAAGGGCGCGAATGACGAGCGGCGTTTTGACGAGGCCGCCGGACATGAAACGGTGCTTGGCGATACTGTTGACGATCTGATCGAAACAGACGCCCAGGAAATCGGCGAACATGATCTCGACGATCGGACGATAGCCGGTCAGCGCAAGGCCCAACGCCGCGCCGACAAAGCCGGTCTCGGCGATCGGCGTGTCGCGTACGCGCGTCGCCCCGAACTCTTCATAGAGTCCTTGGCAAGTCTTGAAAGGGCCCCCCGATTCGCCGATGTCCTCCCCCATGATGAGCGTCTTGGGGTCGCGTCGCATCTCTTCCCGCAGCGCGGCAACGATCGCCTCACGGTAGGTGACCTCCTGCGTCGCCATCTCACTCAACTCCGCACGTCCTTAGCGATCGTCACGCGAATGTCTTGGCCATAAAATCCTGCTCGAGCGTCGGCCAGGGCGCGGCCGCGGCGCGATCTGCCGCCGTCTTGGCCGCGGCGCGCGCATCGGCGATGATTTGATCGGCGCCGGCGTTGTCGATCAGGCCGGCTGCGACGAGCTCGGCGCGATAGAGAAGCAGCGGATCGCGCTTCATCCAGGCCTCAACCTCGGCGGGATCGCGATATTTGGCCGGATCGCTGCGCGAGTGGCCGCGATGGCGATAGGTCTTGCACTCGATGAAGGTCGGCCCGCCGCCATCGCGAGCGCGAGCAATCGCGCGGAATGCGGCGTTATAGACCGCGAGGACGTTGTTGCCGTCGACGAGCGCGGTCGCCATTGCGTAGCCCGCCGCGCGGATGACGAGGTCCTCGTACGGCGTGGTGTGGCTGATGTGACTGAACTCGCCGTAAAGATTGTTCTCGCAGACGAAAATCACCGGCAGCTTCCAGACCTGCGCAAGGTTCATCGCCTCGTGAAAGGCCCCGATATTGGCGGCGCCATCGCCGAAAAATGAGACCGATACTTGCCCGCGCCCTGCGAGCTGCGCCGAGAGCCCGGCGCCGACGGCCACCGGCAGGCCGGCGCCGACGATGCCGAACGCCCCGATCAGGCCGCGATCGACATCGGTCAGATGCATCGAGCCGCCTAGCCCGCCGCAAACGCCGCTTTCGCGGCCGAAGAGCTCGGCAAAGGCGGCTTCGAGATCCATGCCGCGCGCGAGGCAATGGCCATGCCCGCGGTAGGTGTAGCTGACATAGTCATCCGGATGCAGCGCCTTGGCGACGCCGACGCAGACCGCTTCTTGCCCATTGCAAAGATGGGTGGTGCCGTGAACGAGGCCGGCCAGATAGCTCCGCTGCACTTGCTCCTCGAACTCGCGGATCATCGCCATGGCGCGATAGAGGCCGACCCGATCTTCATCGGTCAAAGCAGCGGCCGCGTCGTCGCTGTTGCTG
>Ga0070733_10001792_pt1 | contig 15780 bp, 12 predicted proteins | sample Coa_R1_9_FD_66450 | JGI IMG/M metagenome (GOLD analysis project Ga0070733, IMG submission 66450) | Surface soil microbial communities from Centralia Pennsylvania, which are recovering from an underground coalmine fire - Coalmine... | ecosystem: Environmental > Terrestrial > Soil > Unclassified ... | reverse complement strand
GGCGACCCACTCGGCTGGTTCGACGCTCTCTACCGCGAAGCCGAATCCGGCGTCAGCGAAATTCCCTGGGCCGATCTCGTCCCTAATCCCAACCTGCTCGATTTCTGGAAATTGCATCCGCGGGAAGCCCGCGGCAAATCTGCCCTGATTATCGGCAGCGGTCTCGGCGACGACGCCGAGCAACTAGCCGGCTGGGGATTTCACACCACCGCCTTCGACATTTCGGCCACCGCAATCAGCGCCACCAAGAAACGCTTTCCATCCAGCAAGGTAGAATACGTCGTCGCGGATTTGCTCACCCCGCCCGAGTCTTGGCGCGCGAAATTTGATTTCGTCGTTGAGGCCTACACGCTGCAATCACTTCCCCCGGACTTGCGCGCGCAAACGATCCCTAAGATTGCGGGGTTTGTAAAGCCGGCAGGAGTGTTGCTAGTGATCGCCAGAGGCCGCGATCCAGAAGAAGACCCAGGCCACGTGCCGTGGCGGCTGACGCGCGGCGAGCTTGCCGAATTTTCTCGCGCCGGCCTGCAAGAAGTCTCCTTCGAGGATTACCTCGATCCCCACGATCCAGGCGTCAGAAAATTTCGCGCAGCGTATCGCCGGCCGTAACCTCTCTTCGAGCTTTCGTTCCGCGAGTACGTATCTACTTTTCAATTCCGCGGCCTGACCCGCGCGTTATACTTTAATGATGACGCCGCTAAGCGCCAGTAATCGCGGCGTCACACGCATCCGTCAGAGTGAAACCGCTCCAGACATAGCGAGGACGCGCAGGTGAGCTACGACCGCAGAAGATTTCTGCAAACTCTGGCCGCGGCAGGTGCAGCCGCCGCGTTCCCGGGAATTCCGCTGCTGAATCCTGGCAATGCGATCGCCGCCATTCCCGCGGAGTCGTTCGACTTCGTCTTCTTCACCGACACCCACATCCAGCCCGAACTGGACGCCGCGCACGGCTGCCAAATGGCCTTCGCAAAAATCGCCGCAGCCAAACCTGAATTCGCCATCTGCGGCGGCGACATGGTGTTCGACGCGCTCGGCGTGGACCGCACCCGCGCCAACATGCTCTTCGATCTTTACCAACGGACCGAAGCGGCCATCAAAGCGCCGCTCTATCACACCATCGGCAATCACGACCTCTACGGCATCCTAAGCACAAGCGGCGCCACACCCACCGATCCCGGCTACGGCAAGAAAATGTACGAAGACCGCATCGGCGCGCGCACGTACTATTCTTTCGATCACCGCGGCTACCATTTCATCGTCCTCGATTCCATTTTCCCCACGCCCGATCGCCTCTGGGAAGGCCGCATTAACGATGCGCAGCTGCAATGGCTCGCGCACGATCTCTCCGCCATCTCGCCGGCCGCAGCGATAATCGTGATCACGCACGTCCCGCTGATCACGGGCTATCTCGCCTACGGCCCCAAGCCCGACGGCACACAGCGCTACGACACTGTGTCAGTCGCAAATTCCGCCGATGTTATCGCGCTGTTCGACAACCACAACGTGCTCGCCGTCCTGCAGGGCCATCTGCACATCAACGAACTGGTGAACTACAAAAATTGCCAGTACGCATGCTGCGGCGCCGTCTGCGGCAATTGGTGGCACGGGCCGCGACTCGATTTCCCCGAAGGATTCACAATCGTCAGCCTGCGCGAAGGAAAAATCTCTTGGCGCTATGAAACCTACGGCTTCCAAAGCGTCGCGCCCAACCCCCGCTATAAATCCTGATGTGTAACCTGCGAGGATTAGTGAGGCGACTTGAGCTCTGACTTCAATACCTTAGAAATGCTGAAAGCTGTCGAAGAAATCGACAATAAAAACTATTCCGCGGCCTTTGAACTGCTTCAGCCTCTCGCCGAGGCTGGCAATCCAACGGCACAGTTAAATCTTGCCACGCTCTACCACCTTGGTTTGGGTATTGCCGCGGACGGTCAGAAGGCTATTGATCTATATTTGAAGGTGGCTAAGCAGAACATCCAAGAGGAACACCTTTCTTCGCTGGCTTACCACAATTTGTCCACACTGTACATTTGCGGAGGTCCTGGGGTCGCGCCCAGCTCGGACAAGGTCGAGAAGTACCGCAGGCTATCTCAGGATTTGGGCTTCGGGATGTAAGGATGCGTGGCCAAGAATCCCGGACCAAGTCCCGCACCCTCTGACATTGTGCGCATCGCGTGCTAAGATCGCGGCGAACAAATGAACGCGCCGCGCGCCATTCTAGTTTTCGCCGTCACCGTCGCTCTTGCATTCCTCTGCAGCGGGCCGCTCAAAGCGCAATCTGCGCCCAGACCGCATCCGATCGTTTTGCATGCCGCGCGCCTGCTCGATGTCGAATCCGGCCACATCATCAGCCCCGGCGAAATCCTGATCCAGGCCGACGCAATAAAAGAAGTGGGCGCAAAAGTCACTCGCCCCACCAACGCAGAAATCATTGACCTCGGCGATACCACTCTTCTCCCCGGCCTAATTGACGCGCACGTTCACCTCTTCCTTCACCCCGGCGCGGAAGATCTGCAAACCGTGCTGGAGTCCGTCCCGCAGCGCACCATCATGGCCACTCTCGCTGCGCGTGACGATCTGCTCGCCGGATTTACCGCCGAGCGCGATATGGGCACGGAAGGTGCGGGTTCTGCAGACACCGCCGTGCGCGACGCCATCAATCGCGGCGAGATTCCCGGCCCGCGCCTGCGCATCAGCGGCAACGCCATCAATATTCTCGGCGGCCATGAAGACGCCATCGGCTACAACCCCGAGCAGCACGTTCTCCCCAACGCCACATACGCGAACAGCGCAGCAGAACTCGTCGCCGTAATTCGCGAGCAACTGAAAGAAGGCGCCGATTTCATCAAGATTTACGAAACCGGCGCGGATTCGATCGCGGACGGAAAATTTTCGACTCCCTTCCAGTACACAGAAGAGGAACTCACCGCCGCAGTCCGCGAAGCCGCCCGCACGGGCAACCGCGTCGCGGTTCACGCGACCGGCGAACCGGGAACGCTCTACGCCGCCCGCGCTGGAGTCGAATCCGTTGACCATGCCTATCAACTCAGCGACGAGACCATGCGCATCATGCGCGAAAAGCAAATCTTTGCCGTGCCCACTTTCACCATCTCCGAATATTTTGCAGACCACGCCGCGACGCCAGAAGCCGCCGCGCGCGAACGCGCCCTGATCGCCCTGCATAGCAGCGAGTTCAAAAGGCAGCTCGCCGCGGGCGTCCCCATCGCGATGGGCTCGGACGTCGGCCCGTTTCCGCACGGCACGCAAGCCCGCGAATTTATCCTAATGGTGAAATTCGGAATGTCGCCGCTAGCCGCGATTCAAGCCGGCACGCTGAACGGCGCGAAACTACTGGGTTGGCAGGAAAAAATCGGCGCACTAAAACCCGGATATCAGGCGGACATCGTCGCGGTCCCGGGCAATCCGCTCGAGGACATCGCCGTACTTGAAAAAGTTTCCTTCGTAATGAAAGCCGGGGTTATTTACCGCAAATAATCCAGCTGCGCGCACACAGCGCCAGCGCGCAACTGCCAACCATCAACCTGCACGCGCACGTGAGCCCAAACACGCGAGATGGGCCACAGTCACACCTGCACGAGAACTCGTTCCAGGAACTCCGAGGGCGCGTTCGCCAGCACCACGCCCTCGGAGAACCAGGCGTCCTTTTGTGCTTCGCTTTTCTACCGGGAAACCGCTTTGCCCAGCACGTGCCGCTTGATGTCCTCGACGTTTTCCATGGCTTCGTCGGGAACTTCCAGCTCGTGGTAGCGGTGCTTGCTGCCGGGATGCGGGCGCAACTGCAGGGTGATATTGTCCGATCGGATCACGCCGCTGCGTACTGCGCCGAGAACTTTGTTGTTCTCGTCGGTGATTACCATCAGCTTAGCCATGCTCTTCCTCCTTGGTGATTCATTCCTGCGATGTGCGATGCAGAATGCTGCAAACTAGCTGAGGCCGCCGCCTTCCAGCGCGAAGAACGTGTCGGTTCCCGTGTTGGTCAGTTGGAATGCGTAGACCACCGCGCCGTTCGGATCCAGGATCTTCTCGTGCGCGTCGGTGATCAGATTTCCGCCGGGATTTTCCGGCGAGCCTTGAGCAAACTGCGCGCCGAAATCGGCTCCGCCGTTAATCACGTAGCCGACGCCGATCTTCTGCCCGGTCGCAATGAAGCCCCAGTTATTCACGTTGTACGCCATGTGTTCCTCCTTGATTTTGATTTCGTTTCCCGCGTTCCGAAACGTGCCAGCGTCGGTTCACACCCGTCCTGTGGCGCCGCCGATGCATTTCCGGCCGGCGACTAGCGGATGAAAGTGAAATTTGCCTGTCGGTATTCCTGCTTTGGGAAAGCGGGACCGGCACGGTTCGGGGTTACGTCGTTCCGGCTGCGGAGACAGCGGAACGGCTTATTTTTTCCAGCGTTTGATTTTTGCGAGGCGGTTCTGGTGGAAAGTCTGTAGGCCGGATGCGCGACCGAGCCAGTCCGGCGGCGAGCATCTCGCGCGTCGGGCACGGCGTGGGCCGCGCTCCGTTCGTCGCCTCTATGAAAGCGGGGCGAACAATTACAAACCCCAGTTAAATCGCCGCAGAGCCTACGATAAATAAGGCAAAGTTTAATTTTCGTCAATTCGCAATTGTACGCACGCGGCGGGCAGGTGTTGCCGTAGATTCGCTGCCATTGTTGGTAGTGTAGGCAATCTTGTCTGTGCGCAGTTGCCCTCGATTTTCTCTGCGCCCTCTCCGTTAGTGCAGTTGCTGTTTTCCCGTGAACTGTTTTCCCGCGGAAGATGACGCGCTCCGCGGGACAGCTTCTTTCATTAATTCGTTGTGCCCGCAGTAATACGAGCATACGATGCGCCAGACAGAAGTCTAAATCGAACCTTCCGGTTCCGATCGCTCTGCCAGCTAAAAAAACAGGAGAGAAAAAACGATGATCAAGCGAATGCTCTGCGTTTCCACGTTGTCTGTATTGCTCATTTCCATATTCGCGTTTTCCGCCCCGGCCGCGTGCGCGCAGCAAGCCGAGGCCTCCAAGCAGCCGGTCGTCTATACGTATGTATCTTTCTTCGGTGTTCCCCGTGCGCAGTGGCCGGCATACGAAAAGAATCTGGCGTCCGGGCACAAGATTTTCGACAGTCTCCTCGCCGACGGCACGATCCTCAGCTACGGTGACGGTGTTCTGGAAGTTCATGAGGGACTGAACGCGCCAACACACGTCGGCTGGTTCGCTTCGTCCTCGGTGGCGGGCTTGATGAAAACGTTGGCGGCCTTGCGCGCCACGCCCAACCCTTCGGCCGATTTCGCGTACACGATGCACTCCGATGCCATCACCATGTCCACGCTCTATAACGGCAAAGGCGGCACCACCGAATCCGGCTACGTCCTGGTTCAGGATTGGACACCAAAGCCAGGCCACGTCGAAGAGTTCAAAGATTTGATAACGAAGTATCGCAAGCCCTCGCTCGACGCCTCGGTCGCAGACGGTACCCTCTCCGGCTATTCCGTCGAGGAAGATCTCATCCACACTGACACGCCCGGCGCCTACACCCTCATCGCGGTCTTTCCCAACGCCGCGGCCCTGGACAAGTTCTACGGAGAAATCGAAGCCTTGCACAAAACGCAGCCCCTGTTCGGCGACGTCTACAGCTCGACCGTAGACTACGCCACCCACCGCGACCACCTGCTGCGCATCCTGTATTCGAAAAGCAAGTAAGCCAACGATGCAGACTGGGCGGCAATTTTGCGACCCAGCAACGCTAGAGCGCGCGCTACGTTTCCCGGAATCCGGGAAGGGTGGGCGCGCTCGATTTTTTTGTGCTGGCTGGTTTTGCGGCCGGGCTTCAGCGCGAAAAAGGCGTCAAAAACTAGCGATTGATTTGGGTTGGTGGTGATTGTTTTCATGGGCTTACATCGGTTTTCGATTTTGTTTCGCTAGCGATTGATTCAGGGAGTGACGGGTGACGAGTGGCGAGTGATGAGCTAAGTACGTGGGCGGGATCCGGCTGTCGATTTGTGCGTGCCGCAGACGTGAGACATGGTTGTTCGATGCAGGACGCATCGGCTTCACCTGCGAACCGGCCTGAGGGAGTTGCCGACGTGCGGTTGGCGGAAACCACAACCTCGGATTTGTTGGTGGGATGGACCCACTTACCTTGGTCATTGATGTGGGCGAGGGAGTAGACGGCGCGGAGGACGTCCTGGGCGGTGATGGGTAGTGTGTCGGCGTCCTCGATGATGTTGCCAAGGGCGAGGCGGAGGTTTTGGTCGCGAAGATCGAAGAGGCCGAAGGCGTGGGCATGGTGATAGATGCTGGTTTCGGTCTTGACGCGGAAGCAGTGCATGATGGTTTTGGGGCTGCGCCATTGCAGGAAGGCTTCCTCGATTTGCTGGCAGAGAGCGTGGCGGCAGATTTCGCAGCGGAGGCGGTGATACTTGAGGTCAACCTGTTTCTTTTCAGGTGAGTTGGCGGAGGAGTGGTTGGCGAGGGTGGAGCGCTGGGAACGGGATAGATTGCGCATGTTGCGTCCTTTGGGGGCTTCAGTAGTGCCCCGACTCACGCTAACACAGTTGGGTTTGTGGCGATATTCGTAGAAATACGGACATGCGTAAGTGTGTGAAGGGGATGGAGTAGGGGATTTAGGTTGGCGTGTGTGCGTTGATGAGGGCAGGGTTGCCATGGCAGGGAAGGCACGCGAGGCAAGCCTCGCGCCGGGCAAAGCGGCGGCAAGCCGCCGCACTCCCAGATGGAGGCTGCGAGTGGAAGATTGGTGCGAGTGTGGAGGTGCGAATTGCGGGCAGCGACAGGGCCAAAGGGGATGGAGTAGGGGATTTGGGTTGGCGTGTGTGCGTTTTGGGGTTTTGGTTTCAGGCGAGTGGGTTGATCAGGGCAGGGTTGCCATGGCAGGGAAGGCACGCGAGGCAAGCCTCGCGCCATGCAAGGCGGCGGCAAGCCGCCGCACTCCAAGATGGAGGCTGGGCGCGGAAGATTGGTGCGAGTGTGGAGGTGCGAATTGCGGGCAGCGACGGGGCCAAAGGGGATGGAGTAGGGGATTTGGGTTGGCGTGTGTGCGTTTTGGGGTTTTGGCTTCAGGCGAGTGGGTTGATCAGGGAAGTGTTGCCGTGGCAGGGAAGGCACGCGAGGCAAGCCTCGCGTCAGGCAAAGCGGCGGCAAGCCGCCGCACTCCAAGATGGAGGCTGGGCGTGGAAGATTGGTGCGAGTGTGGAGGTGCGAATTGCGGGCAGCGACGAGGCCAAAGGCGACGGAGACACCGTCCTTGTGCCGTTGTTGCGCTGGGCGGTAACATGGGATGCTACGGAATGCGAATTCGACATGGAGTGAGGCACAACTTATGACATCTACGGCGACGACTGGAACGAGCAAGACACCTGTGAATTTGCAGCGGGGGGAGTTTGCGAACGAGGCGTTTATTGATTTTACGCGGGCTGAGAACCGGGCCGCTATGGAAGCAGCGCTCGCGCAAGTGCGGGGGATGTTTGGGCGCGAGTATCCTTTGACGATTGGCGGGGAGCGCATCACAACCTCCGAGAAGATCAAGTCTTACAATCCGTCACATCCTGACCAGGTGATTGGCGTGTTTCAGAAGGCTACTGTGGAGATGGCGAAGACGGCTGTGGAGAAGGCTCATGCGGCGTTTGAGCGGTGGAAGCGCGTGCCGGTGGAGGAGCGGGTGGCTTGCTTGTATCGCGCGGCGGATATTTTGCGCAAGCGGCGCTTCGAACTGGATGCCTGGCTGAGCTATGAAATCGGCAAGACTTGGCCGGAAGCGGATGCGGACATCGCTGAGCTGATTGATTTTTGCGAATACTATGGGCGCGAGGCTTTGCGGTTGGGCGCGCCGCAGAAATTGACGCCATTTCGCGGCGAGAAAAATTATTTGAAATATATTCCGCTGGGGGTGGGGATCGTGATTCCGCCATGGAATTTTGCGGCGGCGATCATGGGCGGGATGACGGTGGCTGCGATCGTCACCGGGAATACGGTGGTGGTGAAGCCTTCGAGCGATTCGCCGACGATTGCGGCGATCTTCATTGATATTTTGTATGAAGCAGGGGTGCCGGGAGACGTGGTCAGTTTCTTTACCGGACCGGGCAGCACGGCGGGCGAAGCTTTGGTGACGCATCCCAAGACGCGGTTCATTGCGTTTACCGGATCGAAGGAAGCCGGGTTGCGGATTGCAGAGCAGGCGACAAAAACGCAGCCGGGGCAGGTTTGGATCAAGCGCACGGTGCTGGAGATGGGCGGGAAGGACGCGATCGTGGTGGACGAAGAAGCGGACGTGGACGCGGCGGTGGAGGGCGTGGCGCTTTCGGCGTTCGGTTACCAGGGGCAGAAGTGTTCGGCTTGCTCGCGGGCGATTGTTGCGGAGAAAATTTATGACGAGTTTTTGACGAAGCTGGTGGAGCGCGTGAAGAAAATGAAAGTGGGACCGATCGAGGATCCCGCGAATTATATGGGGCCGGTGATCAATAAGGCGGCGATGACTTCGATTCTTGGTTACATTGACCACGGGAAGAAAGAGGGCCGCTTGGTGGCTGGGGGGAAACGCGCGGAGGGCGATGGATATTTCATCGAGCCGACGGTGATTGCGGACGTGGATCGCAAGGCGCGCATTTTTCAGGAGGAGATTTTTGGGCCGGTTTTGGCGGTGACGAAGGCCAAGGATTTCGATGAGGCGCTTTCGATGGCTAATGACAGTGAATTTGGATTGACGGGGGCGGTTTATTCGCAGAATGCGGCTAAGATTGCGCGGGCGGAAGAGGAATTTCATGTCGGGAATTTGTATATGAATCGCAAATGCACTGGGGCGATGGTCGGCGCGCATCCGTTCGGGGGATTCAATATGTCGGGGACGGATTCGAAGTCCGGCGGGCAGGATTATCTTTTGTTGTTTACGCAGGCTAAGACGGTTTCGGAGAAGATTGGCGGGACGAAGTAGGATTGCGGCGCCGCGGATTTTAAAGATTTTACACAGAGGACACAGAGAAAAACGGAGAAGACAGAGAAAGACAAGAGACAGGCGTTACCGCAGAGGCGCAGAGGGCGCAGAGGAAGGCAAAGGCGGGAGACCTGACGGGCAAGGTTGAAAGGCTACCCGCCTATATTTCGTTCGCTGAGGGCGAACGAAATATGAACAGGCGGCCGCTACAGAGGCAAAGGCAACGGCAACGGCGGCGGGGTGCAGACCCGAGTGCGGGTGAGGTTGACATCTTGGCAAGCTGGGGCGCAGCCTGCCTGCGGCAGGCAGGCAAGCAGCGCCCCTACCGAGGCTTCGCGCTTGGCGCTACGCGGTAGGGGAAATTTCGGGGGTGGGTTTTAGTTTGAAGATGTGACGCAGGACGACGTACGCTACGGGGCCGGACAGCAGGAGCAGGGGGGCGTAGCGCCAGACGTAATCCTCACTTTGTGCAATTTTCAGCGCGCACAGGACCAGCGGAAAAATCAGGATGTAGGCTATGCCAACTTTGCCGCCCGGAATGCGGAAGCTGCGGGGGGCGTTGGGCTGTTTTCTGCGCATTTGCCAGGCGGCGAAGAGGGTGAGTAGCGTGGTGGCGATGCGCGTCCAGATGTAGATGTTGACCATGTCCTCGACGTCGAACTTCGCTAGCAAGCAGTAGACAATCGTTGAGACCGCTATGGCGCGTACGGGTGTGCCGTAGCGCTCGTGGATTTTTCCCAACCAGGCGGGGAGGTAGCCATCTTGCGCCATCGTCGCGGGGACGCGCGTGGTGTAGAGGATGGTGCTGTTGGCAAGCGAGAGGGTGCCGATCATTGCGGCAATAAGCATCGCGGCGCCGAGAGCGGGGCCGCCGATGAGGCGCGAGGCGGTGACGATGTAATCGGTTTTCCATTCCTGCCAGTTGCCTAGCACGGCCAGCGCGAGAGTGGTGGGAAGAACGTAGGTGAGGATGTTCATCGGGGTGTTCCAGGCGAGGATGCGCACGAAAGTTTCTTGGGGATTTTTCATTTCGCCGGTGGTGCTGGAGAGTTGCTCGTAGCCGGCGTAATTCCACATGGCGAGGGCCAGGCCTTTGCCGAAGACGTTGCCGAAGGGCGCGCCGGGCGGGACGAAGGGTGTGACGGGATTGTAATGCATGTGGAAGAGTGAAATGGCGCAGAGCCATGTGACGGGAATCATCACGGCTACGAGCAGCGCGACGGAGAGCCAGCCTGCGACTTGAATGCCGCGCGCGTTTAGATACGCGAGGACGATCAGCACGAGGCACGCGCCTGCCCATTTTGCGTAGCCAGTGAGCCCTGGGAAATAAATGCCGAGGTAGTCCATTACGAGCACGCCATAGAGGCTGTTGAGCAGAAATGTGCCGGTCCAATTCCACCAGCCGCATTGAAAGCCCCAGAAATCGCCGAAGGCGGCGCGGCTCCAGCGGTAGAAGCCGCCTTGCACGGGGAGAAGACTGTTGAGTTCGGCGGAGGCGAAGGAGACAGGGATGCTCCAGAAGAAGGGGACGAAGGCGAGGAAGAGCAGCGCCATGCCGGGGCCGGAATCGTGGAAGATGCCTTCGTAGCCGAAGGGGCCGCCGGCGGTGTAGCCATAAAAGATGCAGAGCAGGGGGAGGAAACCGATCTGGCGCAGGCGGGAGGCGTCGGAGGGGGTTGGTTGGTCGGTTGCGGCGGGGGTTGTTGGCATGGAGTTGCTGGGTGTGGCGTTGGTGGTGAGCTTTCGGAAAACCGAAATCACGACATGCCCGGTTCGATGAAGCCGAACCGGCTGCTACAAATTCAACGGCGAATTCAAAGGCAGATTCGAGAACAAATTCAACGGCGACGTCAAAAGCGCCCGCCTCAAAAGAAAAAGCAGGCGGCCGCTACAAATTCAACGGCGAATTCAACGGCAGATTCAGGAACAGATTCAAACGCCACGTCAAAAGCGCCCGCCTCAAAAGAAAAAGCAGGCGGCCGCTACAAATTCAACGGCGAATCCAAGAACAGATTCAGACCCAACATCAAAGACGCCCGCCTGAAAAGCGAAAGCAGGCGGCCGCTACACAGTCAACGGCAAAATATAAGTCAAAAGAGCCGGCGAGACGCCGGTGCTACAAAGGCAATGGCAACGGCTCGCGCATAGGCTGGATGCAGAGCTCGGCATGATATGGGAGTGGTCCGCGGTTTTCAATGAGAATTAAAACAATTGCCTTGACCGGCGAGGGCATTGGGTTAGAGAATTCGACGTTGTTTCCCCGACAATAAAGAATTGTCCGCAGGCACAGGGACGTGCTGCCCAGGTGCGTTTGTGCTCAGCATGCAGAAGAGTGTTTGGTTTCGGAGTTGTTCCGGGAAGGCAGTCGAGGAGAACCTCTGTGATTCGTCCCACTAAGCGCGCGCTGCAATGTTTCATTGGTGTCTTCTCGCTGACGGTGCTGTTGCTGTTCGCGGATGTGGCGCGCGGACAGAACACCATCTCGACGGTCGCTGGGGGTCCACCTCTCAGCGGCGTTTCGCCGACGGCTGCGCCGATCGAGGGGCCGGAAGCGATGGTGCGAGACTCCTCGGGAAATCTCTACGTGGTGAACGATAACGGCGTGATCTACAAAGTGACTCCTGGGACAGTGGTTCCCAGTTCGATGACCATTTACGCGGGGAATAACACCGCGGGATTTTCGCCGAACGGCACCTTGGCGAGCGCGTCGCTTTTGTATGAACCGATCGGCGCGGCGGTGGACGCCAACGGCAATTTTTACTTTTCGGATCAGAATAATTGCGTGGTGCGGGAAATTGTGGCTGCTAGTGGAGTGATGAACACCGTGGCGGGTACGAGGGGCGTGTGCAATTATTCGGGGGATGGTGGGCAGGCGACGAGCGCCGAATTGAGTTTCCCGCAGGAGGTGGCGCTGGATGGATCGGGAAATCTTTATATCGCGGACATTGGCAACAGCATCGTGCGGCGCGTGGTGTTGGGGACTGGAATCATCACGACTTATGCGGGCATCCCGGACAATCCCGGATTTCCGACAAATGGGGCTTTGGCGACGTCGAGCTTGCTGAACGGCCCGATCGCGCTGGCGGTTGATACGGGCGGAAACCTTTTCATTGCTGACCAGAACGCGGACGAGGTTTGCCGTGTGGATGCAACGACGAAAATTATCACGATCGTGGCCGGAACCGGGACGTTGGGCTTCAGCGGAGACGGTGGGCTGGCAACTGCGGCAACTTTGCAGGTGCCGGAGGGTGTGGCGGTGGATGGGGCGGGGAACCTCTACATTGCGGATTCTGAAAATGCGCGCATTCGAGAGGTGTTCTCGCCGACGAACCCGAATACGCCGAATGAAATTACGACGATCGTGGGCAATGGCACGTTTGGATATAACGGCGACGGAGCTGTGGGAACTGCGACGGCGCTGACGAACCCATTCGGGCTGTACGTTGATCCGGGTACCGGCAATCTATGGATTGCGGACTACTGGAGCAATCGGGTGCGGTTGTACACGGCGAGCACGACGATCGTTACAACTGTGGTGGGGAACGGCGCGGTGGGCGACGGTGGGTCGGCGACAGGTCCGAACGTCAGCTTGTATTACCCGCGCAATCCGGCGCTGGATGCGAACGGCAATCTCTTCCTCGTTGACGCGGAAAACAATCGAATTCGTGAAATCAGCGCTGCGGACCAGACCATAACTACGGTGGTTGGAACTGGAATTCCGTGTGCGCGACCAAGCCTGCCGTGTGGCGATGGCGGTCCGGCCACCGCCGCTTCACTTTTTATGCCGCGCACCGTCACGATCGAAGCGGGCGGAACTTTGCTGGTTGCGGATGATGGTGACAATCGAATTCGCGAGGTGAATGGCTCGACGGGGAACATCACGACGATTGTAGGGTCCGGGAATCTGTGCGCGGCTCCTTTTTCGAGTTGCGGCGACGGGGGGCCTGCGCTTAGCGCGAGCCTTAATGACGCGCGAGGGGCGGTATTGGATGCCGCGGGAAATCTTTATTTTGTGGATGCGCAGGACAATCGCGTGCGCGAGGTGGATACGACCGGGACGATCACAACCGTTGCGGGGGATGGACCGGCTGGGAATGCGCCTGTCGGCTGCGTTCCAGGGGGAAATCTGTCTGGCGACGGAGGACCGGCGGTTAATGCGACTTTGGATTGCCCGCTCGGACTCGACATTGACGCGAACGGCAATTTGTATGTCGCCGACACGGATAACAATGTAATCCGGAAGATTGATACTGGAACGCCGCGGATTATCACAACGATTGCCGGGACCGGAGTTGCTGGAAACGGTGGCGACGGAGGCGCAGCAACGAGCGCGACTTTGAGTTCGCCCGATCGAGTGTCGGTGAATGGAGCGGGCAACTTTTTTATCTCGGACTCGGGGAACAACCGGATTCGGCGCGTGGATGGAACCAGCAAGATCATCACGGCGTTCGCGGGAAATGGAAACTTTGCGTTCGCAGGCGATGGCGGCGCGGCACTTTCGGCGAGCTTTGCTACGCCGGTGGGAGTTGTGGTGACGCCGCAGGGGAACATGTATGTGGGCGATGTGTTTAACAACCGGATTCGGAAGGTTCTGCTCAATCCAAACATAGCGCTTTCCAGCACGACCGCGGCGTTTGCGAACCAAGCGATTAATGTGAGCGCAACTTTGCCGGTGACGTTGACCAACTCGGGCGACGCGCCGATGACGATTTCGGATATCGCAGCCACGGGCGGGGGATTTTCGCTAGCCACATCCCCGACGCCATGCCCGCTGGCACCCTCGACGCTGGCGATTGGCGCGCAGTGCGTGATTGCGATTGGATTCACGCCGACGGCGTTTGTTGCTTACACGGGGACGATTACGATCTCTGACGACGCGCCGATTCCGGGAAGCGTGCAGACCGTGAATCTTTCGGGCATGGGCGCGGCAGGACTGACGATCACGGCGAGCGGGTCGGGAACCGGAACTGTTGCCAGTTCGCCGGCCGGCATCACTTGCCCTTCGACCTGCACGGCGACCTTTGCGGGCAACAGCGCAGTGGTGCTGACTGCGACGGCGGGCACGGGCTCGACGTTCAGCAGCTTCAGCGGGAACTGCACGCCGGCCAGTCCGCAGACGACGCCGCCGAGTTGCACAGTGACCATGAGCGCCGACGAGACCGTAACGGCGACGTTTAACACGACACCTGCTGGAACGATCACGATTACGCCGACGACTTTGCTGTTCGGGGACGAGGGCGTGGGTACGACGACCGCGTCGCAGACATTGACCGTATCGAACACGGGCGGGACGGCGGTGACATTCACGAACATTGCGATGACCGGAGATTTTGCGGGCGCGACGCTGTCACAGTGCCCGAGCATCGCGGTTGAGGGCGCGCCATGCACATTCCACATTACGTTCACGCCGACAGCGGCGGGTGTGCGCAACGGAACGATCACGTTTACGGATAATGCTACGGGAAGCCCGCAGACGGTGACACTGACTGGCACGGGCGTGGCGGCGGTGATCGGGATTACGCCGACGACGCTGACGTTTGGCAATCAGGTGGTGGGAACGACGAGCGCGGCGCAGACGGTGACGGTGTCTAACAACGGAGAGTTTCCGCTGATTTTCAGCAATATCGCGATGAACGGAGATTTTGCGGGGGCGACGCTGGCGCAATGCCCCAGCATCGGAGAGGAAGCGCCGTCGTGCGTGTTCTCGATCACATTCAAGCCTACGGCGACGGGAACGCGGACGGGAACGATCACGTTTACGGATAACGCAACGGGAAGCCCGCAGACGGTGACCTTGACGGGGACGGGAACGCCGGGAGCGGCGACGGTTACGGTGACGCCGACGTCGTTGACGTTTGGCTCACAGGCGATTAGTACGACGAGTGCTGCGTTGAGTGTGATGGTGACGAATACGGGGACGGCGGCGGTTAACTTTGCGGGGTTCACGACGAGCGGGGCCGATGCGGAGGACTTTAGCGTGCCGCAGCCGAATACGAGCGGGGGGTGCAGTCCGACGGGGACGCTGGCGGCGGGAGCGAGTTGCACGATCAATGTGCTGTTCACACCGCAAGCTGCGGGGGCGCGGACGGCGACGTTGCTGATCGCCGATAATGCGACGGGGAGTCCGCAGACGGTGGCGTTGAGCGGGACGGGTGTGACGTCGACGGTGATCATTACGGTGGCGCCGGGAGGAAGTTCGACGGCGACGACGGTATCGGGAGGGACGGCGTATTACGGGTTGATGATTAGCGGAGCGCCGGGAGTGACGGGGACGGTGCAGTTGGGATGTGTGCCGTCGTCGGTGTTGATCACTTGCAAGGTGATACCGGGGTCGGTGGTGTTGAATGGGTCGTCGGTGGAAGTGGCGTTTGCGATTCAGACGTTCTGCCAGGGGGCGACTACGTCTACCGGATTCGTGCCGCCTGCGGGAGGGATTGGGTTGCTGCTGGCGATGACGATGCTGGGACTGGGCGGATTGGTTTGGACATTCCGGCGGAACCGGCGGGTGGCGTTGACGTTTGCGACATTGTTGCTGGTGGCATTGGGATCGGCGGCATGCAATAGTTTGCCGACGGGGCCGAACGGGGCAACGCCGGCGGGGACGTATAGTTTGTCGTTGACGACGACGTTGAATGGGCAGACGCAGACGTTGAATAATTTTTTGACGTTGGTGGTGAAGTAGGGAGCCGCGGAAACCGAAAGCCGAACCGCAGAGACGTCTATGAAGGCGTCGGCGCTGTCAAGGGACACTTGTACCTTGACGAGTTTTGGACTCGTTATTTGGTGCACAGGATCTTTGCGCTGGCCGACCAAGGCTCGCTTCCTT
>Ga0070733_10001791_pt1 | contig 15785 bp, 11 predicted proteins | sample Coa_R1_9_FD_66450 | JGI IMG/M metagenome (GOLD analysis project Ga0070733, IMG submission 66450) | Surface soil microbial communities from Centralia Pennsylvania, which are recovering from an underground coalmine fire - Coalmine... | ecosystem: Environmental > Terrestrial > Soil > Unclassified ... | reverse complement strand
CTGGGCGAGGATGCCGCGGAGCTGATCGCCGCCCCACCGCTCCGACGGATCCCAGTTGGTGTCCAGCGACGTGGTGACCCCGGCCGCCCTGGCCCGGGCGAACAGGTCGGCAAGCCCCGGCCCGAGCGAGCGCTCGACCAGGAAGTACGAGCCGGCGTGCAGATGCCTGACCCCGGCCAGCAGCGCCGCCGGGACGTCCGCCGCGGTCAGCTCGGTCATGGCGCCGGTCGCGGTGAGGATCGCCCGGTCCTGCCCCCGCGACAGCGCCACCGTCGCGCCGGTGGGGACGCCGGGCCGTATCGCCATCGCCGAGACGTTCACCCCTTCGGCGGTGAGCTGGCCGAGCAGGAACCGGCCGGCCGGGTCATCCCCGACCGCGGCCACCAGGGCCACGCGCAGTCCGAGCCGCGCGGCCGCCACCGCGGTGATCGCCGCGGATCCGCCGATGACCAGCGAGATCTCGTCCACCAGCTTCTCCCGCTGGCCGAACTCGGGGATCACGTCGGCACCGGCCACGAGTATGTCGGGGTTGCAGTCACCCAGTATCAGGAGATCCCCGCCGCTCATCTGTCCGCCGCAATCACCCGGGTTCCGGCTTCCGCGAACCTGGCCGCCGCGGCCCGGGCGATGCCGGAGTCGGTGACCAGCACGTCAACCTCGGACGCGGCGCAGATCCGGGCGAACGCCCGGCGGCCGACCTTGGAGCTGTCGGCCACCACCACGACCTGGCCGGCCCGCTCGGTCATCAGCCGGTTGATGCTCGCCTCTCCCTCGTGGTGCGCGGTGGCGCCCGCCACCGGGTCGATCCCGTCCACGCCGAGGAACACGATGTCCAGCGTCACCTGCTCCAGTACACCGGTGGCCAGCGGGCCGATCAGCTCGTAGGACTGCGGCCGGGCGACACCGCCGGTGGCAACGATCTTGATGTGCTGGCGGACGGCTAGCTCGGTGGCGATGTTGAGCGCGTTGGTGACCACGGTGACCGCTGGTGAGGACGACCCGGCGTTCAGGTCGGCCCGGGTGGCCAGCGCGCGAGCGACCTCGGTCGTCGTGGTCCCGCCGTTCAGCCCGGCGATCTGGCCCGGCCGCAGCAGCGCGGCGGCCGCCACGGCGATGCGCTGCTTCTCCGACGGGTGCCGCTCGCTCTTGTACCGCAGCGGCAGGTCATACGTGACCCCCTTGGCGACCGCACCGCCCCGGATCCTGGTGAGCATCTGCTGCTGGGCCAGCTCGTCGAAGTCTCTGCGGACCGTCGCCGCCGATACACCGAGCACCTCCGCCGCGCGCTCCACCTGCAACTGGCCATCGGCCGCGAGCAGTTCGAGCAGCTCGTTCCAGCGGCTGTAGCGACTCACCACCATCTCCCGACTCTTCCGAGCAGGTAGCTTCCCACGTGTTCACACAATGAGCAATACGTGCTTCATCTGCGCAATCTTAGCTTGCTAAGATACGATTGTTTCTGCGAGATATCGCTCAGAAACGTGCAGGAGGGATGGGCTTGCCTACTCGCTGACCTTTGGTCAGCTTCGCTGGTTTCCCTCCTGTGCCGCTAGCCCGGGGGGACGACCCCCCGGACCCCCCGGTGCCGGGCTTCGCCCGGCGGACCGGGGTGGCTGGGGGCCGTGGGTTTGACTGCGCGTGTGGGTGTGGCTGGCGCGTGTGGCTTTCGCTGCGCGTGTGGGGGTGGCTGCGCGTGTGGGGCGGCTGGGGCGTGTGGGTTTGATTGCGCGGGGGGTGGTGGCTGGGGCGCGGGGTGTTGGGAGATTCGTTGGGAATGTGAGGTGCGGGAGGGTGGATGTGAATGAGGGCACGGTTGGGCAGATCGACTCGGAGGTGGCCTCACAGCCTGGGTGCTGGCTGCGGGCGGCCGAGTTGGCGAGGGACGTGGCCGGGGCGCTGCCGGTCAGCGGTGAGCGCGTCGCCGTGGCCGGCTGTGGCACCTCGTGGTTCATCGCGCAGTCCTACGCTGCGGCGCGCGAAGCGTCCGGGCAGGGTGAGACCGACGCGTTCGCGGCATCGGAGTTCCCGGCCGGCCGCGGCTACGACAGGCTGGTGGCGCTGTCCCGGTCCGGCACCACCACCGAGATCGTTGACCTGCTGGCCAGGATCGGGCACATGATCCCGGTGACCGTGATCACCGCCGTTCCCGATAGCCCGGTAACGTCGCTGGCGGACGCGGTCATCGCCATGGACTTCGCCGACGAGCGCTCGGTCGTGCAGACCCGGTTCGCCACCACCGAGCTTGCGTTGCTCCGGGCACACCTGGGGCACGATGTTGCCGTGGCAGCCGACGGTGCGCGCCGGATCCTGGCGCAGCCGCTGCCGTCGCAGCTCACCAGCGCCAGCCAGTTCACCTTCCTTGGCACCGGCTGGACGTACGGCCTGGCCAACGAGGCGGCGCTCAAGCTCAGAGAGGCCGCCGGAATGTGGACCGAGGCCTACCCGGCCATGGAGTACCGGCACGGGCCGATCGCCATCACCGGACCGGGCAGCGTGGTCTGGCTCCTGGGCGCGGCGCCGGACGGACTGGCCGCCGAGATAGCCGCGACGGGCGGCCTGGCCTGGGAGAGCGCAGAGGATCCCATGGCCGAGCTGGTGCGAGTCCAGCAGGTGGCCACGGCTGCGGCCCGGGCCCGCGGCCTGGACCCGGACAGGCCACGTAACCTGACCCGCTCGGTCATCTTGACCCGGTAACGCGGATGGGGTGGGGCTCCCGGCCGTTACCAGCGTGTGAGCATCTTGCCGAGGCCATGATGAACGGGCGAATCCTGGTGGTCGCGCTGAACCCGGCGCTGGACGTCACGCATGAGCTGGAGCGGGTCGACTGGGCGGGGGTGAACAGAGCGACCCGGGTGCTGGTACGCCCCGGTGGCAAGGGGCTCAATGTGGGCCGGGTGCTGCACGGGCTCGGGGTGGACGTGCTGGTGATGGGGGTGCTTGGCGGGCGGGCCGGGGATGCGGTTGCGGAGGCATTCGCTGAGGCCGGCGTTGCGGCGGATTTCCTGGCTATCGCTGGCCAGACCCGGCGGACCTTCGTGGTGGTGGACGGGGGCCGCCGCCAGGCGGCGCTCTTCAGCGAGCCTGGCCCGGTCGTCACGCCGGACGAGTACGCGGCGTTTCGCAATCGGTTCGTGGCCGAGGCCCCGCGAAGCGCGGCCGTCGTGCTGACCGGGAGCTTGCCGGTTGGCGTTGCGGCGGACACCTACGCCGAGTTGAGCGAGCTCGCGGCGAAGGCAGGGGCCGCTGTCGTGCTCGACGCTGACGGGGACGCGCTGCGGCTGGGGCTGGCGGGGCGCCCGGCCGTCGTCAAGCCGAACGCGGCGGAGCTGGGCAGCGTGGCCGGGCGGCCGGTGGGGCGGGATACGGGAGCGGTCGCGACAGCGGCCGAAGAGCTGCGGGAACTGGGAGCCGGGAACGTTGTGGTGTCCCTGGGCGCGGATGGAATGCTGGCAGTAACCGGCGAGGGAGTCTGGCGGGCGGTGCCACCCGGACGGGTGGGGGTCAACGCGACCGGGGCCGGGGACGCGGTGGTGGCGGGCCTGGCATGGCGGACGGTGCTCGGGGACACCTGGCCGCAGAGATTGCGGCATGCCGTTGCCCTTGGGTCGGCGGCTGCCGCCGCACCGGTGGCCGGAGAGTTTCGCCAGGCAGAGTACGAGCGCGTACTGGACGAGGTCCGCGTCGGCCAGGTCGGGGTCCACTGATGACGGCGGTTCAGGTTGCCGAGGTCGTGACGCCGGCGTGGAAGGCCCGGCGGGGCGTGGGGGCATTCAACGTGATCGGGGTCGAACACGCCGAGGGGATTGTTACCGGGGCGGAGGCGGCCGGCGCACCGGTTGTGCTGCAGATCAGCGAGAACTGCGTGAAGTATCACAGAGGCCTGACGGGGATCGGGCGGGCCTGCCTGGCGGTCGCGGAAGCGTCTGCCGTCCCGGTGGCCGTGCATCTTGATCATGCGACTTCGTGGAAGCTGGTGGCCGAGGCGGGTGAGCTGGGGTTCGGATCGGTGATGTTCGACGCCTCGGTGCTGCCGTATTCGGACAACGTCGAGGCGACGCGGGCGGTCGCGGCCTGGTGTCATGAGCGCGGCATCTGGGTCGAGGCGGAGATCGGCGAGATCGGCGGCAAGGACGGGGCACATCACCCGACAGTCCGGACCAGGCCGGACGAGGCGGCAGAATACGCGGCCGCGACCGGGATCGATGCCCTGGCCGTGGCCGTAGGCAGCTCGCACGCGATGCTGACCAGGGACGCGCTGCTGGACCTGGAGCTGATCGCCCGGATTCGCAATGCGGTCGAGGTCCCGTTGGTGCTGCATGGGTCATCTGGCGTGCCGGACGGAATGCTGACCGCAGCGGTCACCGCCGGGCTCACAAAGATCAACATCGCAACCCAGCTCAACAAGGTCTTCACACACGCGGTCAGGGAATACCTGGCCCGGGACGCCGTGGCGGTGGATCCCCGGCGGTATCTCGCGGCAGGCCGCGACGCTATCGCCCGCGAGGTGACCAGGCTGCTTGATGTCCTGAGAGCTGGCTAGCCCCAGAGCAACCGGTCACCCATCTGGGGGTCTCCCGGTTGTGCGAAACGTGACGGGGAACCCCCAAGGATTTCCCGCGATCAGGTCCCGGCCAGCCCAGTGGCCGCCACCGAGCGGATGAAGTAGCGCTGGGCAGCGAAGAAGATCACCAGCATGGGGATGAGGCTCATCACGTTGCCTGCCATCAGCAGCGGCCACTCGGTGGAGTGGGCGCTCTGGAAGGTGGCCAGCCCCAGCGGGAGGGTCATCTGGTTCGTGGAGTTGACGGCGATGAGCGGCCAGAGGAATGAGTTCCAGGAGTCCAGGAAGGTGAGGGCGGCCAGCGTGGCCAGGGCAGGCATCGACAACGGGAGCACGATGCGCCACAGGACGGTGAGGCGGTTCGCGCCGTCTACCCGGGCGGATTCCTCGTATTCGATGGGCAGGGTGCGGAAGAACTGGCGGAGGAAGAAGACGCCGAAGGCCGTTGCCGCGTTGGGCAGGATGAGTGCGCCGATGTGGTTGATGCCGACCCCGGCGAGCAGGTGAACGCCCAGCCACTTGGTGATGATGAACTGCGGGATCATGGTGACCTGGAACGGGACCATGAGCGTGCTCATGATGATCACGAACAACGCGCCCCGGCCGAGGAAGCGGAGCCGGGCGAAGGCGTAGCCGGCCAGTGAGCAGAGCACCAGGTTGGCCACGACGGTAGAGGTCGCCACGACCGCGCTGTTGATGAAGAACCGGCCGAACGGGGCGGCCTTCAGCGCATCGGGGTAGTTGGCGAACCTGAGCACGTGCGGGGTCAGGATCGGCGGGAAGTGCAGCGCCTCGGCGGGGGTCTCGACCGACGTAATGATCAGCCAGGCGAACGGGAAGATCAGGATCAGCGTGGCCGGGATCAGTACCAGATGCCAGCCGCTGAACGGCAGCCGGAACCCGCCGCGGCGGCGGCCGGCGTGGGTCTGCGCGCTCATGACCGGTAGTAGGTGAACCGCCGGCCGACCCGGAACTGGATCGCCGTGACCACCAGGATGATGAGGAACAGGAAGTAGGCGATGGCGGACGCGTAGCCGAAGTTGAAGTTCTGGAAGGCCTGCTCGTAGAGGTAGTAGACGAGCACGGTGGTGCTGTTCAGCGGGCCGCCCTGGGTGCTCAGGTAGACCTCGTCGAACAACTGCAGCGCGTTGATCGTCAGCCAGACGGCCAGGAACAGCGAGGCCGGGCTGAGCAGCGGCAACGTTACCCGGCGGAACGTCGCCCAGTGGCCGGCCCCGTCGGTGGCTGCCGCGTCTACCAGGTGCTGCGGGATGCCCTGCAGGGCGGCCAGGTAGATCACCACGGCGAAGCCGGTCCAGCCCCAGATCGTCATTATGACGATGACGAACAGCGCCTCGGACGGGGAGTTGAGGAACTGCTGCTGCGGGATGTGCAGCAGGCTGAACAGGTAGTTGACCACGCCGTAGGACGGGTCGAACAGCCAGATGAAGACCAGCGCCTCGCTGATCGTGGAGATCGCCATCGTCGCGTAGGCGGCGGTCCGGTACAGCGAGATGAACCTGATCTTGCGGTTCATCGCCACGGCCAGGAACAGCCCCACGATCATCGTGCCGGGCACGAACAGGGCCGTATAGACCAGGGTGTGCCCGACCGCCTGGCCGACGACGGGATCGTGCAGCATGGCCCGGTAGTTGCGCAGCCCGACGTAGGGCGTGTTCGGCGAGAGAAGGTTGTTCTGCTGGAACGACATCACCGCGGACCACACGACCGGGACGGCGCCGAACAGCAGGATGATCACGACGCCAGGAGTCACAAAACCCCAGCCGGTGAAGTGCTCGGACCCGGTGACCCGCGCCTTGGCCCGGGCGGCCGCTGCCGGGGTCAGGCGACGGCGGACCGACGCGGAGGGCGCTGCCACGTTACTGGTTCGGGTTGGCGAGGATCTGGTCCACCTGCTGCGCGGCGCTGTGCAGCGCCGCCGCTGGCTGGCTCTTGCCGAGCAGAACCGAGACGACCATGTTGCCCAGGACCTGGGAGATCTTCGGGTAGGTGGGTATCTGCGGGCGAGCCTGGCGGACGTTGTTCAGGTTGCTGATGAACGTATCCACGCCCGGCAGGGCCTTGTTCATCCCGGCCAGGAAGCCCGGCGCGTTCTCCACCGAGGCCCGGATCGGCAGGTCGCCGGTGTGCAGCGAGAAGTAGGAGACCTGGGCCGGGGCGGTCAGCCAGAGCAGGAACTTCTCCGCCGACTTGACCCGGTCCGAACCGTTGTTGAAGATCACCCAGTTGTCCGGGCCGGAGATCGTCTGGTGCCCGCCGGAGCTGCCGGGGAACGACGGCATGATCTGCACGCCGTAGTGGACGTTGGGGAAGGATGCCAGGTCCCACGGGCCGGTCACCAGCATCCCGATCTTGCCGGAGTTGAACAGGTTGACGTAGTCGGAGTCGGTCGGGTCGAGATACACGGAGTGATCGGTGAGCGTCATGCTGGCCAGCTGGCTCAGCGACTCCAGCCCGGCAGGCGAGTCGAACGCGGCCTGCTTGTTGCCGGGGGTGAGCAGGCTGCCGCCTGCCTCCCAGAGCAGAGCCTCCCAGTGCCACACGGTGTCCTCGTTACCCGGGGTCACGTAGGCGGTGCCGAACTGCTTCCTGGCCGGGCTGGTCAGCTTCCTGGCGTCCGCGGCGAATTGCGGCCAGGTCCAGTCCGGGGCCGGCGGGGTCAGCCCGGCCTGGGCGAACAGCGTCTTGTTGTAGACGACGGCCAGGTTGTCCACCAGCGCGGGGATGCCGATGACCCGGCTGCCGACGGTGGCGACGTCCCGCTCCCCCACCCAGAAGTCGTTCCAGTTGACTCCGGGCTGCGTCACCACGCTGTTGAGCGTGACCACCTGGGGGATCTGGGCCACGTTCGGCGCCCAGGAGCCGTAGAGGTAGGCGATGTCGGGCACGCTGCCGCCGCGCACGGCGGTGAGGACCTTCTGCAGCGAGTTGTCGTTGTTCACGTACAGGCTGGTGACGGTCTGGCCGGGGTTCTGCTTGTTGTACTTGCTGAGCAGGTAGGCGAACGCCTTGCCCTCGGGGCCGGTGTAGCCCTCCCAGATCTGGATCGACTTCCCGTTACCCCCGGACCCGCTGCCGGCGCTCCCCGAACCGCAGGCCACCAGGCCGAGAGCGACCAGCGAGGCTCCCATCAGCACGCTCAGCCTGTGCGTTGTCATCGCGCCACGCCTCCGAAACCAGAACTACCCACGTCGACGACTCTTGCGCGAATCGTCAGTGTTTCAGACATCATCGCGCGTGACGACGGGTTGGTGTCAACCCTTCCGAGCATGGGCAACCCCTGTATGGCCCACCAAACTGCAAAATTTTGCTTGCTCTTGCTCGGAGTTGAATGGAATGCAACACTATCAAGCTGTGGTCAAGGTTGCGTTCATCGGAGCTGGCAGCATCGAGTTCACCCGCAACGTCGTCACCGACCTGTGCGGCTATCCCGAACTCGGGCCCGGCCTGCACATCGCGCTGCACGACATCGACACCGAACGGCTCGCCCACGCCGGCACGCTGGCCCGGCGCATCGCCGCGCAGAGCGGGTGCGAGGCGGAGGTGACGTCGTCGCCCGACCGCCGCGAGATACTGGCCGGCGCCAGGTACGTGATCAACGAGATTCAGGTCGGCGGGTATGCGGCCACCAGGCTGGATTTCGAGATCCCCGCCCGTTACGGTGTCCGGCAGACCATCGCGGACACGCTGGGCATCGGCGGTATCTTCCGCGGGCTGCGCACCATCCCGGTGGTCACCGCGATCGGCCGCGACATGGCCGAGCTGTGCCCGGATGCCTACCTGCTCAACTACACCAACCCGATGGCCATGCTGCCCTGGGCGGTCTACGAGGGCACGCAGTTCAGCAATGTCTTCGGGCTGTGCCATTCGGTCAGGGACACCCACGCCTTCCTGGCCGGCCTGGTCGGCCACGACGTGGCCGAGGTGGACTTCACCACCGCGGGCTTCAACCACCAGGCGTTCGTGCTGCGGTTCGAGCACGAGGGCAAGTCGCTGTACCCACGGCTGGCCGAGATCATCGACGGCTCGCCAGAACTGCGGCGGCGGGTCCGGGTCGAGCTGTTCCGCCGTTTCGGCTATTTCCCCACGGAATCCAGCGAGCACTCGGCCGAGTACCTGCCGTGGTTCATGCGTCATGACAGCGAGGTCGAGCGGTTCCGCATCTTCGTCGGGGACTACCTGGCCCGGTCCGAGGAGAACCTGCGCGAACTGGAGTCGCTGCAGGCCGCGCTGGCCGCGGGGGCGCCCCTGGATCTGGCACCGGCCAGCGAGCTGGCCTCGGAGTTCATCCACTCGGTGGAGACCGGAACCGAGCGCGAGATCTACGTGAACGTGCGCAACGGCGGGCTGATCACCAACCTGCCGGACCAGTGCTGCGTCGAGGTCCCGTGCGAGGTGGGCGCCGGTGGCGCCAGGCCCAAGCCGGTCGGCGCGCTGCCCGCACAGCTCGCCGCGCTGAACCGGACCTTCCTCAACGTCGTCGAGCTGACCGTCCGCGCGGCCCTGGACGGCCGGCGGGACCACGTGTACCAGGCGGCGCTGCTCGACCCGAACACCTCGGCCACGCTCACCACCGCGCAAACCATCGCGATGTGCGACGAGCTGCTGGAGGCCCACCAGCAGTTCATCCCCTCCGTCCTCACGCAATGAAAAGAGAGGCCATGCGGCTCGCACGCTCGGCAATCGCGGCGGTCACCATCCCGCTCATCACGCTCGCGCTGACACCGGCCACCGCCGCTGTCGCAAGCGCAGCCCCGCGGTTAGTACCGGCCACCGTCACCCAGCCGGCCCCACCGGTCAGCGCCAGCTCGTTTCCCATCGAGCCGCAAGGCACCGCCCCGGCCGACGGCGACGGCCTGATCCCCAACCCCGCGACGCCCACCGGCTCGCCCATCGCGCCGCCCAGCTCGTGCACGGTGACGTTCTCATCCGCGAGCGGCAGCACATCCGCGGACGTGAACTCATGGATCTCCGCCAACGAGAACTCGATCACCTCGACCACCGTTGTGTGCCTGTCCGGTACCTTCACCTCGCCGCTGCATGTCTGGAGCAAGTCCTCCACCGCGCTTCTTGAGGTGGCCCCGGAGCCGGGATCGAGCGCGACACTCGCCCTGGGCACGGTCGCATCCGGCGACACCAATCCCAACCAGTACTGGGCGGACTCGGGCGGAATGAGCATCGTGGACTCCCGCAGTGTGGAAATCTACGGGCTGACCATCGAGAACTACACCTGGAACGGGACGGCGCACAGTCCGGCCGGAATCTACGTGACGGTGCGCAGCGACACGAGCAACCCCAACCAGAACGTCATCCCGCATCTGTCCGCCTGCTTCCTCAACGGCGGCGCGTGCAGTGACATCTACATCCTCGGCAACACCGTGAAGGACATCACCAACAAGGCCGATTCGGACCACACCGACAAGGCAGACTGCAACAACGGCAGCGTCGACGGGTACGGCATCGCGGCGATCGCGGCCGGAAGCAGCTCCTCACCGGCGCTGCAGCATCTGGTCATCGAGGGCAACACGGTGGAGAACACCCGCACCGGCCAGAGCGAGACCGTCACCATTAACGGTGACATCACCGACTTCCTGGCCGCGGACAACTCGATCCACGACGCCGACAACATCGGCCTGGACACCATCGGCTGGGAGGTCGGCCAGTCCCAGGCCAACCATGGCCTGGTCCGGGGCAACACGGTCTACAGCGTAGACACCTACAGCAACGCCGCCTACGGCAAGTGGAACAGCACCACCGGCAGGTGCGGCCCGCTGCCGGAGAACGCGGCCGGCCTCTATGACGACGGCGCCTCCTATGTCTGGTTCGACTCCAACGTCGTCTGGAACACCAACCAGGGCATCAACCTGGACGTCGAGACCGCGAACAAGGAGACCGGCCACCTGCTGGTCTCCGGCAACACGGTCTATGACGACCCGGGAACCTCGAGCGGCGACCCCAGCATGGGCACCAATCCGCCGGGCACCGGCGGCACATCGACGGTCGCGGGCCATGATCCGTTCGCGCTGTACATCGACGCATTCGGCAGCAACGCCTCGATCAGCGACGTGTACGTGCACGACAACACGCTGCAGAACCAGAGCCAGCATTTCCTGAAGCCGGGCTTCGGGATGCCCGTGCTCGACCTGGGCGGTATCTGGTCCAACGTTCAGATCTGGCACAACACCATCGCCGGAATGGGCCCGGCCGACCGCTACAACCCGCTGTTCGAGGTGGACAAGCAGCCCACCGGCGGGACCAGCACCGTGGACTGCAACGACTACGAGAACCTGTCCACCGCGGCGAACACCGTCAACGGGAACTTCGCCCTGCCCGGCAACGACTGGCTCACGCTGGCGAAATGGCAGGCGCACAATGGCCACGGCTGGGACGCCGACAGCATGGTAGGCAGTTTTTCCGGGAACTGCCCGGCCCGGTCCATCCAGTAGTCAGACACCTGACCGGGGTCTCGCCGCGACTGATGCCGCGAGACCCCGGTCCGGCGCCCCCGAGCTTGGTCAGGCGACGAGATGATCGAATTCGCCATCCTTCGTACCGTTGATGAACGCTTCGATCTCGTCGTAGGTATAGATCAGCGCGGGTCCACCCGGATCCCGGGAGTGACGCATCGCGACGCTCCCGCCGGGCAGCATGGCCAGTTCGACGCGGCCCTCGTGGCCGGGAGCGCGGTGGCTTGCCTGCCACTTCGCCCCGTCCAGGCTGGACGCTGGCACGCCGTTGTATTCGGCCCGCATGGTCTAGACCTCTCCCCTCCTGACGCCGCTCCTCTTACTTGTGCGGAATCCTAACATGCACGTGCATTCGCACGCCATAAAGCACGCGCAAAAGCACGAACGTCGGCAAGAACATCAGCACGCGCATCAGCAAGTACGCCAGACGGACGTCGCCAGCAAGTACGCCAACATAGACATCGCCAAGAACACCGCCGCGCGCAGGAACACCGCCGCACGGACGTCGCCAAGAACACCGCCCCGTACAAGAACCCCGCCGCCACGCGTATCAGCAAGTACGTCACGTCGCCAAGAACACCGCCCCGTACAAGAACCCCGCCACGCGTATCAGCAAGTACGTCACGTCGCCAAGAACACCGCCCCGTACAAGAACCCCGCCACGCGTATCAGCAAGTACGTCACGTCGCGCGCTGTTTCTTTTTTTCTCATCTAGCGTCACTCGTGTCACACCGGGTACGGCGTCCGACAGCATCGTAAATTCTATTTATGCTTTTAAAACCGAAAAACTGGAAATGTAACGGGCCGATGGTTGTCAGCCGGCGCTGGCCAGGTTGGACCGGCTGACATCCTGGCTGCCGGTGAACGCGGCCCAGAGCGAGGCGTAAACGCCGTCTGCGGCGAGCAGCTCAGAATGCGTGCCGACCTCGGCGATCCGGCCGCCGTCCACCACGACGATGCGGTCGGCCCTGGCGGCCGTGGTCAGCCGGTGCGCCACCACCAGCGTGGTGCGCTGCGTGGTGAGATGGCCGATCGCCCTGGTCACGGCGGCTTCCGAGGCCAGGTCGAGGGCGGAGGTTGCCTCGTCGAGCAGCAGGATCGCCGGGTCGACGAGCTGGGCGCGGGCCAGCGCGATGAGCTGCCGCTGGCCGGCGGACAGGTTTCGGCCGCGCTCCCCCACCGGGTGCTCGTAGCCGCCGGGCAGCATGGTGATCATGTCGTGCGCGCCGACGGCCCGGGCGGCCGCCTCCACCTCCGCGTCGCTGGCGTCCGGGCGGCCGTAGGCGATGGACTCGGCGACCGTGCCCGCGAACAGGTAGGGCTCCTGCGGCACGACGCCGAGCCGGTGCCGGTAGCTGGGCAGGTCGTAGTCGCGGACGTCAATCCCGTCCACGAGCACGGCGCCCGCGGTCACGTCGTAGAACCGGGCCACCAGCTTGACCAAAGTCGACTTGCCAGCACCGGTCTGGCCGACCAGCGCGATCGTCTCGCCGGGCGCGATGGTCAGGTTGACCCCGCGGATGGCCTCCCGCTCGGCCCCGGCGTAGGCGAACCGGACGTCACGCAGCTCGATGCCGCCGCGCAGGTGCCGCACCGGGCGGGGATGCGGTGACTGCGGCGTGGTGGTCGGGACGGCCAGGAGCTGGCTGATCCGGCGCAGGCCCACCACGGCCTGCTGGTAACCATCGAACACCTGGGACAGCTGCTGCACCGGGGCGAAGAACATGTCGATGTACAGCAGGTAGGCGATGAGCGCGCCGGCCGTCAGCACACCGCCCTGCACCTGGCCAGCGGCGACGACCAGCACCAGAGCACCGGCGACGGTGGACAGCGTCTGGACGAACGGGAAGTACAGCGCGATGAGCCGCTGCGAGCGCAGCCGCGCGGCCCGGTAGGCGTCGCTCAGGGCGGCAAACTTGGCCCGGTTGTGCGCTTCGCGGCGGTAGGCCTGGGTCACCCGCAGGCCGGCCACGTTCTCCGCCAGGTCGGCGTTGACCACGCTGACCCGGTCCCTGGCCACGCTGTAGGCCTTGGACGACTTGGCCCGGAAGATCAGCGTGGCCGCGATCAGCAGCGGGATGATCGTCAGCACGGTCAGGCCGAGCTTGCCGTTGATGATCAGCAGGGCGGCCATCACGCCGAAGAACGACAAGACGGCGCTGACCGCGGTGATCAGCCCGGTCTGCAGGAACGAGGACAGGGCGTCCACGTCGGTGGTCATCCGGGTCATGATCCGGCCGGTGAGTTCGCGCTCGTAGAAGTCCAGGCCCAGCCGTTGCATGTGGGCGAAAATCTTGACCCGCAGTGAGTAGAGCAGCCGCTCGCCGTTGCGGCCGACCACCATCGTCTCGATCATGTTGACCACCCAGTCGGCCAGCACGATGGCCAGTCCGATCAGCGAGACCACCACGATGGCGTGGAACGCCTTGGCCTCCACGCCGTTGTCGATGCCACCCCGGACCAGCGCGGGCAGCGCCAGCGAGGCCAGCGCGTCCAGGCCGTCCAGGACAAGGCCGGCGACGAGCGCGATCAGCACCGGCTTGAGCAGCTTGCTCAGGGTGAACTTGGGCTGTGGGGCGCGCGCCTCGGCCTGGTCGACCTTGGGCACGTCGGTCGCGGGGGGCAGGGCCTCGAGCTGGGCGAGCAGTTGCGGGCTCGGCGGGAGGCTGGCCAGCATACTGTCCCAGTCACCACCGCCGCCACGGCGGGTGACGCTGGTCCTGCCGGCCCGGGCGGCGTTCCCGCCGTTCTTCGCGGACAGGGTCTTGGTCTCGGCCAGGCCGCCAGCGTGGGTGGTCTCGCTGATCTGGCTGGTTCCGCTGGTCTCGCCGGGCTCGCCGGGCTCGTCGTAGAGGGGGTCGGCCTCGTCGTCTGGGCCGGTCAGCAGCATCCGGTAGCGGGGGCAGCGGTCCATCAGTTCCTCGTGGCTGCCCACGGCTTCGACCCGGCCCTCGTGCAGCACGGCGATCCGGTCGGCGAGCTGCAGGGTGGACCGGCGGTGCGCGATGAGCAAGGTGGTGCGTCCGCGCATGACCCGGCGCAGGGTGTCGTGGATCTCCGCCTCCATGCGTGGGTCGATGGAGGACGTCGCGTCGTCGAGGATGAGGATCCTGGGATCGGTGAGCAGGGCCCGGGCCAGCGCGACCCGCTGGCGCTGACCGCCGGACAGGCTGAGTCCCTGCTCACCGACGACCGTGTCGTACCCTTCCGGAAGTTCGGTGATGAACTCCTCGGCCTCGGCGGCCCGGGCCGCGGCGATGATCTGCTCGTCGGTGGCGTCCGGGCGGCCGTAGGAGATGTTGGCGCGCACCGTGTCGGAAAAAAGGAAGCTGTCCTCCATGACCAGGCCGATCGCGGCCCGCAGCGAATCGGCCGTGACGTCCCTGACGTCGTGACCGCCGATCCTGACGGCACCGGAGTCCACGTCGTAGAAGCGCGGCAGTAGCAGCGAGACAGTGGACTTGCCGCTGCCCGACGATCCGATCATGGCCAGGGTCTCGCCTGGTTCGGCTGTGATGGAGAGGCCTCTGAGCACCGGCTCGCCAGGGTGGTAGCCGAAGTGCACGTTGTCGAGTTCGAAGCCGGTGGCTGTCGGGGGCAGCGCGGGGGCATCTGGCTTCTCGGTGATCACCGGACGTGAATCGATGACCTCGAATACCCGGATGACACTCGCCCGGGCCTCCTGGCCGATGGTGATCAAGCCGGTGAGCATACGGACCGGGCCGGTCATCTGGGCAAGGTAGGACGAGAAGGCCAGAAAGGTGCCCAGCGTGATCTGGCCATGGATGGCCAGCCAGCCGCCGAGCGCGAGCACACCGATCTGGCCGAACGCGGGGATCGCGGTGAGCGCCGGGCTGTAGCGGGCCATCATCCGCACGGTGCGCACGCGGGCGGCGAACAGCCGCCGGCCTGCCTGTTCCAGCCGCTCGAGTTCTTGCTCCTCCTGGCCGAAGCCCTTGACCACGCGCACCCCGGTGACCGCTGCCTCCACCACGCCGGCCACCGCGCCGGACTGCTGCTGCGCGTACCAGCTCGACGGGAACAGCCTGCGCCGGGAGGCCATCGCCACGAAGTACAGAGCGGGCCCGACCAGCAGAGCGACGATGGTCAGCAGCGGCGAGAGGAACAGCATGATGATCACGGACGCGACGAACAGGACGATGTTGCCCATGGTGACCGGGACCATGCTGAGCAGGCTCTGCACCATGTTCACATCGGAGATGGAGCGGCTGACAACCTGGCCGGTGTGCAGTTCGTCCTGACGCTTGCCGTCCAGCCTGGTGAGAGCGCCGAGAAGCTCGGTGCGCAGGTCGTGCTGGACGTCGAGCGAGAGCCGGCCGCCTCGGTACCGTCGCAGGTAGATGCCGGCAAAGCTGAGCAGGGCCGCGACCATCAGCATGACCGCGAGCGGCCAGATCGACTCCTTGTGAGTGACGATGACCTTGTCGATGATCTGCCGCTGTATCAGCGGAATCGCCGCAGTGACGGCGCTCGCCAGCAGCGACGCACCAAGCGCGATGAACGTGTTCCGCCGGTAGCGCCAGCAGTACCCGGCGAGCCGTCGTATCCAGCCCTGGTCAGCCTCTGTTGTGGTGGCTGCCCCCGTGTCCCTTTCCCGATGCGGTCCCATAGTTAGACACGCTAACCATCGGGAGCGACAGAAAATTTCCGCGGGAGGGGCGGTGGGAGCCGGAAATCTCGGCCTGGGGTGAGAGGGGTTGGCCGAGGCTTCGGGC
>Ga0070733_10001789_pt1 | contig 15787 bp, 15 predicted proteins | sample Coa_R1_9_FD_66450 | JGI IMG/M metagenome (GOLD analysis project Ga0070733, IMG submission 66450) | Surface soil microbial communities from Centralia Pennsylvania, which are recovering from an underground coalmine fire - Coalmine... | ecosystem: Environmental > Terrestrial > Soil > Unclassified ... | reverse complement strand
GGCGCCGCAGGCCCTCCTGTCGAGCGCTGGACCGGGATCGTATCTCGGCTGGATGGACTCGTTGGCCAAAGCGCCGATTGAGCCCGGGCACGCACTGGCAGGCTTTGAGATCGCCTCGCCGCTTCGGCCGGGCATTACTACGGCGTACGTGAGCGGAAGAGAAGACCCGATCAGGTTTTCGGAGGTCGTGCCCGACTCGCTGGAGCGCCACATTATGGAGCTTGAGCACCCGGAGATAATGGACAAGCTGTCCGCGACCATTGGACCTCGGTTTGACGCCTCCATGAAAAGGGCTGATATTGTTCAGGCATTCGAGAACGATATCCGGGATCTGGAGCAGCGGGGAATGTTGGCAAGGGACTCCGGCTTTCTTACTCAGCTTGTGAGGGTATTGGAGAAAGCCCGCGCATCTGACGAGAACTCGGTAATCACAATCGAAGCCGCGGCCACTACGGAACTCGAGGACGAGATTCGTGTGGCTGCTCAATTAGCATTGACCGTTCGCCAGTAGCCAACTCCGACACAATGCCACTGCAGGACCGGCCAATGCCCTTCGACGACCGACATGCCGATGGCAGTCACTCTCGCAACCGGAAGAAGCGTTCCGGGAAAGGACGAGCGAAGGGAACCAGAGGGGCTGCGGCGCAACGCGGCCTCTCCGGTGTGTGATTCCCGAACCAGTCCGTTTTGAACCATTCGATGGCCGCGGTGGCCAATCGATGGTTCAAGCCACAGAACCGCGCACCATTCGCCCGGACCGCGGTGAAAGAGTTTGCGCTCTGCGTCCGGCCGGAATTCGTCGAATGCATTGCTTGCCATGCGGCCGAGGAAACCGAAAGGGATGCGGACGAGAGAGTGCTCCATCGTCGTATCGCTGGGTTCACGCCAGGCGTTGGAGGTAAAGCTGCCGGCCGAAAACGCGATGAAACGGGCGTACGCGGGCCCCAGCTCGCCGTCGCGGTTGGGTGCGAGGACTGTCCATTTCACAATGTGGCCGATCCTTGATTTGAAAGGCGCGGGCGCACCGGCCCGGACATAGCGGGGATCTTCGCCCCAGATCGCGCCCAAGCCGGCTTCCGTCTTTCGGGTGACTACAGCGATCAAACCGCGCCGCGTTCGGCGTCTACATGTTCCAGCACAAAGGACTCACCGAGATCACCATGAAGGACGGGACCAGGCGTCCGGCGCCTTACTTCGTTGGTCAGCCGGTGACAATGCCGATGGCGGAAGTGTTCAAGATCGTCAACGGCAACATCCGGGAAGTGGAAGCCGTGGGGGTCCGGATTCCCTACGGCTTGGGCCCCGGTTGGGGATGAACGGCGCGCATCACATCCCTCACTTTGTCGAGCAGTTCATCGCGGGTGAACGGCTTGGGGAACACATAAAAGTCCTCGATGGCATTCTGGTCGTGAACCCGCTGATCGTCCATGAATCCGCCCACAACCAGAACAGGAAGACCCGGACAGCGAGTGCGCAGATACTGTGACGCCATGTGCCCGGTCATGCTGTTGATATAGGGACGAACGATCAGCAAATCCGGCCGAAACTCTTTCAAGCGGTCGACGGCCGCGCCCAAGTCGGCTACCGCGACCACCACATACCCGGCGCGTTCCAGCGTCTCGAAAAGGATCGTCCGCATCAGCGGATCGGAACACAGCAGCAGGATGCTGGCATTTGCCGGGAAAGGCTCGGCCATGCCGTTACAGTATCAATTCCAAACTTATCGTGAAACCCGGCGGTTGCCGGAGGGCAGCCTCTGTGCCCCGAATCGTGCATAACCTGCATCGCCGGGGCGTGCACGTGTAGCCGGCGTCTTTGGGCCGGCGCGTTACTTTGCACAGGTCAAGGCTATGCAACCGTAAAACGAGTTCTGGCAAAACGGCCTCGAGCTTGCTCCGTCGCAAGCGTGAGAACCGCGGGCTCCCTTATATCGATATTTTTGACGACCGGCGCTTGCACGGCCTGGGCCTTTGCCGACCCCGTGCCCGCGGTCGATCCCGAACCTGCGGTTGCGCCGGAGGACGCAGCGCCGGCCCCGGCCGACGTTGTCGTCGAGACGAGTCCGGGCGTGGCGATTACGGCCTGGCAGCGACTCTCCTGGTTCGATAAGAAGACCTTTGGCATCTCGAACCTCGGCGGAAGCATAAACGGCGCTGCCTGGTTAACGCTTCTCGATCGGCCGCACGAAGCCGGCCCGCACTGGGAAGGCTTCGCGGAACGTTATGGCGTGGCCGTCTCAACCAACGCGGTGAGCAATGCGATGGAAGCTGGCGAGCGGAGGCCGAAAAGAAGCGGCATAAATTGACCGGATCGTTCTGTATGCTGAAATCAACGCGAATGCATCAGTCATTCCAAGTCGGGGACCAGGTTCGGGTCGTACGCATCCCTCCTCACATTGAAAGTCGGCATTATCCTTACCCTGAAGTTAAACGCGCATTTTCAGTGGCCTTGGGAAATGTCTATCGAGTCGATGATGTCGACTGGGGCGGCTGGGTGTCACTTTATCTGGGCCGTGAAAACGGAGGCATGGGAATACAGCCTGACTGTGTGGAACTGGTTCAGCGAGCTAAGGAAAATTCAAGCCACTACGGCGTTTTCCGTGCACTTGATATTTGAAGCGACAGAAGCCTTCTTCGAATCGTCGCACGATCGCAGGTGCTCTGCGCTGCCGCGATGCCGCTGCAAATCAGCAGTGCGGCGACTGTATTTCGCATCCTTTCGTCCCCTGGTGGTCAAGTATAGTTGGCGGATTTCACTTCTTCAGCGCGGCCTGCCAGTTGACGATAACCGTCAACGGAACGTTCGCCGCGGCCTGGTCCTGCGGGACGTGGATAAGGAAGCGGCCATCCTTGCTCACGTCGAACTGTCCCGCCTCGCGGACTTCGAATAGCGGCTTGGGAACGCTCGCTTCGAACCTTTTGCCGTCGCCTTTTACCTCGACCGCCATCATCTTGCGATCCGCGGAGATGAAGTACAACTCGCGGCCATCGCGGCTCCAGACGGGGTGGTCGCCGCCTCCGGTCGAGATCTGCCACTTGCCGCCGTGTTCGGGGAAAGTCTGGACGTACACCTCGTTGCGCTTGGATTCGTCGGAGACATAGGCCAGAAACCGGCCGTCGGGGGACAGTTTGGCGTTAAGCTCGCGGAACTCCGTATTGATGTAAGGGAACGGTTTCCTGTCCCCAAATATTGGAAGCACCCAGACGTCGTTGTTCGTCCTGGGATCGACTACTTCCTCTATCAGGTAGCGACCATCGCGCGACCAGTCGTCCGCACGGTGTGGCCGCTGCTCCTTGTCGAGGACCTCTTCCTGGCCCACGCCGCTTGCGGATTTCCGGGAAGTTTCCAGGTTATTGTTCCGGTTCGAAATGAAGACGATCTCACTTCCGTCCGGAGACCAGAGCGGATTCTGCCTGGAGCCGGGCCCGAAGGTGAAGCGCGAGGTAGTGCCCCGGGCCAGGTCGTTGAGCCAGATATCCCACAAGCCCGACGCATCCTGGCGGTCGATCGCAACCTTGGAATCGTCGGGCGAAAGTGAAGCCCCACCTATCGGGCCAGGAGTTCCCACCGTGCTGCCTGGTTTGCCTGTCCGGTCGAACCAGGTGAGTTGCACGTTGCTGCCGAAAGAGGCGCCGGAGGTGTACGCCAGGATGCCGTTTTCCGATGCTGAGAATTGGCCCTGGCTGTAAGTCGGCAGGTAATCAACGCGCTCGGCGACGGACACAGCTCCCCCGGTGGTCTGGGCTTTCGCGGCATCGAAAGGCTGGGACATCAAGGTGTTCCCTCTCATGAAGAGCAGGAAGCCCCGGCTGCGGCCGCCAACCCACCCAAGGCGGGGCTGCGGAACGTAGACCGCGTTGGAACCGGCGGCGAGGATTTCACGTCGGGTCCTGGAGCCCGGCTTGGCATCGATGCTTTCCACGTAAACGCGGGACTTCTCGGGATCGTCGTTCCGTGCGGTGTAGAGGAAATGACGGCCGTCGGGCAGGAACCATGGGGAGCGAAGTGTACCTTCGGACGCGGTGGTGTCCCGCTCACTGAGCAGCGTTGGGGTTCCTCCGGACGCCGGGACGCGAAACAGGCCGCCACCGGCGGTTCCGTAGACAATCAGGTCCTCCCGACTCCAGCTGCCTCCACGGCCCGAGCCGGCGTCACACAGAATCAGCGCGGGCCCACCGGTGACGTCGATCTTTTTCAACTTGCCTCCGGCAAAAAACGCCACCCAACGGCTGTCCGGTGACCAGAACGGGTAACCGGCGCCGTCCGTGCCAGGCAACTGGCGGGCGCCCAGCGCATCCAGGTCGCGGATCCAAAGTCCGGTCTTCCCTTCAACCGTGGCAGCGAAGGCCACGTGGCGTCCGTCGGGAGAAATCATGGGGATGGTGCCTGCGGAGTTGATCTGCGCCTTCTCGGGCGTCTGCAGCGTCATCCTCATAACAGGAGTTTCCTCCGAGTATTGACGCCAGGCTACAGAACTGAAGCCCAGCGCGGCCACAAGCAACGCCGCTGCCACAATCCACGGCAAGCTCCTGCCGAACCGCGACCGTGAAGAAGCGGCAACGGCGCCTTCAGCCTCCAGCAACAACCCCATATCGCCGATATCCCGCAGCCGCCGCTTCGGATCTTTCTCCAGACACCGCCGCAGGAGCCGTTGTACCTTGATCGGCGTTTTCTGCAAATCCGGTTCTTCCTTGAGCACGGCCGCCAGCGTGTCCGAAACCGTTTCGCTTTCGAACAGCCGTTTGCCCGTGACCATCTCGTAGAGCACAACGCCAAACGCCCAGATATCCGCCCGCTTATCGACCTCTTTGCCGCGCGCCTGCTCCGGTGCCATGTATCCCGCAGTCCCCAGAATCATTCCGCCCACCGAGAGCATAGTGGGTGAGTCGGCAGTCACTTCGGATTCCGCGGCCGATTTCGCCAGACCGAAATCCAGCACCTTGACGGCCCCATTCGGCTGGATCTTGATATTCGCCGGCTTCAGATCGCGATGGACGATGCCCTTTTCGTGCGCGGCTTCGAGAGCGTCGGCGATCTGCCTCGCGATCCCAAGCGCTTCTTCGAGTGGGATCGGCCCCTGGTTCGCATTGGACAGATCGATTCGTTCGGCGAGAGTGGGACCCGCTACAAACTCCATCACCAGATAGTTCGGCCCGACGTCGAAAATAGTGCAGATATTGGGATGATTCAGCGCCGCGATGGCGCGGGCTTCGCGTTCAAATCGATCGGTGAACTGCCGCGCGGAAACCTTGATGGCGACGTCGCGATTTAAGCGCGGATCGCGAGCTTTCCACACTTCGCCCATGCCGCCTTTGCCAATGGCAGAGACGATTTCGTAAGGGCCGAGTTTGGCGCCGGATGTGAGGTCCATGGTAATGCGCGCAGGCAGCGCTTCCATCTACTATACGGAATCTTCACAGGCTGAAGCCCGTGCCACCTGTCAGGCGACGCGCGGGTGCGGGGTCCTGTGCCAGGCGAGGAAGCTCTGCGCCTGGTCCCTGCCCATATAGCGCGCGAGTATCTCCGGACTCGTGCGGGTCAAATCGACCATCACGAAACCATCCAGCGTATTGCCGAACTGCGGGTCCACGCTGAACGCCAGCAGTTTTCCGCCCAGCTTGACGTATTGCTTCACCAGAATCGGAATGCCTTTGCCGTCCGGCTCCAGGTCCGCGATCGGCGCCGAGAGATCTTCCAGGTCCCGCAGCAATGCGCAGAGCGCATTCGCCTCCCATTTCTGCACCAGCTTGCCGCGCAACGGACGCCGCGCCCGAACCGCGCCGCGCCAGTCCTTCGTTGCTTCTCTCGCGTTTTGTTTCTCGAAATAGCGCGCCATCAATTCGCGTGACGCCGGCGAATACTGGTTGCTCACGCTCACGGCCCCGATCAGCGTGGAATACTCCGGGTGCCTCGCGACAAATGCGCCAATGCCTTTCCACAAAAGGAGCAACGGAGCGTAGGCACGCTGATACTCCGGCCGGATGAACGAGCGCCCCAGTTCCAGCGATGGGCCGATCCGCGCGAAAAAGCCCCATTTGAACTTGAACAACGAATCGGTGTAGAGGCCCTTCTGCCCGAAGCGGGTGAGAATTCGCGGTACTTCTCCCATGCGGTACCCGCCGACGATTTCGCGCTTTTCTTTGTTCCAGAGGAAGAGGTGCAGATAGTAAGGGTCGAACCGGTCGAGGTCCGCCGGTTGGCCCGTGCCTTCGCCGGCCGCGCGGAAAGCGATCTCGCGCAGACGGCCGATTTCCTGGAGTCCGAGAGGAATGCGCCGCGCCTCGGCGAGGTACACGGAAAATTCACGAGTCTCCTCAACGAGGCACTCGGCCGGCAGTGCCGCGATCTCATTCGCGATGAGCGCGGGCGGTGTCTCAGGCGCAACGGGCCGCGCGGACGCGATTAGCCCGCTGTTGGAGTCACTGCGGCCTTCCAGTAATTCCGTGCGCAGCCGGAGATAGCGCGTCGCTTCCGCATCCTCCGGGATCGCTTCGATCCGGGAGGGCTCGATCGCGCGGCCGATTCTGATCTCGATCGATTTCCCCTGCTTGTTCAGCATCTCGTTCGGCAGCGCCGCGGTGCGCAAAATCGGGTGCACCATCCCGAGCATCTGGAAAGGAACGCCATTCGCCCCGCAAATCAGGATGGGCAGCGCTTTTGACGCCGTCATCCGAATCAGGCGCGCGGCGGTGACATTCCACTCGGGATCGCAGATGGCACGCTTCTTCAGATCGAAATGCGACACCTCGCCCGCCGGAAAAATCAGCAGCATCCCGCCCGCCCGCAGGTGTTTGACGGCTTGCTTCAGCGCGCGTCCGTTCATTAGTCGACTCTCGGGACGTTCGAACGGATCGATGAAGAAGCAGATGCGCGCCAGTTCCGGCAATTCACCCAGCAGCCGATTGGTCAGTATGCGGACGTCGGGCCGCGCGCGCGTCAGCAGATCCGCCAGCATAACGCCGTCCAGAATGCCGAATGGGTGATTCGACACCGCGACCGCCGGACCGCTCTGCGGAATCTTTTCAAAATCGGCGGCGGTGACGTTTACCTGAACCTGAAGATCTTCCAGCAGGCGTCTCACAAAACCCTGCTCCGCGCGCGCCCGCGCATACAAATCTTCGAGACGATCGATTTGCAGAAAACGATTGACAGCGCTCGCCAGCGGCCCTGGCAAACGGTTGGAGGGAAACGCTTCGAATGCCATTCTTCAGCGTAGGTCGCGGACCCTTACAGTGCGATGAACGGCGGATTTAGAATCGATGTCGCGGATGTTACAGAAATTACGTGATATGCTTCCCGACTGAAAAGGAGCGCCGTTTCCATGGAAAGAAAAAAAACATCCGATTTCCCCCAGGAATTATTGAACCTGTTCGACCACTACGTTCACGGTGAGATCGATCGTCGCGCATTCTTCGATGGCGCGAAAAGATTCGCCGGCGCCGGTATGTCGGTTACCACGATATGGGAGAGCCTGCGGCCGAACTACGCATGGGCGCAGCAGGTTCCCAAAGACGATGCCCGCATCAAGGCCGAATACATAACCATCGATTCGCCTCAGGGCAACGGGAAGATCAAGGGGTACTTCGTGCGCCCCGCGAACGCCGCGGGAAAATTGCCGGGCGTTCTGGTGATTCATGAAAATCGCGGCCTCAATCCTTACATTGAGGACGTGGCGAGGCGTCTGGGCACCGCGAATTTCCTGGCGTTCGCGCCCGACGGTTTAACGACCGTTGGCGGCTATCCCGGAGACGAGGAGAAAGCGGCTGCGCTGTTTGGATCGGTTGACAGGCCGAAGATGACCGAGGATTTCGTTGCTTCGGCGCGGTGGCTTAAAGCCCGGCCGGACTGCACGGGAAAGATCGGCGCGGTCGGCTTCTGTTTCGGCGGCGGCATTGTGAATACGCTCGCCGTGCGCATGGGATCGGACTTGTCGGCGGGCGTTCCTTTTTATGGTGCGCAGCCCCCGGCGGCGGACGCCGCCAAAATCAAAGCGCCGCTGCTGCTGCAATACGGCGCTCTCGACGCGCGCATCACGGGCGGATGGCCGGCGTTTGAAGAAGCGTTGAAGGCGAATCACGTGACGTACCAGGGATATGTGTACGCAGGGGCCAATCACGGTTTCCATAACGACACCACGCCGCGTTACGACGAAGCCAACGCCAAGCTCGCGTGGCAGCGCACGATCGACTGGTTCAACAAATACCTGCGCAGCTGAAGGTATCGGTACACGCGACTTCAGGCGCGTTTTTTTAAGTAACGCGGCTGAAGCCGCGTGTACCATTCTTCTTACGATGCGTGGCCGTACTCTTCGAAGAAATGCGCGAGAGTGCGGATGCCGTCGTAGTAGTTACGGATGTTGTATTTCTCGTTGGGCGAATGCAGGCCGTCGTCCGGCAGGCCGAAGCCCATCAGAATCGTCGGAATTCCCAGGTGGGTAGCGAAGTCGCCGACGATCGGGATGGAACCGCCGGACCGCGTGAAGACCGTCGGCTTGCCGAAAATATCGCTGAAGGCTTTGGCGGCCACGCGGATCGCCGGATGATCGGGATTCACCATAAGCCCGGGACCCGCGCTGAGCACGCGAACCTCGCACTGGATTCCGCGCGGAGAATTCTCGTGCACCCACTGCCGGACCGCGCGAACAACCTTCTGCGGGTCCTGACGCGGAACCAGGCGGATGCTGACCTTGGCGGTCGCTTTCGCGGGAATCACGGTCTTCGCGCCCGCGCCCGTGAAACCGCCCGCGATCCCGTGCACTTCAAACGTAGGCCGTGCCCAGGTGCGTTCGAACACGGAGTACCCGGGCTCGCCGGTTAGTTCCGTCGATCCGACCTCCGTCTTCAGATACTCGTCTTCGTCAAACGGCAGATGGTTCCAGCTTTCCTTCTCTTCGGCGGAAGGAGGTTCCACGTCATCGTAAATGCCGGGGATCTGAATGTGTCCGTTCGCGTCTTTGGCTTTCGAGAGCAGTTCGATCAATCCGAAAACGGCGTTCGGAGCCGCGCCGCCGTAGAGTCCGGAATGCAGATCGCGCATCGGCCCGCGCGATTCGATTTCCATGTATACCAATCCGCGCAATCCGATATTCAGAGTCGGCATACCGGGCTCGTACATTTCGGTATCGGAGACCAGCGCGACGTCGGCCTTCAATCTTTCGGGATTCGCGGCCACATATTCCGCCACCGACAAACCGCCCACTTCCTCCTCGCCCTCGATGAGGAATTTGACATTAACGGGCACGCGGCCATAGATCGCTTTGATCGCCTCCATGGCTTTGATGTGCGAAAACACCTGGCCTTTGTCGTCCGCCGATCCGCGCGCGTAGAGATTCCCGTTGCGCTCGGCGGGCTCGAAAGGAGGAGACTCCCACAATTCCAGAGGATCCGGCGGCTGCACGTCGAAGTGCCCGTAGCAGAGGACCGTTGGCTTGCCGGGCGCATGCAGCCAGTCCGCATAAACCAGCGGATGGCGCTCGGTTTCGATCAGTTCCACGTTCTCGAGACCGGCGGCGACGAGGTGGTCGACGACAAAGTCGGCGGCGCGGTGGGTCGCTTCGTTATTTTCGGGGAGGGTGGAAATACTGGGGATGCGCAGGAAGTCCTTCAGTTCTTCGAGGAACCGGACTTCATTTTCTTTGACGTAACGGTCGATGGCTGCGGACATGTCGCCTCATTCTAGCGTGAGCGCGAAAAAAACGCGGCTGAAGCCGCGTGTACCGTCCTATTTTGTAAGCTCCGCTACCGGCCCGGTGACGTCCTCCACTCGCAGCACCACGCGCTTGCGCGATTCCACTTTGTCAAACGGCGTATCGAAGCGGATCCCAACCATGCGGTCGACCGCCTGATGCGCCGGAATTGTGTCGCGGTCTTTGAGCACCGGGTTGTACTGTTCGCCAAGGATGGGAAAGCTCTTGAATGCGCTCTCGATATCCGCGACGGCGACGCCGCTGCCCATTACAGTGCCGCCATCGGCGGTATCGATGGCCGCTTCCACGCTGTGCACGATCATGTCGCGGTCCGAGTCGTTCTTCACTTTGAAATCGATGACCATGAATGTCACGTCGTCCGACGCTTTGACCGTTCGAACCTTGCCGATGGACCCGGCCGGAGCCAGGTGATTGCCCTCCGTTTTTGCGAAACCAATCCAGATCAGAGCGCCGATGACGATGACAGCCGCGCCAAACGTGATGAGGAACGCTTTGCTCATGCGAGCTCTCCGACGATGTGCAGGACTTCCCGAATGGAGTTGTCCGTTTTTTCAAACGTGGCTTTTCCTGACGCAACACCGGGCATTTCGGTTGCGACGGAGATTTCGCCCTGATAGCCGTCGCGCTGCATGGCGTCCAGCATCGCTCTCCAGTCGATCCGCCGCGGAACGGTCGAAAGCCCTTCGGAGCCAATCTGGACATTCAGCATTCGAGCTTTGGGCAATTGGGCGTAGCCGGCGGGCCATGGCGTTTCGTTCAGGGCCAGGGCGTTCAAGGGGTCCCAGTTGAAACCGATTGCTTTCGAGGGCAACATATCGAGGATCGCCCTCAGCTCCGCGCAGGTGCCGATATTCTGCGAAGGATCGTTCTCGATCAACAGACGGATCTTCGCGTCTTCCGCCCGCGGGATCATCTCTTCCATGGTTTGAACGATGTTCGAGTACACGGCCATGGGATTCGCGACGCGTGCTCCCGTGAAGATACGGATTTTGTCGACGCCCAGAATGTCAGCGGCGGCGACCGCGCGTGCGAAATCCTCTTTGCGCCGGTCCCAACGTTTGCCGTCTGCGTCCCACGAAAATCTGAGGAGGTTGGTTCTCAACAGCGACACCTTGAGTTTGTTCGCTGCCAGCGCCGCGGCATAACTCTTCAGCTCCGGGGCGGACAACGACCAAAATTCCCGATCGGTCCCGGGAATATTGCGCAGTTCCACCCACTGGAGCGGGTACTGTTTCGCAAAAGCGATGGCATCCTCCGGCGTGCGGCCCATTTCATCCGTGATTGCACTGACGCGCGACTTCGTCAGGTGCGTCTTTGCCGCCCGCTTTTCCGCCGGCAATCCGCGTACGGCGAACAGGCACGCCGAGTATGCCAACAAGTTGCGCCGCGTCACATTGAGATGATAGCTCCTGTATGGACTTGCACAGTCATGGTCTTCTGGTCGACGCCGATGCCGGGCCAGGCGTTCTGCACCGCCTTACGGGGGTAATCGCAGAGCACCGCGGCGACATCGGATCGGTCTCGATCGTCGAGAACACCGCGGCCGGTGCGCGAGTGTATTTCGAGGTGACGACGCCCGCGTGGGAGGCGATGCTGGAAGAGCTGCGCGCGCTGCCGATCGTCCGCGGAATCGATGTCGTCAAGAGTATGCAGCAGATTTACGGCAAGCGGATCATCATCATAGGCGGAGGCGCGCAGGTCGGGCAGGTCGCGGTGGGAGCGATCAACGAAGCCGACCGGCACAACATCCGGGGTGAGCACATTTCGGTGGATACGATTCCGCTGGTGGGCGAACAGGAATTGGCCGATGCCGTTCGCGCGGTGGCGCGGCTGCCGCGCGCGCGCGCACTGGTGCTCGCAGGATCGCTGATGGGCGGCGACATCGAGCTGGCTGTCCGGGAAGTGCGTTTGACCGGTCTGCTGGTCATCAGTTTGAATATGGCGGGCAGCGTTCCGGATGCCGCCGATCTGGTTGTCACCGACCCACTGCAGGCGGGTGTGATGGCTGTTATGGCGGTCGCGGATACTGCGAAGTTCACGCTGCAGCGGCTGCACCGCCGGGTATTTTGAGTTGCCGCCTTTCATCCGCCAGGACCCACCCGCACTACATCCGGATGCGGAATCCGTATTCGCGCAGCATTTTCCCGGAAGCAGCGTAGAGCCGCACGAAGTAATCGCCTGGCCCCAGGCGCTGCTGCACCTTGAAGTGTTCGTCCGCCGCAAGGCCGCTCCACATCCGTACACCCGAGGCATTCACTACTTCGACCCGGAACGGACCGCCTTCCCGCGGAGCGTCCACAAGTGAAAGGTCAAACTCGCGAGCGGGAAGGGTCGAGGGCATTTCGCCGCGCATCGCCGTCAACTGAAGCGATGCAGTGGGCGCGAACTTCATCCCGGCGTTCGAGAAAATTCCGGCCAAAACTACGAGAGCCGCAAAAGTCAGGCCCATCGACACCACCGGCCGGCGCAGCCATCCAAACCAATCGGGCCGGGGCCTGGGGTTCGTATTGAGCGCCTCCTTCATTCCCATCGCGAAATTCTCGATTCCATCCAGCCTTTCCCGGCAGGCCGCGCAAATGGTCAGATGCTGCTCCAGCAATGGTACGTCGAAATCGGGCAACCGGCCCAGAGCGTACTGCTCCAACCGATCGTCCGTTCCATGAAAATCATTCTCCACACCTATCTCCTATAGGAAAAGTGCGGATAGCCGGAATTCCTCTCAAAGTTTCTGAATATTTTTTCTCAAATTAATTCCAGCGCCCGCGGCGACCCGCTTGCCCAACTCGCCGAAGCGCGCCTTGGCACGGGATTTCAGCAGCCGGAACTGGTTATAGCTCAGCCCCATATCGGTGCAGATCCGCTCCTGAGACTGCTCGAGGACATAGAAACGATTGAGGATTTCCCGGTCCCGCCGGGAGACGCCATCCAGCACTTTGCGCGCGATTTCCGCCCTCTGGCGCGCGATTACGCTCCGCTCCGGGTTATCCCGGAAGTCGGAAACGGAGAACATCGAGTCCTCGAAATCGGCCCGTGTCCGGCGCTGCTGCACAGCCATGTCGATCGATGCCGCGATTTGCCGCTTCACGACTGTCCGTACATAACCCATCAGCCGTTCGGGCTCGCGCAGGTCGCCGTTCCGGATGGCTTGCGTGACGATTACAAAGCAATCGTGAACCTTGTCGTCCAGATCCTCCGGGCCGAGATTCCGCAGCAGGAAGTATCTTATCCCCTTGGCGAAGATCCCGTACAGTTCCGCCATGCAGGCCGAATCTCCTTCCCGGACGCCGTTGACCAGCGCGGCCCAATCGGGCGCCTGCAGCGCTTCGGGCTCCGGGGTGCTCAGGGGCGCCACGCCCGGCTCCGGCTGCGGCGGCTGTTTGCCATCCAGCGCGCGCGACACTGCCGATGTAACGGACATGACGGTTTTATTCCCTCCCCAGTACGAAATAAGCGCCCCATACGGCCACTGTGTTTCCGGCCTGCCGATTTTTCAAGAGCCTCAGTTGCGCCTGCTGGAGCGCAAAGTCCGGACCGCGTTCAGGGTATGCCCTGAACGTCCGGTAGAACTCGACCATCATCCTGGCTCCTGCCTCGTCCGGGATATCCCAACGAGTGGCGAGTACCGCACGCGCTCCGGCTCCGATCCACGCGCGCGTCAGGCCCATCAACCCCGCGCCGGGCAGAGCCTCGCCCTGGCCGGAATGGCAGCCATTCAACACGACGAGGCTTGGGCTGAGCGTGTAAGCGGCGATTTCGGCGGGACCGATGAATCCCATGGCCCCCGATCGGTCCAGACTCAGGGCGATGAGCCCGGACGAGTAAGCCCCGGGCGCGGTCAGAACGTGCGTGGCGAAGTGAATCACCGACGGATTGGAATGCAGGGCCACCCGAACCGCCGCCAAACCGGCATTCGATCCCGTGAGAAGCTGCGCCCTCGCGGGTTTCCACGCGCGCGAACAGGCTTCCAGCTCGGCCGCCGTGGCCGGCAGGCGCGGGAGAACGACTTCGTGTTTCTTCCGATCGCCCCGGAACCGGGTGTCGGCAGGACTATAGATCGGATCGCCGACGCCGAGGAATGACCCGCTTCGGGATGGCGCCGTTCGGGGCTCCAGCATCAGGACGCCCGGAATCGCCTGCAGCACTTTGCGTTGAAAGAGGTAGATGGGTTCGTTTTTTCCGGCGTTCTTCCGATCCGCTTTTATTTGGTTGACGACAAGCGCGGCGAACGGCAGGTCGAAAAGAGGGCCGTCGAGTTCCAGGAGCCATCGTTTATGGGCGAGGTAGCGGGCGGAGACATTCCCGAAGAGCAAATCGTAAACACCACGTCCGAGCGCGGCGGCATCCGCGTCGCCGTTCTTTGCCGCACGGGCGAAATCCGCCACCGCGGCTTTCAGAGTGTCAAACGCCGGGATTGAATAGACGCCGACGCCGCGGCGATCGACAGCCCAGAGCCATCCGCCCGATTTCGTCACGTAGAAGCTCAACAATACGCTGTCTTCGTCCATTACCCTGCCGGCGTGCGTCAATGCGGATTCGCGCACCGTCCGATTTGTATCCGTCGGGACCGAATGCGATTCGTTCGCGGCGGCCGCTTCAATGTGGTGCAGCTCCAACTGCAGGGCGGACGCTTGTTTCGCCGCCTCGGGTGACGCGCCGGCCACCTGCGAGCGCTGGAGGTCCTGGAATCGGGCCAGAAGATCCCAGTAAATGTTGGGCAGGCGCGTACGCCAGTCGTTCGGCGCCGGCACCAGCGCACGCAGACTCCACAGGCGATCCTGTTCGGCCGCCTCGAAAGTTTCTTTCGGCAGCGCGGCATCGGACGTCCTGCGAGCGAGCAGATTCCCAACGTCGACCAGCCCGGCGGCGAGCCGGCTCAAACCGCCTTCGAGATCGATCCGGTCCTGATCGGCGGGCACAACATCGGCGCGCATCCGCCCGGCGATGCGGCGGGCGCGGCGGAAATCCGCCAGAGCGCCCTGGAGGTCGTTCATGCCGCGGCGGAAGTCGCCGCGGTCGGCGTAAATTTCCCACTGGGGCGTGATGCCGGGCGACGCGTAAACCGCGGCGTCGAACAGAGCCGCGGCGGAACGCGAGTCGCCCCGGCGCTTTTTCAGTTTCGCCAGTGCGCGCAGGATGTTCGCCGACGCGTTGAGTCGATGGACTCGAACCAGCAGCAGGGCTTCGCTCAAAGCCTCCTCGGCTTCATCGAGATGTCCTGCATCCAGGCAGGCGCTGCCGAAATTACCCAGCATTCGGGCGGTCGCCTCGAGATCGTCCTGTTCGGCGATCTCCTCGATCGCGCGCCGGTAGATTGGCGCGGCTTCGTCGAAGCGGTTCAGGCGCGCGAGCGCGGTCGCCAGTTGAAAACGCAATTTCGACGACGCAATGTCGACGTCGCCGGCGCGCGCATCGGAAGGCGCCTCTCTCGCGACGCGTATCGTGGCATCCGGATCGCCCATTTGCAGATAGAGCGCCGCCAGGTTGTTCATTGCCATCAGGAGCGGCCGGCGCAGCCCAAGCGCCTCGGCGGTCCGGCGGGCCCTGAGAAAATCGGGGAGCGCATCGCGGAAATCCAAACGCGCGAGCGCCGCGCCACCAGCGTTGCTCCAGTTCGAAGCGGCCTGAGAAAGCGACCCGTCGTGCTCCGCAAGCAGTGCGGCCGAACGAAACACTCCGCTCGCCATCGCGTATTCGCCAGCCGCGTACAGCCGCACGCCTTCTTTGTATAGGGCGCCTATCGCCGGAGAGGCAGGGTCATTGTTCTTTGCCGGACGCCATGTAGAGCCGCACAGCGAGAACGCGACCAGAGCAGCGCCAAGGATCGCGGGGAGTCCTGAAAATAGCCGCACCAGAAATCTCTGGAGGGTGATAGTTGTACTAAATCGTACGCCTACCACCCACTCTACCAGAGTTCAGGTCGCTCGCGGCGACTAACCGGATTTTCCGGTTTATTTTCGGCTATGCGTTCTGTCGACGCATGGATTGCGGTTACTTAATTAACAGAAGAGAAAGGGACCGATGATGATAATCGGATCGTCAAACATTCTGTTTTCGCTTTCCGCACTCCCGTTTGCCGAAACC
>Ga0070733_10001788_pt1 | contig 15790 bp, 8 predicted proteins | sample Coa_R1_9_FD_66450 | JGI IMG/M metagenome (GOLD analysis project Ga0070733, IMG submission 66450) | Surface soil microbial communities from Centralia Pennsylvania, which are recovering from an underground coalmine fire - Coalmine... | ecosystem: Environmental > Terrestrial > Soil > Unclassified ... | reverse complement strand
GTCGGATAGGTCGAGTTGTAAGTCACTTCACCGGTGTTGATGGTACGGATGGAAGCGACCGCAGACGACTCGTTCGCGGCCATACGGGCGCGCAGCAAGTTCGGAATGGCGATAGCTGCGATGATCAGGATGATAGCCACCACGATGAGCAGTTCAATCAGTGAGAAACCCTTGTGCTTCTCTGGCTCGATAGTCGCTCTATCTTGCTGCCTTACTGCATTCATTTGTGTCATCTCCTAAAGCCGCTAGCAGGTCCAGGTGAGGCTTGGCTGGACTTACGGGGCAGTGCGTCGTGTGAGGCCGGATGCAGGCCTAAACCAAGAGACTCAAGCACACGTGACCGTCCACTTTGGTCAATAAGCAGTTCTATGTCCAACTCGCCGACGTTCGTAAACCATTGATGCTCTTGATGATTTACAGTTGTTAGCAATTCGGGCGCGACCAGGCCCGCCCAGCTCGTGGAAAAGTGTCTTCGAGCCAGACGTCCAGGTTGGACACCCTAGTACCACCCCCGCCACTGCAAATCCTGAGCAACTTGACGTATCGTCTTGATCAGTGACGTAAATTCAGCTTTAACGGCGAGTTGACCACCCACCTCATGGACATCGCCCCATGGTCCGGCACGCGCCTGGTATGCCAGACGGGCGAATATTTCCAAATGACGGTCCGGGCGTGCTCCGAAAGTTTCGTATGCGTCTTATCAACCGTAGCCTGGCTGAAAAGATAGGTAATCCGAATTCCTGGTCCCGCACAGCGATCCTGGCATGCGTCGTGGCGTTGCTGTCCTTCCTCAACGCCAAACTGGGAGGGGCGTTAGTGCTGCACCCGCAAATGCTCTGGCCGCTTTGGCCAGGCAACGCCTTTTTGGTTGCAGTCTTGCTAGTGGCGCCGCGGAGAACCTGGCCAACACTAATGGCTGCTGGATTGACCGGGTTTTTCCTGTGCGACATCCAGGCGGGCTTGTCGCTCCACTCTGCCGTTGTCGCTAATTTGGCCGATGCGGCTGAAGTTATCGTCGCCGTTTGTGGAATTAGCTATGCCTTCGGCGGCCGTCTTCACCTGGACAGCATAAAGTCTTTAGCCAAGTACTTAGCGTTCGCCGTTATCCCAGCTGCGATCGCTGGAGCATTTAGCGCTACCCAGGTTTTCCACGGAGGTTACTGGGTTCGTTGGAGGATCAGTTTCTTCACCGAGGCGTTAGCCCTTCTCACTCTAACGCCGGCCATTTTGAAGTGGGTCAGCAATGCGCACGCATTGGTTCGGAAGTCACTCGCCTTCTATCTGGAGGGGGCCACGCTCGTAGCCGGGCTCATTCTCTTGGGTTATGTTGCATTTATTGCTCCTGTACACAGCAGCCTGCCGGTCCTGCTGTATTCCCTCGTGCCATTTCTGCTGTGGTCGGCGCTACGTTTTGGGATGCTGGGAACATGCACGTCGATGATAATCGTGGCCTTTCTGTCTATTTGGGGTGCAATTCACGGACGCGGTCCTTTCACCGGGGAACAGCCCCTCAGAAATGTGATGTCTCTACAGTTATTTCTTTTTGTGTCGGCGGCGACTTTCATGGTTCTAGCAGTTCTTGTGGAGGAACAGAAACAATCTGAACGAGAGCGCCGTGAGGCGGAAGCCGCAATGAGGAAGTCCGAGGAGAAGTTCTCCAAAGCTTTCCGGCAGAGCCCTATGGCGCTCACTTTGAGCACAGTCAAGGACCATCGCTACATCGAGGTCAACACGACCTTTGAGAATATGACCGGCTGGTGCCGTGAGGAGGTAATCGGACGTACCCCATTCGATATTGGGCTCTGGGCGGATCCTTCCGAAAGAGAGACTCTCACGCGGCAGGTTGTAGCCGATGGCAGTGTCCGTAATGTGGAGGCAGCTTTTCGCAGGAAGGACGGCAGTCTCCGCAGCGCTCTAATAACAGCGGAAGCGATCGAACTGAACGGTGAGACCTGCATGGTCGCGGTCGGCTGTGACATAACCGAACGCAAAAGGGCCGACGATGCCCTTCGCAACTCGGAAGCGCGTTTTAATAAAGTCTTTCGCAGCAGCCCGCTCGCCGTATCGATCTCGACGGAAGCCGAAGGGCGTTATCTCGACGTCAACCGGGTCTTTCTTCAGATGCTTGGGTACGAGCGCCGTGAGGTCATCGGTCGCACTTCCCTGGAGTTGGGCTTCTGGGAGGCGCAGCCCGCGCAGCGCACCGAGATACTGCGACAGCTAAAGGAAGTTGGGCCGGTGCAGGGGCTTCATACGCAATTCAAAACGGCCAAGGGAGACCTGAGGGAGGCCGAAGTCTCAGCCGAGCTGGTGGAACTGGATGGACAATCCTGCCTTTTAGCCATCACGCGGGACATCACCGAAACGCGCCAACTGCAGGAGCAGCTCCTACAGGCGCAAAAGATGGAAGCGGTCGGGCGTTTGGCCGGCGGCATTGCGCACGACTTCAACAATCTACTGGGAGTAATTATCGGCCATAGCGACCTCTCGCTGAGGCTTATCACGCCTGAAAACCGGCTGAACCGGCACTTGCATCAAATCAAGAAGGCTTCGAACCGGGCTGTGTCATTAACCCGCCAACTCTTGGCGTTCAGCCGGAGGCAGGTGGTTTTCCCCAGGGCGCTGGATCTGAACGAAGTGGTGCACAGTGTCATCGGCATGTTACGAAGAGTGATGCGAGAAGATATCAGCATTTCGTTCCAGCCAACAACGCCGCTTGAAAGCATCCATGCCGACCCCAGCCAGATCGAGCAAGTCCTGATGAATCTGGTGGTAAACGCGCGTGATGCCATGCCGAATGGAGGCAGGATCACCATCGGGACCGCTCACGCCGAACTCGATGAACGCTTCGTTTCTCAGCACCCGGGCTTGCATGCCGGGCAGCATGTGGTGCTGGCGGTCAGCGACACCGGTTGCGGTATCGACGACACCACCAAGGCACAAATTTTTGAACCCTTCTTCAGTACGAAGGGCGTTGGCCAGGGCACCGGCCTGGGGCTCTCGACCGTCTATGGAATCGTCAAGCAGAGCGGAGGGTGCATCTTCCTTGATAGCGAGAAGGGCAAGGGCACTAGAGTCGAGATTTATTTCCCGAGGGTGGAGGCGAAGGCCGAACACGTGGTGGAGCGTGAAGAAGCCGACGTTCCCTATGGATCTGAAACGATTTTAGTGGTGGAGGATGATGAGTCCTTTCGCGATCTGACGGTCAACACGCTGCGGGATGCGGGTTATCAGGTCGTGGAAGCAGAAAGCGCGGAGGCCGCTTTGGATCTCGTGATGACAGGCGAGCCAAGAATAGATATGTTGGTCACGGACGTGGTCATGCCCGGGAAGAATGGAGTTGAGCTTCTGAAACGGGCCAAGGCGGTCCATCCCAATCTTCAGTCGTTGTTCATGTCGGGCTACGCTCGCGATTTAATTGGTCAACCGGGCGAGTTGGTGCCGGAAGCTAGGTTCCTGGAGAAGCCGTTCACCAGAAGTTTGCTGCTCAGGAAGGTTCGCATGGCCCTGCAAGCCGAGCCCGCAAATGGCGGACGGGAGACCGTCGCTCTAACGCAGGTAGCTGAGGAACGCCGCGGCTGAACCAGATTGAGATCTTGTTATTTCAATCATTGTTCCAGGCGCGGCTTCTTAACTTTGCATCTGCTTTTGAGCCAGTCATGAAGGATATCGAGGTCAACCGGCGGAATGCGGAGGAATTCGCATCCCGCTGCACCGTACTCGCGAGTCCAGATTACCCGCGCCTCGATGCGAATATCGCGTTTTGTATTGGGCAGGAATACGCGAAAGGAAAGAGTCTCTCCGACCTCGATCTTCTCTGCAGTTGTGATCCCGATGCCGCCGTCTCCTATGTTGGTAACGGTAATTGGAATCACCCGTTTCCGACTGTCCGTGGCCGTGACCGGGGCCATCACTGCATATCTTGAGACGCGCCGATGATCCCGCAACATCCGCGAATAGATCAGCCGGAACATTTTTTTCCCGGATTCCCGCGTGATTGGTTTCTCCATTACGAAATCCACGCCGGGAATCCGCCGTTCGGCGGCAGAGACGGCCACCACCGTCCGTTTCCGCGCCGCATGGGATTTTTGGAGTTGATCGAGAAGTTCAGGAGCCAGGAGGTCCTGGTCGTCGATTACGACCAGGTCGCTGCTTCCTACTTTTAGTTCGTTTATGACTTTCGAACTGGTGAAGCAGAGCTTGGTGGCAATGGAGAAATCGTCGAGCACCCAATTCAAAGAACATATGACCTGCGGATCTCGGGAGACGAGCAAGCATTCAAAAGCCATATCCGGCGTCATACCATCTGGCGTTGCAACTTAACGGCCAGAGTTGTCATGGACCAAAGCCTAAACTATTCGAGGAGTTGCCCGGTTGGAGCGGGTGCGGTTATGCCTATTATCTGGATATGTGTCGGGCAACCGGACGGGATTTCGACTGATCAGGCCCACGCGCACATTGAAAACGGCGGAAAAGCCAGAACTAACTCCGGGGCCGGGCGTGCTTTACGCACTTTCTTCCTTGTTCTCAAGCTTCATTCTGGCCAGTAATTGATAAATCGTCGCGCGCCCGACTCCAAGGATCTCCGCCGCCCGCATTTTATTACCGCCTACCGTCTCGAGAACTCGCAGGACATGGCGCCTTTGGACTTCTTCGAGCGAGAGATAGGCCTCGTCCGCGCCCAGTTGATCGTTGGATCCGACGCGCAGCCACTCGGGTAAGTCCTCTATGTCCAGAAACTTTCCCTCCGCCATCATGCACGCATTGCCAATGACATTTTCCAGTTCCCTGATGTTGCCGGGCCAGGCATAGGTCGCCATTCGACTTTGGGCCCGTCTGGTTAGGCCGGAAATCGGCTTCTTATATTCGCTCGCATACTTCTGCAGGAAATGCCGCTCCAGGAGGGGTAAATCCTCGCGCCGATTGGCAAGGCTGGGAAGCGCAATCTCCACCACCGCCAGGCGATAGTAAAGATCTTCGCGAAACTTGCCTTCGCGTACCATCGCCCTGAGATCGCGATTCGTCGCCGCGATCACGCGGACATCGATCGGCCGTGACATCGAGGCGCCGACTCTCCTCACCTGTCGATCCTGCAACACCCGAAGCAGTTTTGCCTGGACGGCAGGTGTGAGTTCTCCTACCTCATCAAGAAAAATAGTCCCCCGATCGGCACTTTCAAAAAGGCCCGGCCTGTCCTGGAGCGCGCCCGTGAAAGCTCCCCGAATGTAGCCGAACAATTCGCTTTCGGCCAGATTCTCCACCAGGCCTGAACAATTGACCGCGATGAACCGGTCATTCTGAGCCGGGCTGAGCCGGTGCAGCGCGCGCGCGACGAGTTCCTTCCCGGTTCCAGTTGAGCCGGTGATAAGAATCGTTCTGAAGTGAGGAGCGACGCGGCGAATCTTGGCAAATACCTCGAGCATGAGAGGGCTCCGGCTGACGATGCCCTCGAACTGGCATGCTTTCAGCAGTTCCTGATCCAGGAGCAAGGTTCTGTGGCGACTCTCCGCCTCCATCAAAACGCTGTTGATACGATCGCGGAGCCTCTGCATGTCAAGCGGCTTCGTCAGATAGTCGCACGCGCCCTTTTGAATCGCCTCAATCGCTCCCTCGGTGGAGTAATGCCCGGTGATCAGGATGACGTTGGCTGCAGGATCGGCAGCAATCAGGCGCTCCAGCACCTCCAGCCCGCTGGTTCCCGGCATGACAAAGTCGAGCAGGACTATCCGCGGTCGGTTTTCGAGAAACAGCCTGAAACCTTCTTCGGGGTCCTGTGCCAGCAGGATTTCGACTCCCTCCCCTCCCAGTGCATCGGAAATGAGTTCTAGAGTCTGTGGATCGTCATCAATCGCAAGCAGCTTGGCGCGGTCCAGTTTGTCCATGGCGTAGCCTTAGATTCTCCCCCGGTGAGTGAGGTTATCTCCAGATACTAAGTTCCTGGGAAGCCATGCAGGCATGAGGGGCACGGGCGTGAGTCTCTGAGCCCAGGGACGACGGGTAGTGGAGGACCAGACCTGTTGTGACCCACCGATGTGATCCCACTCGGGTTCGTCCCATCTCACGTTCAACACCCACGCGCTGCAAGGAGTCCGCCGGCGAACCTGAGAAAGAGTTACAACACCTTATTGCACGCTGGCTTGATGGAGTCAAGGCAAAATGGGACACCGCGTGCTCTCCTGAACAATTCGGGCGAACTACCCTGGGGGCTGTCTGTCCGATATATAGACACCAGTCCTTGATTCAGCCGGCATCCCCATCTCGCAGCCCACGACAACCGCCGGTGACTCAGCGAGTTAGAAGTTAAAAGGCTTTGGCGACAGGAGTGCGCTGATCCTCTTCATGAAACCGTCCGTCCGTCTCGATGGCCTTCTCTGTTGCAGCGATTCGCGTGTTCTCGGAGTGGTGAAGCCCGCACTGGAGAGCTTTGCGATTGAGACGCAGGTTACCGCCACACTTAACACCTTGCTGGACGTGGTAAACCATCGTCGTCTTGACCTGGTGATTGCAGACTGGAATGGCACCGGCACCCCGATTCGCGTCCTGCGAGCTACCAGAAGCTCATCCTGGAACGCCAACACAACCATCATGGGGATCGTGAACTCCGATGCTGATATGCAGTCTGCCCTGCGGGCCGGAGCTAACTTTCTCATCCATCGGTCTGCGGGCTTCGACTCTGTGACCCGGTGCCTGAGGGCGGCGTACGGCACAATCCTGCTGCAGAGGCGTCGCGCCGCCCGTTACCCGGTTACGATTCCTGTAACTCCCAAGTTTTCAGACGTTGGCAAAGTCGAAGCCCGAATCAGTGATATCAGTGTCGGCGGCCTAGCTCTGCAGTGCAGCCGGGTGGTATCGGTCAACTCGCAGGTGACGCTCAGCTTCATGCTTCCAGCGAGTGAGATTCTGATTCACGCCGCCGGAAAAGTGGTAAACGCCGATCAAAATGGCCGCGCCGGGGTCTGCTTCTCGTTTATTCCAGAGCAAGAACACAAGTTTCTTGAGAGTTGGCTGACAATACAGCTGGCTAAGCTCGAGGACGCAGAGATTCCTTCCGGTCCCAACGATCACAACTAAGTGCCCGACCGGAGTACGCATTTCCCCCGCCCGTGACCGGGGTATTCCGGTCCGCTCCTGCTGCTTGCACGCTCGTACGCTGTCTATGACACGGACTCTTTCCAGAACAAGTACAAACACTCTTCGATCCTGCAGACATCTACGAGCCACGGTGCAGCTATAAGTCGCTGATATTCCTGTCCCTAGCATCTCCGGTACTTCGGCAGTGGTACGGCCCTGGTCGTGCATAGCTTACTTCGATTGCTTCCACGCGATGCAGTGCGCTTTTCCCCGCACTGGGTGAACACCTTCGTGTAGGAAGACAGCTTCGACGGAGAGAGTTCGCGATGTCTTGGAGAACTTTGGCTTGGATTTTGGCTCTCGGCCTTGCAGCAGTTCCGGCAAGTCAGACGCAGGAGCCGCCGAACAACCCCGCCGGCATGACTCTGGCGAGGTTGCCACTGACTTTCGAACCTAATCAGGGCCAGTCCGGACCTCAGGTGAGATTCCTCTCCCGAGGCAAGGGCTATACCGCATTCCTCACGGGCAGTGGCATGGTTCTCGGCTTGCGCACTCCGGCGGCCAATCCAGATTACCTAAAGAGCACTCAGCAGCCCGGCGCTGAACTGGAATTCAACCTGCTAGGAGCCGCCAACAATCCCACCGCAATCGGCGAAGATCAGCAGCCGGGGAGAGTGAATTACTTCCTCGGCAGCGACCCGGCGAAGTGGCACACCAACATCCCTACCTACGGGAGCGTCCGATATAAAAACATCTACCCGGGCATTGATCTACGGTACTACGGGAATCATCGCCAGCTCGAATTCGATTTTGTAGTCCAGCCCGGATCCGATCCGAGTGCAATCCAAGTGGAACTCAAGGGAGCCAGCCAGATTGAATTGGGTTCGAACGGAACCCTCACCCTCCGGTTAGGCAGCCAACAGGTGCAATTTCAGTGCCCGCGGATCTATCAGGAAGTTAACCATCAGCGTGTGGCTATAAACGGTGGCTACGTAATGACTGACGCCACGCATCTTGCATTCCAGGTTGCCAGCTTTGATGCGAACCAGCCATTGATCATCGATCCCGTTCTCGTTTACTCAACCTATCTGGGGGGAAGTGGCATAACTCAGGCCACCGGTATCGCTGTTGACAATACGGGGAGCGCCTATGTGGTTGGATATACAGACTCGGTGAACTTTCCTCTCACGACCCTGGGGTCGCTTTCCAAGAATACCGACCACGTGTTCGTCGCCAAAATCGATCCCGCCGGAGAGAATCTAATATATGCCGACTATATCGGCGGCAACGGCGAGGATTATGGCACAGGAATCGTGTTGGATAGCGCGGATGAGGTCTACTTCACAGGCAGCACCAGTTCAAGCAATTATCCGGCGGTAAAGGCATTTCAGCCGCAGCAGCCCGGCCCATACGCCGGCCTGCTTACCAAGGTGTCGGCCGACGGCGCTTCGCTGCTGTACTCCACGTACCTCGGGGGAAATACCTTCGATGTGCCAACAGGCATTGCCATCGACAGCACCGGCGAAGTGCACGTAGCAGGTTATACGATGTCGCAGGATTTTCCCGTTGCCAACGCTTATCAGGGAACCGTTTCGCCCAATCAAAGCGGACAGTACGGCTACTACGGATTCCTCACAAAGTTTGCTTCCGATGGACAGTCGCTGGTGTACTCCACCTATGTATCGGGCAATTTGAATGTCAATCAGGGCTGCGCAACGCCGTGCTACCCGTTACCCTACAATGCAGTTAACTCCCTGACCGTAGATGCGAACGGGAACGCTTACCTGGTCGGAACTACCAACACATATAACTTTCCGGTTTCCGCCGGATCGTATCAGTCCAGCAATAACGCTCCGCAAGACGCCAATGTCGGGTTCGTCACCAAGTTTTTCGGCACCGGGACGCTCGCTTACTCCACATATTTCTACGCTTCAAGCGGTGATCCGATTCAGATTAGCGCCATCGCCGTGGACGCTTCAGGCTCTGCCTATTTCACCGGTTCGGCACAAAGCGATGGTACGTTCCCCGTCACTTCCACCGGCATTTGCGACCCCGCGACTTACGGCTTTGCCTGCAGCTATGCCTTTGCGGCCAAGTTCGACGCCTCAGCATCCACGCTGCTCTATTCGACGTTTCTGGGCCCCAACAACTATGCCGCCCCAATCGCTATCGGACTCGATGCTGAGGACGACGCCTATATCCTCAGTACAACTTCCGGCCCATCGTTTCAAACCGCGAATGCTATCGAACCATACTCGGGTAATTCGGACCTTCTTCTGGTTGAGATTGATGCTGCCGCGAGCACCCAGTTGTTTTCTACTTACCTGGGCGGGAGCGGAAGTGATTTTGCGGCCTGGATGGCCTTCGATACGTCCGGGAATATCTATCTTGTGGGCAATACTAATTCCACCGATTTGCCGATTACGGCGGGCGCACTTCAACCGCAACCTGGAGGCACTATTGATGCTCTTTTAGCAAAGATCTCCCCCGCCAACGCCGCGGCTGTGGCGCTGACTCCGTCTTCCTTGCAGTTCTCAGGGCAGACGCTCGGGTCCATGGGTCAGGCGCAGCAGGTCCTGCTTCGCAATATGGGGAGTGCGCCGCTCGCCGTTGCTTCTATCTCAACGGCCGGCGATTTTGCGGAGAGCGATGATTGCACGCCCAGCGTGCCGGCAGCCGGAAACTGCACCTTGAACGTAACCTTTACTCCCACAGCCGTAGGAGCCCGCACTGGATCAATTTCAGTTCAAGATAACGCTGCGGGATCCCCCCACCTTGTCAGCCTGAGTGGAACTGGCATCGGTCCGCTTGTCGGTTTCACGCCGGCGACACTGGCGTTTCAAGGCGTTCAGCTCGGCTCGACTAGTCAGCCCTTGCCCGTCACCGTGGCAAATACCGGCAACGCTTCTCTAAGCATTCAGGGTATCCAGGTTACCGGAGATTATTCCGAAACCAATAACTGTCCCTCGACACTGGCCGCGAGCGCGAGTTGCAGTGTGAGCGTTACGTTTACCCCAACGGCGTCCGGGACACGCACCGGGCAGCTCGTAGTCACCGACAACGCGACGGGAAGCCCTCAATCGGTGGCGCTCTCCGGCAATGGAGCGGACTTTAGCTTGTCCAGCTCTGCACCGACCGCCACGGTCAAGCCGGGTGCTACTGCCAGCTACACGGTAACGGTTGCTCCAGTGGGGGGCTCCTTTTCCAGCGCCATTACTCTGGGCTGCAACGGTGCGCCGGCGCAGACCAATTGCAAACTGTCGTCCTCCTCCGTAACTCCAGGATCGAATGCCGCTTCCGTGTCGGTCACGATTACGACCACGGGAAATTCTTCGGCTGCGCTTTTCCCTGGCAGCCAGAAGAATTTTGTCGCCGTCTGGATGCAAGTTCAGGGGTTTGGCTTGTTCGGACTGATGATCGGAGGACTAAAGCGCTGGAAAAAGAAGCTTCAGCCTGCGATTGCAATTGCAGTTCTGATGGGGGGATTGCTTTTCCTGGCTGCCTGCGCTGGTGGCACTGGCGTCGCATCGCAGTCCGGAACGGCTCCAGGCACTTACACGATAACGGTCACAGGAGCGTCTGGGACTCTGCAGCATTCGCTTCCTCTGACTCTGACCGTGCAGTGATGTTTTGACCGGTTCAGTTGCAGGTAGCCATGTTCTGGGTGACACCCTGCAGGCTCGTTGCGGAGTTTGCCAGCAGCGGCAGAATCCATAGCCTGCTGTGGTGTTTGCGGAGATAGTAGGCGGCAACTATCGAACCGGCGCTCTTGGCCGCAGCTACAGCGTAAGCGCGTCCGACGGTTGGGTGCGTGCCGTAGAGATAGGCAGACTCGATCTCGACGTTGCAAACGTTTTTCTTGCCGGCAAGCCAGTTTTCACGGGCGAAAAGCGTGGTGTAGGAGTCGGCAAACGCGCTGCCGGATGAGATCAAGGAGAGGCTGATGAACTTCGCGTCAACGGTCTTGACCTCGGCCAGTCTGGGAGCCGGGGTGAGATGCGAAACCGGCGCTTCCTCGATGAAGGCCTCGCCTGAGGCGACCGCGCTCGGAGCGTTGGGTGGTTCTTTTGCCAATGCGACCGCCGTCAGTACCAGCAGGACCACTACGGTGAGTGAAATCGATCTCATAATTGCGTCTCCCTTGGTTAGCCGCGCCGCCTGGTTGCGCCGGTTCACGATTCCTGCTGGCTTGTTTCGCCTAACCATGAGTCGAGATTACTTTCGGGAATGTACCTCTGACAATTGCGAGATCGTAACGGAGGAAAGTAACGGGTGGGTAACCACCTGCCGGTACTGTTGCGACGCCCAGTGTCTGTCAACCAAAACCAGAACCTTGACCGGCCCGATTCATGACTGATCTGTCTCAAACACGAGTTGGTTCCAAGCTCCCGGTGTCGATCCGCCAGGTGGAGGGACGTGAGTGGTGGCTCTGGGGTTTTGCCGTCGCAGTCACTCTGGTTCTCACCTTCGGAATACTCTCCTTAACGTTTCCAGGATTTCATCTTCCCAGGGATGAGTTTTATTCGCTCTCGTTAAGAGAGTGGGTTCGAGGGCTCGCGGCCCTGGTGTTGTTGTTTGACATCTACACCATTTATCAACATCGGCAACTCACCCGCATGCGCTGGCAGCTGGCGGAGCAGAAACGGCTCTTCCAGCTGATCACGGAAAATGCGGCCGACATGATTGCCGTGGTGGATAGACAGGGAAGACGCATCTATAACAGTCCCGCGTACGAGAAGATACTTGGCTACAATCCGGCCGAACTGGCCGCGACTTCTCCCATCGAGCAGATCCATCCCGACGATCGTGCCCGCCTGTTGGAGGCGAACGAAAAGGCGCATCACACCGGCCGTGGGGAGCGATTGGAATATCGCTTCCGCCATAAGGACGGTTCGTGGCGGGTTCTGGAATCTACTTCGAACGCGCTCCCCGGAAAAGATGGCACGGTCGAAGGGCTCGTGATCGTCAACCGCGACATCACGGAGCGGAAGCGAGCCGAGGCTTTGCTCCAGCACCATACCTTCCACGACGGACTGACCAATCTCCCCAACCGCGCTCTCTTTCTCGACCGTTTGCAACGGTCCATCACGCTTTCTCAGCGGCACGCCGAGTATAAGTTTGCCGTCTTGTTTATCGACATTGATGAGTTCAGGGTCTTCAATGACAGCATGGGGCACCACGCCGGCGACGAACTCCTGATCCGAATTGGACTGCGGCTGACCACGGGCTTGCGCGGAGCAGATACCATATCCCGGCCCCGTGTTGACGGCAGTGTGGAGACGTGTGCGGGCGACCACACCCTGGCCCGGCCGGGGGGCGATGAATTTGTGGTGCTGGCCGAGGAGCTTCGTGATCCAAGTGATGCCATCCGGATCGCCGAACGCATTCAATCCCGGTTGGGAGTTCCATTTGATGTCGGTGGTCGTCAAATCGTAATCAGCGCGAGCATTGGTATCGCGATCAGCGACGGTGCAAGCACCGACGCCAGTGATGTGCTTCGGGATGCCGAACTCGCGATGTATCGCGCCAAGCGTGCCGGCAAGGCCCGGTGCGAAGTATTCGACAATGCCATGCAGACGGAAGCCATTAAGCGCCTGCAACTTGAAACCGATCTGCGCACGGCTCTTGAACGGAATGAATTTCGAGTTCATTACCAGCCCATCATCTCTTTGCCTGACGAAAAGGTCGTCGGATTCGAAGCACTCAGCCGGTGGCAACGGCCGCAGGGCCTGGTCATGCCGGGAGAATTCATCAAAGTAGCCGACGAGACGGGAATCATTATCCCCATGAATCGAAAGCTGCTTCGCGAGGCGTGCGAACAGATGCGCCGCTGGCAAACGCAGTTCCCCGACATGACACCGCTTGCTATGAGCGTGAATATCGCGGCCAAGCAGTTCGCGCAGGCCGATTTAGCGTCCCAAATTCGCGAGACACTGGTCGAGATCGGAGTGGATTCCAGCTGCATTCACCTCGAGATCACGGAAGACGTTGCCATGAGCGACGCTGATCGATCGGCGGTCGTGCTTTCGGAGCTAAAAGCGCTTGGAGTGCAGCTGAGCATTGACGATTTCGGGACCGGCTACTCTTCGTTGTGCCGCCTGCAGCGGTTTCCGGTGGACATTTTGAAAATTGACCGAAGTTTCGTCTCACGGATGGATCGCGAGCCGGAGACTCACGAGATCGTCCGGATCGTGGTCATGCTGGCTCACAATCTTGGCTTGAAAGTGGTGGCGGAAGGCATTGAAACCCGAGAGCAATTGGCCATGCTCCAGGCGATGGGATGCGAACTGGGTCAGGGCTATCTTTTCTCTAGGCCGGTGGACGCCGAATCCATCGAGTCACTGCTGGCCGCGCGGCAAGCTGCGGCCAACCAGCCCGGCAGCGTGACGGCCGCGCGGGCTACCTCCAACTAGTCTCCCTCTGCGACGCTGACACCGAACATCACGGCGTCGCCTCTTGGCTCCTCTCGAATGGCGGCGCCCGCATGGTTACCTAGTGATCCGGCGCGAGACACAATTCTCGAACGGATACACAGCGGCATGTGGAGAGCAGCACGACAACTCTTTGCTCGCTCCTGAACTCACGGCCCCACTAGTACTTCACACGACTGGGTCGCACTGGGGCACTTCGGCAACTGGCTTGCACTAGGGAACGGCGGTGGAGTCGCGCCTTCGTGCCCGAGATGGGCTTCGACATGCAGGGTCCGCCAGTCACAACTTGAGGGAACCGGTGCGAGGAGTCGTGATGGACGCTAAGAAGCATGCGCGTATTCTCTTTGTAACTATCATCACTGCCACGGTCTGCTGTGCACAACAGAAGACAAGTCAAGGCCTGGCAGCCGGTCACACCGCACCTGAAAGAGTCGTACAGAATTACCGCTCTGCCCCTCTGATGTTTGAGGCGAACCAGGGTCAGACGGATTCGCAGGTGCAGTTCCTGTCTCGAGGGAACGGTTACTCCGTGTTTCTCAGTGCGGGCGGCATGGTCCTGGCTTTTCATCCTTCGGCAAGCGCGCCTTTCAGCAGCGCTCCGCTCGACGTTACGTCCAACGGACGAACTCGTCCCGGTCTGTCCGGCATGCGCCAGTTGGAGAAGCTCTCTCACACCCCGCCAACTGCCGCGGTCACTATCAACCTCGTGGGTTCCGCCAGCAGTCCGACCGTGATCGGCGAGGAGCCACTGAACACTAAGGTGAACTACTTTATCGGTCGGGATCCTGCCCAGTGGCGCCGTAACGTTCAGACTTATGGCCGCATTCGCTACCGGAACGTTTATCCCGGAATTGACCTTGTTTACTATGGAAACCAGCATCAGCTGGAATATGACTTCGATCTGTCCCCGGGCGCGGATCCCACCCGCATCCAGTTTTCGATAAACGGCGCCGATGCCGTCAGCGTGGACCCTTCCGGCAGCCTGATCCTTACCGAAGGGGCGAGTCAGTTGTTGTTTCAGCCCCCGGTCATTTACCAGCAGCTTGACGGCATGCGAACGCCAGTGGCAGGCACTTATGTTCAGCTGGACGCAACCCATGTGGGCTTCACTGTCGCTCCACACGACGAGACCAAGCCCATGGTGATTGACCCGGTCCTGGTCTATTCGACTTTTCTGGGCGGAAGCAGCGATGACTATGGCGTTGGCGTGGCCGTAGATTCAACCGGCGAAGCCTATGTGCTCGGGCTTACGGACTCGCCCGATTTCCCTAAGGCCACGCTCGGATCGTATAGCCCGACGCAGTATCGTATGTTTGTCGCCAAGTTTGATTCGAGCGGTTCAGCGCTGGTGTTTGCGGATTATCTTGGGAGCACGAACGGGGGGGACAGTCCGAGTTCGATCGCGCTTGATTCGTCCGGGAATGTATATCTTTCGGGATCTACGATATCCTCCGACTTTCCCGTGGCGAACGCCTACCAGGCAACCTTCACCGGGAGTGAAGACGCATTTTTGACAAAGCTGTCTTCGAATGGCGCCTCCGTCGTCTATTCGACCTTTTTAGGTGGTTCGAATTCACAGATTGGGTACTCGGTTTCGGTGGATCCAGCCAACGAAGCCGTGGTCGTAGGAACCACGTTTTCGACGGACTTCCCGCTGGTTAGTCCGTACCAATCTTCGGTTGCACCGGACGCCTTTGGAAATTGGGGCGAGTATGGTTTTGTCACCAAGTTTGCAGCCAGCGGCAGCTCCCTGGTCTACTCCACCTATCTTGGGGGCAACACTCTGAACACCCCTTCCTGCGCCGGATGCACCTTTCCGGACAGTGAACCCCTCGACGTTGTCACCGACAGTTCTGGGAACGCCTATGTCACAGGGTATACCAGCACGACGAACTTCCCGGTGACGTCCGGAGCGTTCGCAACCAGTTACCCCGGGTACTACCAGAGTGATGTTGGGTTCGTCTCCAAATTCACCAGCGCGGGCGGCATGGCATACTCCACATATCTCGGAGGCAGTACGTCGAGTTATCTCGATGCCATCGCTGTGGACTCTGCCGGCTCGGCATACGTTACCGGATATGACATTGCGAACGATGGCTTTCCCATTGTCACGACGAGCATCTGCGATCCTTCGACCGTTGCCTGCAACGGGGCCGTGATTGCAAAACTTGACCCGACCGGAGCGTCATTAGTCTATTCCACATTTCTCGGCACTTCCAACAACATGGCAGGAGCGGCCATCCAAGTTGACGGCAGCGGGAATGCCTATATTGTGGGCTCCGACGTCG